>Ga0210115_1000345_pt1 | contig 13269 bp, 12 predicted proteins | sample MayberryNW_TuleB_2_FD_185526 | JGI IMG/M metagenome (GOLD analysis project Ga0210115, IMG submission 185526) | Wetland microbial communities from San Francisco Bay, California, USA, that impact long-term carbon sequestration - MayberryNW_TuleB_D2... | ecosystem: Environmental > Aquatic > Marine... | reverse complement strand
CCCGCCGGTCCGCGGCGCAGCACAGCCAGAGCCTCCACGCCTGGCCTGCGCACGTCCCGGGCCTCAAGGTCGTGCTTCCGGCCACCCCGTACGACGCGAAGGGCCTCCTCAAGACGGCGATCCGCGACGACAACCCGGTCGTCTTCTTCGAGGACAAGATGATGTTCGCGAAGAAGGGTCCCGTCCCGGAGGGCGAGTACACGATTCCCTTCGGCGTCGTCGACGTGAAGCGGGAGGGTGTCGACCTGACCTTGGTCGCGACGAGCTCGATGGTGTACGTCGCCCTGGAAGCCGCGGAGCACCTCGCCGCCGAGAGCGTGAGCGTCGAAGTCGTCGACCCGCGGACGCTGGTCCCGCTCGACCGCGACGGGCTCGTCGCGTCGGCGAGGAAGACCGGGCGCGTCCTCGTCGTCGACGAGGGCCACCGGAGCTACGGCGCCTCGGCGGAGCTTGCCGCCGTGATCGCCGAGGGGGCGTTCTGGGACCTCGAGGCGCCGGTCACGCGCCTCGCTGCGCTGGACGTTCCGATTCCCTTCTCGCCGGTGCTCGAGGACTTGACCGTGCCGACCACGGAGCGGCTCGTGGAGACGGCGAAGACACTGCTCGGAAGGAGGTAGCCATGGCTCTCAGGACGTACGGGACGATGCAGGTGGACTGGGAGCAGCGGGCCGACCTCGACCGCCTGCGCAGTGAGCGGCTCGCCCGGGCGAAGGCAGCGCTCGCCGAATCCGAGCTCGGTGCGCTCCTCTGCTTCGACATGAACAACATCCGCTACCTGACGGCGACGCACATCGGCACGTGGGCGATCGACAAGCTCGTGCGCTTCACGCTCCTCCCCCAGGCGGCCGAGCCGATCATGTGGGACTTCGGCTCGGCCGCACGCCATCACAAGCTCTACAGCCCGTGGCTCGGAGAAGAGCGCTCGCGCGCCGGCATCTCGACGCTGCGCGGATCGGTGAAGGGGCGCGCCGAGGACGTCGCGGCGAAGATCCGTGTCGAGCTCGCGGAGCTCGGCCTCCTCGGTGAGCCGCTCGGGGTCGACGTGATCGAGCTCCCTGTGCTGGAGGCGCTCCAGGCGGAGGGAATCCGGGTCGTCGACGGGCAGGCGCTCATGCAGGACGTGCGCATGATCAAGACGCAGGACGAGATCACGCTGCTGACGACCGCGTGCGCGATGGTCGACGCCGCGTACGAGGAGCTCTTCCGCGCGATGCGTCCCGGGATGCGCGAGAACGAGTGCGTCGCGCTCGTCAACCGCGTCCTCTACGAGCTCGGCTCCGAGCACGTGGAGGGCGTCAATGCGATCTCCGGCGAGCGCTGCAGCCCGCACCCGCACGTCTTCACCGATCGCATGCTGCGCCCGGGAGACCCTGCGTACTTCGACATCCTCCACGCCTACAACGGCTACCGCACCTGCTACTACCGCACGTTCGCGGTCGGCTCGGCCTCGCGCGCCCAGGTGGACGCCTACAAGCGCTGTCGCGACCTGCTCGACCGAGCGATCGCGATGATCCGCCCGGGCGCGACGACCGCGGAGGTCGTCGCGATCTGGCCCGAGGCCGAGGAGTTCGGGTTCCCCGACGAGGAGGCCGCCTTCGCGCTCCAGTACGGTCACGGCGTCGGCCTCTCGATCTGGGAGAAGCCGATCTTCAGCCGGCTCGTCTCCTTCGACCATCCCGAGGTGATCCAGGAGGGGATGGTCTTCGCGCTCGAGACGTTCTGGCCGGCCGCGGACGGCTGGTCGGCCGCGCGGATCGAGGAGCAGCTCGTCGTCACGGCCGACGGCTGCGAGGTCATCACGCGCTTCCCGGCCGAGGAGCTCCTCGTTGCGGGAGGTGGCCACACGACCGCCTTCGGGACCCTGCCCGGCGTCCGCGAGACGCAGTCGAACCTCAACAACCCGACCGTGGACGCGGTCGTCGCCTCGGCAGCCCGCGAGCGCGCCTAGTGGCGACCGAGGTGATCATGCCGGCGCTCGAGATGGCCCAGGAGAGCGGCCGCATCCTGCGCTGGCTCAAGGCGGAGGGCGACGAGGTGACGAAGGGCGAGCCGCTCATGGAGATCGAGACGGACAAGGTCACGGTCGACGTCGAGGCCACGGCCGACGGGATCCTCTCCGGCGTCCGCGCCGCCGAGGGCGACGACGTGCCCGTGGGCGAGACGATCGCCTTCCTTCTGGCGCCCGGAGAGGCGCTCCCCGAGCCGGCGGGCGTGGCGATGGCTTCCCCCACCGCCGCTGCGCCCGCCGTCGTCCCGCCCGCCGCGGTCGAGGAGACCGACGGAGACGGCGTCCCGGGCGGCGGAGGCCGCGCGCTCGCATCTCCGAAGGCGCGCCGGATCGCGCGTGAGCGGGGCATCGACCTGGCCGCCGTCGTCGGCTCGGGCCCGCACGGCGCGATCGTCGCAACAGATCTGGAGGCCGCTCGCGTCGCGGCCGCCGGAGTCTCCGAGCCCGGCGCGATCTGGCGTCGGATGGCGGAGCGGACGACGTCGAGCTGGCAGTCGACCCCGCACTTTTTCCTCGTCCGCGACGTCGACGCCAGCCGGCTCGTCAGCTGGCGCGACACGGTCCGGGCCCGATCCGGCTTCGAGTCGGTGACGCACACGGACCTGCTCGTGAAGGTCGCCGCGGAGGCGCTCGGGCGTCACCCCGGAGTCAACGCCTCGTGGCGGAACGGCGAGCTCGTCCTGTCGGGCGAGGTCAACGTCGGCATCGCGGTCGCGATCGAGGAGGGCCTCGTCGTCCCGGTCGTCCACGGCGCCGCCGGCCTGGGGCTGGACGAGATCGCCGTGCGGCGGGCGGGGCTCGTCGCTGCCGCCCGCGAGGGGCGTCTGCGGCCGGAGGACGTGAGCGGCGGGACCTTCACGATCTCCAACCTCGGGATGTACGGCGTCGACGCCTTCCTCGCGATCGTGAACGCGCCTCAGGCCGCGATCCTCGCCGTGGGCAGGATCGCCGACCGCGTTGTCCCCGTCGACGGGCAGCCCGCGGTCCGGCCCGTGCTCACGCTGTCGCTCTCCTTCGACCACCGGGTCGTCGACGGCGCCCGCGGCGCCGAGTTCCTGGACACGCTGGCTTCTCTCGTCGAGGAGCCGGCGGGGCTGGTGCGCTGACGTGCCGGCCCTCGAGCAGCGGCTCCGGAGTGCCGAGGTCGAGCGGATCGAGTCGATCGAGGAGACCGGCGAGCTCGGGGAGCACGCGCCCCTCGTCCGCGGCGAGGAGCGCAAGACCGGAGCGACGTACGCGGTCCGGAGCCCCTTCGACGAGACGACCGTCGCGGTCGTCCACCGCGCAGACCCTGATCTCGTCGAGGCGGCGATCGACGCAGCCGTCGGCGCCTTCGAGTCGACGCGCCACCTGCCCTCGTGGAAGCGCTCGCAGGTCCTGGCCGACATCGCGGCCCGAATCGACGACGACAGGGAGCGCCTCGCGCGCGTGATCGCGCTCGAGGGCGGAAAGCCGATCGCGCACGCGCGGCTCGAGGCGGAGCGTGCGGCCTTCGCGTTTCGGATCGCGTCCGAGGAGGCGAAGCGGATCTACGGCGAGATCGTGCCTCTCGACTGGATCCCGGGCAACGAGGGGCGGATCGCGCACGTCCGGCGCGTCCCGCTCGGCCCCGTCGCCGGGATCACGCCTTTCAACTTCCCGCTCATGCTCGTGGCGCACAAGGTCGCCCCGGCGCTCGCGGCGGGTGACCCGATCGTCCTCCGACCGGCGTCCCAGACGCCGGTCTCGTCGTTCGAGCTGGCGCGGATCGCGCTCGACGCAGGCTGGCCCGAGGATGCGATCGCGGTTGTTCCCTCGTCGACCGACGACGCGCGGCCGCTCGTCGAGGACGAGCGCATCAAGCTGCTCACCTTCACCGGGAGCCCCGCGGTCGGCTGGGCGCTCAAGGCGCGTGCCGGCCGCAAGCGGGTGGCCCTCGAGCTCGGCGGGAACGCGCCCGTGATCGTCGACCGCGATGTCGACACCGCATACGCGGCGCAGCGGATCGCGTGGGGTGCCACGGTCCAGTCGGGCCAGTCGTGCATCTCGGTCCAGCGCGTGTACGTGCACGCCGCGATCTGGGACGACCTCGTCCCACGGGTCGTGAACCACATGCACGGCCTCAGGCTGGGCGACCCCCTGGAAGACGACACGAATGTCGGGCCGCTGATCGACCTCGACGCAGCGGCACGTGTCGAGGAGTGGGTCCGCGAGGCAGTGGACGGCGGCGCGCGGGTGCTGACCGGTGGGGAGCGGGACGGCCGCCTCTGGCAGCCGACCGTGCTCGCCGACGTGCGCGAGGACTTCCGCGTCGCGTGCGAGGAGGTGTTCGCCCCGTTGCTCGTCGTGTTCCCGTTCGACGACGTGGACGACGCCATCGCCCGCGCCGGAGCGAGCGACTTCGGTCTCCAGGCGGGCATCTTCACCAACGACCTCCGGGTCGTCGAACGCGCCGTCGACCGGATCGACGTCGGCGGGCTGATGGTCAACGACGTCCCGACGTTCCGCGTCGACCACATGCCCTACGGAGGCGTGAAGCAGTCGGGCTTCGGACGCGAGGGCATCCGCTACGCGATCGAGGACATGACCGAGATGAAGCTCGTCACGTTCAACCAGGGACCGACCGGGTGACGACGCTCGACCGCGCTGCCGAGCTCGAGCGCTCCGCCGGGCGCGCGCCCAAGCCGCCGCTCGAGGAGCAGCGGGGGCGCCTCCAGCGAGCCCGCGCGGCCATGGAGCGCCACGGGCTCGAAGGCCTCGTCGTGTACGGCTCCGCGGGCGTGAACGCGGACCCGATCCGCTACCTCTCGGGCTACGTCCACGTCTTTCCCGGTGCGAGCTCGCTCCTCCTCCTGCCGCTCGACGGCGACCCCGTGCTCCTCGTCGACCAGGGCTGGCACCTGGACGAGGCTCGCCGGATGAGCTTCGTCGACGACGTGCGGGCGCTCCCGGCGCCAGGACGAACGTGGCTCGCCGACGAACTGCGCCGCACCGTCGCCGACGCGCTCTCGGCGACGGGCCTCGCCGAAGAGCGGCTCGGCGTCTTCGGCGCTGCCATGCCGATCGCTCTGGCTGCGCCGCTCGAGGGGGCGACGACCGCCGACGCCGCTCCGGCCTGGGAAGAGCTCGTCGCCACGCCCTCAGCCTACGACGCCGACCTGATCCGGAAGACGGCGAAGGTGGCGGACGAAGGCCTCGCCGCGGCTGTCGAGGCGGCGGGCGCGGGCGTTCCCGAGTACGAGATGTGCCTCGCTGCGCTCGAGCGCATGGCTGCGGAGGGTGCGGAGTTCCTCCACGGCAGCGGCTACTCGACCCACGTCAACATCGGCTCCTTCAGCGACGTCGTCTCGAACGTCCGCCCGTACCTCTTCACGACCCGGCGGCTCGAGGAGGGCCAGATGTTCTGGCTCGACCTCTCGGCCTCGTTCGAAGGCTGCTACACGGACACCGACCGGACGATCTCGGTCGGCGAGCCGACTGCTGCGCAGCGAGGGCTGTACGAGATCGCGGCCGAGATGTACCGCGTCCTCCTCGCGGGCGCGAGGGCGGGGGTGAGCGGCGGCGATCTGTGGGAGGCGGCGACCCGCGTCGCCGCGGACGCGGGGCACGCCGACCATTCGAATCTCGTCTACCTCGGGCACACGACCGGCATCACGACGTCCTCTCGCCCCGTGATCGCGAAGGGAGAGACGGCGCCGATCGTCGAAGGCAGCTTCCTGAACGTCGAGCCGGGGATCTTCGTCCCAGGGGTCGGCTCGGCGTGCATCGAGAACACGCTGCACGTCACGGAGTCGGGCGCGCGCCCGATCAACGGCTACGGGCTCGAGATCCATGTCGTCTGAGCGTTGGCAGGCAGGAGGGAGGTCGGAGAAGTCGCGAGACAGCGGTTCTGCACGGCACGTCAACCACTCCGAAGGAGGTCTTTCGATGCGACGACTCGGTCGGGTCTTCGCGGTGCTCGCGATCCTCGCGATCGCGGTCGTAGCCGCGGGCTGCGGTGGAGGCGACGACGGCGGGACGATCAAGATCGGCGCCTCGCTTCCGTTGACCGGTGACTTCTCCGAGCCGGGGACAGCGGCTCAGCAGGGATACGACATCTGGCAGCAGCAGGTGAACGACGCCGGCGGGTTGCTCGGCGACGACGTCGAGATGGTCATCAAGGACGACCAGAGCGACCAGAACCTCGTCGTCACCGACTACAACGCGCTGATCCAGCGGGACGAGGTGGACCTGCTGCTCGGCACGTTCTCGTCCCTCCTTAACCTGCCGGCCTCCGCGGTGGCAGAGCGCAATCAGATGGTCTACGTCGAGCCGGCGGGCGGTTCTCCGGAGATGTTCTCACGGGGCTTCGAGTACCTGTTCTTCGCACAGCAGGCGACGGCGCCGCACCAGGCCGACCTGTTCGCCCAGTGGGCGGCGAAGCTACCGGGCGATCAGAAGCCGAAGACCGCCGCCTACGTGATCGCCGACGACCCGTTCGGCGGCCCCGTCGCCGAGGGCATCAAGGATCAGCTCGAGGCCGCGGGCGTGTCGACCGTCTACAGCGAGGTCTATCCGCCGGAGACCGTCAACTTCGACGCCATCGCCTCGGCGATCGCGGCGAAGAAGCCCGACGTCATCGCCCAGGGGTCCGCCGGGCTCTCGGACGGCGTCAACCTCGTCCGCGCGCTGATCAAGGTCGGCTACTCGCCGAAGCAGCTGTTCCAGGCATCGTCGCCGTCCTTCGCCGACCAGTACTCGGACGGCATCGGCGTCGACAACACCGAGGGCGTCTTCTATGCCGTCAGTTACCACGTCGACGCTCCGACGACGGGGAACGAGGAGTTCCTCGCCGCCTACCGCGAGAAGTACGACACCGACCCTCCGGAGGACGCCGCCGACGCTTACGCCGCGGCGCAGGTCCTGCAGAAGGCGGTCGAGGAGGTCGGCGAGATCGACCAGGACAAGATCAAGGACTGGCTGCACTCGAACACGGTGGACACGATCCTCGGCCCGCTCTCGTGGGACGAGACGGGTGCGCCCCAGCAGGCGTTCCTGCTGGCTCAGTGGCAGAACGGGAACGAGGAGATCGTGCTCCCCGAGGACGCGGCGACGAGCACGACGATCGTGAATCCGAAGCCGGGGTGGTCGCAGTAGTCGAAGCAGAGGCGACAGGGCGGGGAGCCACGTCTCCCCGCCCTGTCGCGGCAGGCGAGGGAGGCGGATGACCCAGCTCGTCCAGACGATCGTCCTCGGCCTGTTGATCGGCGGCGTCTACGCGTTGCTCGCGGGAGGGCTGGCGCTGATCTTCGGCGTCATGGACGTGATCAACGTCGCCCAGGGCGCGCTCCTGATCCTCGCCGCGTTCGTCGCCTGGACGCTCTGGAACGACTTCGGGATCGACCCCTTGCTCAGCGTGCTCGTGACGACGCCGCTGATGTTCGGGCTCGGCTGGGTGATGTACAAGACGACGATCCAGTGGATCTCCGGGAGGCCGGCGTCGATGTCCGTCCTCCTCACCTTCGCGCTCGCGCTCGTGATCGAGGGCGCCATGGGGATGGCCTGGTCGACGACGTACCACGCGGCGACGCCGGGGTACTTCGCGCAGTCGTTCCGGCTGGGCGACTTCTACTTCCCGAAGGCGCAGGTCTTCGGCTGCGTGATCGCCTTCGGGGTGCTCACCTTCCTCTACGTCCTCCTCCGCTACACCTGGCTCGGGAGGGCCATCCGCGCGGTGTCGGAGAACGTCAGCTCGGCGCGACTCGTGGGCGTGAATCCGAAGAAGGTCGCGGCGCTCACGTTTGCCGTCGGCGTCGCGATGGCAGGCGCAGGAGGCTCGATCGCGTCCGTGCTCTACCCGTTCCTTCCCGGGTCCCACTACCAGTGGATCTCCCGCCTGCTCGGGATCATCGTCCTCGGCGGGATGGGGAGCCTTCCCGGCGCCGTCGTCGGAGCGCTCGCGCTCGGTGTCGCGGAGACGATGACGGCGACCTACATCTCGCCGCGATGGGCGACGATGATGCCCTACGCGCTGATCATGGTCGTCCTGCTCGCGCGGCCACAGGGGATCATGGGCGCGAAGCTCCGTGAGGACGCCGTCATATGAGGAGCTTCGTCCGGGGGAACCCCTGGCGCTTCGCGATCGTCGCCGGGCTCGGCTTCATCGCCGTCTATCCGCTCGTCTCGGACGACCTCTACTACCAGAACATGATCATGCTCTCCCTGCTCCTCGCGATCATGGGGAGCGGCTGGAACGTCATCTCGGGCTTCACCGGCTACGTCTCCCTCGGCCAGAGCGCGTTCCTCGGCATCGGGGCGTATACGACCGCGATTCTCTCGGTCCGGGTCTTCGACGGTGCCTCCCCGTTCTGGTTCGTGCCCGTCTCCGCCGTCGTCGCCGGCATCTTCGCGGCCGTCGTCGGGGCCGTCCTCATGCGGACGCGCGGGCACTCCTTCGTGATCCTCACGATCGCGTTCCTGTTCGTGATGCAGATCGTGGCCCTCAACTGGTCAGAGGTCACGAACGGGAACCACGGCATCACGCTGCCCCTGCCGGACTGGAACCGCGACTACCAGAACTGGCCGTTCTACTACGGCTTCTTCGCGCTCATGCTGCTCTCGATCGCGACCTCCTGGTGGATCAGGAGGACGAAGCTCGGGATGGGCCTCGTCGCCATCCGGGAAGACGAGAACAAGGCAGGCGGCGTCGGGGTCGCGACGCCCACCTACAAGGTGCTTGCGTTCGTGGCGAGCGCCGTCTGGATCGGCGCCGCCGGCGGAATCTACGCCTACTACCTCTCCTTCATCGACCCGCGCGGGATGTTCGACATCGTCGTCAGCGTGCAGATCGTCCTCGCGGTCCTGCTCGGCGGGCGCGGCACGCTCTGGGGGCCGATCCTGGGGGCGTTCATCCTCGAGCCGCTGAACGAGATCACGAACCAGGAGATCGGAGGCGGGAACGAGCGACTGATCTTCTTCGGCGGGCTGCTCGCGCTCGTCGTGCTGCTGCTTCCGCGCGGGATCATCCCGAGCGTCCAGGAGCTCGTCGCCCGCCGCCGCGAGACCGGCACGGCGGCGCTCGTGGGGGAGCGGCTCGGGCGCCCGCTGGAGGTTCGTGGTCGCGCGGCCGAGCCGGCGCCGAGGACCGGGCGCGCCCTCCTCGAGATCAAGGGAGTCGAGAAGCGGTTCGGCGGCCTGCGCGCGCTCGACGGCTGTTCGATCTCGGTCGAGGAGGGCACGATCACGGCCCTGATCGGGCCGAACGGGTCGGGCAAGACGACGCTGTTCAACATCATCGACGGAACGATGTCGCGCGATCGCGGGGAGGTGTGGTTCGACGGGGAGCGCATCGACCGGCTGCACACGTGGGAGCGGGCGCATCGCGGCATGGGCCGCACCTTCCAGGTCACACGGCTCTTCCGTGAGATGACGGTGCTCGAGAACGTCGTCGCGCCGCTCCGCTCGTTCACGTGGCGGCAGCTGGGGACGGTCGCCGTCGCTGGCCACGAGGCGGAGCGCGCGGAGGAGCTGCTCGACTTCGTCGGCATGCGCCGCTTCGCGAGCCATCGCGCGTCCGCGCTCTCCTTCGGCCAGCAGAAGCTCGTCGAGCTGGCGCAGGTCCTCATGCTCGACCCGAAGCTGATCATGCTCGACGAGCCGGCGGGCGGGATCAACCCGACGCTCATCTCGCACATGGCGGAGATGATCCGCGAGCTCAATCGCGGCGGCACGACGTTCCTCGTCGTGGAGCACAACATGCCGCTCGTCCTCGGGTTGTGCGACCCGATCCACGTCCTCGCGCGGGGCTCGTGCATCTGCTCGGGGACGCCGACCGAGGTCCAGGCCGACCCTGCCGTCCTGGACGCCTACCTCGGCGACGACTATCTCGTCGAGCGGGAGGCCGTGTGAACCTCCTCGAGCTCGACGGGGTGTATGCGGGATACGGGGGCGGCGACGTGTTGCAGGGAGTCGACCTCTCGTTGGAGCCCGGCTCGGTCACGTGCATCGTCGGGCCGAACGGCGCGGGGAAGTCGACCGTGTTGCGCGTCGTCAGCGGCCTGCTCACGCCCCGCGAGGGCTCCGTGCGCTTCGAGGGGAGTCAGATCGGCGGCGAGGACCCGGCCGCGGTTCTCGAGCTCGGCATCGTCCAGGTGCCGCAGTCGCAGGGCCTCTTCCCGAACCTGACCGTCCGGGAGAACGTGCTCATGGGGGCCTACGTGATCCGTCGGCAGCGGGCGCTCGTCCGGGCCAGGCTGCACGAGGTCTCGGAGATGTTCCCGCTGATCGGCGAGCGCGGGGAGGAGAAGGCGGGCAACCTGTCCGGCGGCCAGCGTCGGATGGTGGAGTTCGCCCGGACGCTGATGCTCGACCCGAAGCTCGTACTCCTCGACGAGCCGTCGCTGGGCCTCGACCCCAAGGTGATGAAGAACATCTCGGAGTCGATCGAGGTGATGAAGCAGGCCGGGAAGACGGTCCTGCTCGTCGAGCAGAACGTGCGCTTCGGCCTCCGCCTCTCGAACGACGGGATCGTGATGGAGAGCGGCCGCGTGCTGCTCGTCGGCACGAGCCGGGACCTGCTCGACAACCCCGAGATGGCGGATCTCTTCTTCGGAGGGCACACCGGCGACGGCGACGAGCGGGCGATGGGGGCCACACCCGCTCCCGCGGGAGGCTAGCCGGCGATGAGCGGGCCACTTCTCGCGGCCGCGGCCGGGGTGGGCTTCGGCGCGTTCCAGACCCTCAACCGGCGCGCGGTCGGAGGGATGAGCGACGCCTACCTCGCGACGTTCCTCCAGCTGCTCGTGGCGATGCTCGTCCTCCTCGCGGCGAGCGCGGTGACGGAGGGGCTCGGCCCGGTCCGCGACGCACCCACGGAGGCGCTCCTGTGGTTCGGCGCGGCGGGGCTCGTGCACTTCTTCGTCGGCTGGACGCTGCTGAACATGAGCCAGATGCGGATCGGGGCGGCGCGCACGAGCCCGCTGCTCGCGACGAATCCCGTCTGGGGGGCGATCTTCGCCGCGCTCTGGCTGGGCGAGGGCCCGGGCCTCGTCGCCTGGCTGGCGGTCGCGCTCATCGTCGGGGGCGCGCTCGTCGTCGCCTTCGAGCGCGTCGAGGAGACGGGCTGGGGCGTCGGCTGGCGTGCCGCGATCCCGGGTCTCGCGACCGCATTCGCGTGGTCGATCAGCCCCATCTTCATCAAGAAGGGCCTCGGCGGGATGGACTCGCCGCTGCTCGGGCTCACGCTCGGGATGGCGGTGGCGCTCGTCGCCTACGCGGCCGTTCTGCCGCTGCGCCCGCGCATCGAGGGGACGCTGGTCGGCTCCCGGGAAGCGCTCGCCTTCAAGCTGGCGGCGGGGATCATGGTCGGCCTCTCGGTCTGGGCGCGCTGGGTGTCTCTCGACTCGGCGGGCATCGCGGTGGTCCTCGCGCTCGGTCTCCTCTCGGTCCCCGTCGTCCTCTTCTGCTCACCGCTCCTCATGGGGCGCCAGCTCGAGCGCGTGACTCCCGCCGTCTGGAGCGGGGCGGCGCTCGTCGTCGGCGGCGCGCTCCTCCTCATCGCGGTCGCCTGATGGTCGTCGACTGCCACGCGCACGTGATCGTCCCCGGCCTCGGGGCCGAGGTCGAGTGGGTCGACGGGAGCCAGGTCGTGCGCTTCGCAGGGAGGGAGATCCGCGCCGCGGTCAGGGAGTTCGTCGACGTCGAGCGGATCCTCGAGGAGCAGGACCGGGCCGGGGTCGACCTCGTCCTGCTCTGTCCCTGGGTGAACCTGTGCGGAGTCGAGACGGCTCGTCAGAACGAGGCACTGGCAGACCTGGTCGGAGAGCGGGTCGGGGCGCTCGGGACCGTCGACCTCGAACGCCCGGATGAGCTCCGCGCCCTGATGGCCGACGGCCGCCTGAGCGGCGTCGAGGTGCCGGCCTCGTTCGGCGGCGCGTATCTCGGGCACGAGCGCTTCCGCGACTTCTGGTCGGCCGCCGCGGAGACCGGCGCCCTCGTGTTCGTCCACCCGACGACGCGGGGCTTCACCGATCCGGTCTTCGACGAGCACTACCTCTGGAACACGGTCGGCAACCCCGTGGAGACGACGATCACCGCGGCGCACCTCGTCCTCTCGGGCGTCCTGGACGACCACCCCGGGCTGCACGTGCTGCTCGCGCACGGAGGCGGTGCCGTCCCCGCCCTCCGCGGGCGCCTCGCTCACGAGCAGAGCTTCCACCCCCCCGGTCGGGACGTGACCTCCGCGCTCGGCCGCTTCCTCTACGACACCGTCGTCCACGACATCGACGTGTTGCATGCGCTCGTCGACTTCGCCGGTGCCGAGAACGTCCTGTGCGGCTCCGACTACCCGTTCGACATGGGCGTGGAGCGGCCGGCCGAGATCGTCCGTGCTCTCGGGCTGCCGCCGGAGGACGAGGCTGCGCTGCTCGGCGGCAATGCGCTGCGACTGCTCGGGCGGGAGGTCGCCCCGTGACGTCAGTCGCGCGCCGTCAGGCCGACCGAGCGGCGCCAGTGCTGCTGGCCGAGCTCGAAGCCGATCGCGCACCCGAGCTCCACGAGCTCGGGCTCCGAGAAGAGCGCGTGCAGCCGCTCCCAGAGCGCGTCGTCGGCGAGGCTCGAGTCCCACGCGATCGCGTGCGCCCAGTCGAGCGCGGCCCGTTGCCGCTCGTCGAGGCCGGACACGTCGAGCGAGCCGGTCTCCTCGGCCAGGAAGCGGAAGCAGAGCGTCTTCAGATCCTCGTCGACGAGCCCGCCGTGGAGCACGTGGTCCCGCGTGAACTCGTACGCGGCGAGCGCCTCGGGGACGAGCCCGCGGATCTCGTCCGCCGACCCGGCGATGGGCCGCGTCGGCATCTAGCTCTCCACCTTCGAGGGCGCGAGGCCGGCGGTCGTGTCCGCGAGGAGCTCGCCGTGGCCGACCCCCCACGTCTTGATCACCCGCTGCTGGCCGTATGTCAGCTGGACGAACTGACCGAGCTCGACGATCTCCGCGTCGGAGAAGTGTTCGCGGAGGCGCGCCCAGACGGCCTCGTCGGCGCCCTCCGGGTTCCAGACGAGCATGCTCGTGTACAGGAGCGCCGCCTTCTGTCGCGGCGTGAAGCGATCGGAGCGCTCGAACTCGAGGAGCTCGTCGTAGTCCGCCTCGGTCAGCCCCTGCTCTCCGCCCCGGAGAGACCGCTGCGATCCTCAGTAGTCGCACTCGATCGTCTTCGAGACGTAGACGCGGCAGAGCTCCTTCAGCGAGTGCTCGACCTTGCCCTGCCGGAAGATCGTCTCCCACGGGCGCGAGAACGCCTTCGCGACGG
>Ga0210115_1000343_pt1 | contig 13308 bp, 12 predicted proteins | sample MayberryNW_TuleB_2_FD_185526 | JGI IMG/M metagenome (GOLD analysis project Ga0210115, IMG submission 185526) | Wetland microbial communities from San Francisco Bay, California, USA, that impact long-term carbon sequestration - MayberryNW_TuleB_D2... | ecosystem: Environmental > Aquatic > Marine... | reverse complement strand
TGCCTAGCCAATTGCTGACGCCCGAGAACCGCACCCGCCTGTTGCCGCTCGTGACCCTGGCCCTGATCGTCGCCGGTGGTCTCCTCCATCTCGGCGGCGCCCCAAGCGCGGGCGACGCGGTTTGGGCGGCCACGGTCGCGGTGATGCTGGTCCCGCTCACGGTCTCGATCGCGCGCACGCTGGCCGCGGGGCGAGTCGGCGTCGATGCGATCGCCCTGGTCGCGATGGCGGGGGCGCTCGCGGTCGGTCAGTACCTGGCGGGAGCGGTGATCGCGCTGATGCTCTCCGGCGGTAACGCACTCGAGGCCAGCGCTTCGCGCCGGGCGCGCCACGAGCTGACCGCGCTGCTGGCGCGGATGCCGACGATCGCGCACCGCCGTCACGCCGGCGGCTGGGAGGAGGTGCCGGTGGCCGAGCTGTCAATCGGCGACGAGGTCCTGGTGCGGGCGGGGGAGCTGGTGCCGGTCGACGGCGATCTCGCCAGCGCCGAGGCGGTCCTCGACGAGTCGGCGCTGACCGGCGAGGCGCTGCCGGTGACGCGGGCACGCGGCGCCGCGCTGCGCAGCGGCTCGGCCAACGCCGGCGATGCCTTCGAGCTGCGGGCGACGCGGCTGGCTGCCGATAGCGCCTACGCGAACATCGTCCGCCTGGTCCGTGCGGCGGAGACGCAGCGGGCGCCGTTCGTTCGCCTCGCCGATCGCTACGCGGCTTTCTTCCTGCCGCTGACGCTGGCGGTCGCGGCGATCGCCTGGATCGCGAGCGGCGACCCGGTTCGCGCCGTCGCCGTGCTTGTCGTCGCCACCCCGTGCCCGCTGATCCTGGCGGCGCCGATCGCGATCGTCTCCGGCGTCTCGCGCGCCGCGCGTGCGGGTGTGATCGTCAAGGGCGGCACCGCGATCGAGCGACTCGGCGAGGCGCGCGGGGTGCTGCTCGACAAGACCGGCACCCTGACCCTCGGTGCGCCCGCCGTACAGGAGGTCGTCGTGCTCGACGGCGAAGCCGTGGGGGGTGGGGGAGGGGAGAGCGAGACCGAGATCCTCCGTCTCGCGGCCTCGGCCGACCAGCTTTCGGCGCATGTACTGGCCGAGGCGCTGGTCCACGATGCCGAGCGGCGCGGTCTCGAGCTGGCCGAGCCGAGCGAGGCGATCGAGGACCCGGGCCAGGGGATCGAGGCGACCGTCGAAGGCCGGCGGGTGGCGGTCGGCAGCGGCGCCTGGCTGCGTTCGCGTGGCTACGACGTCGGGGCTGCGGCTGCAGCCGGGACGGACGGACAGGAGGCCGGCCTGGCCAAGGTCCTGGTCGGGATCGATGGCCGCCTGGCCGGCGTTGCGGTGATGGCCGACAGCCTGCGCGACGACGCACGCGAGCTGGCCGGCGAGTTGCGCGCGGCCGGGGTGCGCCAGGTCGCGATGGTCACCGGCGACCGCAAATCGATCGCCGACCGGATCGCCGCCGAAACCGGCCTCGACCAGGTGTTCGCCGAGCAGACGCCCGAGCAGAAGCTCGACGTGGTCCGCGCGATGCGCGCCGATTCCGCGCTGGCGCCGGTGGTGATGGTCGGCGACGGCGTCAACGACGCCCCGGCACTCGCCCTTGCCGACGTCGGCATCGCGATGAGCGGCCCGGGCGCGACGATCTCCTCTGAGACCGCCGACGCCGTGATCACCGTCGACCGCATCGACCGCGTGGCCACCGCCGTCTCAATCGGTCGCCGTGCCCTTCACATAGCTCGCCAAAGCGTCATCTTCGGCATCGGCCTGAGCGCAATAGCGATGGCCTTCGCCGCCTTCGGCCACATCCCCCCAATAGCAGGCGCCCTCCTCCAAGAGGGCATAGACGTGGCCGTAATCCTCAACGCCCTGCGAGCCCTTTCAAGCTAACCCGTCCCGGTGCGCTCGCGACGGCACCCCGCCGCCGCGAGGCCTGGGAGCGAAGGGTCCGGGGGTCCCCCGGAGAAAACTTTGGAGCACTTCCGGGTAAGAACCCTTCAGGCGGCTCCTGTGCGGGTTTTCGGAGGGGGACCCCCGGACCCTTCGCCCGGGTCCTATTCGCCGACCGTGAGCGTCCCGTACATGCCCTGGGCATAGTGCCCCGGCAGGTTGCAGAACATCACGTACTTGCCCGGCTTCAGGTTGAATTCGCCCGATTTCGAGTCACCGGCCTCGACGTCGGGCACCTCACCGGCCTCTTCGGCAACTTCGTCGAGCTTCTCCTCGTCGACGTCGCCGTTGGCGTCGGTGGGCAGCTTGGCCGGGTTCATGTTCGACTTGAACAGGACCAGCTCGTGCTCGACCGACCCTTCGTTGGGGGCTTCGATCGTCGTCTTACCGGCCTGCGCCGTGGCGTTTTTCGGGGCGAAGTAGAAGTCGCCCATCTTGATCGTCAGGCTCGCTCCAGCTCCAGCTCCAGCTCCAGCGCCACCGCTCGCGGCGGTCTCGGCCTCGGTCGTAGTCGTCGTCGTGCCGTTGTCGTCACCGCAGCCCGCGATGAAGACCACCGTCAGCGCAAGCAATGCCAGCGGCACCAGTGTTTTGTGCAGTGAGATCCTCATCTTCCACCTCAATCGGTCGTGGCGGGCGATGCCGGGCTGCGGCCCCCGCTCCGCCTTGTGCATTAGCGAAATCCATTCACATCACGCGGGTCAGATCATCAGCGTTTGGCCGCAACCGCGATCCGGAGAATGCCGCCGTCTTTCTGCACCGTTCCATGCAGAAGTTTCGGGTTCAGTTCCCGGTTTGTGCCCAAGCTCGTGCGGATATGCACTTCTTTGTGAGGTCTGTGCGGGCGATCACCTTGCGGGCGGCGGAATCTCGCCACGGTCCCGCGCTTGCTCACAAAACACACATATTCCGCACGCATTTATCTCATCTCGATTCTTCTGCTCGCTCTCGCCATCCCGGCCGTAGCGCTCGCTGCCCCGAATGGCGACGTGGGCGGCTCTGGCGAGTCTGGCTCGCCCGTCCAGCGCGCCGACCTCGCGCCGGCGCTGCCGGCGGCGATCGACCCACTGACCGGTCCGGCCAGGCGCTTCCAGCGCGCGATCCGCATCCACCTGCAGCGCATCCACGCGGCCCGCCGCGCCCGCCGGGCCAGGTTGCAACGCGAACGCGAAGAAGCCTTTGCCAGCCTCCCGGGCGGCGTCTCGATCGCCACGCTTGAATCAATTGCAGCCTGTGAGTCCGGCGGCGACCCCGCCGCCGTCTCCTCCGACGGCAGCTACCGCGGCAAATACCAGTTCAGCTATGGCACCTGGGCCTCCGTGGGCGGCTCCGGCGACCCCGCCACCGCCCCCGAGCAAGAGCAGGACTACAGAGCCGCCTTGCTCTACGCCAGCTCAGGTTCCAGTCCCTGGCCGATCTGTGGTTGATGGGCGACGCGGCCGGGTGTCTCCCCTGCGGAAACCCGCATAGCCACGGCCTGAAGGGTTCCCCCCCGGAGTGCTCCAATGTTTCCTCCAGGGGGACACCCGGCCGCGTCGCGTCGAAGCCGGGAGCTCTCCCCTGCTGGCGCAAGCTCCCACCGCCCCGCCGGCGTATCTCACCCGCACGGGTTTCGCAGGGGGATGCCCACGCTCTCTCGTCGTCTCTTTTCAGCAGGGCGCCGACCGCGTTCCTACGATGGGCTTGTGAGCGATGAGGCCGTTCCAGCGCCCGAGGGGCCTAAGCGGAAGCTGCCGGAGGAGGCGGTGGCTGAGGCGAGGGTTCGGGCGCCTACGCGGGGGAACCGGAAGCTGGAGCAGTTTCTGGAGGCGGTGAACGGGGACGAGCAGGTGAGGGCTTGGTGGTACATGGCCCAGGTTCACTCCGAACGGCTGGGGATGTCGGATCATTCGTGGGTGCACACCCAGATCGTGCTCAACATCGCCCTGCGGTTGCTGCGCCTGCTGGTCAAGGCCGGGGTCGAGCCGGCCGTGGTGGTCGATCATGGGATGTCGGCCCGCGATGCGGAGGTGGTGGTGGCCGGCGGCGCGCTGCTGCACGACGTGGGAATGTCGATTCACCGCACCGATCACGAGGCGTACAGCCTCTTCCTCGCCAGCGGCGCGCTCGAACGGCTGTTGGCCGGGTCTTACAAGGAGCCGAAACGGACGATCGTCGCCGCGGAGATCCTGCACGCGATCATCGGCCACCGCCGCCGCGGCGAGCCCTACACGCTCGAGGCCGGCGTCGTCCGCGTCGCCGACGCGCTCGACATGGCGCAGGGCCGCACCCGGCTTCCGCTCGAAGCGGGTCAGGAGGGGATCCACTCGATCTCGGCGGCGGCGATCGACGAGGTGCGGATCGAAGCCGGGGAGGAGCGCCCGGTGCGGATCGAGATCGAGCTCAACAACTCGGCCGGGATCTTCCAGGTCGACGACCTGCTGGCAACAAAGATACGCGGCACTCCCTTGGAGGGCCGCGTGGAAGTCGCAGCCAGGATCGAGGGCGAGACCGAGAAACGCCTGCTGAGCGGGTTCCAGCTCGACTAAGCCTGAATCCACCGATCTCGTCGGCCTCTCCCCTCCGCATCCCTTCGCCGGGAGCCAATTCCCTCCACCCAGGTAGCCCCACTACCCGGGTGAGCGGGAATCATCCCCCGACTCGGCCTGCGAAGCGGAGAGTCTCGCCGATCTCGGTGGATTCAGGCTAAGTAAGCCGGTCGAGCGTGGCCTTGCGCATTTCCTTGCGCTTCTCCAGCCGCCCCTGAATCAACGAAAGCACGATCACCAGGATCGCGAAGAAGGCAATAACGCCAAAGCAGAAAAAGGTCACCGTCTTATCGCTGACCCGCCCCGCCAGCCCTTCCCCGTTCTCAGCCAGCGCCACCGGCGCGACAAGCAGCAACATCGTCAATGCCGCCAGCAGCGCAGCCGTGATCCGGGAACGGCGGGAAGGCTTCATCACGCCCAGCAATCTATCGGAACGTCCGGGCGATGGAGCTGGGGGACACCCACGCTCACCCTCCACAGACTCTCTTTAGCTACATCCATAGGATGTTGCGCCAATGTCTGAGCTAGAGGCCCTGTTGCTGGGGATCGTCCAGGGGCTGACCGAGTTCCTGCCGATCTCCTCCTCGGGCCACCTGATCCTGGTGCCGTGGTTGCAGGAATACACCTTCCTGATCGAACACCCGCACTTCAACAAGACCTTCGACGTCGCCCTCCATGTCGGCACGCTGGTGGCGGCGATCGGCTACTTCCGCTACGAGGTCGTCGCGCTGATTCGTGGCTTCCTCGAGACCCTGCGCCAGCGGGCGATCGAGACGCCGGTGCAGCGGCTCTCGGTCGCGATCGCGGTCGGCACGATCCCGGCCGCGATCGCCGGCGGCCTGGGCGCGAAGTTTTTCGAAGACACGCTGGGCGAGCCCTGGATGATCGCCCTGCAGTTGATCTTCTTCGGCGCCCTGCTGCTCTACGCCGATCGCCTGCCGCAGCGCAAATCGCTCGAGGGCTCGTCGGTCCGCGACGGCTTCTACATCGGCCTCGCCCAAGTGCTCGCCCTCGCCCCGGGCACCTCGCGCTCGGGCATCACGATCACCGCCGCCCGCTACCTCGGCCTCGACCGCGACGCCGCCGCCCGCTTCTCCTTCCTCCTCCTGATCCCGGTCGTCACCGGCGCCGCCCTCTACAAGGGCGCCAGCGCCGTCCACGAAGGCCTCCCCAGCGGCGTCGCCGGCCCGATGATCGTCGGCACCATCGCCGCCGCCGTCTCCGGCTACCTGGCCATTGCCTTCCTTCTCCGCCTGGTCCGTACCGCCAGCTACGCCCCCTTCGTCTACTTCCGCTACGCAGTAGGCGTCCTAGTCCTCCTGATAATCGCCACCGGCCTCCGCCCAGCCACCTTCTAGCCCAGCTCCGACTCCGGTGAGGGCCGGGGTATCCCCCTCCGAAAACCCGCATAGATACGGCCTGACGGGTTCTTGCCCGGAAGTGCTCCAAAGTTTTCTGCGGGGACACCCACGCGGGCCGCCACCCAGGCTGTTGCACCCCGATCGCCCCCAGAAAGAGCAAGCGGCCCAGGGCAGGTGGGCCGCTTGCGACGAGAGAGGAGTCTCGTGAGGGCTTCATCGTCTCGCGGCAGCGACCACCACGGGTGAACATTCCGATAAGGCCAACAGGCAGCACCGGTCGCGGTTTCCGCAAATTACGACTTTCCCCTGTGAAAATCCTGTGAAAGCAGGGATTTCCTCGCGCGGTCCGACGACCGGTATGAATACAATCGCATCGCTTGTGAACTCGCCGCAGACCACCCGGCTCGCGGTCATCGACGACGACAGCGGCTTCGTCACGGTGCTGGCGAAGCGCACCGAGGCCGCCGGCTGGCAGCAGCGCACGCTCGCCGGGGCGATCCCGCCTGAGGAGTTGGTGGCGATGAAGCTGAACGCGTTGCTGGTCGATCCGGCGGTGCTCGGCGACGACGCCTGGGCCTACCTCGAGCGGGTCTGCGGCATGCTGCCGGACCTTGGTGTGATCGTCTGCACCGGTCGCTCGACCGTCTCGCAGCGAGTTCGCGGCCTGCGCCTCGGGGTGGACGACTGGATCACCAAGCCCTGCCACCCCGAAGAGGCGATCGCCCGCATCGAAGCCGTCTCGCGCCGCCGCCGCCGCGCGCGCCCGGCGGCGGAAGCCGGCCCCGTGGTGGCCGGCGAGTTGAAGATCCGCGCCGACCGTTTCCAGGCCTTTGTCGGTGACGTCAGCCTCGACCTGACGCGGCGCGAGTTCGAGCTGCTGCAGCTGCTCGCGGACTCGCCGGGACAGGTGCTCGAGCGCGAGGCGATCTACCAGCGGGTCTGGGGCTACGCGATGGCCCACGGCGACCGTTCGGTCGATGTCTTCATTCGCAAGCTCCGCCAGAAGCTGGAGAAGCTCTCCCCGAGCTGGCGCTATATCCACACCCACTTCGGCGTCGGCTACCGCTTCGATCCGGAGCCCACCGACGGTGCCACCTTGCAGCCGCCGGCCTCCGCGCCCGAGGCGACTCCCGGGCCGATTCGCAGCGACCTCACCGCCGTGTAAGCGGCTGTTTCTTCTTTTCACATCTTTTTCACATCCGCGATACAGCCCGGTAACAAGCTGCCGGGAAGCCGCTGAGAGTGTGGCGCGAGCGGCGGCAGGCCCGCCATTCCGTCCACACGAAAGAAGGAGTGCACGTGAGTCCCTCGAGATTGTTGGCAATCTTCGCCTCTCTGGCGATCCTGGCGGTCGGTGTCGCCGCCTGCGGAAGTAGCGACAGCGGCGGCTCGTCCGGCGAACTCTCCGGCCAGGTCGCCGGTGCCGGCTCGAGTGCCCAGGAGGCGGCCCAGGAAGCCTGGATCGCCAATTTCGAGTCCGAAAACTCGGGCGTGACGATCTCCTATGACCCGGTCGGTTCGGGCGGAGGGCGCGAACAGTTCATCGCCGGCGGCGTTGCCTATGCCGGCAGCGACGCGCCGCTCTCGAGCGAAGAAAACGAACTCGAAAAGGCGGAAAAGCGCTGCAAGGGCGGGGAGCTGATCCAGATCCCGGACTACATCTCGCCGATCGCGATCGTCTACAACCTGGAAGGGGTCGAATCGCTGCAGCTCGACCCGGCAACGCTGGCGAAGATCTTCAACCAGGAAATCACCAGCTGGGACGACCCGGCGATCGCCGCCGACAACCCGGGCGCCGAACTGCCGAGCACCCGCATCACCCCGGTCAATCGCTCCGACGAGTCGGGCACGACGGAGAACTTCGTCGACTACCTGTCCAAGGTCGAGCCCGGCATCTGGACCTATGAAGTGAGCGGCGACTGGCCGGTCAAGGGCGGCGAGGCCGCGCAGGGCACCTCCGGTGTGGTCGAGGCGGTGGCTGCCGGCGATGGCGCGATCGGCTACGCCGACGAGAGCCAGGCGGGCGAACTGAGCATCGCCAAGATCAAGGTCGGCAACGAATACGCGGAACCGACGCCGGAAGCGGCGGCGAAGATCCTCGAGGAGTCGCCCGAAGACAAAGAACTCAGCAACGGGAAATACGTCTTTGCCTTCGAGCTCGACCGCAAGACGGAATCGTCGGGCACCTACCCGATCGTGCTTGTCTCCTCGCTGATCGCCTGCACCAAGTACGGCTCGGCCGACGAAGCGGCGATCGTCAAGGCCTATCTCGAATACGCGATCAGCGCCGAAGGGCAGGAAGCGGCGGCTGAAAACGCCGGCTCGGCCCCGCTCTCGGCCGCCCTGACCGAAAAGATCACCCCGGCGATCGAAGCGATCGAAACGGGCTCCTAGCGGTCATCTTGGAGCAAATTGCGGCACAGAGGGGACCCCGGCGGTTGCGTCGGGGTCCCCTCGTCTGTAGAGAGGTTTGAGCCTTGGAGATGCACGCCGACACGACCACCAACGCCGGCCAGATTCTCGCCGCAGCCTCCGGCGGCAAGCGGCGCTGGGGTGACCGGATCTTCTCCAACCTGGCGGTGGCCGCTGGGGTGACGATCCTCGCCTTGCTCGCCGGAGTGGCGCTGTTCCTGTTGATCGAATCGCTGCCCGCGGTCAGCGCCGACTCGGCGCGCCTGCCGGAGGGCAAGAGCCTGGTCGATTACATCGCGCCGCTCGCCTTCGGCACCGTGCTGGCAGCGACGATCGCGGTCCTGATCGCGGTACCGCTGGCGGTCGCCGTGGCGCTCTTCATCAGCCACATCGCGCCGCGGCGGATCGTGCTCGCGCTCGGCTTCCTGGTCGATCTGCTCGCCGCGATCCCCAGCATCGTCTACGGCCTCTGGGGGATCTTCGTCCTCGGCCCGGCCGCGGTACCGATGCTCGAGTGGCTTGAAAAGAAGCTCGGCTTCATCCCCTTTTTCGAGGGCCCCGCCTCCTCGACCGGCCGCACGATGCTGGTAGCGGGCCTGGTCCTCGCGGTGATGATCCTGCCGATCGTCTCCGCCGTCGCCCGCGAGGTCTTCACGCAGACGCCGCGCAAATTGCAGGAAGGGGCGCTGGCGCTTGGCGCGACCCGCTGGGAGATGATCCGGATGACCGTCCTCCCGTTCGGCAAATCGTCGATCATCAGCGGCGCGATGCTCGGCCTCGGCCGGGCGCTGGGCGAGACGATGGCGGTGACGATCATCCTCTCGGTCTCAGGCATCGTCACCTTCAACCTGATCAGCCAGGCCAATCCCTCGACGATCGCCGCCAACATCGCCCTCGACTTCCCCGAGTCTTCCGGCCTCGCGATCAACACCCTGATCGCCTCCGGCCTCGTCCTCTTCGCGATCACCCTGGTCACCAACCTCGGCGCGCGCGCGATCATCGCCCGCCAGAACATCCAGTAGATGCAGGCGCCGGCAGAGAAAGCCGCACGGCTCGAGCCCGCCACGCTTGGCGGTGGCATGCTGCCCGATTGGGCGCCCTACGGGGTCATCGCCGGCTCGATGCTGTTTGCGGCGGCGTTGCTGGCAGCGACTGGGGCGTTCAGCGTGGCGCTGCTGCTGGTTGTGAGCACGGTCGTTTCCTGCCTGACGATCTACGCCTGGTCGCGCGCGGTCGAGGGACGGCGCCGCGCGCTCGACCGGCTGGTGACGTTTGCGATCATCGCCGCCTTTGCGCTTGCGCTTACGCCGCTGCTCTCGCTCCTGTTCGAAGTCGTCAAGCGCGGCCTGCCGGGCCTTAGCTGGGAATTCCTCACCGGCACCCCGCGCGGCGTGGTCGGCGGTGGCGGCGCCGCGCACGCGATCGTCGGCACCGTCGTGATCACCGCCGTCACCGCCGCGATCTCGGTCCCGATCGGGATCATGGCGGCGATCTACCTGACCGAGTACGGCGGCAAGGGTCGCTTGCGCAGGGCGTTGACGTTCTTCGTCGACGTGATGACCGGCATTCCCTCGATCGTCGCCGGCCTCTTCGCCTTCGCCCTCTTCGCGATCTTCCTCGGGCCGGGGATACGCCTCGGCCTGATGGGTGCGGTGGCGCTCTCGGTGCTGATGATCCCGATCGTGATCCGCTCCTCCGAGGAGGTGCTGAAGATCGTCCCCAACCACCTGCGCGAAGCGTCCTACGCCCTGGGCACGCCGAAGTGGCGGACGATCGTCAAGGTCGTCCTGCCGACGGCCTTCGCCGGCCTGGTGACGGGGGTGATGATCGCGATCGCCCGCATCGTCGGCGAGACGGCGCCGCTGCTCGTGACCACCGGGATCGTCGACTCGATCAACACCAACCCCTTCGAAGGGCGGATGCAGAACCTGGCGGTCTACGCCTACAGCGAGTACCGCACCCCCGGCGTGATGAAACAGGCCTCCTACGACAGAGCCTGGGCGGCGGCGCTGACGCTGATCGCTATCGTGATGATCCTGAACGTCGTCGCCCGCCTCATCTACCGTCGCTACAAAACCGAGATCCGTTAGCGAGCGCCCCCAACTGTGGAGATAAGGAGACGACGAGCGATGCAAGGAGCGGCGGGAGCTACCCGAGCCGAAGCGGACGCGACCGAAGCGCAGGCGCCCACGCCGCGCGCCACGCCTGAATCCGCGCCGGCGATGGCAAACGTGGAGGGGCCGCGGGCGAAGACGATCGCGGTGCGCAACCTCAACCTCTTCTACGGCGATTTCCACGCGGTTGAGAACGTGACGATGACGATCGCGCCGAACAAGGTGACGGCGCTGATCGGCTCCTCCGGTTGCGGCAAGACGACCTTCCTGCGCTCGCTCAACCGGATGCACGAGCTGACCGCGGGAGCGAGGGTCGAGGGCGAGGTCACGCTCGACGGGCAGGACATCTACGCCCGCGGGGTCGATCCGGTCCAGGTGCGGCGCCTGGTCGGGATGGTCTTCCAGTCGCCCAACCCGTTCCCGACGATGTCGATCTACGACAACGTCGCCGCCGGCCTAAACCTCAACGGCAGTCGCGTGAAGAAGGCCGAGAAGGACGAGGTCGTCGAGCGCTCGCTGCGCGGCGCTCACCTCTGGAACGAGGTCAAGGACCGGCTCGAAAAGCCGGGTTCCAGCCTCTCCGGCGGTCAGCAGCAGCGGTTGTGCATCGCCCGCGCGACCGCGGTCGAGCCCGAGGTGCTGCTGATGGACGAGCCCTGTTCGGCGCTCGACCCGGTCGCGACGCTGGCGATCGAGGACCTGATCGGCGAGCTGAAAAACCGCTTCACGATCGTGATCGTCACCCACAACATGCAGCAGGCCGCCCGCGCCAGCGACGTCACCGCCTTCTTCAATCTGGAGGAGACCGGCAAGCCCGGTCGCCTGGTCGAGGTGGGGGAGACGGAGACGATCTTCACCAGCCCGACCGAGAAAGCCACCGAGGACTACGTCAGCGGGCGCTTCGGCTGATGGCGCCGGTCGCGCGGGTCGAATACCAGGAGGAACTGGAGCGGCTCGAGGCGGGCGCGCTCGGTGGCCTCGACCTGGTCAGCGCCTCGCTCGAGCGCACGCTGGAGGCGATCGAGCACCAGGACGTCGAGCTGGCGCAGCTGGTGATCGCCGACGACGACCGCATCGACGGGCGCTACCTCGAGGTGCACCAGAGCCTGATTACGTTGCTGGCGACCCAGTCGCCGGTGGCGACCGACCTGCGCCTGATCTCCTCCTTGCTGCACGTGCTCAAGAACGTCGAGCGGATGGGGGACCAGTGCGTCAACATCTGCAAGCTGATCCCGTTGACCGGCAACGATCCACCGGCCGACGAGGAGATGGTCAAGCTGATCCTGACCATGGGCCGGCAGACGCGGACGCTGATCAGCCAGGCGAAACGGGCCTTTGCCGAACGCAACGTCGAGATGGCGCGCGACCTGGTCCGCCAGGACGACGTCGTCGACAACCTCAACCGCGAATGCTTTGGCTTGGCGCTTGAGATCGGCGACGACCCCGACCGGCGCGAGTGGGCGATGACGATGCTGCTGGCGGCGCGGGCGATCGAGCGGATCGGGGACAACTCCGTCGACATTGGCGAGCAGGTCGCCTTCGTCGTCACCGGGCTGTTCAAAGAGTTCGAGGACGCTTCGCACCCGGACGGGTAGCGAGGGTCGGGGTGTCCCCCTCCGAAACCCGCATAGATGCGGCCTGACGGGTCCTTGCCCGGAAGTGCTCCAAAGTTTTCTGCGGGGGACACCCCGACCCTCGTCGTGCTCTGGTGAGATGCCCTAGATTTCGGCTCAGCCCGGTCATGGCTCGGCTCTGGCTGGAAAGGGATGGGCGGGGGGTAGATCCGGGGGGTTTGGGAGTATCTAGGGCTGAGTCCTAATGCTTTGTGCGGCTATCGATATTGGGTCCAACACCACCCGCCTGCTCGTGGCCGAGCCGGTCGAGGGGCAGTTGAAGAAGGTGATGGAGCAGCGGGCCTATACGCGGATCAACAAGGCGATCCGGGATTCGGGGGAGATTCCGGTGGAGAAGGCGGATGAGGTGGCCGAGGTGGTGGCTACGCAGGTGCGGCTGGCGCGGGAGCTGGGGGCGGAGCCGATTCGGGCGGTGGCGACGGCGGCGATGCGGGAAGCAAGCAACGGGGCGACGGTCGCCGAGCAGATTCGCGACGAGGCTGGCGTGCCGGTCGAGATCCTCAGCGAGGAGGAAGAGGGGCGGCTCTCGTTCATCGGGGCGACGAAGACGCTCGGTCATCCGGTCGAGGGCCCGGTTGGCGTGGTCGACGTCGGTGGCGGCTCGACCGAGGTGATCCTTGGCACCGTGCCCGGTGGCGTGCGCGAAGTGCGCTCCTGGCGGGTCGGTTCGGGTGTGCTCGCCGATGAGCTGCTTTCTTCCGACCCGCCCTCGCCGGCGGAGATCCGCAGGGTGCGCGACCGGATCGAGGACCTCTTCGCCGGGGTCGAGATCGAGCAGCCGGCGCAGGCCGTGGCGGTTGGCGGTAGCGCCACTTCCCTGCGTCGCCTGGTCGGCGCGGTGCTCGAGTACGAGACGTTGGAGCGGGGGATCCGCGTGCTCTGCGGTGACCCCGCGGCCGATGTGGCGCGGCGCTTCGAGCTCGACCCGCAGCGCGTGCGCATCCTTCCCACCGGCGTGCTGCTGCTCGAGAAGCTCTCCGAGCTGCTCGGCCAGCCGCTGCAGATCGGCAAGGGCGGCCTGCGCGAGGGCGTCGTCCTCGACCTGCTCAACGGCAGCGCCAACGGCTCCTCGCCGGCCCGCCTCGCCGCCTGAACCCCCCGCACCCCGGCCCCCACACCAGCCCCTCGGCGGACGTGCCGCGAGTTGAGTACCCATAGTGTCCGTCAACTCGCGGCACGTCCCCAATTCGGCCAGCGCGGAATTCGATAACAACTTGGGATTAATAGTGCTCCGTTAGATCGATCCAGGCGGGTGCAGGTAGAGAGTGTCGGGCGGCAGCCGTCGGCGGCAGGTGGGGCATGTCCCCTGCCAGCAGGCC
>Ga0210115_1000341_pt1 | contig 13363 bp, 15 predicted proteins | sample MayberryNW_TuleB_2_FD_185526 | JGI IMG/M metagenome (GOLD analysis project Ga0210115, IMG submission 185526) | Wetland microbial communities from San Francisco Bay, California, USA, that impact long-term carbon sequestration - MayberryNW_TuleB_D2... | ecosystem: Environmental > Aquatic > Marine... | reverse complement strand
GGGTCGCCGGACGAGCCGCTCGCCGAGGATCGCCTCGGGCGGCTCGAACGCGAGCTGACCGAGCTGCGCGACGAAGTCCGGGCGCTCCGCGCCGCGCTTGGCGACGCCCCATAGGCGGCGTAGGGTTGCGAGCGATGGGCGCGTCCGGTTGGCGACTCTGGTGGATGAAGCGGCGCTGGTACGAACGCAACCGGCGCTTCGGGCGGCGCTGGCGACTTGCCCGTCACGCCGCCCGCGGCGGCTTCTTCATTCGCCAGCCGGTCGAGGGAGAGCTGCTCGAGGCGCTCGACGAGGGCCGCCTGACGATCGGCGAGGGGACGCTGCTCGAGCCGGGTTGCTGGTTGACCCTGGCGCCGGCGGCGCGGATCGAGATCGGCGCCGGCTGCTTCCTCAACCGCAACACGATGCTGGCCGCCTACGAGCGGATCGCGATCGGCGACCACACGATGTTCGCCAACGGCTGCTTCGTCGGCGACGGTGAGCACCGCTTCGACGACCCGGACACCCCCGTTACCTGGCAGGGATTCACCAGCAAGGGTCCGGTCGAGATCGGCGCCAACTGCTGGTTCGGCGTCAACGTCGCCGTCACCAGCGGCGTCACGATCGGCGAGCGCTGCGTGATCGGCGCCAACTCGGTCGTGACCAGGGACATCCCGCCAGGGTCGATCGCCGCGGGGGCTCCGGCCCGTGTGATCAAGCCCATACAGTTCCGCGATTCGTAGCTTCTATACTCCGTTCTTCGGCCGTGACCCCGACAGGGCATGGACCAATGGACCTCGCAACGATCGAGCCACCGCATGCACAAGCAGGCGTGAAGTTCGTCCGCGCCAAGGACGAGCTGCGGTCGATCCTTGCCGCGGCGCGTGCCGAGCGGCGCTCGCTCGGCCTGGTGCCGACGATGGGCTGCCTGCACGAGGGCCATCTCTCGCTGCTCCGAGCCGCCCGCGCCGAGTGCGACCTGGTCGTGATGAGCCTCTTCGTCAACCCGACCCAGTTCGGTCCCGACGAGGATCTCGACCGCTACCCGCGCGACGAGGAGCGCGACGCGGAGCTGGCCGCGGGGGCCGGCGTCGACCTGATCTACGCGCCCGCGGTCGCGGACGTATACCCCGACGGCTTCGCAACCCAGATTGAGGTAGGCGGCCTCAGCGAGGTTCTCTGCGGCGAGCCGAGCCGGCGCGGCCGCGAGCACTTCGCCGGTGTCGCCACCGTCGTCGCCAAGCTGCTCAACACGGTCCAGCCCGACGTCGCCTACTTCGGCCAGAAGGACGCCCAGCAGGTCGCCGTTATCCGCAAGATGGTGCGCGATCTCGACATCCCCGTGCGGATCGAGGCGCTGCCGATCGTGCGCGAGCCCGACGGGCTGGCATTGAGCTCGCGCAATACCTACCTCAGCGCCGCCGAGCGCGAGCAGGCGACGGCGCTCTCGAGAGCGCTGCGCGAGGTCGAGCGGGTCGCCGGCGAGGAACCGCTCGCCGCCGCCCTCGCCGCCGGCCACCGCGTCCTTACGGAGGCCGGGATCGAGCCCGAGTACCTAGAGGCACGCGACGCAGAGACCCTGCAGCCGGTCGCAGAGCTGAGCGCCCGCCCAACCCTGGTCGCGGTCGCCGCCCAAATCGGCCCCGCACGCCTAATCGACAACACCAAACTCCCCGCCGACGGGCCTCAAAGCGGACTATATGTCCGCTTTGAGGCCCGTCGGCGGGACTATGTAGGGGGGGACTGATGCAGAGGCAGATGCTCAAGTCGAAGATCCACCGGGCTACGGTGACCGATTGCGATGTCGATTACATCGGCAGCATCACGATCGACACCGAGCTGATGGCCAGCGCCGACCTGATCACCAACGAGCAGGTCCACGTCTGGGACATCGACAACGGCGCTCGCTTCGTCACCTACGCGATCGACGGCGAGCCCGGCTCGGGCGCGATGCAGGTCAACGGCGCCGCCGCCCACCTGACCCGCCCTGGACACAAGATCATCGTCGCCTCCTTTGGCGCCTACGACGAGCGCGATCTGGAGTCCTACTCGCCGGTCGTCGTTCACGTCGATGACGAGAACGCGATCGTCGCCGTCGACAGCCACCCCGAGGTGCTGCTCAACGGGGAGGCGCTGCGATGAGCGAGCGCAAGCCGATCACGCTCCCCCGCCTGGCCGAGATGAAGCGGGCGGGCGAGCCGATCGTGATGGTGACGGCTTACGACTACCCCTCGGCCCGGGTCGCCGAGGAGGCCGGTGTCGACCTGGTCCTGGTCGGCGATACCGCGGCGATGGTCGTGCTCGGCTACCCCGGCACCGAGCCGGTCTCGATGGACGAGATGATCATGCTCGGCAAGGCCGTCCGCCGCGGCTTGAAGGCGCCGCTGATGGTCGGCGACATGCCGATGGGCAGCTACGAGGCAAGCAACGAGCTCGCCGTGCAGAGCGCCCAGCGGCTGGTCAAGGAGACCGGCTGTCAGGTGGTCAAGCTGGAGGCGGGGGGGACCTCGGTCGAGCGAGCTCGGGCGATCGTCCGCTCGGGCATCCCCGTGATGGGCCATATCGGGCTGACCCCGCAGACCGCCACCTCGCTCGGCGGCTACAAGACCCAGGGCAAGACCGCGCGCGGCGCGATCCAGCTGCTCGAGGACGCGCTGGCGCTGCAATCGGTCGGCTGCTTCGCGGTCGTCTTCGAGGCGGTGCCGGCCGCGATCGCCGAGTTGATCGCGGCGAAGCTCGAGATTCCGGCGATCGGGATCGGCGCCGGCCCGGCGATCGCCGGGCAGGTGCTCGTCTACCACGACCTGCTCGGGATCACCACCGGCCGCTCGCCTAAATTCGTCAAGCGCTACGCCGAGGTCCACAAGGCGATGGTCGAGGGCGTCAGCGACTACGCCGAGGAGGTGCGCAACGGGCGCTTCCCTGCGGCCGAGCACATTTACTCGGTCGAGCCGGAAGAGCTGAGCGAGTTCCGCCTTTACCTGGAGCAGAAGGAGGGCATCGGCTCGAAACAGGCGTGGGAGTGGGAGCCCTTGCCGTAGCGAGGGGTCCATCCCGGCAGGGGTTCCACTTAACTTTTTTTGAAGACAGTTGTCGCCCGTCCGAGGACGACTGCCCAAAAAAAGTACAAGACGTTCCGCCCCTACTGGGATGGACCTCGTCGCAGCTAGCATTGCTTCGATGACGGCTGAGGAGCGGCGCGAGAGGCTGGTTGAGCTGTATAAGGACGTGCAGGCTTGCACCAGATGTCCGCTGCATGAGACGCGGACCAGGGCGGTGTTTGGGGCGGGGGACGCTGATGCTGAGGTGATGTTCGTGGGGGAGGCGCCGGGGGCCGAAGAGGATCGGCAGGGGTTGCCGTTCGTCGGGCGGGCGGGGCAATTTCTCAACGAGTTGCTCGAAGGGGTCGGGCTCTCGCGCGAGGAGGTCTTCATCGCCAATGTGCTGAAGAGCCGGCCGCCCGGCAATCGCGACCCGCAACCGTTGGAGATCGAAGCGTGCAAGCCATACCTGTTCGAGCAGGTGCGGCTGATCGAGCCTCGGGTCGTCTGCACCCTGGGCAACTTCGCGACCAAGCTGCTGAGCGGCAACCCGGCCGGGATCACGCGGGTGCGGGGGACGCCGCAGGTGCACGAGCTCGGTGGTCGCACGGTCTTCCTCCTGCCGCTCTTTCATCCGGCGGCGGGCTTGCGCACGCCGGCGGTCAAGGAGCAATTGCGGGCCGACTTTGAGCTGTTGCCCCAGCTGCTCTCCGGACCGGCGCCGAGCGCGACCGCGGAGATCGAGGAGGAGGTCGCGGAGGAACGGGTCGAGGACGAGCAGCCCGCCGATCCACCGCAGCCCGCAGCCGACCAGCTCGACTTCTTCGGTTGAGCGGCGCGGTGGAGACGACCGAGAGTGCCTCGGCGGCGGAGACCGAAGCGGTCGGGGCGAGAATCGCCGCCGAGCTTGTTCCGGGTGACGTCGTCGTCGTCAGCGGCGAGCTTGGCGCCGGCAAGACGACGCTGATCCGTGGCGCCTGCCGGGCGCTCGGCGTCGAGGACCCGGTCACCTCGCCGACCTTCACGATCGGCCAGCGCTACAGCGGCCGGGTGCCGGTCTCCCACCTCGACCTCTACCGCCTTGGCGGTCTGGAGGACGAGGATCCGGCGCTGCTCGACGACTACCTCGACCCCAGCTCGGTCGCCTTTATCGAGTGGCCGGCGGTGGCTGAGCAGCGGCTCGCCGGGCGCCGCCCGCTCGCGGTGCGCATCGCCCACCTCGGCGGCGACGGGCGACGAATCGAAGTCGACAGCGCAACGGTCCGCAAATAGCTGTGTTTCGAGGGGAGATGCCGCCCGTGTAGCATCGAGCCGCGTAAGCAAACTCAAGGAGGGAGCGGGCAGATGAAGGGATTGAAGACGCCGATAGCGATCGGGCTGGGGGTCGCGATCCTTGCCAGCGCCGTTCCCGCCGCGGCGCAGGGCGCCGCGTTCAGGCACTACGTCGCCTGTGGTCTCTCGCAGAAGGCGAAACCGTCGCACCTCTGCCAGAAGCCGCGCAAGAAGGGCGCCTTCTTCCGCAGCAACAGGGCCGACGTCTTCTACACGGTTTGCGTCAAATTCCCGACCAAGAAAAACCTCTGCGCGCCGAAACAGGAAGCGAAACAGGGGACGCTCTACGTCAACAAGATCACCTCCAACATTCCCGGCAAGCACAAGGTGACCTGGTTCGTGCAGGGCAAACGCGTCGGCGTCTTCTACTTCTTCGTCCCCGAGCGCGGCCATAAGCGCGGCGGCAGGTAGCCCGGCGCCGGCTGTCGTCGGCTTCGATACCGCGACGGCCGACACGGCGGTCGCCGCGGTGCGCGGCGGGGAGGTTCTGCGCGAGGCGCTACGCGGCGTTTCCGAGCGGGGTGGACCGCAACACACGGCGACGTTGCTGGCGGAGGTCGAGCGGGCCGCGGAGGCGGCGGGCGGCTGGGACGGCGTCGGGCGGCTCGCCGTCGGGGTCGGCCCCGGGTCCTTCACCGGCCTGCGGGTCGGCATCGCCACCGCGCGCGGGTTGGCGCTGAGCCGCGACCTACCTGTGAGCGGGGTCGGCACGCTCGACGCGCTGGCGCGCGGGCTGGGCGAGCGCGCCGGCGAGCGGCGCTGCCTCGCCGTGCTCGACGCGCGCCGCGGAGAGGTGGCCGCGGCGGTACACGCAGCCACGGGTGAGCGCCTCTGGGGGCCCTGGCTCGGCAGGCCAGAGGAGCTCGCCGCGGGCATCCCCGACCTGCCCGAGCCGGCCCTGTGCGGCGGCCCGGGGGCGGTACGATTTCGGCAGCAACTGACGAATCGGGCGGTTGAGATCCCGGACGACGCCGACCCCGTGCACCACGTCGCCGCGCGCCACATCTGCGCTCTCGCGGCGGCCGGCGCGGGTGCGGACGAAGCGGCCTCGATCGCCCCGATCTACCTGAGACCCCCCGATGCAGAACGGTGGCGTGAGCGAGACTCTCTCCAAGCAGCCGAGTGAGCAGATCGGCGATCCGTGCGTGCGGCGGCTCGCCTACAGCGACCTGCCGGCGGTGATCTCGATCGAGCGCCGCTCCTTCCCGGCGCCGTGGTCGCTGGCGATGTTCGTGCTCGAGCTCTCCAAGCCGTCGGGGATCTGCCTCGCCGCGACCGAGGGCGACGAGCTGCTCGGCTACCTCGTCTGCTCGCGCTACGACCGGGTCTGGCACGTGATGAACGTCGCCGTCGCGCCGGACCGTCGCCGTCGCGGGGTCGCCAGCAACCTGATCACGCGGCTGATCGCCGAGGCGGGCCGCGAGCTTCCCTTCACGCTCGAGGTGCGCGTCTCCAACCGCGAGGCGATCGCGATGTACGAGAAGCTCGGCTTCCGCTCGGCCGGCGTGCGCCCGCGCTACTACCAGGACAACGGCGAGGACGCCATGATCATGTGGCTCGATTGAGGCCGGGTCCGCTGGTGATCTTGGCGATCGAGACCTCGTGCGACGACACCTGCGCGGCTGTCGTCGATGGGGCGGAGATACGTTCCAACGTCATTTCCTCGCAGGATGAGGCGCATGCGAAGTTCGGTGGGATCGTGCCGGAGGTTGCGTCGCGGCACCACCTCGAGTTGACGGTGCCGGTGGTGGAAACGGCGTTGGATGAGGCTGGGGTGTCTCTGGATGAGGTTGATGCGGTGGCGGTGACCGCCGGTCCCGGCCTGATCGGCGCCCTGCTCGTCGGTCTCAGCACCGCCAAGGCGATCGCGGCGCCGCGGCGCTTGCCGCTGATTCCGGTCGATCACCTGCAGGGGCACGTCGCCGCCAACTTCCTCGCCCCCGAGCCGCTCGAGCCCCCGTTCCTTTGCCTCGTCGCCAGCGGCGGCCACACGCTGCTGGCGGGAGTGCGCGACCACGCCGGCCACGAGGTGCTCGGGCAGACGCTCGACGACGCCGCCGGCGAGGCCTTCGACAAGGTCGCCCGCCTGCTCGGCCTCGGCTTCCCCGGCGGTCCGGCGCTGCAGAAGCTCGCCGAGCAGGGCGATCCCGAAGCGTTCGAGCTGCCGGTGGCGATGGCGCGCGACCCCGGCCTCGACTTCAGCTTCAGCGGCTTGAAGACGGCACTCGTCTACCTCTGCCGCGACCTCGGTGAGGCGGGTGTGCGCGAGCGTCGCGCCGACCTAGCCGCCAGCTTCCAGGCGGCGGCGGTCGGCCAGCTCACGGCGAAACTGAAGCGCGCCCTGGAGCGCCACGAATGGCAGGCGGTCGCGCTCGGCGGCGGCGTCGCCGCCAACGGGCCGCTGCGCGAAGCGGTCGCTGCGCTCTGCGAGCAGCGCGGGCTGCGGCTGAAGCTGGTGCCGCTGGCGCTCTGCACCGACAACGCGGCGATGATCGCCTCCGCCGCGCGCTACGCGCCGCCGCTGCCATATCCCGACTACCTCGCCTACGACGCCTTTGCCAGCACCCGGCCGCCGGTGCCTGCGTGACCGCTCAGCTGATCCTCTACTCGCGCCCGGGCTGCCACCTCTGCGAGCAGGCGCTGGCGGAGCTGCTCGCGCTGCACGAGGAGGGCTACCGCTTCGAGCTGCACGAGGTCGATATCGAGAGCGACGAGGGGCTGTTGCGGCTGATGCTCGAGCGCATCCCCGTGGTCGAGCTGAACGGCGAGACGATCTCCGAGCTGGTCCTCGACCAAACCTCCGTTCGGTCCCGGCTCGATACTGTGGGGGCCGATGATCGATCCAGCGGTCGAGGATCTTGAGGTGCCGGGCGGGCTGATCGGCGAGGGCGAGCGCCTCTCGCTCGGCGTCGCCGCGCGCCTCTCGCGCTATCTGCAGGTGCTGACCCAGGCGCGCAAGATGGGCCGCGAGACGATCTCCTCGCAGGAACTGTCCGAGTACACGCACATCAATCCGACCCAGATCCGCCGCGACCTCTCCGGCTTCGGCAAGTTCGGCAAGCGCGGCGTCGGCTACAACGTCGAGTCGCTGGTCGGCGAGATCCGCAAGATCCTGCGCACCTCGGGCCAGCACAACATCGCCCTCTTCGGCGCCGGCAACCTCGGCCAGGCGATCGCCAGCTCCGACATCTTCGCCGACCACGGCTTCGAGGTCGTCGCGATGTTCGACATCGACCCCTCGGTGGTCGGCACGCAGGTCGGCAACCTGCAGGTGCGCGACTTCTCCGAGCTGGCCGACGTCGTCGCCGAACAGGAGGTGGTCGTCGGCGTGCTCGCCGTGCCCGCCGCCGCCGCCCAGGGAGTCGCCGACCGCCTGGTCGAGGCGGGGGTGAAGATCATCTTCAACTACTCCGAGCAGCTGCTGCAGGTGCCGCCGGAGGTGACGGTGCACACCTCCAGCCCGGCCGTCGACCTCCTCTACGCGCTCTACTTCTACCTGACCTAGATCCCCCCGAAGGAGCCCGGACCCAATGTCTCTGGACCTCGACCTCGCTCGGGAGATATTTGAGTCGTCAACCGACTTCACGATCGGCCTCGAGGAGGAGTTTGCGATCCTCGACCCGGCGACGCTGGAGCTCGAGCACCGCTTCGAGGAGGTCTACGCGGCCTGCCAGCGGGACGAGCTGCTTGCCGGCTCGGCAGCGGGCGAGCTGATCGCCGCCGAGATCGAGATCCGCTCCGGCCGCTGCGAGAGCTTCGCCGCGGCGATGGCGGCGCAGCGCGAGCGCCGCAACCGCCTCTTTGACCTGGCTGACGGCATGGGCCTGGCGCTGGCGGCGATGGGCACGCACCCCTGGGCCAACTACCTCGATCAGCGGATCATCGACACGCCCCACTACAACCGCTTGCGCCACGAACTCGGCTACGTCGCCCAGCGCAACAACACCTGGAGCCTGCACGTGCACATGGGCGTGCGCGGCGCCGACCGCGCGATCGCCGTCTGCGACTGGATGCGCGAGCTGCTGCCGCTGCTGCTTGCCGTCTCCGCCAACTCGCCCTTCCTCGACCGCCGCGACACCGGTCTGCACACCGTCCGCACCGAGATCTTCACCCGCACCTTCCCGCGCTGCGGCGTGCCCAGTCCCTTCGTCGACTGGGACAACTACGCCGACTTCGTCGCCATGCTGGAGCGGACGGGCACGGTGGTCGAGTCGACCCAGCTCTGGTGGAGCGTTCGCCCGCACCACGAGTTCGGCACGGTCGAGGTGCGGATCTGCGACGCGCAGACGCGCGGCGAGGAGTCGTTTGGGCTGGCCGGACTGATCGCCGCCTGCATCGCCCAGGCCGCGCTCGATTACGACGAGCGCGGCTACGACGGGGCGGGGGCGCCGCTGCGCGACCGCGAGATCGAGGAGAACCTCTGGCGGGCGATCCGCCACGGCATGAGCGGCAGCCTGATCGACTTCCGCCGCGGCGAGGAGCTAGCGGCGCGCGCAGCGCTCGACGGCCTGCTCGAGTGGACGGCGCCGGCGCGCTCGACCCTCGGCATCGACCCCCAGTTGCCCGAGCGCAACGGCGCCGAGCGCGCCCGCGAGGCATTCGACGCCGGCGTCGCGATCGAGGACATCTACCGCGACGCCGTGCGCGAGACCCACCGCACCTACACCACCGCCAAGCAAACCGTCTAGACGTGCCGCGAGTTGAGTACCCATAGTGTCCGTCAAGTCGCGGCACGTCCCCCTGGCGGGCGGAAAACGCGGTATCCGCGGGCCCTTATAGACTTCCGCGCCGCTCAATTCCACCGGAGGGATCTGACTTGACCAGTTTCTTGACCGATTACGGAGTCGTCGTCGCGCTCGTCTGCGCTGGGGCGGCGGTTCTATACGGCCTGATCATCACCCAGCGCCTATTGGCGAAATCGCCGGGCAACGACCGCATGCAGGAAATCTCGGGTGCCGTGCAGGAAGGCGCCGGCGCCTACCTGCGTCGCCAGTACTCGATCATCGCGGCGGTCGCGATCCCGATCGCGATCCTGCTGCTGATCCTGCAGAACTGGGAGACGGCGCTTGGCTTCGTCATCGGCGGCATCCTCTCCGGCTCGGCCGGCTTCATCGGCATGAACCTCTCCGTGCGAGCGAACTCGCGCGTCGCCGAGGCGGCGCGCGGCGGGGTGCCGCCGGCGCTCGACGTCGCCTTCAAAGGCGGCTCGGTCACCGGCCTGCTCGTCGTCGGCCTCGCCCTGTTCGGGGTCGCCGGCTACTACGGCATCCTCGTCGCCACCGGAAGCGAGGACAAGGCCGCGGTCGACGCGCTCGTCGGGCTCGGCTTCGGCGGCTCGCTGATCTCGGTCTTCGCCCGGCTCGGCGGCGGCATCTTCACCAAGGCCGCCGATGTCGGCGCCGACCTGGTCGGCAAGGTCGAGGCCGGCATCCCCGAGGACGACCCGCGCAATCCGGCGGTTATCGCCGATAACGTCGGCGATAACGTCGGCGACTGCGCCGGCATGGCGGCCGACCTGTTCGAGACCTACGCCGTCACCTCGGTTGCGGTGATGCTGCTCGGCGTGCTCACCTTCACCGGCGCCGGCGGCGACTACCTGCGCGAGGTGGCGATCTACCCGCTGGTGATCGGCGGCGTCGCGATCATCGCCTCGATCATCGGCGCGCTCTCGGTGCGGACCAAATCGGACCGGGTCGAGGGAGCGCTCTACCAGGGCTTGATCGTCTCCGGCCTGCTCTCGATCGCCGCCTTCTACCCGGTCACCGAGTGGTTGATGAGCGACCCGGTGCGGCTTGGACTCAGCACCGCCGCCGACGCGGTCACCACCACCGACCTCTGGCTCTGCGCGGTGATCGGCGTCGCCGTCACCGGCCTGTTGTTTGTGATCACCGACTACTACACCTCGACCCGCTTCCGCCCGGTGAAGACGATCAGCCAGGCCTCGGAGACCGGGCATGCGACCAACATCATCCAGGGGTTGGCGCAGGGCTTCCAGTCGACCGCGGCGCCGGCGCTGGTGCTCGCGCTGGCGATCCTCGCCGCCAACGAGCTGGCGGGCATCTACGGCATCGGCATCGCGGTGATGGCGCAGCTCTCGCTCTGCGGGCTGATCGTCGCCCTCGACGCCTTCGGGCCGATCACCGACAACGCCGGCGGCATCGCCGAGATGGCCGACCTGCCCGAGGAGGTGCGCAACGTCACCGATCCGCTCGACGCGGTCGGCAACACGACCAAGGCGGTGACCAAGGGCTACGCGATCGGCTCCGCCGCGCTGGCGGCGCTGGTGCTGTTCTCGGCCTTCAAGAGCGAATTGGCCGAGGAGGCGCCCGCCGGCTTCGACCTCGGCGGGTTGTTCAACCTGAGCAGCCCCGACGTGCTGATCGGCCTGATCATCGGCGGGATGATGGTCTATCTCTTCGCCGCCTTCGCGATCGAGGCGGTCGGCCGCGCCGGCGGCCAGGTGGTCGAGGAGGTGCGCAAGCAGTTCCGCGAGCACCCGGGGATCATGGAGGGCACCGAGAAGCCCGCCTACGGAAAAACCGTCGCGATCGTCACCGCGGCGGCGCAGAAGGAGATGATCCTGCCCTCGCTGATCCCGATCGTGATCCCCGTGATCGTCGGCATCCTCAGCGTCGACGCGCTCGGCGGCCTCCTGATCGGCGTGATCGTCGTCGGCCTCTTTGCCGCGATCTCGATGACCGCCGGCGGCGGCGCCTGGGACAACGCGAAGAAGCTGATCGAGGACGGCGCCCACGGCGGCAAGGGCTCCGAGGCCCACGCCGCCTCGGTCACCGGCGACACCGTCGGCGACCCCTACAAGGACACCGCCGGCCCGGCGATCAACCCGATGATCAAGGTGGCGAACATCGTCGCGATCCTGATCATCCCGATCGTTCACTTTTAGCCGCAGTGGGGAGGAGGGGTGGGGGTGCCCCTCCGACTTGCTGGGTTTTTCGCCGGGAGAGGTTGCGGCCGTCCGAGGGCGCTGTAGGGGCGAAAAAGAGGACGCCGCTGCGCGGGAGGGACACCCCCTGCCCCTTCTTCGGCTGGTGATCAAGTCTCCTCCCTCGTGAGCGGGTTAGGTCATCGGCTGACGGCCGAGCAGGTCTCGCAACGCAGCGGCCACGTGCTCCTGCTTCTCGGTTACCTGGCGGTATGAGAGGCGGATTACTTCGTAGCCGAGTGACTTGAGCTTGAGGTCGCGGTTGCGGTCTTGCTCGAAGGCGGCGCGGTCGCGGTGGTAGCGGTAGCCGTCGGTCTCGACGATCAGGCGCCGGTCGCGCCAGAGGAAGTCGACCAGGAAGGAGTCGATGCGGACGTTGACCTCGGGCGCTGGCAGGTGATGGGCGCGACAGAGCTGCAGGAAGAGGTGCTCGAACTCGCTGCGGGTGCGGTCGGGTTCGGCCTCTGTCTCGATCGCGAGACCGAGCACGCTGGCCTGGCGGATCGCCCGCCGCAGCTCCCGCTCGGACACCGCTCCGCGCCGTTGCTTCCTCAAGGCGTCACGCAGATCGGAAATCGTCCGCGCTGGCGTGGTGACCGGGATGCCGGCGCGCTTCGTGATCAGCTCGGGGGTCAGGGTCATGGAGCGGTGAATGCGAATGCCCTTGCGCGGTTTGCGCCCGCCCGAGCCGGTGATGGACACGTCAACGGGCCCGACTCGCGCCGGTAGCAACCCCCAAAGCATCGCCGCGCAGCGATGGCTGAGGGCGGTGCCTCGCAGTTGGAGACAACCAGTGAGGACTCGTGGATCTCCCTGACGACCAGCCTTGGGTGCTGGACCCGCGGCTCCCGCCTGAGCACACGCGAGAACCGCTGCCATCCAGCGACCCTCATTGGAAAGTCGGGCGTGCCCTAGCGCGTAGACGCCTCGGTGTAGGCGGTGGAGACGGCCGCTTTGTACTCGGCCCTTGACAGCGTCGTCGCTCACGCCAGCCATCCGGAGCTGGCTAATCGTCAGCACGCCGTGCTGGCCTTCCGCTATCGAAGCGATGCGCCGATCGCGTGTGGCGCCTTTCTGGTTCATATGACCTATAAGGCGCCAGGTCCAAAATCTCTCCCCTGGATAATCGTCCAGGGGCGCGGTATTTCGGACCTTATTGGCGCTCCGAAGGCGGGGATGGGGTGTCCTCCGGCGCAGCGGCGTCCTCTTTTTCGCCCCAACCACGACCTCGGACGGCCGCAGAGTCTCCCGGCGAAAAACCCAGCCGGCCGGAGGGACACCCCATCCCCGCCCCCGCTAGGGTCGCCTCCGTGACCGACTTCGTCACCGTCGCCGACTTCGAGCGGGCCGCCGCCGCGAAGCTTGACGCCGGCGTCGCCGGCTACTTCTTCGGCGGGGCCGGCGACGAGCTGACGTTGAAGGAGAACGTCGAGGCCTGGAAGGGGTGGCGGCTGCGGCCGCGGGCGCTTGCGGGGCTCGGAGAGTGGTCGACCCGGGCCGAGGTGCTCGGGGCCGAGGTCTCGATGCCGGTGCTGGTGGCGCCGGTGGCGTACCAGGGGTTGGTCGATCCGGAGGGGGAGCGGGCGATGGCGCGGGCCGCGGCGGCGGCCGAGACCGTGATGTGCCTCTCGACGCTGGCGACCAACCGGCCGCGGCCGGTGGCCGAGGCGGCGCCGGGGGGGCGGCGCTGGTTCCAGCTCTACTGCTTCCGCGACGAGGGAGTGACGCGGGCGATGATCGCGGAGGCGGTCGATTGCGGCTACGAGGCGATCGTCGTCACCGTCGACGCGCCGCGCGGCGGCAACCGCGAGCGCGACCGGCGGACCGGGTTCGCGATCCCCGAGGAGATCGGCGTGCCGAGCGTCGAAGCGGCGCTGGGCTCGGGGCGGGCGATCACGATCGAGGAAACCTTCGACCTGATGGAACCGGCGCTGAGCTGGTCCGACCTCGGTGACCTCGCGGCCGATTGCGCGGTGCCGGTGCTGGTCAAGGGTGTGCTCACGGCCGAGGACGGGGCGCTGGCGGTCGAGCACGGCGCTGCCGGGATCGTCGTCTCCAACCACGGCGG
>Ga0210115_1000339_pt1 | contig 13427 bp, 11 predicted proteins | sample MayberryNW_TuleB_2_FD_185526 | JGI IMG/M metagenome (GOLD analysis project Ga0210115, IMG submission 185526) | Wetland microbial communities from San Francisco Bay, California, USA, that impact long-term carbon sequestration - MayberryNW_TuleB_D2... | ecosystem: Environmental > Aquatic > Marine... | reverse complement strand
GTCCTCGTAGAACCGGAGCACGACGGCGGCCCGCTGTCGCGGGGGCAGCCGGTGCACGTGCTGCCAGAGCGCGTCCCGCTCGGCGACCCCCTCGACCGTGCCCTCCGTGGTCGGCGAGGCCGGCGAGGCCGCGTCCTCCCGCACCATCGCGACGGGCAGCTCCTTGCGACGCCAGGCGCGGCGCCACCAGGCGGTGTGCTGGTTGACCATGATCCGGCGGACATAGGCGTCCATGCTGGTGTCCTGGCGCACCCGGTCCCACGACAGGTAGAGGCGGGCCAGCGCCGTCTGCAGCAGGTCCTCGGCGGCGTGCACGTCGCCGGTCAGCATCACGGCGGTCCGCAGCAGCGTCCGCTGCCGAGCGGCGACGTACGCCTCGAAGGCGATCTCACGCGAGGCGTCGGCGACACCGGTGCGGGGTTTCGTCACCGCCGTCGCCTGACCGTCCATGCCTCACAGATGCCGTCCGTGGCTGAGAAGGTTGCACGACGACCCGCCCGACACGCCGAGGCCCGCCGCACGACCCCCGGCAAATCCCCGCGAACCGGGCACAGATCGACAGCGACCCCGCATACTCGTTGGGTGCCGCCGGGCCGTCCGGTCGCTGCACCACCGTTCGGGGAGACCAGTGCCACCTGTGCCACCTGTAGCACCAGCCGTCCGACGTACGTCCGTCCGCTCTGCCTCGCCGGGCCGCGCCCGACGGGTGCTCGGCGCGGCGCTCGCCGCCGCTCTCGCCGCGGCCGTGGTGCCCGCGCTGCCCTGGCCGGCGCAGGCCCGGCCGGTCGACCTGGCCGCGACGAAGCTGACCCGCAACGTCGCGGCCGCGACGACCCAGTGCAACATGGGCTTCGGCGTGCGCAAGGCCAAGACCGACAGGCACGACGCGCTGGAGCTGATGTCGGGCCGGGCCGACCTCGACGAGTACGGCTGGTTCCGTCTCGCCGCCAACCCGTCGTGGCAGCCGGTCGCCACGCTGGACAGCAGCGGCAAGGGCCACATGCACTCGCTGCACTACCTGCTCCCGCTGCTGCGCTACGGCGTGCGCACCGGTGACAAGGCGATGGTCGACCGCTTCTACTTCCTGATCAGGGACTGGCTGCGTGACAACCCGCCGGGGGGGTCGACCAGCCGATACGCGTGGGGCCCGCCCATCTACGAGGGCTTCCGGGCGCAGGTCCTGGTGTGCGCCGCCGCCGGTCCGCGCGGTGGTCAGCAGTGGCTGCTGCGCGGTCTGGTCCGGCACGGCAAGGTGATGTCCGACCCGCGCCGCTACGAGGGCGTGAACAACGCGTCGCTGCACCAGTCGATGGGCCTCTACGCGCTCGGCGAGACCATGAAGCGGCCGAAGTGGCGCGCCACCGCCATCAGCCGTGAGGCCTCGCTCGCGGTGAAGCTGATCCAGCCCGACGGCTCGGACGAGGAGGGCGCGCTGGAGTACGCCGTCAACGACTACCGGTGGTTCGGCCAGGCCGCCGAACGGCTGCGCCGGGGTGGCGACGCGGTGCCGCCGGAGGTCATGCGCTACACGGCCATGCCGGCCTTCGTCGCCCAGGCGACCCGCCCCGACGGCAGGATCGAGGCGCTCGGCGACACCACACCGGTCCCCCTCGTGCCGTCGCGCTGGGCGGGCACGGCGGCCGAGTTCCCGGCCACCGGCGGTGCCTCCGGTGTCGCGCCGACGTCGACGTTCGCTGCTTACGCGGGCGGCTACGTCTTCGGCCGGTCCGGCTGGGGCACCTCGCGACCGCTGGCCGACGAGACCTTCTACAGCGTGCGCGGTGGCCGCGCGACGCCGCACGCCCACGACGACTCCGGCGCCGTGACGCTCTACGCGCACGGGTCGCCACTGCTGGTGGACACCGGCAAGTGGCGCTACACCTACGGCACGACTCGCAGCTTCGTCGTCTCTCGCGCGGCGCACAACGCGGTGCTCGTGAACGGCGTCAAGCGCACCCGGCTTCGGCCGGAGATGAGCACGGCGAGCGTCGACGGGCTCGACATCACGACGATCGTGGACCGCGGCTACGCGGGCGTCACGCTGACCCGCACCGTCGCTTACGACCGGGCCGACGACACGCTCGTCGTCTGGGACCGGCTGTCCTCCCCGTCGAAGTCGGTGACGGCCAGCCAGCAGTGGGGGCTGGGCCGGGACCGTGCCGTCGACCTGAGCGGCGACGTCGCCCACACGAGTGGTCCGGGCGCCAACGTGTCGATGCTCTTCACGTCGGGGGGCGCGCCGCTCGACGTGGCCAAGGGGCAGAAGAGCCCGCTGCGCGGCTGGAACAGCATCGCCTACGGCGAGCTCTCGCCGTCACCGTCGCTGCGGGCGACACAGAAGGGCAACGAGCTGTCCTGGCTCACCGTCATCGCCCCGCGGGCCGACGGTGTGCCGGCCTCCGCGGTGTCCGCGTCGGCGTCGGTGAGCCAGACGGCCGCGTCGGTCGCGCTGACCTCGCCGACCGGCCGGGGCACCGTCAACCTGGACGCGTTCGGCGGCGGCTCCCGGACCGACTTCGGGTCGGTCACCCCCGCCGCGGCGCCGACCGCTGACATCGTGCTGTCGGGCAGCCGGACGGCGGTCCGGGGCACCGGGCTGACTCCCGGCGAGTCGGCCACCCTCGAGCAGCTCCCGGTCGGTGCGGTCGGGTGGGCGCCGGTCGCCGAGGGGTCGGCGACGGCCGCCGGCACCATCGACCTGCCGGTCGTCCCGACGGCGACCGCCGACTACCGGGTCGTGGCCGAGGGTGGTGCGTCGGCGCCGGTGCGCGTCACCGCTGCCTTCCGGCCACAGCCGGCCACGGGCGTCACTGCCACCTCGACCGGCCGCGGCAAGGTGACCGTGTCGTGGGTGCCGTCCACCGACACCGGTGGCACGTACCTCGTCAAGCAGGTCGTCGCGGTCGCCGGTCGCAAGATCGGCGTCGCGCCGGACGCGACCTCGCTCGAGGTCACCGGTGTGGTGCCAGGTCAGCGCTCGGTCAAGGTGCGCGCGGTCAACCCGGTCGCGCGGTCACCCTGGGCGGCGACCTCGGTGGCGGTCCCGGCCTACCCCTCGGTGAGGGCGCCGGCCAGGGTGCGCAAGGGCACCACGGTGACTCTCACGCTGCGCGGCCTGCTGCCGGGGGAGCGGCCGGTCGTGACGATCGACCCGGCCAAGGGCGCGACCGTGACCCGGCGGCCGGCGGTGTCCGCCACCGGCACGGCGACCCTGCGCTGGACGGTGCGGTCCAGGACCAAGGTCGTGGCCGTCAGCGGGGGCGTGCGCTCCGACCCACGGGTGATCCGTCTGCGCTGACTGCGGCTCCTGGTCGGTCCTGCGCCCGCTCCGTGTGGCGCGGTTGCAGGTTCCGGGCACCGGAAGGCCCCGGCAGGGATGTCCCACCCACCGGGGCCTTCGGGTGCTCTGGTCAGCCGGTCGGCCGACCTCCGCGTCTCAGTAGCGCGGCGCGCTGGACCCGTTGTTGGCGAGGTCGTCCTTGGCGCCCTGGGCCTCGCCCTTCACGGTGCCGGCGCCGTCGGTCGCCGTCGACTTGACCGAGCCGGCAGCCTCCTGCACCTTCGGCTGCAGGTTCTCCTTCGCGCCCTGCCCGGCCTCCTTGAGCGGGGCCGTCAGGGTGTCGGAGTGCTCCTGCACCTGGTCCTTCGCAGCCATCGCCGCCTGCTGCTCCTTGTCGGTGGACGGGAGCAGCGACGAGATGAGCCACCCCGCGCCGAAGGCGATGACGCCGGCGGCCAGAGGGTTGCCCTGCGTCTGCTGACGGACGGCCGTCGGAGCCTGCTTGACCGAGCCGGCGACGTCCGACCCGGTGGACGAGGCGCTGCCCGTCATGTCGTGGGCGCTGCCCATGACCCGGTCCCTGAGGGAGCCGAGGCGGTTCTTCGTCGCCTGTGTGCGGCGCGACGCGATGGCCGAGGGGCTGACCTTCTCGTGCAGCGTGTCCACGTCGCTCGCCAGCTCGTAGCGGGTGCGCTCGATGTCGCGGCGGATCTCTTCCGGGGTCTGCGTGGTCATCGGGTTGCCTCCGTGTGGGGTCGGCCCTTGAGGGCGTCAGGGACTTCCTTGAGGGTGTCGACGGTGCGCTCCGGCTTCGGCTGCACCTCGCGCAGCTTCTTGCGGCCGGTCACGTAGAGCACGGCGCCGACGACGGCCCAGATGGCCGCCACTATCAGCGCGGCCCAGCCCTCGTCCATGCCGTTGGCGAGCGCCGCCCACAGGGCGAGGGACAGGAAGAGGGCCACCAGGTAGCCGGCGAACCCGGCACCGCCGAGCATCCCGGCGGCCTTGCCGGTCTTGGCCGCCTCTTCCTTCATCTCGGCCTTCGCGAGGTCCAGCTCCTGACGCATCAGGGTCGAGAGGTCGGTCGTCACCTCGCTGATCAGCGACCCGACCGACCGCTGCGAGACGTCTTCCTCCTGGGTGCCCGAGACGACCCGGGGCATGTCGGTGCCGGAGACGCCGGGCGTGCTGGTATGGCTCACCGGACGTCACCACCTGCGTGGCGGCCACCTGTGGTCGCGTAGGGATCGTCGATCGCGACCACGTCGACCTCCTCGACCACGACCGCCTGCCCGGCAGCAGGGTCGCTCGTGCCGGTCGCGTTCGCCCACTGCGAGCCGGCGGCCGGGGTGCTGCCGCCGTACGTGCTACCCGAGTAGTCACCGGTGCCGGCGCTGCTCTCGTCCCGCTTGACGTCCACCGCGCTGCGGGTCAGCCGCCCGGCGAGCACACCGAGAGCCGCTGCCCCGAGGAGGAACGTCCCGGGCTTGCGTCGCGCCAGGTCACGAAGCTCGTTGACCAGGTCGCCGGGCTCCCTGGCGTCGATCCAGGTCGCGAGCTCCTGCGCCTTGTCCGACGCCTGGCGGGCGAGGTCGTTGACCATGCCGCTCTGTGACGTCTGGGTCCCGTCGGCGACGCTGCGCAGCTCGTCGGAGAGGCTGCGCAACCCGCCGGACGCCTTCTGCTTCTGCTGGCCGGCCTGCTCGCGGACCTGACCCTGCGTCTCGTGCAGCAGGTTCCGGGCCTGTGCCTTGGTCTCGCCTGCCACGTTCCTGGCCTGGTCGCTCGCCGTCGACGCGACGTTGCCGGCCTTGTCCTTCGCCTGGGCCGTCGTCGACTGCTCGCCGGCGGTGTAGGGCTCGGTGGGGGCCCCCGCAGGAGGCTGGTAGCCACCGTACTGATCGGTCGTCATCAGCGATCTCCTCTCGGTCGACGCCCACGGTGGGCGCGTTCGCTGACACTGCCGGTAGCCCCAGCCAGAGCACCGAAACCACCTCTGGCCATCTGGCTCAGCAGTGGTCCGCATCACCTCGCCGGCTGGTGCCGCCGCCTCGTTTGAGCGGCCTGAGACAGGTGAGACTGCCCGTCTTGATCTGGTCTTCTTGGGCCGCCTCGCCCCACCACCACGGAGCCGACCATGCCGGACTCGACGAGCTCGTACCCCGACCCCGACGACCCCCGTAAGCCGGACGCCCCGTCGGACCTGCGGGGTCGCTCGTGGCTCGGTGTCCTGAAGCGCAGCGCCCTCGAGTTCAAGGACGACAACTGCACCGACTGGGCGGCCGCCCTGACCTACTACGGGGTGCTGGCCGTCTTCCCGGCGGCGATCGCGCTGCTCTCGATCATCGGCCTGGTCGGTGACCCCAAGAAGACGACCGACCAGCTGTTGAAGATCGTGGACACCCTCGGACCGTCCTCGGCGACCGAGACGTTCGCCGGGCCGATCGAGCAGATCGCGTCGCGGCCGCAGGCGGCCGGTATCGCCCTGGTGATCGGCCTCGCCACAGCCCTGTGGTCGGCATCCGGGTACGTCGGCGCGTTCGGCCGGGCGGCCAACGCGATCTACGAGGTCGAGGAGGGCCGGCCCTTCTACAAGCTGCGTCCGCTGCAGCTGCTGGTCACCCTGGTCTGCGTCATCCTCCTGGCGGCGGTGGCGCTAGCCCTCGTCGTGACCGGCCCGGTCACCCAGGCGATCGGTGACGCGGTCGGCATCGGCGACGCCGCCCTCACCGCGTGGGACATCGCCAAGTGGCCGGTCATGGCTCTGGTCGTCTCGTTCATCTTCTCGCTGCTCTACTTCGCGATGCCCAACGTCGAGCAGCCGAGGTTCAGGTGGTTCACCGTCGGGGGAGTCGTCGCCCTGGTGACCTGGATCGTCGCGTCCGCCCTGTTCGCCCTCTACGTCGCGACCTTCGCGTCCTACAGCAAGACCTACGGCTCGCTCGCCGCCGTCGTGGTCGCCCTCGTCTGGCTCTGGATCTCCAACCTCGCGGTGCTCTTCGGCGCCGAGCTCAATGCCGAGCTGGAGCGCGGCCGGGAGCTGGAGGCCGGCATGACCGAGGCCGAGCGCACCATCCAGCTGCCGCCGCGGGACACGAAGAAGATGGCGGACGCCGAGGAGCGCACCGAGGTCAAGACCCGCTGAACCCGCCGGACGAGGTCAGACAGCCGGCCGCGGCGGCGCTGTCGACTGCCTGACCTTCATGGTGAGCGGCAGCAGCACCGACCTCGGGTGCCGGGACGGGTCCTGCAGCGTCTCGACGAGCATCCGGGCCGCCTCGGCGCCGACCTGGTAGTGCGGCACCCGCACCGACGTCAGCGGTGGCCGCAGCTTGTCGATGAAGGGCATGTCGTTGAAGCCCATCACCGACAGGTCGCCCGGACAGGCGAGGCCCCGCTCCTCGAGTACGTCGTAGCAGCCGAGCGCAAGCAGGTCGTTCCCGGCGAGGACGGCACTGAACGACGCGCCCGAGTCGAGCAGCTCGCGCAGTGCCCGGGCGCCCTCGGCCTCGGTCCAGTAGGAGCAGGTCGCGACCAGCGCCGGCTCGTCGTCGAGCCCGTGGTCGCGCAGGGCCTCCCGGTATCCGCGGGTGCGCACCAGCCCCGTCGAGGTGTCCTGCGGACCCGCGATGTGCGCGATGCGGGTGTGGCCCAGCGAGACGAGGTGCTCGACCGCCATCGAGGCGCCAGCGGCGTCGTCGGGCGTCACCGACGGCACCTCGTTGCTCTGCAGCCGTCGGTTGATCAGCACCATCGGCATGCCCTGCTCGTGCAGCTCGTCGAGCAGCGCGTGCTCGAGACGTGCCGTCGCGACGATGAGGCCCTCGACGTGCCGCGACCGCAGCGACTCGATCTGCGAGCGCTCCCGGTCCGGGTCGTTGTCGGTGTTGACGATCCAGGCGCTGTAGCCCTCGGGCCCCAGCACGTCCTCGATGCCGCGCACGATGGGCGGGAACAGCGGGTTGGTCAGATCCGGGATGACCAGGCCGATCGTGCCGGACCGTGCGGTCTTGAGGCTGCGAGCGATCGGGTTGGGCCGGTAGCCCAGCTCCTCCGCGACCTTCATGACCCGGCTCGCGGTCTCCTCGTTGACCAGGCTGCGGGTCTGCGGGTTGAGCGCCCGCGACGCCGTGGCCGGGTGGACGCCGGCCTGCTGAGCGACGTCGCGCAGCGTCGGTGTCCGCACGGCGGTCACCCTAGTGCTCGGCGTCGCGCCGACGCCGTGCGGCGGGACGCAGCCGCCGCACGCCGCTGCACCGGGCTCGGCGGCACCTCGAGCTTGGCGACCATCACGCTCCGAAGGTTAGCCGCAATCGTTTGTGGCATCGGCGCCGAAAGTCGGCTCCCGTCCTTGACACACTCCGGCGCCGCTCCGATGATGCCGGTGTCGCAATCGATTGCGACGACCCCTCCGGACCCCCTGGAGTGCGCATGTCCGTCCGTGGAACCGCCCTCATCCGCCGTTTCCCCCGCGCCGGGAGGGTCGCCGCCGGCCTCGCCGTCGCAGCCCTGCTGGTCACCGGGTGCCAGCAGGACAACCCGAACGACTCCGGTGCGGAGGGCGACGGCGGCGGCTCCGACCAGCCGATCACGATCGGCATCTCGCTGCCGCTGACCGGGGACTTCTCGCAGCCCGGCGGTGAGGCGAAGCGCGGGTACGAGGTCTGGCGCGACATGGTCAACCAGGACGGGGGGATCCTCGGCCGCGAGGTGAAGCTCAAGATCGTCGACGACGCCAGCAACCAGGACACGGTGGTGTCCGACTACACGAAGCTGATCACCCAGGACAAGGTAGATCTGATCCTCGGCACGTTCTCGTCGCTGCTCAACTATCCCGCGTCGGCGGTGGCCGAGAAGCAGGCCTACGTCTACGTCGAGCCCGCCGGTGGGGCTCCGGACATGTTCAGCCGTGGTTTCGAGTACCTCTTCTTCGCCCAGCCGGCCACTGCGCCGCACCAGGCCGACGTGTTCGTCGAGTGGTTCACGTCCCTTCCCGAGGCGGACCGGCCGAAGACGGCGGCCTACCCGACCCAGGACGACCCCTTCACCCGCCCCGTCATCGAGTCGATGCAGCAACAGCTCGAGGACCTCGGCGTGAAGACCGTCTACTCCTCGGTCTACCCGGCCGACACCACGAACTTCCAGACGATCGCCAACACCCTGAAGAACAAGAAGCCGGACCTGATCGCCCAGGGCGCCGTCTTCGAGGACGGCGTCGGGCTGGTCCGGTCGCTCAAGCAGCTCGGCTACAACCCCAAGGCACTCTTCCAGACGTCGGCCCCGAGCAACGCCGGCCAGTACAGCGAGGGTGTCGGCGAGGCCAACACCGAGGGCGTCTTCTACACGGTGTCGTGGCACGAGGACGCGACCACGCCACTCAACGAGGAGTTCGTCACCGCCTACGGCGAGGCCTACGACGGTGCCTCGCCGGCGGAGGACGCCGCGGACGCCTTCGCGGCCGCCCAGGTCCTGCAGAAGGCCGTCGAGGAGGTCGGCGAGATCGACCAGGCGGCGATCAAGGACTACCTGCACGAGAACGAGGTGGAGACGATCCTCGGCCCCCTCTCGTGGAACGAGAAGGGCGAGCCGCAGGGCGACTTCATCCTCGGCCAGTGGCAGTCCGGCGCGGTCGAGGTGGTGGGGCCGCCCGAGGTGGCGACGACCGAGACCGTCGTCTACCCGAAGCCGGACTGGCAGTGACTCTGGTGGGGGCGGGATCCTGACCAGGTCGAGGGTGCCCACAGCCTGAGCCGCCCCGCCCCCACCGGGCCCACAGTCCAGTACTGTGCCGACGGCCTGAGGAGACCGAGTGACCGAGCTGGTGCAAGCGGTGGTCCTGGGCCTGCTGATCGGCGGTGTCTATGCCCTCATGGCGTCGGGCCTGACGCTGATCTTCGGCGTCATGAACATCATCAACGTGGCACAGGGCGCCTTCCTGATCATGGTGGCGTTCTTCACCTGGTGGCTCTGGCGTGAGACCGGCATCGACCCGATCCTCGCCTCGGTCATCACGACGCCGATGATGTTCGGCTTCGGCTGGGTGCTCTACCGCACGGTCATGGTGCGGATCCGCGGCTGGTCGCCCTCGATGTCGGTGCTGCTGACGTTCGGCCTGGCGCTGACCATCGAGGGCGTCCTGAACATCACTGCCGGCAACAAGTTCAAGTCGACGACGCCGGGCTACTTCGAGGAGTCGTTCCGGATCGGGTCGCTGTCGTTCCCCAAGCCGCAGGTCTACGGCTTCCTCGCGGCCGTGCTCGTCCTCGCCGCGCTGTACGTCGTCCTCACCCGCACCTGGACCGGCCGGGCGATCCGGGCCTCGTCGCAGAACCCGTCGGGTGCCGCCCTGGTCGGCGTCGGTGCGACCTCGACGGCCGCCCTGGCGTTCGCCCTCGGCTCGTCGACCGCCGGTGTCGGCGGGTCCATCCTGTCGGTGCTCTACCCGTTCTTCCCGGCGTCGCACTACGACTGGATCTCGCGGCTGCTCGGCATCATCGTGCTCGGCGGCATGGGCTCCCTGCCCGGTGCGCTGGTCGGCGCCCTGGTGCTCGGCCTCGCCGAGACGCTGACCGCGACGTACGGCTCGCTGCGCTGGGCGACCCTCGTCTTCTACCTGGTGATCCTGGCTGTCCTGCTCTTCCGGCCGCAGGGGCTGTACGGCACCCGGCTGCGCGAGGACGTCACGGCATGACCGGTCCGACGGGGACGGCTCCCCGGTGGCTCGACCGGGTGCCGAAAGGCCACGCCGTCGCTCTGCTGGCCCTCCTGGCCCTGGTGCTCTACCCGGCGTTCCGGCCCTACGACACCTACTACCAGACCGTCCTGTGCATCACGTTCCTGCTGGGGGTGCAGGCGGTCAGCTGGAACATCATCAGCGGCTACGCCGGCTACGTCTCCCTCGGCCACTCGGCCTTCCTCGGCATCGGCTCGTACACCGCCGCGATCATCGCCGAACGCGCCGGTGTCAACCCGCTCTGGATGGCGCCGATCGGCGGCGTCGTCGCCGTCGTCATGGCCACGCTGCTCGGCCTGGTCGTGCTACGCACCAGCGGGCACGCCTTCGTCATCATCACCATCGCGCTGCTGCTCTCTGCGCAGATCGTCGCCGTCAACTGGCGCAGCCTCACCAACGGGTCCGACGGCATCACCCTCGACCTGCCGCCGTGGTCGCGGGACATCCAGAACCTGCCCTTCTACTACGTGTTCCTCGGCCTCTTCTTCCTCACCGTCGTGTTCAGCGCGATGATCCGGCGGACGAAGCTCGGCACCGGCCTGGTCGCGATCCGTGAGGACGAGGGGAAGGCGGCTGCGATCGGCGTCAACACCACGCGCTACAAGGTGACCGCCTTCGCCGCGTCCGCGTTCTTCATCGGTGTCGCGGGCGGCGTCTACGCCTACTTCCTGACCTTCCTCAACCCGATCGGGGCCTTCACCATCCTCGGCTCGGTGACGATCGTGCTGTCCGCCCTGGCTGGCGGTCGGGGCACGCTCTACGGCCCCGTCGTCGGCGCGTTCATCGTCGGCATCGGTCAGGAGATGGCCACCGTGTACGGCGGCAGCAGCTCGCGGGTCCTGCTCTTCGGCGTTGCCCTCATGCTCATCGTGCTGTTCCTGCCGGCCGGGCTGCTGCCGACCGTCGAGGCATGGTGGCGCCGCCGGCACACGACAGGCACCGAGTACCAGGACCAGGCCGGCGCGCTGGGGTCCGGGACGCTGCAGGTGCGCGACCGGGCACTTGCGTCGGCGGTCGTCGCCGGCGCGGTCGAGGCGGCGGCCACCGCGCCGGTCGCGCACCCGATGCTCGAGGTCAAGGGCGCGAGCAAGAACTTCGGCGGCATCACCGCCGTCGACGGCGCCGACCTCACGGTCGCACCGGGCAGCATCACGGCGCTGATCGGCCCCAACGGCTCCGGCAAGACGACGCTCTTCAACCTGGTCACCGGCGCGATGAAGGCCGACGCCGGCGAAGTGTGGCTCGACGGCACCCGCATCGACCGGATGCACCCCTGGCAGCGCGGCCATCTCGGTCTCGCCCGCACCTTCCAGACCACGCGGCTGTTCAAGAGCATGACGGTGCTCGAGAACATGGTCGCGCCGCTCCCGGACGCGCGCTGGTCGACGATGCTCAAGGCGTCGGTCGCCGGCGGCGAGGCGGACCGGGCCCGCGAGCTCCTCCAGTTCGTCGGGATGGCGCGCTTCGTCTCGCAGCCGGCCGGCTCGCTGTCGTACGGCCAGCAGAAGCTCGTCGAGCTCGCGCAGGTGCTGATGCTCGAGCCACGGCTGGTGCTCCTCGACGAGCCCGCCGGCGGCGTCAACCCGTCGCTGGTCGGCCGCATCGTCGAGATCGTGCGCGACCTCAACCGGCAGGGCGTGACCTTCCTCGTCGTCGAGCACAACATCCCGATGGTCCTCGAGCTGTGCGACCCGGTCGTCGTGTTCTCGCGCGGCGAGGCCATCGCCGAGGGGCCGCCGCAGACCATCCGCGAGGACCCGGTGGTGCTCGACGCGTACCTGGGCGACGAGTGGCGGCCGCCTGCCGCGTCGGGCGCCGGGCCGGGAGCCACCCCGGACACGCCGCAGGAGGTGCGCTGACGTGCTCGCGATGACCGGCGTCGTCGCCGGCTACGGCGGCGGGGCGGTGCTCCAGGGTGTCGACCTGGTCTGCGACACCGGCTCGATCACCTGCATCGTGGGGCCGAACGGCGCCGGCAAGTCGACGGTGCTGCGCGTCGTGAGCGGCTTGCTGCCCTGCTCCGAGGGGGAGGTGGTGCTCGACGAGCAGCGGCTGTCCGGGCAGTCGGCGGCCGCGGTGCTGCGGGCCGGCGTGACCCAGGTGCCCCAGTCGCACGCGCTCTTCCCGCAGATGTCGGTGCGGGAGAACGTGCTGATGGGTGGCTTCCTCATCCGCCGCGACAGGAAGCTGCTCGCCCGGCGATACGCCGAGGTCGAGTCGCTGATCCCGATCGTCGCCGAGCGCTCGGCCCAGCACGCCGGCAACCTGTCCGGCGGCCAGCGGCGGATGGTCGAGGTGGCGCGCTGCCTGATGCTCGACCCCACGGTGCTGCTGCTCGACGAGCCGTCCCTCGGGCTGGACCCGCGCTCCCTGGGCGCGGTCGCCGACCTGGTGCACCGGCTGCACGACGACGGCGTGACCATCCTGCTGGTCGAGCAGAACGTCCGGCTCGGTCTTGGCCTGGCCACCCACGGCGTGGTGATGGAGGGCGGCAAGGTGCGCCTGACCGGCACCGCGACCGAGGTGGTGAACCACCCGGAGATCGCCAGCCTCTACCTGGGGGGCACCAGGGGGTCCACCTCGACCTCGACCGCGCCAGCCGAGGCCGACCGCACCGAGCAGGCGCCGGCCGGCTGAGCACGGCCGACCTTCCCTGCCCCTTCCCTGCCGACTGGCGGGCCTTCGGGTCACCATCTGCGCCGTAGCCCCGCCGGCCCGAGCGGTGACGACTGGCCATATGGTGCCGAGGTGGGACGAACCGGGCTGGTGCTCGCCGCGGCGGTGCTCCTGCTCGCCGGCTGCGGCGGGGACGGGGCAGCGGGTACGCCCGGCGCCCGCGACGCCGACGGCACCCGGCCGGCGGGCACCGCGACGTCGTCCGCCGACCCGGCCACGGCGTCCAGCCAGCCGGCGTCCGGTCAGCCGGCGGTCGACCCGGCAGCGCCGGGCTTCCCACCCGTGCGCAGTGCCGTGGTCGTCCACCGTCGTCAGTTCAGCTCGCCGACCGGCAACATCACCTGCCAGCTGCGCCGCGACGCCGCGGCGTGCGTCATCGCCGAGCACGACTACCCGGCGGGCGACCGGCCGGACGGGTGCACCGGCCGCTGGCTGCCGCTGCTCGGGGTCGGCGTCTCAGGTCCGGCCCGGATCGGCCCGTGCGAGGCCGGCGTGGTCGCGCCCTCCGGTGGTGCTCTGGCCTACGGCACCACCAGCGTGGTCGGCCGGATGCGTTGCCTGAGCCGGCTGACCGGCATGGTCTGCTGGAGCAACCGAAGCGGGCACGGCTTCCGGCTGGCTCGCGCGGCGTACGAGCTGCACTAGACGGCGGCCGGCGTCGTGATCCGGGCCAGTGCCCGCTCGACGTCCGGGCCGACGAGGGCGTCCATCGACGCAACCGCGCCGACCAGTCGGCTC
>Ga0210115_1000338_pt1 | contig 13448 bp, 13 predicted proteins | sample MayberryNW_TuleB_2_FD_185526 | JGI IMG/M metagenome (GOLD analysis project Ga0210115, IMG submission 185526) | Wetland microbial communities from San Francisco Bay, California, USA, that impact long-term carbon sequestration - MayberryNW_TuleB_D2... | ecosystem: Environmental > Aquatic > Marine... | reverse complement strand
CGGCCTGCGACCCGCCATAGGCCTGCGGGGCGCGCGAGAGCTCCGCCCGCACGTCGCGCGCGACCGCGGCGGGATCGACGTTCATCTTCTGCAGGACCGCCGGGACGACGCCCTCGGGCTGCTCGACCAGCGCGACGAGCAGGTGCTCGGGCTCGATCTGCGCGTGATTGAGCGATTCGGCGAGCTGCTGCGCGCCGAGGATGGCTTCCTGTGCCTTTTCAGTGAATTTATTGAGATTCATGATGTCGAAATTTCTGTGCCCTGGCCGGGGCTGAAGCCCCCGCCCCACATCGGTCGTGCGCTGACGTCCAGCGCGCAAGTCCACGCGGTCGGGCGGTCTGTCCTGTTTTGCCGGCGAGCGGATCCGCGTGGGGCCGCGGCTTCAGCCCCGGCCAAACTCCCGTCACGCCGTCTTCTCCGTCACCTTCCCTTCGAGCGCCGCGAGCGCCTCGAACTGCTTCCGCTGCTCCGGCGTGAGGGTACGCGGCAGCTGCACGTCCGCCGTGGCGTAGAGATCGCCGCGCTGATCCGTCTTGCCGACGATCGGCATCCCATGGCCGCGCAGCCGGAACACCTGTCCGGGCTGCGTCGTTTCGGGGATGCGCAGGCGCAGCGGCTTGCCCGTCAGCGTCGGCACGTCCGCCTCGCCGCCGAGTACGGCGGTGGTGAGCGGAATGGTGACCGTGACGTACAGATCCGATCCTTTCCGCTGGAACGTGGGGTGCGGCTCGATCCGGATCCGGAAATACAGATCGCCGGCCGCCGCGCCGCCCGTGCCCTGCTCGCCTTCGCCGGAGACCCGTACGCGCGAGCCATCGCCGACGCCGGCGGGAATCCGGATGTCCACGGTGCGCGCGTGGCCATCGTGCTTGATGGCCAGCCGCCGCGTGACACCGCCAAACGCCTCGTCGAGCGTGAGGGCGAGCTCCTGTTCGACGTCGCGCCCCTTGCGCGAGCGGCCGCGCCCGCGCGACGTGCGGCGTCCGGTCTCCGGTTCCCCGCCGCTGCCGAAGAACGTCTTGAAGAAGTCGGAGAACGGATCCTCGGTGCCGAAGATCTCCCGCATCTCCTCTTCGGTCATCGTCCGGTAGCCGCCGCCCGGACCGCCGCCCATGTTGACCGTCCAGCCGCCGAACGGTGCCCCCGCGTCCGCACCGGCGCCGGCCTGCTCGTACATCCGCCAGTTGGACCCGAGCTCGTCGTACTTCTTGCGCTTCTCGGGATCGCTCAGCACCTCGTACGCTTCGTTGATCTCCTTGAAGCGCGCCTCGGACGACTTGTCCCCCGGGTTCACGTCGGGGTGGAACTTGCGCGCCAGCTTACGGAAGGCCTGCTTGATCTCCTTCTCGCTCGCCGTCTTCGCAACCCCGAGCGTGGCGTAGTAGTCCTTGAATTCCATCAGAGTCCCAGGATTCCGCTCAGCTGCTCCAGCTCGCGGGTCAGGCGACGACGTGCATCGCGCTGGAAGTCCTCGCGGGCGATCTGGCGCAACCGCTCGACCGACTCGGCGACCGAGAGCAGCCGCTGCACGCCCGCGAGGTTGATCCCGAGCTCGTCGACGAGGTGCTTGATCAGCCGCAGCCGCTCGACTTCTTCGCGCGTGTATACGCGAATCGAGCCCATCCGGCGGCTGGGCTGCACGAGCCCGAGCCGTTCGTACTTCCGCAGCGTCTGCGGGTGCATCCCCAGCTCGCGGGCCGCCATGCTGATGAAGAAGAGCTCGTTCATGCCTCGGATTCGAGTTGCGTCGGATCAAGTGTAGGACTTGATACGGGGCGTGTCAATGCCCTGCTGCTGCGTGTAGTGTCAAGTTCTGAGTTTTGAGTTGTGAGTCACACGACCTTGATTGCGCGAGCGGCGCAGCGCTCGACGGGGTGGACCGGGAGGCGGCGTTCCGCAACTCACAACTCACAACTCACAACTCACAACTCAAGACTCACATCACCGTCAGACCGGCCCCCGCGGCGCGCACGGAAGCAGATGCGCCGGGGGCCGGGCACGTTATGATCGACAGATCCGTGTGCATCTTCGGGGCCGGCCCTGCCAGGCTGCTGAGGAGCGCAGCCTGAATGAAGACTGTCGAATGGAGAATGCACAAGCGCCCGAATCCGGCGCCGTTCAGCATCATCCTTCATTCTGCCTGCTTCATTGCGAGGCTCTTCGATAGCGCCCTATGCTCCACGTTGCTCCGTCCGATTTCCTGACAATCGCGCTGCTCGTCGTCCTCGAGGGCCTGCTGAGCGCGGACAACGCGATGGTGCTGGCGGTGCTCGTGCTCGGGCTGCCGCGGCACCAGCAGCAGAAGGCGCTGCGCTACGGCATCCTCGGCGCGTTCGCGTTCCGCGGACTCGCCATCGTCTTTGCGGCGCACATGATTCAGCTCTCGCTGGTGAAGCTCATCGGCGGTCTGTATCTGCTGTGGCTTCCGTACCAGCACTTCTTCCGGCAGGGGGACGCCGAGAACCGCCGGTCGATCACGCCCGCCACCCCATGGCTCGGCCTGACCGCGTTCTGGGCGACGGTCGTGCGGGTCGAACTCACCGACATCGTCTTCGCGATCGACTCGATCCTCGTGGCCGTCGCGATGTCGCCGAAGCTGTGGGTCGTGATGACCGGCGGCATCCTCGGCATCATCGCGATGCGGCTGGTGATCGGGCAGCTCCTGGTAGTCGTCCGCCGGTATCCCGTCCTTGTGGACGGCGCGTTCGTCATCATTGCGTGGGTCGGCGTGAAGCTCCTGATCGAATACCTTCACGCGCTGCACCTGATCGCCTTCGAGGTCCCGCGCTGGCTCTCCCTCACGCTCATCGTCGTGATCTTCGTGATTGCCTGGGTGTACGCGCGCCGGCAGGGTCCCGTGCCCGACGATGATGATGGCGATCCGCGGGAGGAGCTCATCGCCAAAGAGATGAGCGAGAACTCCTGACGTGGGCTCACGCATTTCGCAGGCATTCCGGGCGGCCCGGATCGTGGTCCTCCACCTGTGGCGCCGCGTGAACGGCCCGCGCGACTGGATCGCGCTCTCGCTGCTGGCCCTGCTCATCGTCGGTGGGGCGGTGACGACCGGATGGATTGCGCGGTACGGGCTCACGATCAACCGGCTGACGAAGGGCGTGGGCGACCTCGTGTTCTATGGCGGCGACGGGCGGCCATGGTTCCGCATGGACGAGCGACGTCGCGACGTGGCGCTCGATCACATCTCGCCGCACCTGCAGCACGCGATCGTCGCCGTCGAGGATCGCCGGTTCCGCTATCACCCCGGCGTGGATCCGATCGGCTTCGGCCGCGCGGTCGCCACCAACCTGCGGGCCGGCGGCATGGTCGAGGGCGGGAGCACCATTACGCAGCAGCTCGCGCGCACGCTGTATCTGTCGAACGCGAAGACGTGGGGCCGCAAGATCAAGGAAGCGGCGATCGCGTACATGCTCGAGCGGCGGCTCACCAAGGATCAGATCCTCGAGCTGTATCTCAATCGCGTGTACCTCAGCGCGGGCATCTACGGCGTCGAGGCGATGTCGACGAGCCTGTTCGGCAAGCACGCGAGCGACCTCACGATTGGCGAGGCCGCGCTGATCGCCGGACTCGTGAAGGCCCCCTCGGCGCTTTCGCCCTGGTCCAACCTGGAGGGGGCGCGCCGCCGCAGCGCGCTCGTGCTCGCGCGGATGCGGGAGGCCGGCTACATCACCGACGCGCAGCTCCGCCGCGCGCGCCAGGAACGGCTGCGGATCAATCGGCATCCCGGCGTCGCCGATGCGCGTGCCGGATACGCCAAGGAATACCTGCGGCAGCAGTTCCGGCAGCGGTTCGGCGGCGACTATCCACCCGACTGGCAGGTGCACACGACCATCCTGCCCAACGTGCAGGAGGCGGCCGAACGCGCGGTCGCTGACGGGCTGCGGCGCCTGAAGGCGAAGGGCCTCCAGGCCGCGCTCGTCGCGCTCGATCCGGAAACCGGCGACCTGCTCGCGATCGTCGGCGGCCGCGACTACCGCGAAACGCCCTTCAACCGGGCGTGGCGCAGCCGCCGGCAGCCCGGCTCCGCGTTCAAGCCGTTCGTGTTCGCCGCCGCCCTGGAGCAGGGGATGTCGCCCGTGTCGGTCGTCTCCGGCCTCGACACGATCGCGCCGCAGGGCGATGAAGAATGGACGCCGCGCAACGCCCGCGGCGAGGAGGTCGACGCGCTCACGCTGCGCGAAGCGCTCATCGAGTCGAACAATCGGGCCGCGGTCGCGCTCCAGCAGCAGATCGGCGCGCGCTCGATTCTGCGGACGGCCGCGAACGCCGGCCTCGACGATCAGCCCAACGTGCCGTCGCTCGCGCTCGGATCCGGCCTGGTGACACCGCTCGAGCTGACGGCCGCGTACACGGTGTTTCCCGGCGGCGGGTACCGCGTGCGGCCCCGATCGATTACGCGCGTCCTCGACGAGAACGGCGACCTCGCGCTCGACGAGGCCACCTCGCGCGAGCGCGTGCTCTCGCCGCAGGTCGCCTACCAGATGGTCTCGATGATGCGCGACGTCGTCGACCGCGGGACGGGCGCGGGCGTGCGCGCGTGGGGCGTGCGGTTCCCGGTGGCCGCCAAGACGGGCACGACCAACGAGTTCAAGGATGCGTGGTTCGTCGGGTACTCATCGGCCGTTGTCGTCGGCGTGTGGGTGGGCTTCGATCAGCCGGCGACAATCGGTCCCAATGCGTTCGGCAGCCGCGTGGCCCTGCCCATCTGGGCCGACTTCATGCGGCGAACGTCGCGTGTGCTGACGCCGCGCCCGTTCGCGGTGCCCGAGGGGCTGCGTGACGAGGAACTGTGCCGCGTCTCGTACCTGCGGCCGGTAGAGCAGTGTCCGGTCTATACGGAATATTTCAAGGAAGGCGACCGGGTGCCGGGCCGCCTGTGCCCGCTTCACAGGGGCAGTTTCAAGCAGCGCACCCAGCGCGCCATCGAAGGGTTGGTCGTCGGCCTTGCGAAGCGGATCTGGGGCGCGATCAAGTGGTGAGGTTGCCGTTCACGGTTCACGGTTCTGTGAGGCGTCGCGGCAGCTCTTCACGACGCGAACTGTGAACCGTAAACGGCGCGCTATCGCGGTTCGCCGCGCCTACTTCCGATCCTTCCGCTTCGCGAAGTACTCCTCGGAATCCTCCCGCCCCTTGTCTTCGTCCTCCGAGGTATCGCCTATCGACGTCCGCTCGCCGCCGCTCTCGATCCCGAGCACGTCGCCCGGCTGCGCGCGTTCGCCGTACGCCGGGGCTCGGTAGTCGTCGCCCCGCCGATCGTCCGTGCGGACGTCCTCGTCGCGCGCAACCACCGTGTCCTCACGCACGACACGGGCGCGGTCAGCGTACGCCGGGTCGTCGAGGGTCAGGCGGTCGGCGTCGCTCATCCACGCGCTGGCGTTCCACCACGCGGGGGCGATGCCCGTCTCGTACTCGCGGAACGCCGCGTCGTCGCGGACGTACGTGCCGCTCGACTCCCACGCGCGCATGACGCCTTGATCGTAGGCACTCGCATCTTCGTCGGTCACCGAGTCGAAGCGATCCTCTTCCAGCCGCGGGAAGCGGTTGATCGTGTCCTTGTCGAAGTCCACCCGCAGGGCACGGCGATCGGCGTCCACGCGCGCGTGGTGTACGGGCACGAGGAACCGCTTCGACGAGAACCACCCGCCGGAGTCCACCACCACGTAGCGGGGACGGCCGGAGGCCGCGTCCACGAGAAAGCCGTCGACGTCGCCGAGGTGATCGCCGGCCGGGTTCTTCACGTCCAATCCGTCGAGATCGAGCACGCGGTTGTCGAGGCGATCGGCCTCGACGTAACGAAGGCTGGTCGAGTGATAGGGAGTGGTCATAAGGCATCCTCCTGAATCTCAAATGAGTCAATCGCGCGCAGACGCCCGCACCGGCCGACCGGCACGAACCCGAGTATCTGTCTGTGCTGCGTGCATCGTGCCGCGTTCGACGATCCACCTTGTACCGGCACCCGGCACCGACGTGAATCGAATCGACCACTAAGCAGGCACGGAGCACCTGCAGGGAGATCAGCTACTGGCAACTGCCGCCGGTCGCCTTGAGGCTGTCCACCTTCAGCCGCTGCACCGTGACGCCCGCCCGGGCGGTGGTGGTGACGACCGGTGTCGACTCGTCTTTCGGCGTGGCATCGTGCGGCGCCACATTGCCCGTCCGGCTGCCTGCGGCAACCGTCGTCCCGCTACCGGGCTGCACCGTGCCATTCACCTGGACCCGCTGGCCGACATGCGCGCGAAGATCCATGTTGGCGTTTGCCGGCACCAGTTGGTACGTCATTGTCTTGGGCACGGCGCTCGACGAGCCTGCGGTTCCGGTCGTGCCTTTGGGGGCCGGCGACTGCGCGCCGGTCGTGGTGTCGTTCCTGGCGGTGTCGCCGCCGGAAGGATCGAGCACGGATAACACGAACGTGTTCTGCTCGTCGCCGGCACGGAGGCATCCGCTGACGGTCACCGGCGCGGCCGCCGGCGTGTTGGTGTCGGACGCGGCCGTCTGCTCCGATGAGCTCCCGGCCGGTGGCGTCGATGTCGCGCCTGGCTGCGTTTGGGCGCCGGCCATTACGGAACAACCGAGCACGAAGGATAGAGTGACGAGTGTGCGCACGCCTTGGGCCTCCTGATTGAATGACAGCTGTCGCCCACGGCAGAGCCATGGAGCACACAACGCACCGCTCGGCTGCATGATGTGGGCCACTCGGACGTCCTTGACGGGTAGTCGTATGGCACGAGGATGGGAGAGCAAGTCGATCGAAGGTCAGCAGGAAGAGGCCCGTCGCAAGCGCGAGCCGGCAGGACCGCGCGAGGCGGCGGCCACGGACGAGCGACGCTCGCTCGAGCTCGCCCGCACACGGACCGCGGCTGTACTGGCCGCGGCACGCACGGACCATCAGCGTCGCTCGCTGGAGGCAGCCCTGGCGGATCTCGACGAGCGGCTGCGGTCGTCGGCCGGTCGGTGAGGATCAACCGGAAACGAGGGGCTCGAGCAGCTCGACGGCCTGCGTCACTTCGGTCGCGATCGGCGCAGCACCGAGCCGTTCGCGGACGATCGCGGCAACGCTCGAGTAGTACCAGAGCGTGTCCGTTGGCGAGGCTGTGAATCGTCCGAGCACCGTCGCGCCGTGATGACTGATGTCCTCGGCGATCGACTGGACGTTGTGCAGCACGTCTGCTGCCTTGAGCGCGACCAGATCGCCGGATCCGCTCCGCAGGCGATCGAGGATCATCTCCCGCCGCTCGCGCCAGTTGCGCCGTGGGCCGCCGTCGTTCTTCGGCTCGGTCATCCCCTGCACCAGCGTGAACACGTCGTCGCCGACCTCCGCGTGCAGGAACCGGGTGAAGATCGGCCGGTACGCCGCGCCATCGACGACGCGGGGCGGAAGGTCTGCCTGTGGAAACGTGGCGCGCATCGCGACCTGCAGCCACCCGTCGTCGTAATCGATGTCCTCGAGCACGTCGTGCAGGAGGCCTGCGATCACGACCGGCTCGCCGTACTGATGTCGCTGCAGGATAGCGGCGACGTGAACCGGGTGGATGATGTACGGAATGGCCGTGCCCTTGCGTGGCGCCTTCGCGTGCACGAGCGCCGCAATCACCAGCGCGCGATCGAACGGGCGGGAATAGCCGGTGCTCATCCGCGTATCACCGTGCCGCCCGCGCGAGCGGCAGCGAGCGCTGCCGCCTGTCGGGCGCAGGACGATCGGCCCGGGCCTCCAGCGGAATCCGCGGCGCATACTGCTCACGCGCCTCCTCGATCTGCTCGAAGATGCGATCGGCCAGCTTCTTCGGCGTGATCACACGCGCCAGGGGGCCGAAGCTGAGGATCCATGCCTGCAGCGAGAAGTCCACGCACACCATCATCGTGAGGCGGACCTCGCCGCCAGTTCCGGTCGTCACCTGCTGCGAACGGTGCCACTCGCGTTCGAGCACGTGGCGCGCGGCAGCCGGCGCAAACTCGATCACCACCTTTTCGGGCTTGCCGGTGTGCACGCCGAGCGAGTCGCCGAAGAGCTCGGCGCCGTCGGCCGCGATCGGCCGGAAGTGCTCCTCGAGCGGCGAGAGCTGACGGATGCGCTCGACGGCGAACGTCCGCATCTGGCCATAGATCGGCACGAATGCGAACAGATAGAGTCCTCCCTCGGCGTACGCCAGCCGGTGCGGCTCGACCGTGTAGTCCTTCTCGCTGCCGCTTGCAAACGAGTCGTAGCGCATGCTCACGCGCCGATGTTCGAGCGAGGCCCGGAGCAGTTGGCCGACGATCGCATTGTGCTGCGGTCCACGGCGCTTGATTGGCTCGGGCTTGGCGGCGAGCACGCCCGGCAACGCGTCGAGATACTCGCGCAGCGCCGGGTTCAACGCCTCCTCGAGCTTGTCGAACGCGCTCCGGAGGTCCCGCTGGAAGGGCGTTCCCGCCATGCACTCGAGCAGCGTGCGGCTGAAGTACAGCGCGCAGAGCTCGCTCAACGTCAGGCCGGTATCGACCAGGCCCTTGAAGACGTCGCGATTCAGCTTCCAGCGCGCGGTACCGTCCCGCTTCTCGTCGTACAGCGGGAACCCGGCCCGTTGCAGCGCCTCGAGATCCCGCCGGATCGTTCGCTGATGCACGGAGAACTCGCCGGCCAGCTCCGCGATCGTCTTGCCGAGCCGTGCCTCCTCGATGGCACGGACGATCTGCCACTGCCGCACCATCTCCCGGTTGCGTTCGCGAGCCAAGCGACCTCCTGAGGGGATGTTAGAGCATCGGTCAAGGCTACAGGCTGCAGGCTCTGTTGGCTCGAGGCCCACAAGGCCTGCCGTCTGCAGGCTGTAGCCTTTCCCCTCAGTGACCTACTCTGTCCCGATCCCCTCATATCGTCGTCGCAACAAGGAGAATCGACGATGTACCTCCCAGGCGCGCTGACGAGGACGATGGCGACGTGGCTGACGGAGTGGACCCCGGCGGTGGTGGGCCGGCCGCGGCCGGAGACACACAGGCGGGGGCGCCACCCGGTGAAGAAGGTCTGCCGCGGCTGCGAACGCCAGCGCGCGCTGTTCCGGTATCACGGCATCGTGAGATGGGACCGCTATCACACGCTGTGCTTCCGCTGCTTCCGCGCTCAGGTGAATCGGATGCGCGCTGCGGGGTAAGGGCACGACGACGCCTCGGGGCAAGACCAGCTTTCGGAGAGACGATCACCGCTCGGGGGCGCGACGACGCCCGGGGCACGACGGCCCTTCGGGGGCACGACCTGAAGGTCGTGCCCTGGGCGGTGGGGGCTACCCGCCGGGGCCACGTGGCCGTCGAATTATGCGGTCGGCCCTGCGGCGTCCCGGACCTCCCCCAATCGGTACGTGTCCTTCGCGAGGTTGTAGGCGAGATCCACGATCATCGCCTCGGCCTCGTCCTGCTCGATGACGTGCCGCGACGCGAGATCGGCGAGGAACTGCGCATCCACGCGGCGGGCGACGTCGTGGCGTGCAGGAATCGACGGGAACGCGCGGGTGTCGTCGTTGAAGCCGGCGGTGTTGTAGATGCCGGCCGTCTCCGTCACCGCGTAGCGGAAGCGCAGCATGCCTTCGATGCTGTCGAAGAACCACCACGGCGGGCCGAGGCGGAGCGCGGGATAGTGGCCCGCCAGCGGCGCCAGCTCGCGCGAGAACGTCGTCTCGTCCAGCGTGAAGATCACGAGCCGGAAGCCGGGCTCGTTGCCGTACTTGTTCAGCAGCGGCCGCAGGTTGCGCGTGTACTCGGTGGCCAGCGGGATGTCGGCGCCGCGGTCGGGACCGAAGCGCTCGAAGATCAGATCGTTGTGGTTCCGGTACGAGCCCGGGTGCAGCTGCATCACGAGCCCGTCCTCCACGCTCATCCTCGCCATCTCCATGAGCATGTGGCCGGTGAACGCGTGCAGGTCGTCCGCCGTGGCGGTGCCCGCGAGCGCGCGCGCGAAGAGCGCGTCAACCTCGGCGCGCGACAGTTCCGCGGTGTATGGCGTGACCGCCGCGTGGTCGGTCGCGGTGGCGCCCGCCGACTTGAAGAACGCGCGGCGATCCTCGAGCGCGCGGATGTAGCTGCCGTAGTCGCGGATGTCGATGCCGCTCCGATCGGAGACCCGCTCGATCTCCTGCCTCCATGACGGGTGCAGGATGTCGATCGCGAGATCGGGCCGGAACGTCGGCCGGACAACGCCCTTCCATCCCGACGCCTGAATCTGCCGGTGCGGCTCGAGCGTGTCGCTCGCCGCATCGGTGGTGCAGAGCGCCTCGATGTTGAACCGCTCGAAGAGCGCGCGCGGGCGGAACTCGGGCTTCGCCAGCTGCGCTTCGATCGCGTCGTAGATCCGCATCGCCGCGCGCGAGTCGAGCCGCTCGCGGATGCCGAAGACGTTCTCGAGCTCGTGGGTCAGCCATGCGCCGCTCGGCGTGCCGCGAAACAGGTAGAAGTGATCCGCGAAGCGCTGCCAGATCTTCCTCGGATCGCGCTCGACCGGCGCGCCGTCGAGCCGCGGGATCCCGAGCGCCTCCATCGGCACCCCCTGCGAATAGAGCATCCGCACGACGTAGTGATCGGGGATCACGATGAGCGCCGCGGGATCGGGGAACGGCTCGTCGAGCGCGAGCATCCGCGGGTCCACGTGGCCGTGCGGGCAGACGAGCGGCAGCGACGCGACGCGGTCGTAGAGGCTCCGCGCGAGCGCGCGGACCGCGGGATCGGGCGAGAAGTAGCGATCGCGATGCAGCATGGTCATCACCGGTCCGCCGGCGTGCGATCCGGCTCCGGCACGAACCGGTAGCCGACGCCGCGGACGGTCAGGAGGTGGCGGGGCTCGCTCGGGTCGTCTTCGAGATAGCGCCGCAGCCGGACGATGAAGTTGTCGATGGCGCGCGTATCGGTGTCCTCGTGCACGCCCCAGACGTCCTCGAGGATGGAGCCGCGGGACACGGTGTGGTTCGCGTGCTGCACGAGGTACTGCAGCAGCTTCGCTTCCATGGCCGTCAACTGCATCGCGCGCGTGCCGGTATGCACCATCAGGCGATCGAAATCGATCGTACGTCCGCCGAAGCTGTACCGGTCGGGCGGCTCCGGGGGAGCGCTTGCCTGCGCGCGACCGGCGCGCGCCCGCGTCCAGTCCGAGCGACGCAGCAGCCCGCGCACGCGCGCCATCAGGATCGACAGCTCGAACGGCTTCGGCAGGTAGTCGTCGGCGCCGGCGGCAAAGCCGCGCAGGACGTCCTCCGCCGACCCGCGCGCGGTCAACATCAGGATCGGCACGAACTGCTGCCGCGTGCGAAGCTCCGTAGCGACCGTAAACCCGTCGACCCCTGGCAGCATCACGTCCAGGATGACGGCATCGACCTCCGGTTCCTGCGCGAGCCGTTCGAGCGCGGCTTCGCCGGTGTCGAGGACCTCGACGTCCTCGCCCTCCGCTTCGAGGTTGAAGCGGAGGCCGTCGGCCAGGTGCTGTTCGTCTTCGACCACGAGGATGCGGCTCATGACGCGGGTTCCGTCGGCAGTTGCAGCGTGAACGTGCTGCCGTGTCCGGGGCCGTCGCTCTCCGCGAACACGCGCCCGCCGTGCTTGCGCGCCACGGAGCTGACGATGAAGAGTCCGAGCCCGGTGCCCTTGACACGGAGCGCCACGGCGCCGGGGATGCGATAGAACCGCCGGAAGATGCGCTTCAACTCCGCCGGCGAGATGCCGACGCCTTTGTCGTGGATGCGCAGCGCGACGCGCCGCGGATCGAGACCGAGGATCTCCACCGTCACCTGCACCCGCCCGGAAGAATACTTCACCGCGTTGTCGATCAGGTTGAGCACGGCGCCTTTCAGCTCCTCGGCGTCGCCGAGCACGGTGGCGCCACGGCCGGCCGGCAGCGAATCCCGGTAGGCGAGCTGGGAGGGATCGAGATGATGCTGCGCGCGCGCGATGGCCAGGCACTCCTGCGCGAGCGCGCGGAGATCGACCGGCGACCGGTGCAGCGGCCGCCGCCGCGGGCTCCTGGCCGACCGGAGCACCTGATCGATCAGCCGCGTGAGACGGTCGTTGTCATCCAGCATCACGCGGTAGAACTCCTGCCGCTTCTGCGGGTCGAGGTCGTGCCGCTGGAGTGTTTCGAGGTACAGGCGGATGGAGGCGACCGGCGTCTTCAGGTCGTGCGTGACCGCGTTGATGAAGGTATCGTGCTGCTCGTTCCGGCGCACCTCGCGGACGAGGAAGATCGTGTTGAGCACGACGCCGGTGATGATGACGAGGAAGAAGATCGCCCCGAGGACGGCCAGCAGCCCTTCACGCCAGTTGAGGATCCAGCCGATGTTGAGCGCGACGGCCACCGCGACGAGGCACGCTCCCAGGACGACGAAGGCGATGATCTTCGTGCGGCCGGACACGGGCATCTGGGGGGAGGATATCACCCCCTCACGGGTCGCTGTTCACGGTTCACGGCTGTGTCCGGCGTCGCGCCCCAGACCTTCCAACCGTGAACTGTGAACCGTGAACCGCTACGCCGCTTCGGACCTGGCGTAGCCGTCGAGGCTCGCCGTCCGTACGCGCTTGGCGATACCGAGCAGTTCCATCCCGCGGATCACCAGCCAGGTCGAATCGAACTCCCACCAGGCCATCCCGTGCCGCGCGGAGGTCGGGTGCGCGTGGTGGTTGTTGTGCCAGCCCTCGCCGAAGGTGAGCAGCGCCACCCACCAGCTGTTCTTCGAGTCGTCCTTGATGTCGAAGTTCTTATAGCCCCACATGTGCGTGGCCGAGTTCACGAGCCACGTCGCGTGCAGGCCGACCACGACGCGCAGGAAGATGATCCAGGTCACCGCCTGCCATCCGCCGAGCGCGTAGCACGCGAGCCCGAGCGCCACGAGCGGCAGCGCATGCCACGTGTTGAGAAAGCGGTAGAAGCCGTCGGCGGCGAGATCGGGCGCGTAGCGCGCCATCGCGCGGGTGTCGTTGTGCGTGCTGTCACCGAAGACGATCCAGCCCATATGCGCCCAGAACCCGCCGTGGCGCGGCGTGTGCGGGTCGTAGTCGGTGTCGGAATGCTGGTGGTGGAGCCGGTGCGTGGCCACCCACGAGATGGGCCCGCCCTCGAGCGCCAGCGTGCCGCAGATCGCGAAGAAGTACTCGAGCGGCTTCGGAACGATGAACGACCGGTGGGTGTGCAGCCGGTGATAGCCGAGGCAGATGCCCAGGCCGCCGGCAATCCAGTAGAACAGGGCCGCCCAGGCCACCATGGCCCAGGAGAACTGGAACAGCGCGACGACCGCGCCCGCGTGGAACACGATCATGGCGACGAAGCTGACCCAGTTGACCATGCTGTACGGCTGAATTTTTGTCGGCGTGTGCATACGTATGAGGATCCTCGAGTGAGGGAGCAGCGTGAAACTTGTCGGAGCGAGTGTCTCCCTACACTAGCGAAAACGGAGCGGCCGGATTGTAAGAGTTCTGTAACCGAGAGATGG
>Ga0210115_1000337_pt1 | contig 13457 bp, 7 predicted proteins | sample MayberryNW_TuleB_2_FD_185526 | JGI IMG/M metagenome (GOLD analysis project Ga0210115, IMG submission 185526) | Wetland microbial communities from San Francisco Bay, California, USA, that impact long-term carbon sequestration - MayberryNW_TuleB_D2... | ecosystem: Environmental > Aquatic > Marine >... | reverse complement strand
CCGCCGCCACTACCGCTGCCGCCGCCACTACCGCTGCCGCCGCCACTACCGCTGCCGCCGCCACTACCGCTGCCGCCGCCACTACCGCTGCCGCCGCCAGCTCCCGCTCCGCTGCCACCGCCACCACCGTTGCCACCGCGGTCGAGGCCACTGCCGCCGCCGCCACCCGCATCGCTGCCGCTGTGGCTGTCTCCGCCGCCGGTGGAGCTTCCGGCGATGATGCCGCCACCACCTTCACCGATGTCGATCGGGTCGACGCCGACTTCCGGTGCGGGCGGTGGGGCCGGGCTCACGTTTGCGACGAGGCTGATCCCCGGCGTGGTCGGGGGGACACCTTCGCCGCTGTCGAGGCCGGGCCCGGCCGGCTCCTGCTCGTTCGGACCGCCTTCGTCGGTTCCATCGCCGGGAGGGGGATCGGTCGGTTGGCCGGGGGTCTGCGAGCCCTCGGCGGGCGCGGAACCACGGATGTCGTCGATCTGCACGCGGGTGGTCCCGAGGGCGAGCGCGAGCACGATGGCGCTCGCCACCGCCGCGCCTCCGAGAGCCAGGTTGCCGAGGCGCCGGTTCAGGGCGCTCTGGGCGCCGACCGCTCGCCCACGTGCCGCGGTCGAGCTCGAGATGGCCGTGACCGAGCCGGCTCCCGCGGCAACGGCTGCGTCAGATGGGTCGTCGCCGACCGGCTCGGCTTCGGGCACGCTCAGGATCAGGTCGTCGCGATCGATGGTCGGCGTGAGCGGTAGGATGACCACCGGAGCGGGCTCCCGGTCGTCGATGATCGGTTCGTCGGTCGCCGTCATGCCGCCGAGCAGCATCGCGCGCAACACGTCTGGGTCGTTCGCCGCGTTCTCCAGCAAGGCCGCCCCGCGTCCGGTCATGGTGGCGCTGGGCTGGCCGGTGAGCCGCGCGACGGTCGGTCCGAGGTCCTGGAGCACCCGTGATGGCTCGACCCGGGCCGCGCCCCCGATCGGTACGACGGCGCCCGGCCACACCAGCACGACCTTGGTGTTCGGAGACATGTCGGTGATCATGCCGACGGCGGTGGCTCCGATGCCGTCGTCGAGCACGACCACGTCGGGGCGGTAGACGGCCATCTGCCGCGCGAGCTCCGCCGTCGTGGCCGCTTCCGCCACGACGTCGTACCCCTCGCCGTCTAGGACGAAGCGAAGGAGGCCCTTCCGAGTGGATGGGCCCTCCCCGACCACGATGCGGACGCCTCTTGAGCTCATGCGTTCGCTGTCCCCTGTTCGGCCCCCATATCCCTTGGGAGCGTACCGCATGGTCTCACGAGAACGCTGCTGCCATGCGGCGGAAAACCGACTGGCCCGAGCGAGCTAGTTCCTTTGCCGAGTGTCATCGGTCCTCCCCCTTAGACTCGGCCGGCGGCGCCGCCAACTTGACCCCGCCGGCAGACATTCTGCGGTGGGCGACTCAGCCCTCGACGATCGAACCTCAAGGGCAAACATGGTGCGGCGCATCGATCCTGACCGAGCTGTCGGCCTCGACGCGTCGAACGTCAGGGGAGGGAACCGATGACATCGAGGGTCGCTGCCGCCCTGGGGAACCCCGGGCAGCGGAACGAGACCGAGACCGAACCCTCGAATCCCGTCACGGTCCAGTCGGTGTCCACCACCTCGACCTCGGTCGTCGTGAGATCGAGGTCGATCGGAGCCGGCGCCTTGTCGCCTCGACCACAGCGGGCCGGCACACCGTCGACCGTGCCCTCCCATCCCGACCCTGCGGGCACGATGTCGCCGTCGAGGCCCGCCCACGCCGACGGGCAGCCCCCTTCGTCGGGCCCGCACGCCGATCGGAACGACCAGCGATCGTCTGCGTTCTTCCCCCGTCGGGGATCCTCGATGCCGAATGCAGCTCCGATCGACCGTGCCCGCCGGACCGTCAACTCCACCTCGTACACGCCGTTGAGATGGGCCTCGTCGTCGGGCGGCGTGGGTACCGTGACCGGGATCGCCGCGGACGGCGGCGAATCACCCTCGCTGCTCAAGGCGATGACCTGGTAGTCGTACTCCTGTCCGATCGTCACGTTTTCGTCGACGAACGAGAGGGTCGACCGGTGGATCACCGGATCGAGCGGGGCACCGTCGCGCACCAGCCGGTACCCGTTCGCCGCCGCGCCGGTCTCCGGCGGGGTCCATCGCAACGAGACCGTCGCGTCGATGTTCTCGCATGGATCGGTGCAGATCGTGGCCGTCGCTTCGAGCGCGACCGGGGCAGACGGGGGGCCGGGTGAACGGGTCGTCCACAGGATCGCTGCCGTGACCACGAGGAGGGCCCCCAACGCGAGCCCGATCGCGAGCCGCCGGTCGCTCCGTTCCGGCGTGTCCGGGATGGCCACGCTGTCGGGATACGGAGCTTCAGGTTCGGGGGAGCTGGACGGGGGGGATTGAGGCTGCTCGGGATCCATGGGCATCCAGTTCGAAGGGGTGAACGGATGGTACCGACGGGGAGCCGACGCCGTCGACGCCCGAGCACCGAGCCGGTCGACGTCTGGGACCATCGACCCATGGATCGCACCAGCCTGATCCGGACGCTCGCCGATGACGTGCTGCTCGCCGACGGAGGCACGGGAGCCGCGCTCCTGGCGACCGGCATGCCCGCCTCGGGGTGCGTCGAGGCATGGAACACCGAAGAAACGCATCGTGTCGAGGAGCTGCACGGCGCGTTCGTGGAGGCGGGCGCGCGGCTCGTGATCACGAACACGTTCGGCGCCAACCGTGTCCGGCTTGCCCCGCACGGCCTGGGCTCGCGGGTCGCCGAGCTCAACGAGGCGGGCGTCCTCGCGGCGAGGCGCGCCGGCGCGCACCTGGTCGGGGGATCGATGGGACCGCTGGGCATCAGGTTGGCGCCGTATGGGCGGCTCAGCCCGGATGAAGCCTTCGATGCCTACCGCGAGCAGGCCGCGGCCCTCGCATCCGCGAGGGTCGATCTGTTCGTGATCGAGACCCAATCGGACCTGCGGGAGATGGAACGGGCGCTCGCGGCCACACGTACGGCGGCACCCGACATCGCGGTGCTGATCAGCGCGACCTTCACGCGGGACGATCGCACTCCGCTCGGCTCGACGCCCGAGCAGGTGGCGACGCGGCTCGTCGAGCTCGGCGCCGACGCGATCGGTGTGAACTGCGGGGAAGGACCGGCCCAGATGCTTCGGGTGGTGCAGGCGATGGTGCCGGTCGCCGCGGGCACGCCGTTGGCGGCCCGGCCCAACGCAGGCGGGCCGGCCCGCGCCGCCGGCCGGGTCGTGTATCCGGCGACCCCCTCGTACGTCGCGGAGCACGCCGTGGCAGCGGTGGCCGAAGGCGCGACGATCGTGGGCGGTTGCTGCGGCACGGGTCCGGAGCACACGGCCGCGATCGCGCTCGCCTTGCGTGACGGTCGGGCCTCGTTCCCTCCCGAACCTCGCGCCTCGCATCGGCCCCGGAGGCCGACATCCGCTTCCGTGACGCCCACGGTCCTGCAGCGGGCGCTGTGGGATCGGCGATTCGTGATCGCGGTGGAGATGGAGCCGCCGCGCTCGACCAGCGTCTCGATGCTCGTGGCCGCGGCCGGCACCCTGCTTGAGGCGGGCGCCGATGTCGTCGACGTCGCGGATTCCCCGATGGCGAAGATGCGCATGAGCGCCTGGGCGGCGTGCCGCACGATCCAGGAGGAAGCCGGCATCGAAACCGTGCTGCACTTCCCGACCCGCGGACGGAACCTGCTCCGGCTCCAGGGGGACCTGCTCGGCGCGCACGCGCTCGGCATCCGGAACGTCTTCGTCTGCGTGGGCGACCCGGTCGCCATCGGTGAGTACCCGCATTCGTTGAACGATGTCGACGTCACGGCGACCGGCATGCTCGAGCTCGTTACGAGCGGGTTCAACGAGGGACGCGACCGCCTGGGCTCGACGATCGGCGAGCCGACCTCGTTCTTCGTTGGCGCCGCGGTCTCCCCTGCCGCCATCGCGTTGGATCGCGAGGTGCGGCTGCTGGAGCGGAAGGTCGATGCGGGAGCTTCGTTCCTGCTGTCGCAGCCCGTGTTCGACGTGGCCCGTCTGCGCGAGCTGCGCGGTGCCTACCGGCGGACGACCGGTCGGGAGCTCGACGTGCCGCTGATCGCGGGGGTGCTTCCGCTCGTCTCGGCTCGCCACGCGCTGTTCCTGCACAACGAGGTTCCCGGTGTCGTGATCCCCGACGAGGTCCTGGCCCGCATGGAAGCCGTCGGCGAGGACCCATGGCGCGTGGGGCGTGCGATCGCGCTCGAGCTGATCGACGACCTGCGGGCCGAGGGAGCCGCCGGCATCTACCTGATGCCGCAGTTCGGCCGCTACGACATGGCGGCAGACATCGTCGAGGCGGTCAGGGCCTGAATCCTGTCGCCGCGTTCCGGCGGTCAAGGCGCAACGGGCCCCGGTCGATACCTGGCTCGTCCATGTCGCGCCGATCGATCGTCTTCGTGCTGCTCCTGCTCGCGGTCGCACCTGTCGGCGTGCCGGGGCCCGCGATCGCGTCCCCGGTTCGATCCGAAGCGAGGTCGGCGGTCGACATCGCCGTGCTCGATGCCAGGATCGAGAAGGCGCAGGCGCGGGTGGACCGTTGGTACGGAAGGATCGAGCGCTGGTATCGGCGCATCGACCGAGCGGCCCGCCGGGTCGAACGTTTCGAGGAGGCGGGCGAGGGCACATCGACCACCGTGCCGGTCCTGCGGCGGACCGTGTCCCGTCTTCGTTCGCCGGTATCCCCGCTCGAGGAAGCGCAGCATGCCCTTCGACGGATCCTCAAGGATCCGTGGGCTCGCCACGTTCAGCAAGAGCTCGACACGTGGAGCGCGTTCCTGGCCGAGATGGTGCACGCTCGGGAGCGGGCGCTGCGCCCGGCTCCCCCCGAGGATCGCATCCGGCCCGACGGAGGAGGCGACCGGCGCGACGACGGAGCGCTGCTGCCCGGCGAGCCGGTCACCTACGAGGGCTGGGCGGGCGCGTTCCTCCGCAGGCTCGACGCTCCGCGATGCGCCGAGAACCTGCTGATCGTCGTGACGTGGGAGACCGCCGAATCGACCTCGGCGGCGTTCAATCCGCTCGCGACCACACGCGAAATGCCTGGGGCGACCGACATGAACTCGGTCGGTGTGAAGGACTTCGTCTCGCTCGATCAAGGTCTGGACGCCTCGCGCGACACGCTCCTCCTCGGTTCGGAGTCGTATGGATACGGAGCCATCGTCGACAGCCTGCGCCGATGCCGGTCGGCTTCGTCCACCGCTCGCGCGATCAACGCGTCGGCATGGTGCCGAGGGTGTGTGGGGGGCGCGTACATCGTCGGGCTCCTGCCGATCGTGCGCACGTCCTACGCGGAGCACGCGGCTCGGTTCGTGTCTACCTCGGCGTGAACGGTGGCCGGGGCGGCGCATCGGCACGCCGAGCTTCCGACGTCTCCGCCGATGGCACGTGACCGCATCGACCTGCGAGAATGACCCTTCGTGGACGCGCATGCCGAGATCGCCGCGGTCCCCACGCCGGGTGAGCCACCCGCCGTGATCCCGGCGCTGCTCGAGACGATCGAGGGGCGTGTCGAGCCCGAGCGCCGTGATGCCGTCACGACGTTCGCGAAGGCGCTCCTCCGAAGGCTCTCGCCCGATGAGCTCGAGGAAGCCGGCGTCGACGCCCTGTTCGGCTTGGTCCGGTCGACGTTCGAGTTCATCGACCAGCGCGGCACCAAGGCCTCGCTCGTGCGGGTCTACGACCCCAGCGTCGAGACCGACGGCTTCGAGACCGTCGGCACGGTGATCCAGACGAACACCGACGACTCGCCGTTCCTCGTGGACTCGGTGCAGGAGGAGCTGCTCGCTCGCGGCATGGGAGTGCGCCGGCTGTTCCATCCGGTCGTGGGAACGATCCGCGACGACCAGGGACGGATCGAACGGGTGATGTCCGGTCGGGACGCGAGCCATCGGGAATCCGTGATGCACTTCGAAGTCGACCGGCCGCTCTCGGCGGCCGAGCGCGGCGACCTGGAGCGCCGGATCACGGCGATCCTGCACGACGTCCGCCTCGCAGTGCGCGACTTCGAACCGATGCAGGAGCGCGTGCGCCACATGATCGAGCTCGCGCGGACCGCCGCGATCCGGTATCCGCCTCAGGAGGTCGGGGAGGCTATCGACTTCCTCGAATGGCTCGCAGAGCTGAACTTCGTGTTGCTGGGCTACCGCGAGTACGCGCTCGTCGACATCGACGGTCGGTCGCGGGCGGGCATCCGCGCCGTGTCCGGCAGTGGGCTCGGCATCTTGAGCGACGTGCAGCGCTCGGCGTTCGCGGAGGTCACGCCCCTCGCGGATCTCGACGAGGTCGTCAGGGCACGGATCGAGGGCGGCGACCTGCTGGTCTTCTCGAAGACGAACGCCTACTCCACTGTGCACCGCCGCGCTCGCATGGACTACATCGGCGTGCGGATCATCGACGCGGACGGCGAGATCACGGGCGAGGCGCGGCTGATCGGCCTGTTCACGTCGAAGGCGTACATGGAGCCGGCAGCCAAGACGCCGCTGTTGCATCACAAGCTCGAGCAGATCGTCGCTGCGGAGGACCTGATCCCCGGGTCACACGATTACAAGGAGGCTGTCGAGCTGTTCGAATCGTTCCCGAAGGACGAGCTCTTCCAGGCCTCCGCCGAGGAGCTGCGCGGGCTGGTCGTGGGGTTGCTGCAACTCGAGAAGCACGGAGGCATCCGTGTGCTCGTTCGTCGCGACCTCTACGGACGCAGCGTTTCGATCGTGGTCGCACTGCCCCGCGATCGGTTCAACGCCGCGCTGCGCAAGCGGCTGCAGCAGTACTTCCTGGAGCAGTTCCGCGGGACGACCGTCGACTACCACCTCTCGTTGGGTGAGACGGAGTCGGCGCGCATCTTCTTCACCGTGCACGTAGGATCGGGCACGCAGATCCCCGAGGTGCCCTACGAGCGGCTCGAGCGGGGGGTGGAGCGGCTCGCGAGGAGCTGGGACGACGATCTGCTCGACGCGCTGGTGGATCGGGTCGGGCCCGAGCGAGCCCCCGCCCTCGCCGAGGAGTACTCGCCGCGGTTCCCCAGCTACTACAAGGCCTCGGACGAGTGGGGATTGATCGTCGACGACGTGCTCGCCCTCGAGGAGCTGCGGTCCAGCCCCGAGGGGTTCCTCGTGGGCATCGGCAACGAGACGAAGGGAGAGCGGCTCACCCGGGTGCGGCTGTACAAGACCGGAGGGAAGGTCGACCTCTCGGCCTTCATGCCGATCCTCGAGGCGCTCGGTCTGCGTGCGGTGGAAGAGATCCCGACCCAGGTGGTGGGGGAGGGGAAGACCTACATCCACGACTTCGGCGTGCTGGACTCGCGCGGCGCCGTCCTCGATCTCGGCAAGGAAGCCGAGCACGTTGCGGCGACGATCGCGGCGGTCTGGCGCGGGGAGGCCGAGTCGGATTCGCTCAACCGCCTGGTCACGCTCTCCGACCTGGACTGGCAGCAGGTCCACATCTTGCGGGCGCTCCGGAGGTACCGCATGCGTGTGTCCTCGCGCTTCACCGAGGAGTACCGCAACGACGCGATGGCCGCGAACCCGCACATCGCGGCGGGCCTCGTGGATCTGTTCGAGGCGAAGTTCGATCCGAAGCGCGCCGCTTCCGACGAGGAGATCGACGAGATCCGCCAGTCGATCCACGCGGACCTGCGCGACGTGAACTCGCTCGACCAGGACAACATCCTGCGCAGCCTGCTCGGCACGGTCGAAGCGATCGTGCGGACCAACGCGTACCTGCCGGAGCGCACCTCGCTCAGCTTCAAGCTGCGCTCGGCGCGTGTGCCCGAGATGCCGAAGCCCCATCCCTTGTTCGAGATCTTCGTCTACTCGCCGCACATGGAGGCGATCCATCTGCGGGCCGGGCTGATCGCCCGCGGAGGCATTCGGTGGTCGGACCGCAAGGAGGATTACCGCACAGAGGTTCTGGGCCTCATGAAAGCTCAGAAGGTGAAGAACGCGGTGATCGTTCCCGACGGCTCGAAAGGCGGCTTCGTCTTGCGGCGGACGCCGACCTCGCGAGATGAGCTCGAGGCCGAGGTGTCGGCGAAGTACGTGACGTTCATGCAGGGCATGCTGGACATCACCGACAACCGGGTCGACGGCGCGGTCGTGCATCCCGAGCACGTCCGGATCCACGACGGCGAGGACTCGTATCTGGTCGTCGCCGCCGACAAGGGCACCGCCAGGTTCAGCGACACGGCGAACGCGGTCAGCCTCGACTACGGGTTCTGGCTCGGCGACGCGTTCGCGAGCGGGGGGTCGCACGGGTACGACCACAAGGCCCTCGGCATCACCGCGAGAGGCGCCTGGGAATCGGTGAAGCGCCACTTCCGCGAGATCGGGATCGACGTGATGGCCGAGCCGTTCACCGTGGTGGGCATCGGCGACATGTCGGGCGACGTCTTCGGCAACGGCATGCTCTACACGGCCCAGATCAAACTGATATGCGCGTTCGACCATCGCCACGTGTTCATCGATCCGGACCCAGATCCGGCGTCGTCGTTCGCCGAGCGTCAGCGCTTGTTCTCGACGCCGGGTTCGACCTGGGCCGATTACGATCGATCGTCGATGTCGGAAGGCGGCGACGTGCTCGATCGCGCCGCGAAGGCCGTCACCATCTCGCCTCGAGCACGTGCGGTGTTGGGCATCGCCGAGGACGTGCCCGCGGAGATGACCCCGGCTGAGCTGATCCACCACGCGCTGCAGGCTCCCGTCGACCTGCTCTGGAACGGGGGCATCGGCACCTACGTCAAGGCCACCCGGGAGGGGCACACCGAGGTCGGTGACCGCGCGAACGATCAGGTGCGTGTGAACGGACAGGAGGTCCGAGCTCGGGTCGTGGGCGAAGGCGGGAACCTCGGGTTCACGCAGCGTGGGCGCATCGAGTACGCGAGCGCGGGCGGTCGCATCAACAACGACTTCATCGACAACTCTGCCGGCGTGGACACGTCGGACTACGAGGTCAACATCAAGATCCTGCTCGGGCTGGCGGTGCAACGTGGCGAGCTGACGATGGACGAGCGCAACGAGCTGTTGCAGGCATGCGCGGACGATGCCGTGGCCCACGTGCTCTACGACAACTATCAGCAGGCGCAGATCCTCTCGCAGGAGATGGAGGTGAGCGCCCAGCGCGTCGAGGCGTACGAGGACCTGATGCAGCAGCTGGAAGCCGGCGACGGCGAGCTCGAACGCGAGGTCGAGTTCCTGCCGGGGTCCGAGGAGATGGCTGAGCGCCGTGCCGCCGGCGAGGGGCTGGTGCGTCCCGAGCTCGCGGTGCTGCTCGCCTACGCGAAGCGAGCCACGTTCGAGGCGCTGATCGAGTCGGACCTGCCCGACTCACCGTATCTCGCCCGCGATCTGCGGACGTACTTCCCTGCTTCGATCGTTCAGCGATTCGACCACCTGATCGACGATCATCCGCTCAGGCGTGAGCTCGTGGCCACGATCCTCTCGAACGACATCGTGAACTCCCAGGGCATCACGTTCGTCTCCCGCACGGTCACCGAGACGGGTGCGAGCGCCGCAGAGGTGGTTCGGGCCTTCCGTATCGCCCGTGACGTGACCGGCGCGGTGCAACGTTGGTCCGACGTCGAGGCGCTCGACGGCGTGATCGACCCCACGATCCAGAACGAGCTGATGACCGGGGTCGATTGGCTCGTGGAGACGACCTCGCGCTGGTACCTCGTGCATGCGAGCGGACGGGACCTCGCCGAGCCCGTCGAGGATGCACGAGCGTCGTTCGAGGAGCTCTCGGGGGTGATCGATCAGATCGGCCCGGAGGCGTGGCGAGAAGAGCACGAGCACGAGGCTCGTCGATTGGAGGCCGAGGGCGTGCCGAGCCTCATCGCCCGGAGACACGCGTTCCAGGGCGAGCTCGTGCACGGGCCCGACATCATCACCGTCGCGCACGCCAGCGATCGCACGGTGCTCGAGGTGTCACGGGCGTTCTTCCTGCTGGGCGAGCGCCTGCAGCTCGATCGGCTCGAGAAGCAGGTCGAGTCGATGCCAGGTGGATCCCGGTGGCAACGGTGGGCGCTGCAGTCGATGGAAGACGACCTGTTCACGTTGCGTCGCACCCTGGCAGAGGTCGTGCTCGCCGAGTGCGGCGGCCTGCCGATCGACGAGGCGGTCGAGAAGTTCATGGAGAGCCGCGACGATGCCGTCACCCGATTGCAGCGGTTCCTGCGCAGCCTCGCGGTCGACGGGATGAACGACCTTGCCAAGCTCACCGTGGCTCTGCGGCAGATCCGTTCGTTGATCGGCTGAGGGCGATTCCGGCTCGGTCAGCCGCCGTAGAACATCACGGTGACCCAGACGCGTCCGCCGACCGGTTGCACCCCGATGCCCACCTTGGAGAAGCCGCCCCGGAGCACGTTGCCGCGATGCCCCGCGCTCCGCATGAACATCTTGTGCACGCGTTTGACCGTGCCGGCCATGCCGACGTTCTCTCCCCAGACCGACGGATGCCAGCGCCGCACGACCCGGTAGAGGTTGGCGGTGTGGTACAGGGAGTGCTGCTGAGCCATGCGCCGGGAATGGGCGAGGGCGCTACTCGACAGGCGCCAGTTCAGGTCGAGCGGCCGGAGCCCGTTGTTGCGGCGCGAGACGTTCGTGAGCGCGAAGAGCTTGCGCCGCATCTCTTTGGAGCCGGAGGCCGCCAGCGTGGTCACCGGGACGGCCGCCACGAGCACGGCGGCGAGCAAGACGCCGATCAAGATCTTCTTCGCACCCCTCATGCGATCCGCCGACCCTAGCGACCCTCGGGGCCGCCGTCCAACGCTGGCCGTTCCGTGGAGGTGAAACGTTTCGCCGAGGTCCCCTGGGTGGCAGACGGAACCGTTTTCGCAAGAAATCTCGGCCGGGAGCTCGGTTCCGGCGCCGTGCGTCAGCCCGGCAACCAGGTCGCGAGCCCGTCGTGGCCGATATCGACTCGCCCGAAGGGCCGAGGGAAGTGGGTCAGAGCCAGCATGGTACCGGGGCCGGAGAGCGCCTCGGCGAGCACCGAACGTCTGGTCGCGGCCGCCTGGTCGGGGATAGCGTCGGTCGCGGAGCGCCACTCCGGGTGGGGGAGCTGGATCGGGTGGTTGAACGTGTCGGCCGCGATGATCGCCTGCGCGCCGCCTGACGACAGCCGCACGATCTGATGCCCGGGGGTGTGGCCGGGGGCGAGCCGTACCTCGACGCCGTCGCCGAGCGGATGATCGCCGTCCAGCAGGGTGAGAAGGCCCGCGCGTTCGATCGGCCGGAGCAGCAGTGACTCGATCACCCGGTCCTCCTCCTCGTCGCGCGCCAGCGCCGCCTGCCACTCGCGGTCGGCCCGTTGAACGAGGTGGTTCGCGTTCGGGAACGCCGGCACCGCGACGCCGTCCGCGAACACGACCGTGCCTCCGAGGTGATCGTCGTGGACGTGCGTGAGCACCACCGTGTCGATCGAGTCGGGCCGGGTGCCGGTCTCCGCGAGCGCGTCGAGCAGTCGTCCCTGAGCGCCGAACCACCCCGGCCCGGGGGCGCCCGTCCGGCCGACCCCGGTGTCCACCAGCATCACGCCGCCGGGATGTCGGATCAGCCAGGCCCGGACGTGCAGACGCCAGCGCCCCGCCTCACCCACCAACTCCGGGAACCGCGCCGAGGACGCCACGAGCGCGTCGTGCGGCACGTCGGGAAACGAATCGGCGAGCGAGGTCCGCAACACCCGAACGCCGTCGAGCAGGGCCGAGACCTCGATGTCGCCCACGGTGAGCGAGGTCGCGAGCATCGAAGGTGGAGTCTAAGACTCCGCCCTGTCTCGGGCCGGTCGTGGGCCCGTGAGACCTCGCCGGTGGGCGAGTAGGCTTCCCGAGACAGACGATCTGGAGGAACGATGCCCCCCGCACGAACGTGGATCCGGAGCGCCGCGGCGTTCACGGGATCGATCCTGCTGCTCGCCGGATGCCTCAAGCTCGACATGGCGATCACGCTCTCCCCCGACGACATGGTCGACGGCGAGATCGTGTTCGCGGTCAACAAGGAGCTGCTCGAGCTGACAGGTCAGAACATCGACGACATGCTGGGCGACACCGCCGTGCCCGACGACGTCGAGGGAGCGACCACCGAACCGTACGAGGACGACCGGTTCGTCGGTACCCGCGTCGTCTTCGAGGACGTGGCTCTCGAGGACATGCAGGAGAACTCCGCCCCGGACTCGCTCTCGATCGAGCGGGTCGGCGACACCTACGAGGTCAACGGCGTGATGGATCTGGGGACCGAGGATGCCGAGCTCGAGGGGAACCCGTTCCAGGACCAGATCACCGAGGCGTTCGACACGGCGGAGCTTCGCATCGCCATCACGTTCCCGGGTGAGGTGCTCGAGACGAACGGCCGGGTCGACGGGACGACAGTCACGTGGGAGCCGGTGTTCGGCGAGCGGGCGGAGTTCACCGCGGTGGCGTCGGCTGCGGGCGACGGCTCCGAGGGCGGGGAGGCGGGCACCGAGGCCGCCGGATCCTCCGGGAGCTCGTCGGGCAGCAACGCCCTGCTCTACTCCATCCTCGGGTTGGTCGCCGTGGCCGTCGTCGTCGGGGTGTTCCTGATGATGCGGCGCCGCGATAGGGCGGCCCCCGACGGCACCACGGTTCCGGCGGATCGGGACGCGGGCCCCCCACCGGATGTGCCTCCCGCGCCCGCGCCTCCGACCGCGCCACCGGGCGATGGCCCGGGTGGTTAGACGTCGTCGCCGATGGTCTTCGGGAGGTCGCGGGTCCCGCGTGTGGCTACGATAGCGCGCTCACGCACTCGGATCTGAAGGGAGTCCCGTGGCAGCCACCGACACCGCCCCGCCACCCCCCGGGTTCCTTCGTTCGGACGGGAAGGAGAAGGTCACGGGCGCCGGCCGGTACACGGCCGATCTCACACTCACCGGCCAGGCGATCGCGAAGTTCCGCTACGCCGACCATCCGCATGCGCGCATCACGCGGCTCGACACCTCGAAGGCCCGCGCGCTGCCCGGCGTCGTCGCCGTCGTCACCCAGGACGACCTGCCCGACGTGCGCTTCGGCGGGCTCGTGCAGGACCGCACGCTCTTCGCCAGGGACGTCGTCCGGTTCGAGGGAGAGATCGTCGCCGGCGTCGCGGCGCTCACCGAGGAGATCGCGATCGAGGCCGCGGGCCTGATCGAGGTCGACTACGAGCCGCTGCCGGCGGTGAGTGACTTCTCCGCGGCCATGGAAGCGGACGCGCCCGCGATCCACCCCGATCTCGCCTCGTACGACAAGGACGAGAACGTCGTCGCCGACGGGAACACGATGGCCTACTCGACGATCGTCAAGGGCGATGCCGACGCGGCCATGGCCGAAGCCGAGGTCGTCGTGCGGGGCCGGTACGTCTCCGATGCCTCACAAGGCGTGCCGATCGAGCCCCGGGCCGTGGTCGCCGAGTGGCGG
>Ga0210115_1000336_pt1 | contig 13475 bp, 13 predicted proteins | sample MayberryNW_TuleB_2_FD_185526 | JGI IMG/M metagenome (GOLD analysis project Ga0210115, IMG submission 185526) | Wetland microbial communities from San Francisco Bay, California, USA, that impact long-term carbon sequestration - MayberryNW_TuleB_D2... | ecosystem: Environmental > Aquatic > Marine... | reverse complement strand
GGCGTCGGGCAGCTGCCACACCGAACCCACCTCGCCGGCCGCCTGGGCGATCAGCCCGGCCGCCGCGCGCACCTCGGTCACCACCGGGGAGGTGACCGTGGTGCTGTCCATGCCGGCCAACCTAGACACGGGGTCGGACACAACCCCCACCTGACGCATGAGGCCGGAACCCGTTGGTGGACAACGAGTTCTTGTCCCCAGGCCGGCTGGCGAAGCTGTCGGGGGATCCGCCTGGTCATCGCGCGCAATCCCCGACAGTCCGAAACCGCGGCGGGCGCGCTCGAGCGGCTGGCGGGCGTAGGGCTCACATAGTGACCCGTAGCCCCGCCAGCCCGACGAGACGGCGCTAGAGAGGCGGCGCTAGAAGAGTCGGTGGCTCGGGTCGTCGAAGCCGCGCAGGGCGTCGTAGTCGAGCGTCACGCAGTCGATGCCGCGGTCGGTGGCGAGGACCTTGGCCTGCGGCCTGATCTCCTGCGCGGCGAAGACCCCGCGGACGGGGGAGAGCAGCGGGTCGCGGTTGAGCAGCTCGAGGTAACGGGTCAGCTGCTCGACACCGTCGATCTCGCCTCGACGCTTGATCTCGATGGCGACCGTGCCGCCGGCGTCGTCCTTGGCCAGGATGTCGACCGGGCCGATGGCGGTCGGGTACTCGCGCCGCACGAGCCGCCAGCCGGTCCCCAACGTCTCGATCTGGTCGGCGAGCAGCGCCTGCAGGTGGGCCTCGACACCGTCCTTCACCAGGCCGGGGTCGACGCCGAGCTCGTGGCGGGAGTCGTGGTGGACGTCCTCGAGCGTGATGACGAGTCGCTCGCCGGCCTTGTTGGTGACCGTCCAGGTCCCGCCGTCCTCGGCCAGGGTGCACGGCGGGCTCATCCAGTTCAGCGGCTTGTAGGCCCGGTCGTCGGCGTGCACCGAGACCGACCCGTCGGCCTTGACCAGGACCAGCCGGGTGGCGCTGGGGAGGTGGGCGGTGAGGCGGCCGACGTAGTCGACCGTGCACGTCGCGATGACCAGGCGCACAGGCGCAGACGCTACAGGTGGCTAACCCGCGTCCTCGAGGTCGACCATGTCGGCCAGGTCGAGCAGCCGGATCAGCCGGAGCACGGTCCGCCGGCAGTGCCGGAGCTCGACGTGCCCGCCGCGGCGGCTGAGCATGGCGCGGCCGAGCAGCAGCGGGGAGATGCCCGACGCGTCCGCGAAGCCCACGCCGCTCATGTCGACGACCAGGCGGCGGCACAGCGGGTCACGGCGGGCCTGGCACACCTGCTCGACGACGGCCTGCAGCAGGGGCGAGCTCGTGATGTCGAGCTCCCCGCCGAGGCGGACCCGGACGGTCTCCGGGTCGTCCTCGTCCGCCTGGACGTCGACGGACAGCGACGACTGCGCGCTGCGCACCGGTCTCCCTCCGTGACGAGCCGGCGGCGGGTTCTCCGCACCGGCTCGCGAGTGGCACCTGTCTACCCCACCCAACGCCCGTCACGCACCCGGGGTGCCCACCCGGCGCGGCGTGTCGGGGCGGGCCTGGGAGAATCTCCCCATGGGACGTGAGTTCACCACCGTCGGGGTCGTCGGGCTGGGCACGATGGGCGCCGGGATCGTCGAGGTCTTCGCGCGCAACGGCCTCCAGGTGGTGGGCGTCGAGCCCTCCGAGGAGCTCCTGGAGAACGGCCGCGGGCACCTGCGGCACTCGACCGACCGGGCCGTGAGCAGGGGGAAGCTCTCCGAGGCCGAGCGCGACGCCCTGCTGGGGCGGGTCACGTTCACCACCTCGATGGAGGACCTCGCCGACGTCGACATGATGGTCGAGGCCGTGCCCGAGCGGCTCGACCTCAAGCAGGAGATCTTCGCCGCCGCCGACAAGATCTGCCGCCCCGACGCCATCCTCGCGACCAACACGTCGTCGCTGTCGGTGACCGAGATCTCGGTCGCGACCAGCCGGCCGTCCAAGGTCGTCGGGATGCACTTCTTCAACCCGGCCCCGGTGCTCAAGCTGGTCGAGGTGGTGCGCACCGTGGTCACCGAGCCGGAGGTGGTGGCCGACATCGAGGCGCTCGCCGCCCGGCTCGGCAAGGTGCCGGTCGTCATCGGGGACAAGGCGGGCTTCATCGCCAACGCCCTGCTGTTCGGCTACCTCAACCACGCGGTGTCGATGTACGAGTCGCGCTACGCCTCGCGCGAGGACATCGACGCCGCGATGCGCTTCGGCTGCGGCTACCCGATGGGCCCGCTCGCGCTGCTCGACCTGATCGGGCTCGACACGGCGTACGAGATCCTCGACACGATGTACCGCCAGTCGCGGGACCGGCTGCACGCCCCCGCCCCGGTCATCAAGCAGATGGTCACCGCCGGCCTGCGCGGCCGCAAGACCGGTCGGGGCTTCTACACCTACGAGGGCCCGGACTCGCCGGTCGTCGTCGACGACGACCTGACGCCGTCGCCGCACGCGCACGAGGGTGGCGGCCGCACGGTCGAGAAGGTCGGTGTGGTCGGGTCCGGCACGATGGCGGTCGGCATCGTCGAGGTCCTCGCCAAGGCGGGCTACGACGTGCTGTACGTCGCGCGCGGTGACGAGAAGGTCGCCCGGGTCCGCACCACCCTCGAGCGGTCGCTCGAGAAGGCGGTGCTGCGCGGCAAGCTCTCCGAGCAGGACCGCGACGCGGCGCTCGCGCGGGTCACCGGATCGGCCCGGCTCGACGACCTCGCCGACCGAGACCTCGTGCTCGAGGCGGTCATCGAGGAGCTCTCGGTCAAGCAGGCCCTGTTCGCGACGCTGGACGAGATCTGCCGTCCCGGCGCCGTCCTGGCCACCACGACGTCGTCCCTGCCCGTCGTCGAGCTGGCCGCCGCGACGTCCCGGCCGGCCGACGTGGTCGGACTGCACTTCTTCAACCCGGCACCGGTGATGAAGCTGGTCGAGGTCGTGCGCACGGTGTCGACGGCTGACGACGTGGTGGCCACCGCACGGACGCTGTGCGAGCGCGCCGGCAAGCACGCGGTGGAGTGCGGCGACCGGGCCGGGTTCATCGTCAACGCGCTGCTGTTCCCCTACCTGAACGACGCGGTCAAGATGCTGCAGGCCCACTATGCGACGGTCGAGGACATCGACTCCGCGATGATCGTGGGCTGCGGCTACCCGCTCGGGCCCTTCGACCTGCTGGACGTGGTCGGGCTCGACGTGGCGCACGCCATCCAGCGGACGCTCTACCTGGAGTTCCGCGAGCCGGGCTTCGCACCCGCGCCGCTGCTGGAGCAGCTGGTGACCGCCGGCTACCTGGGCCGCAAGTCCGGCCGCGGGTTCCGCGACTACAGCGCCTGACCCGCGGGCTGCGATGACCGAGCACCCCACGACCGGCCGACGCACGACCGAGCACCACCTGTCGACGTACGGCGGCCCGGACGAGATCAGGGCCGCCACCGTGCTGCCCGCGACCCGCACGCCGGTCACCCTGCGGACCGCCGACGGGCTGGCCCTGGTCGGCGAGCTCGCGGTGCCGGCCGACCGTGAGCCGGTCGCCACCCTGGTGACGCTGCACCCGCTGCCGACGCACGGCGGCTTCATGGACAGCCACGTGATCCGCAAGGCGTCCTACCGGCTGCCTGCCCTGGCCGGGGTGGCCGTGCTGCGCTTCAACACCCGCGGGACCTCGTCGCCGCAGGGCACCAGCGAGGGCGCCTTCGACGAGGCCGTCGGCGAGCGCTTCGACGTCGCGGCGGCCATCGAGTACGCCGAGTTCCACGAGCAGCCGCACCTGCCGGACCGCTGGTTGCTCGGCTGGTCGTTCGGCACCGACCTGGCCCTCATGCACGGCCTCGACCGGTCCGTGACCGGCGCGATCCTGCTGTCCCCGCCGCTGCGCTACTCCACCGACGAGCACCTCGACGCCTGGGCGGCCAGCGGCAAGCCGGTCGTCGCCCTGGTCCCTGAGCTGGACGACTACCTGCGCCCGGCCGAGGCCCGGCAGCGGTTCGCCCGGGTCCCGCAGGCCGAGGTCATCGGGGTCGATGGCGCGAGGCACCTCTGGGTGGGCGAGCCGGCGGTGCGGCGCGTGCTCGACGAGGTGGTCCGCCGGGTCGCGCCGGAGGCGTACCCGCTGCCCACCCGGGTGCCGCCGGCGCCAGCGGCCCCAGCCGCGCCGCCTGTCGGCTGAGGCTCCTACCGTGTGGCCATGAGCGAGCTCGACTTCTGGGTCGGAGACTGGGACGCGGCGTGGGACGGGGGCGCCGGACGCAACTCGGTCACCCGCGAGCTCGGCGGCCGCGTCTACGTCGAGCGCTTCGAGGCCCTTGGCGACGAGCCGTTCTCCGGCATGAGCATCAGCGTCCGCCACGCCGGCACCGGGCAGTGGCGGCAGACCTGGGCGGACTCCGAGGGGAGCTACTGGTCCTTCGTCGGGTCGGTCCTCGCCGACGGGTCCTTCGTCTTCGCCACGCCCGACCGGGTCGACGAGGAGCAGGCGTTCAAGCGCATGGTCTTCTCCGACGTCACCGAGGACGCCTTCCACTGGCGGTGGGAGCGGTCGCCCGACGGTGTGGTGTGGGAGCAGCGCTGGGCCATCGACTACACGAGGAGGCGGCCGTGACCGTCGAGCTCGCCGCGGGGGTCGTCGGTGACGGCCCACCACTGGTGCTGCTGCACGCGTTCCCGCTCTCCTCGGCGATGTGGGAGCAGCAGGCGGCCGGTCTGGCCGGCGTCGCGCGGGTCGTGACGCCGGACCTGCGCGGGTTCGGCGAGTCGCCGCTCGGCGCCGACGAGCCGTCGCTGGACCACGCGGCCGACGACGTCGCCGCCCTGCTCGACCGGCTGCGGCTCGGCCCGGTCGTCCTCGGCGGCCTGTCGATGGGCGGGTACGTCGCCATGGCCTTCCTGCGCCGGCATCCCGGCCGGGTGCGCGGCCTCCTGCTGGCCGACACCAAGGCCGGTGCGGACCCGGCAGCCGCCCGGGACAACCGGCTGCGCATCGCCGCCCGCCTCGACGCCGACGGCAGCCCGGCCGTCCTGGTGGAGGACGTCCTGCCGGGTCTCACCGGCCCGACCACGGCCGCCGACCGGCCCGAGGTCGTCGCTCGGGTGCGGGCCATGGTCGAGGCGGCCCGGCCGGCCGCTGCCGCCTGGGCCCAGCGGGCGATGGCGGCCCGTCCGGACTCGCTCGACGTGCTGCGGGGCGTCGACGTGCCCGCGCTGGTCCTGCGGGGCGACGAGGACGGGCTGGCCGGCCCGCCCGACGTGGCGGCGATGGCCGACGCCCTGCCACAGGGTCGGCTAGCGGTGCTGCCGCGAGCCGGGCACCTGACGGCGCTCGAGGTGCCGGACGAGGTCGTCCGGGCGGTCCGTGGGCTGCTGACCCGGGTGGAGCAGGCGGGCTGACCGGCCGCTAGGTCTGGTCCATGCGGGGGATCGCCACCTGCCGGACGACCAGCAGGACGGCCGCGGCCACCGGGATCGCGATCAGCGCACCGACGATGCCCAGCAGAGCACCGCCGAGCAGGACCGCCACCACCGTCACCGGCGCGGGCACGTCGACCGCCCGGCGCATCACGTGCGGGTAGACGACGTAGTTCTCGAACTGCTGGTAGGCGACGTAGAAGATGACGCACGCGATGCCCACGCCGACGGACTCGGCGAAGCCCAGCAGCGAGACGACGACCGCGGCGATCGTGGCGCCGACCAGCGGGACCAGGTCGAGCAGCCCGACGAAGACAGCGAGCGCGAGCGCGTAGGGCAGGCCCACGATGCTCAGGAACATGTAGGACGTGAACGCGGCGATGAACGCCACCGTGAGTGCTCCGCTGACGAACTGGCCGGTCCGTGCGAGCACCTCGTCCCCGAGCAACGTGACGCGCTCGCGTCGGGACGCCGGCACCAGCCGGTAGGCCTGGCGCTTCATGCTGGGAAGGGCGGCCAGGAAGTACAGCGTCATGATCAGGATCGTCAGCGCGCCGAAGACCGCGTTGAGCACCACCCGCCCGACGCCGAGCAGGCCGCCGAACGCCCGCTGCCCGAGCTCGCCCGACGTGACGTACTCCTGCGCGCGGTCGATCACGCCGTAGTCCTCGTCGAACTGGCGCACCGTCGGGTTGCGCCGCAGGTCGTCGAGGTAGGTCGGCAGCTCCTGGACGAAGGCGTTGCTCTGCTCGACCACCGGGGGCACGACGGCGAAGCCGAAGCCGACGAACGCCCCGATGACCGCGAAGAAGACGATGGCGACCGCAAGACCGCGGCGCAGGTTGTGGGCGGTCAGCCACTCGACCGTCGGGTTGAGCCCGATCGCCAGGAAGAGGGAGATCACGATGAGGACGAGCACGCTGCGGGCGTTCAGGATCGCCTGGGTCAGGAACCAGGCGAGGAAGACGCCCAGCGCGCCCAGGAAGCCGATCATGAACGGCGAGTCGCGCCTCAGCGGCCGGCCGAGGCGGCCGAACTGCTCCTCGTCCTGCCAGTGGTGGTGGTCCTCGGCCGGGTCGTCGACGGAGGACGAGGCTGCTGCCTCGTCCTCCGTCACGCCTCGACCTCCACGTCCGCTGCCGGCCGGTGATAGGTGAGAGTCAGCCCTTGGTCGGCGCGGGCTTCTCGGCCTGCACCGTCGTGGCCTGGTCGCCCTCGGCCGCCACCACGTTGGACGTCGGTGCGGTGGGGGACTTGGCGCCACCCGGCTCGTCGCCGGCCGGCGACGCGGGCTCGGGCCCGGGGCCGGCCTCGGCGTCCTTCGACCCCTCGGCGGCCTGGTCCTGGTCGGTCGCCGACGGGGCGTCGTCGCCGATCGGGTCGGGCAGCGAGGCGCCGGTGAGGGTGGCCAGCATCTGGCGCACGTTGGTGAGCTGGGAGTTGATGCTGTCGCGGCGCTGCGTCGCGGCGGACAGCTCGCGCTCGGACTCGCCGCGGATCCGCTCGGCCTGCGCCTTCGCCTCGGCGATCAGGTCGTCGGCCCGGCGCTGCGCGTCGTCCATGGTGCGCTTGGACTTGCGGTCGCTGTCGGCCCGCAGCTTCTCGGCCTCCAGCCGCAGCTGCTCGCTGCGCTGGGTGACGACGGCCAGCTGCTGCTCGTTGGCCTTCATCTGCTCCGTGAAGTCGCGCTCGGCCTGCTCGCGCCGCTGGGCCAGCGTGGTCTCGAAGTCGGCCGCCGCCTGCGCCGCCTTGGCCCGGTTGCGCTCGAAGAGCGCCTCGGCCTCCTCGCGGCGGGCCTTGGCATCGCGCTCGGAGTCGTCGCGGATCTGGTCGGCCGCCCGCTTCGCCTCCTGGAGCACCCGCTGCGCCTCGGTGTCGGCGTCGCCCCGGCGCTCCTGCGCGTAGGTCTCGGCCTCCTTGCGGACCTTGTCGGCGTCCTGCTCGGTCAGCGCCCGGTGCTGGCTGGCCTCGCCCGCGGCCGCCTCGCGCAGCTCCTTGGCCTCCTCCTCGGCCAGACCGAGGATCGCCTCGATGCGGGCGCCCAGACCGGCGTACGGCGTCGCAGCCCCCTCCTCCTGCGGCCCCTGGGTGTGCAGCTCCTCCACCCGTCGCTCCAGGTCGGCCTGGCGGGCACGCGCCTGCTCGAGCTCACGGGAAAGGGCGGCCAGCCGGCGGTCGACCTGGGTGGGCTCGTAGCCGCGGCGCACGATCTCGAAGGTCTCGCGCGGGGTGTTGGTCATCGATCGTTCCTTCGTAGCAGAGGAGACAGCTCGGGGGAGAGGGGACAGTCCGTCATCTTGGCACGTCCGCGTGGGACACGTTCAGGGCCTCGATGACGCCCGACAGGCGGCCGAGCTCGGCGGCGATCTCGTCGCGCCGCGTGGTGAGCGCGGCCACCTCCTCGCGGGCGTCGTGCAGGATCTGGTGGGCCTGGCGGCGCAGCTCGTCGGCCTCGGTCCGGGCGTCGCCGACGATGCGCACCGCCTCGGCGCGGGCCTCGCGCCGGGCTTCCTCGGACTCGCGCTGCGCCGTCGCGACCTGCTCGGCGACCCGCTCGCGCAGCGCACGGGCGTTGGCCTCCGCCTCGGCCTCGCGACGGTCGGCCCGGGACTCGATCGCCGTCACCTTGGTGGTGGCCTCGTCGACGGTCCGGGACGCCCGGTGGCTCGCGTCGGCCAGCCGGCGCTCGGCCTCGGTCTGCGCCTGGGCGAGCACCTGGTCGGCCTCGGCCTCGACCGCCGCGGCCCTCGCGGCCGCCTCCGCCAGCCGGGTCCCGGCGCTCTCGCGGCTGCTCGCCAGCAGCTCCTCGGCCTGGGCCCGCAGCTCGGCCACCACCTTCGCGGCCTCGGCGTGCGCGTCGGAGCGGATCCGCTCCGCGTCGCCGGCAGCGGCCTCGAGCACCTCGTCGACCGTGCGCTTGGCCCAGGCGGTCTGCTCGGCCGCCTCGGCGAGCACGGTGTCCGCCTCGTCGCGGGCCTCCGCCCGGATCCGCTCCGCGTCGGCGCCCGCCACGTCGGCCAGGCCGGCGACCTGCCGACGGACGTGGCCGGCGTCCTCGTCGGCGGCCGCCCTCGTCGCCGCGGCCTGCTCGGCGGCGGCCGCCAGGACCGCCGCCGCCTCGGTGCGGGCGCCCTCGACCAGACGGGCCACCTCGGCCTCGACCTCGGCGAGCCGCCGGTCGGCCTCGTCCTGCGCCTCCTGCCGGCGGCGGGCCGCGTCCTCGCGGGCCTCGGCGATGATGCTGTCGGCGTCCTGCTGGGCCTTGTCCCGCACGGCCTGCGCCTGCGCCCGGATCGACTCGGCGTCCGCGTCGGCCACGTCGCGCAGCGTGTCGGCCTCCTGCTGGGCCCGGGCGACCAGCTCGTCGGCACTGGTGGCCGCCGCCGTGACGACCATGGATGCCTGGTCCGCGGCGTCGGCGAGCAGCTGGCGCGCCTCCTCACCGGCCTCGGTGCGCTGGCGCTCCGACGCGGTCAGCGCCTCCTCGAGCCGGCGCGCGGCCTCCTCCAGGGCGTCTGCCCGGCGTCGCACCGCCTCCTCCTCGAGGCGCGCGGCCTCGCTGTGGCGCTCGGCGATGTCGTCGTGCAGGCGCTGGGCCTCCGCGCGCAGCGCCTCGGAGGCCTCGCGGTCGGCCGCGACGTCGCGCTCGGTCTGCTCGCGCAGCCGGTCGGCCTGGGCCTGGGCGGCGTAGAGCAGTCGGCTGGCGCGCTCGGCGACCGGCTCGTCGGAGGCGTCGTGCTCCATGCCCCGCATCGTGTCAGACGAGGGTCGACATGTCAGACGCCGCCACCGGGCATTGCCTAGACGTTGCGGAAGCGGTTGATCGCCGTCTCGTGACGGGCCCGCAGCTCGGGGTCGCGGACGCCGAGGCCCTCCTCCGGGGCGAGGCACAGGACGCCGACCTTGCCCTGGTGCATGTTGCGGTGGACGTCATAGGCCGCCTGTCCGGTGTCCTCGAGGACGTACGTCCTGGACAGTGTCGGGTGGATCTTCCCGCGCGCCACGAGCCGGTTGGCCTCCCATGCCTCACGGTAGTTGGCGAAGTGCGAGCCGATGATCCGCTTGAGGTTCATCCAGAGGTAGCGGTTGTCGTACTCGTGCATGAAGCCGCTGGTGCTGGCGCAGGTGACGATGGTGCCGCCCTTGCGGGCCACGAAGACAGACGCGCCGAAGGTCTCCCGGCCCGGGTGCTCGAACACGATGTCGACGTCGTCGCCGCCGGTGAGCTCGCGGATCCGCTTGCCGAACCGCTGCCACTCCTTGGGGTCCTGGGTCGTCTCGTCCTTCCAGAACCGGTAGCCCTCCGCGCTGCGGTCGATGATCAGCTCGGCGCCCATCGACCGCGCGATCCCGGCCTTGTCCGCGCTGGAGACCACGCACACCGGTGTCGCGCCGCCGTTCACGGCGAACTGCGTGGCGTAGGACCCCAGGCCGCCGGAGGCTCCCCAGACCAGCACGACGTCGCCCTGCTTCATGCCCGCGCCGTTGCGCGAGACCAGCTGGCGGTACGCCGTCGAGTTGACCAGCCCGGGCGACGCGGCCTCCTCCCAGGTGAGGTGGGCCGGCTTGGGCATCAGCTGGTTGGACTTCACCAGGGCGAGCTCGGCCAGCCCGCCGAAGTTGGTCTCGAAGCCCCAGATCCGCTGCTCGGGGTCGAGCATCGTGTCGTTGTGACCGTCCGGGCTCTCCAGCTCGACCGACAGGCAGTGCGCGACGACCTCGTCGCCGGGATGCCACGCGTGGACGCCGGGACCGGTGCGCAGCACGACGCCGGACAGGTCGGAGCCGACCACGTGGTAGGGCAGGTCGTGGCGCTTGGACAGCGGGCTGAGCCGGCCGTAGCGCTGGAGGAACGCGAACGTCGGGACCGGCTCGAAGATCGAGGTCCAGACGGTGTTGTAGTTGATCGCGCTGGCCATCACGGCGACCAGGGCCTCGCCCGGGCCGAGCTCCGGCGTGGGCACCTCGTCGAGGTGCAGGCTCTCCCGCGGGTCCTTGTCGCGGCTGGCCCGGCCCTCGAACATGCCGACCTCGTCCTGGCGCACGGTGATGCCGCGGTAGTGCTCCGGGACCGGCAGCGCCGCGAAGTCGGCCGGCGTGGCGTCGGCACTGAGGATCGTCTCGAGGATGTCCTTCATCGCTGCCTCCGGGGCTGCCTCCGGGAAGGGACTGTCCCGATATTACTGGTCGGTAACCTCGGCGTCGCCGCCGGGGCCGGGCTGCACCAGCTCGACGAGGACTCCCATGGCGTCCTTGGGGTGCACGAAGTTGACCAGCGAGCCGGCGGTGCCCCGGCGCGGCTCGTCGTAGAGCAGCCGTACGCCGCGCCCGCGCAACGTGGCCGACACCGCCGTGACGTCGTCGACCGTGTAGGCGACCTGCTGGATGCCCTCTCCGTTGCGCTCGAGGAACCTGCCGATCGGCGAGTCCTCGCGCAGCGGGGCCAGCAGCTGGATGCACGAGCCCGAGTCGCCGACCGCCAGCATGGCCTCGCGGACGCCCTGCTCCTCGTTGACCTCCTCGTGCACGGCGACCACCTCGAACGTGTCGCGGTAGAAGGCGATGGCGGCGTCGAGGTCGCGGACGGCGAGACCGACGTGGTCGATGCGGTTCAGCACCCGGCTATCGTGACACTGCCCGTCCCGGGCCAACGCAGGCGCGTCACAGGAGGTTCATGTCATGGCCGGTTCCGTCATCGTCGCGGGGGCCCGGACCCCGATGGGCCGCCTCCTCGGCTCGCTCAAGGACTTCTCCGGTGCCGACCTCGGTGCCGTCGCCATCAAGGGCGCGCTGGAGAGGGCCGGCGTCGCGCCGGACCAGGTCGACTACGTGATCATGGGCCAGGTGCTCCAGGCGGGCGCCGGCCAGATCACCGCGCGCCAGGCCGCGGTCAAGGCCGGCATCCCGATGACGGTGCCGGCGCTCACGATCAACAAGGTCTGCCTGTCCGGCCTGGACGCGGTCGCGCTCGCCGACCAGCTGATCCGGGCCGGGGAGTTCGAGATCGTCGTCGCCGGCGGCATGGAGTCGATGACGCAGGCACCGCACCTGCTGCCCAAGAGCCGCAGCGGCTACAAGTACGGCGCCGTCGAGCTGCTCGACTCGATGGCTCACGACGGGCTCTTCTGCGCGTTCGACCAGTGCGCGATGGGCGAGTCGACCGAGCGCTACAACGCGCGCCTGGGCATCAGCCGCGAGGACCAGGACGCGTTCTCCGCGCTGTCCCACCAGCGCGCCGCCGAAGCCGCCAAGAACGGGCTCTTCGACGACGAGATCGTCCCCGTCGAGATCCCGCAGCGGAAGGGTGACCCGCTCGTCTTCACCACCGACGAGGGCGTGCGGGCCGACACCACCGCGGACCTGCTCGGCAAGCTGCGTCCGGCGTTCGCCGCCGACGGCACGATCACGGCGGGCTCGTCGTCCCAGATCTCCGACGGCGGGGCGGCCGTCGTGGTCATGAGCCGGGCCAAGGCCGAGGAGCTCGGCCTGTCCTGGCTGGCCGAGATCGGCGCCCATGGCGTGGTCGCAGGCCCGGACGCGAGCCTCCAGTCGCAGCCGGCCAACGCGATCAAGGCCGCGCTGGCGAAGGACTCGCTCGACGTCGCCGACCTCGACCTGGTCGAGATCAACGAGGCGTTCGCGTCGGTCGGCATCCAGTCGATGCGCGAGCTCGGCCTGGACCAGGACAAGGTCAACGTCAACGGCGGGGCCATCGCGATGGGCCACCCGATCGGCATGAGCGGTGCGCGGCTGGTCCTCACGCTCGCGCTGGAGCTCCGGCGGCGCGGCGGTGGCGTCGGAGCCGCGGCCCTCTGCGGCGGCGGCGGCCAGGGCGACGCGCTCGTCCTGCGCGTGCCCGCCGCCTCCTGAGCGGCGTGGCAGCCGGCCGCCGGGCTCCCGACGTCGGCGAGCTCGTGCGGCGCGCCCGCGAGGGTGACGCGCGCTCGGTGGCGCGGCTGATCTCGCTGGTCGAGGACGCGTCACCGCTGCTGCGCGAGGCGATGGCGGCGCTCGTCCCGTACGGCGGGCAGGCCACCGTGGTCGGCCTGACAGGGGCACCCGGCGTGGGCAAGTCGACGACGACGAGCGCCCTGGTGGGCGCCTACCGGGGCCTCGGCAAGCGGGTGGGCGTCCTCGCCGTGGACCCGTCCTCTCCGTTCTCCGGCGGCGCGCTGCTGGGTGACCGGGTCCGGATGCAGGAGCACGCGCTGGACCCGGACGTCTACATCCGCTCGATGGCCAGCCGCGGCCACCTGGGCGGCCTCTCCTGGTCGACGCCGCAGGCCCTGCGGGTCCTCGACGCCGCCCGCTGCGACGTGGTGCTCGTCGAGACCGTCGGCGTGGGGCAGTCCGAGGTCGAGGTCGCGGGTCTGGCCGACACCACCGTCGTCCTGCTGGCGCCGGGCATGGGCGACGCGATCCAGGCCGCCAAGGCCGGCATCCTCGAGGTCGGCGACGTCTACGTCGTCAACAAGGCCGACCGCGACGGTGCCGACGCCACGGTTCGTGAGCTGCGGCACATGCTCACCCTGGGCGAGCGCCGTGCGCCGGGAGACTGGCGGCCGCCGATCGTCAGGACCGTCGCGGCCCGGGGCGAGGGCGTCGACGAGGTGGTCGAGTCGCTCGAGAAGCACCGCGGCTGGCTCGAGGAGTCCGGGGAGCTGGCCCGTCGGAGGCTGCGCCGGGCCGCCGACGAGGTCGAGGCCATCGCGGTCACGGCGCTGCGGGCCCGGATGGGTGACGTCCGCTCGCCGCACGGCGGAGCCGGCCTGGACGAGCTGGCCGCGGAGGTGGTCGCCGGCCGGACCGACCCCTACGCCGCGGCGGACCGCCTGGTCGACGGGCTTGCCCGCGAGCAGCGCGAGGGCCCTGGGGCGCGGGAGAGCGGCTAGGGGGAGGTGCTGCTGCTCGGCTGGGCGCTGCCGGTGGCGGTGCCCGTCGGGCCGGTCGTGGACTCGGTCGGCTCCGGCGTGCTGGTCGGCGCGGAGGACGAGTCGGTGGGGCTGGGCTCGGACGTCGGCCCGTCGTCGCAGAAGAAGGTCACGTCCTGGGTGAAGGTGCCGCCGCCGCCGACCGTCACCGGGTGCAGGCG
>Ga0210115_1000335_pt1 | contig 13495 bp, 10 predicted proteins | sample MayberryNW_TuleB_2_FD_185526 | JGI IMG/M metagenome (GOLD analysis project Ga0210115, IMG submission 185526) | Wetland microbial communities from San Francisco Bay, California, USA, that impact long-term carbon sequestration - MayberryNW_TuleB_D2... | ecosystem: Environmental > Aquatic > Marine... | reverse complement strand
CGTAGGTCTCCGAGGGCAGGATCTCGAAGCGCTCGTCCTCGAGCGCCTGGAGGTACTTGGCCCGGATCTTCGTGTCGTCCTCGACCCGTGCGAGGTCGAAGCCCTGACGGAGGCGGGCCTCTCTGAGGCTATTGCCGATCTCGAACATTGGCGGCGTGTCCCCAAGGGGGAGGGGTCAGGGGATTGTAGCCCCCTGGTCGACCGGCGTCCTGTTACGGCTACCAGGGGGCCTTCTGGAGCCCGTCGGTCGTCTCGAGCACCCAGTACACGATCAGCGCAAGCACCGTGGTGGCGGTGACGAGGAGCGCGAGGAGACCGAGCAGCCGCGCGAAGCGGGCGAGCCCCGCCCCTCCGGCCCGCCCGAGCGACCGCTGGTAGCGCGCGCGGGCCCGGTTGGAGAGCGAGAGCGACCCGAGCGCGAGCACGAACGCGAGCGGGATGGCGAGCGCGGCCTGCAGGTACGTGACGTCGACGTCCTGCTGCGCCACGTAGCCCGCGGCGACGAACGTCCCGAGCGAGAGGAGCGCCACGAGGAGCGCGAGTGCCGCGGCCGGATTCCGCACGGCGCCGGACTCTACCGGTGGGGGCGACCGGCACGGCCCGCCGCGCGGCCGCCCTACTGCTTGACGTACGGCCGGCCGACGGCGGCCGGGGGACGCGAGCGGCCGATCACGCCGACGAGTGCGATGAGCGTGAGGACGTACGGGAGCGTCGAGACGAGGTTCGCGGAGATGTCGGCCTCGCGCTGGAGCGGGATCGAGAGCGCGAACCCGAAGCCGAAGAGGAGGCAGGCGGCGAGCGCGCCGAGCGGGTTCCACTTCCCGAGGATGACCGCCGCGAGGGCGATGAACCCGCGGCCGTTCGTCATGTTCTCGTTGAACGAGCCGCCGAAGCCGAACGAGAGATAGGCGCCGCCGAGCGACGCGAGGATCCCGGAGAGGATGACGGCGCCGTAGCGGATCTTGAACACCGAGATTCCGACCGTGTCCGCCGCGCGCGGGTGCTCGCCGACGGAGCGGAGCCGCAGGCCGATCGGCGTCTTGAAGATCACGAACCACGCCGCGATCGCGAGCACGATCATGAGCCAGGTCATGACGCTGAGCGAGCCGAACACGGGCCCGATGAACGGGATGTCCTTGAACCATTGCGGCAGGTCGAGCGCCGGGATGCGCGGGATGTCCGACGGCGTTCCCTGCGCCCCGTAGATCGAGCGGAAGAGGTAGCCCGTGAGGCCGAGAGCGAGGAAGTTGATCGCGAACCCGATCACGATCTGGTCGGCGCGGAACGTGATCGTGAAGACCGCGTGGACGAGCCCGAGCGTGCCGCCCGCGATCATCGCCCCCAGGAGCCCGACCACCCAGGAGCCGGACTCCGCGGCCGCGTAGATCCCGAAGAACGCGCCCGCGAGCATCATCCCCTCGAGGCCGATGTTCACGACGCCGGAGCGCTCGTTGAAGATGCCGCCGATCGCCGCGAACGCGAGCGGCGTGGCAAAGCGGAGCGTCGCTGCGACGAGGCCGGTCGAGATGATCGCGTTCCTCGACTCCTCCTCGAGGCCCTGCGCCCAGAGCGCGATCCCGATGCAGAGCCCCGCGGCGAGGATCGCCCAGATCCCGAGCTTCCGCTCGCCGCGCGTCAGCCCGTAGAGCCCCGCGGCCGCGCCGGCGAGGCCGACGAAGATCGGGATGCCCGCGATCCCGACCTCCCAGGGCGGCAGCGCGAGCCAGAGCGCGAGCCCGGCAAGGACGATGCCGAGGATCGCGATCGCGCGCGGCTCGGTGAGGCGCCGCCAGGCGGCCGGCTCGCGGACCGAGGTCGCCTCGCCGGCCGTCATACCTCCTCCGTCTGGACGCGCGGCTGGGTGCCGAACCCGATCTTCCGGCGCGCTTCCCACATGTAGAGGATCAGGAGCTCGGTCGCGACGAAGAGGATGATGAGCGCCTGGATCATCGTCGAGAGGTTCCCGGCGAGCTCCGGCGGGAAGACGTCCGGGTCGAGCTGGCGGCTCGACGTCCCGGTCTGGAGCGCCGCGAAGAGGAGCGCGGCGAAGAAGATCCCGATCGCCTTGTTCCGCCCGAGGAGGGCGACGGCGATCCCGATGAAGCCGACCGTCGAGACCTGGATGTCGTTCGTCGCGACCGTGTACTTCCACCCGAGGATGTCCATCGCGCCGCCGAGCCCGGCGAACGCACCGGCGATGGCGAGCGCGAGGAAGTAGCTCCGCCCCACGGAGATTCCGCCGTAGCGCGCGGCGTCAGGGTTGAAGCCGACCGCCCGCACCTCGTAGCCGAGCGTCGTCCGGTTGAGGAGGAGCGTGTAGACGACGAGCGCGGCGATCGCGATCAGCACGCCGACGTGGAGCGGCTGCAGGCCCGTCCCGCCCGGAAACGCGGGCAGGTGGACGGACTCGAAGACGGGGTTCGAGCGCGGCGTCGACGGCTCGGAGCCCTGGAGCGGACCACCGAGCTCGAAGAGGTACTGGCCGCCGTAGATCGCGATCCAGTTGAGCATGATCGTCGTGATCACCTCGTGGGCGCCGACGGTCGCCTTGAGGATTCCGGCGATGCCGCCCCAGACGAGGCCGGCCAACGTCGCCGCCAGGATCGCGAGGAGGATGTGGAAGAGGCTCGGCGTCCCCGCGAGGTTCGTCCCGACGAGGAGGGCCGCGTAGATGCCGACGAGGTACTGGCCCTGGCCGCCGATGTTGAACATCCCGCAGCGGAACGCGAAGGCGACCGCGATCGACGTCAGGACGAGCGGCGTGAAGACGATGAGCGTCTGCTGGAGGTCGGCCCACGCGCCCTGGCGCTCGTCGCCGAAGTACGACACGGGGTTGAGACCGGTGCCTGCGAAGATCGCCTTGTACGTCCCGAGCGGGTTGTGTCCGGTCGCGACGACGACGAGCCCGCCGACCAGGAACGCGAGGAGCGTGGCGGCGATCGGAGCCGCGATCCCGCCGATCGCCGTCGCGAACCAGTCGGTGACGCGCGCCGTGAAGGCTGCGTCCTCGGGCGCGGTCTGTCCGCCGCCCGGACCGCTCGCCTGCGGGGCGGAACCCTCCGGGGCGGAGCCCTCGCTCACGCCGCCGCCTTGTCCCGGCCGCCGCCGGTCATCGCGATTCCGAGCTCCTCCTCGGAGACGTCGGGCGTGTACTCGCCGACGATCCGGCCCTCGTACATGACGAGGATCCGGTCGGAGAGCGAGAGGATCTCCTCCAGCTCGAACGACACGAGCAGGATCGCTCGCCCCTCGTCCCGCTCCGCGACGAGGCGCCGGTGGACGAACTCGATCGCGCCGACGTCGAGCCCACGGGTCGGCTGCGCCGCGAGGAGCACGTCCGGGTTGCGGCTCACCTCGCGCGCCACGACGACCTTCTGCTGGTTCCCGCCCGAGAGCGATGCGGCCGGCGTGTTCGGTCCACCCCCGCGGACGTCGAACTCCTCGAGGACGTTCCGCGCGCGGCTGACCATCCGGCGGGGGTAGAGCCAGCCGAGGCGTGAGGTCGGAGCGTGGTCGTAGTCGTGCAGCGCGAGGTTCTCCGCGAGCGTGAAGTCGAGCACGAGCCCGCGGAGCTGCCGGTCCTCCGGGATGTGCCCGATCCCCGCGTCGAGGCACTCCTTGCACCCCTCGCCGGTCACGTCCTTGCCGCTGACGACGATCGTTCCGTCCACGGTCTTGCGCAGGCCGGAGATCGCGTCCACGAGCTCGCTCTGGCCGTTGCCGTCGACGCCTGCGAGCCCGACGATCTCGCCTCCCCGCACCTCGAAGCTCACGCCGCGCACCGCCTCCAGGCCGCGCTCGTCCATGACGCGCAGGTCCCGCACCGTGAGCAGCGGCTTCGCGGGATGCGCGGGGCCCTTCTCCACGCGGAGGAGGACCTCGCGGCCGACCATGAGTCGCGCGAGCCCTTCCTCGGTCGCGCCCTCGCGCGGGACGGTCTCGACCGCCTTGCCGCGGCGCAGCACCGTGATGCGGTCGGCGATCTCCAGCACCTCGTTCAGCTTGTGCGTGATGAAGATGATCGACTTGCCCTCCGCCTTCAGGGCCTCGATGATCTCGAAGAGCTCCTGCGTCTCCTGCGGGGTGAGCACGGCCGTCGGCTCGTCGAGGATGAGGATCTCGGCGCCCCGGAAGAGCGCCTTCAGGATCTCCGCCCGCTGCTGCTGGCCGACCGAGATCGACTCGACCCGCGCGCCGGGGTTGACCGCGAGGCCGAACCGCTCGGAGAGCTCGCGCACCTCCCGCTCCGCCTCCGCAATGTCGAGGACCGGCCCGCGATGCGGCTCGTGCGCGAGCACGATGTTCTCGGCGACGGTCATCACCGGGATGAGCATGAAGTGCTGGTGCACCATGCCGATCCCGAGGTCGATCGCATGGCGGGGCGAGCCGATGACGACCGGCTTCCCGTGGAGGAAGACCTCACCCTCGTCGGGCGTGTAGAGCCCGTAGAGGATGTTCATGAGCGTCGACTTCCCGGCGCCGTTCTCGCCCAGGAGGGCGTGCACCTCGCCGGGAGCGAGCTCGAAGTCGACGTGGTCGTTCGCGACGACTCCGGGGAACCGCTTCGTGATCCCGCGGAGCTCGAGAAGTGACTGCTGCTCGGCCATCGGGTCGGCGGAGGGGGCGCCGGAGCGCCCCCTCCCCCAGTCCGTCTTCGCCTAGCGGCCGACCGTGTCCGGGATCTGGATCTCTCCGGCGACGATCTTTTCGATCTGCGCCTTCGTCTGCTCCACCGCGTCGGCGGGGGCGTCCGGGCTCGTCTCGCCCAGACCCACGCCGTCCTCGGCGAGGCCGAAGGTCGTGACCTCGCCGCCCGCGAACTCACCGTTCACGAGCGACTCGATCGTCTTGAAGACCGCCACGTCCACGCGCTTGAGGGCGCTCGTCAGGATGTGGGGGCCGAGGAACGCCTGGTCGGCATCGACGCCGATGCCCCAGACGCCTTCCTGGTCCGCCGCGTCGAGCGCACCGAGGCCGCAGCCGCCCGCGACCTGGAAGACGACGTCGGAGCCGCGCGAGATCTGGTCGAGCGCGACCTCCTTGCACTTCGCCTGGTCGACGAAGTCCTGCGAGTAGCCGTTCAGCGTCTTCGTGCCCGGCTTCGCGTCGGTGGCGCCCTTCTGGAACCCGGCGATGAACCGGTCGACCGGCGGGATCTTCTGGCCGCCCACGCTCGAAACGGTGCCCGTCTTCGAGACGAGGCCCGCGAGGTAGCCGACGAGGTAGCCGGTCTCCTGCTCCTTGAAGAGCAGGCCCTCCGCGTTCGCGATGGCCGGGTCGAAGGCCGAGTCCACGATCGCGAAGTCCGTGTCGGGGTATGCGTTGGCCGCTTCCGCGGTCGCCTCGGTCATGAGGAACCCGACCGAGATGATCAGGTCGAAGCCCTCGTCGGCGAGCGTCTGCAGGTTCGGGATGTAGTCGGCATCCGACTTGGACTCGAGCACCCGGATCTCAACCCCGAGCTCGTCCTCCGCCTGCTGCAGCCCCTGGTACGCGAGCTGGTTGAACCCGCGGTCGTTCAGGCCGCCGATATCGGTCACGAGCCCGATCTTCAGACCCGAGCCTGCGTCGCCCCCACCCGTCCCGGTGTCGCCGCCCGTGTCACCGGCCGCCGCACCCGTATCGCTTTCGCCGTCGTCGCCGCCGCACGCAGCCGCTCCGAGCGCAAGCACGAGGCTTGCGAGAAGAAGCGCGAGCCACGGTAGCTTCCGCACTGCGTTCACGAGACCTCCCCTCGTCCGCACATAGTCCAACTCCCTGTCGAGCCGCGATGCTACAACCCTCGCGGCCCTACGCGCTAGGACGCATCGGCGGTTTCCGGGTTAGCGGGGAGGCGCCTAGGAGGTGTGGGAGAGCTCGCCGGCGAGCGCGCGGGCCACGTCCGCCTCGCCCACGAGGACGCGTCGGGGCTTCGAGCCTTCGTAGCCGGAGATGATCCCGCGCCGCTCCAGCATGTCGATCAGACGGCCCGCGCGGGTGTACCCGACCCGCAGGCGGCGCTGGATGAGCGAGACCGAGGCGGTCTGGGTCTGGACGACGATCTCGATCGCCCGCTCGAGCAGCGGATCCTCGTCCGGGTCGAAGTCTTCGTCGCCCTCGCCCTCGACCACCTGGACGCCGGGCGCCTCGAGGAGCGACTCGTCGAGCTCCTGCTCGCGCTGCGAGCGGCACGCCTCCACGACGAGCGCGATCTCCTCGTCCGAGACGTACGCCCCCTGGACGCGCTGGAGCCGCGAGGTGCCGAGCGGCTTGAAGAGCATGTCTCCCTGGCCGAGCAGGCTCTCGGCGCCGGACGTGTCGAGGATCACGCGGCTGTCGGTCTGGCTCGAGACCGCGAAGGCGATCCGCGACGGGACGTTCGCCTTGATCATCCCGGTGATCACGTCCACCGACGGGCGCTGGGTGGCGAGCACGAGGTGGATGCCGACCGCGCGCGACTTCTGCGCCAGCCGGATGACGGCGTCCTCCACGTCCTGCGGCGAGACCATCATCAGATCGGCCAGCTCGTCGATCACGACGAGGAGGTACGGGAGCGTCGTCTCGCCGCGCTCGCGCAGCACCTTGTTCAGCTCGGCGAGGTTCCGGGCGCGCGCGACCGACATGCGCTCGTACCGGCGCTCCATCTCGGTCAGGACGTTCGCGAGGACGGCCGCCGCCGCCTTCGGATTCGAGACGACCGGGGTCAGGAGGTGCGGGATCGACTCGTAGAGCCCGAGCTCGACCCGCTTCGGGTCGACGAGGATCATCCGCACCTCGTCGGGGGTCGAGCGGAGCAGGACCGAGCAGAGCATCGTGTTCAGGCAGCCGGACTTGCCCGATCCGGTCGTGCCGGCGATCAGGAGGTGCGGCATGCGCGCGAGGTCGGCCCAGACGGCCGTCCCGGAGATGTCCTTGCCGAGCCACACCGAGACTGGGCTTGCGGTGCCGTTCAGGTGCTCGTAGATGTCGCCGAGCGTGACGATGTTCGGCGCCAGGTTCGGCACCTCGACGCCGACCGCCTGCTTGCCCGGGATCGGCGCGAGGATGCGGATCTCGGTCGTCGCGAGCGCGTAGGCGAGGTCGTCCTTCAGGTTCGAGACCTTGCCGACCTTCGTCCCGGGCGCGAGCTGGAGCTCGTAGCGCGTCACCCGCGGGCCGGAGACCTGGCCGATCACGGTCGCCTCCACGTTGTGGTTCGCGAGCGCCTGGACGAGCGCCTCGGCGGTCCGCTCCGCCGCCTGGGCCGGCTGGCCCTCGCTCGGGCGGGACTTGCGCAGGAGCGACGCGTCCGGGAGGCGGTAGTCGGCGTGCTCGAGCGAGACGGGCTCGAAGAGGGAGACCTCGGTCGACTCGGCGCTCGGCTCGTCGTGCAGCTGGTCGACGAGCGAGGCGACCGGCGCCATCGGGCTCTCGCGCACGACGTCCGGGAACGCCTGCTCGCCGTCCACGGGCGGGGCGTGCGGGTGATCGTCGAAGACGGGCTGCGGCTCGGGGGCGGGCTCGGGCCGGGCAAGCGCGCGGCGTGCGACGGCCCGCTCGCGCGCCGTCCGGGCCGCATTCGCGGAGCGGCGGAGGAGCGCGCCCACGGAGGCGCCGGTCACGAGCAGGAGGCCGGCGGAGAGCAGGAACGCCCCGAGGAGCCAGGACCCGGTCGAGCCGAGCAGGCGGCCGAAGATCGTGTCGAGCGCGGTCCCGAGCGACCCGCCCCGCTCGTCCCCGAGCAGGAGGACGAGGCCAAGGCCGAAGGCGACGAGACCTGTCCGGAACGGGCGCAGGTCGACGAGCTGCGAGCGGCCGACCATGAGCCCACCCACCGCGACGAGCGCGACCGGGAGCACGAGGCGTGCGTCGCCGATCGCGCGGTCGAGCCAGTCGTTCACGTGCGAGCCGACCGCTCCTCCGTCCCAGCCGAGCAGCGAGACGGCGGCCAGGAAGAGCCCGACCGTGACCATGCCGAGCCCGACGAGCTCGGGATGGGCCGCACCCTTGGCCTTGCGCTGCTTCTTCTTCGTCCGGACGCGGGCAGGCGAGCGCGGGCGTACCTTCGAGGGCCTCTTCTTCCCCGCCATACGGGCCCTATTCGCAAGGCGCGAGGGCGCTCCTGCCGGGTTCCCGGGGCCGGGCACGCCCGGCCCTACGTCGGTGGGCACGTCGGGCGAGGCACGCCCCGCCCGCGAACCTCAGCCGAGCGACGAGATCCGCTCGACCAGGAGGTCGATGAACCCGTCCGCGTCCACGCCGACGCCCACGTGGGCGTTCGCGTCACGCCCCGTGCGCCGCCAGAGGTCGACCACGGTCCGCCCCCGGCAGAGCTCCGACGCGCAGTCGATCTCGACGTTGCGCTCGAGCGTCTCCACGATGTCCGGCCGGAGCACCTGCGCGACCGCGACCGCGTCGTGGATCGGCGAGCCCGGCAGCCCGTAGATCTGCTCGTGGAAGCGGTGGAAGAAGTCGAAGAGCTCGGCGACGAATCGCCCGGCCGTGCCGGCGGCGCGGAGCTCCTCCACGCGATCCGGCATGAGCAGCGCCTTGTGCGTCACGTCGAGGCCGATCATCGTCACGTCGAGGCCGCTCGAGAACACACGCTGAGCGGCCTCGGGGTCGGCCCAGATGTTGAACTCGGCCGCCGGCGTGACGTTGCCCTCGGCGATCGCTCCGCCCATCACGACGAGGCGCTCGATGCGCTCGGTCACGGACGGGTCGCGCGCGAGCAGGAGACCGATGTTGGTCAGCGGCCCGACCGGGACGAGCGTCACGGGGCGGTCGGCCGCGGCCAGGAGCCCGCGCATGAAGTCGACCGCGTGCTGTTCGACCGGCGCGCCCTGCGCCGGCGGGAGGGTCGGGCCGTCGAGGCCGCTCTCGCCGTGCACCTCGACGGCCACGCGGGCGTCGCGGAGGAGCGGCCGGTCGGCCCCGGCCGCCACCCGGATGTCGCCGCGGCCGACGAGCTCGAGGGTCCGGAGGGCGTTGGCGGTCGTCTTTGCGAGCGTCTGGTTCCCGGCGACCGTCGTGACGCCGAGGACCTCCACCTCCGGGCTCGCGAGCGCGAGCAGGAGCGCGATCGCGTCGTCGTGGCCGGGGTCGCAGTCGAGGATGATCGGGATCGGGGTCATGCGGCGAGTATCGCGTCTACCTCGTCCTTCGTGGGCAGGGACGGCTGGGCGCCGGGACGCGAGGCGGCGATCGCGCCGGCCGCGCACGCTCGACGGAGCGCCTCCTCCCGATCGCGGCCCTCGAGCAGCGAGACGGCGAGGCACGCGCAGAACGCGTCCCCGGCGGCCGTGCCGTCGACGGCGGTGACCGGCGGGGGCGTCGCCCGCGCCACCTCCTCTCCGCCTTCGAGGAGCAGCGCGCCCTGGGCGCCGAGCGTGACCGCAAAGAGCGGCCCGAGCGGCGTCGAGCCGAGCGCGTCCAGCTCGAGCGAGTTGGCGACGATCAGGTCGCAGCGGGCGAGAATCTCGTCGGGGACGGCCCGCGCGGGCGCCGCGTTCAGGCAGACGAAGGCGTCGGCCTCGGTGGCCCGGGCCACCGACTCGAGCGGGATCTCGAGCTGGACGAGCACGCCGTCGGCGCCCTCGGTCGAGACGTCGTCGGGGCGCAGCTTCGCGTTCGCGCCCGGGACGACGACGATCTGGTTGTCCGCCGAGCCGTCGACGACGATCATCGCGATTCCGGTCGGCTCGTCGACCCGGCGCAGCCCGCCCAGGTCGACGCCGGCCTCCTCGAGCCCCGCGAGCGCGAGCCGGCCGTGCTCATCGTCTCCGACGCAGCCCACGAAGCGGACGTCCGCCCCGAGCCGCGCCGCCGCGACGGCCTGGTTGGCGCCCTTCCCGCCCGGGACGCGCTCGAAATCGTTCGCGGCCAGCGTCTCCCCGGGCCGCGGCAGCCGCTCGGTGAACGCGACCAGGTCGAGGTTCGCGCTGCCGACGACGGTGATCCTGGGCCCGGCCACGCGCGACAGTGTGACGCGAGCGCCACGGCGTACGCCTTGTAACAGACTGTTACTTGCGCCTGATCCGGCGCCGTCGGCCGAGCGCCGGCGATGCTCCCACTAGTTGCAGTCTGCTACGAGGAAGGACACGCCCGCGCCGGACGCGGCCCGCGGGGCCCGTCGGCTGAAGGCTACGCGGCGAGCGCGCGAAGGTCGTCGACGGCGCCGCCGCCGTAGAGGTTCTCGCGCAGGTCGAACAGCCCGGCCCAGAGCGTCGAGCGCGGCGGCGGCGTGCCCATCCGCGCCGACGCGGCGAGCCCCTCGAGCGCCCGCACGAGGACGGCCAGCTCGAGGTAGGCCTGCGCGACCCGGCTCGGCGAGGCGCTGACGCCCGCCCGGCGAAGGACGTCGTCCCACTCGAGCACCTCCCCGGCGCCCGGCTCGCCGTACCACGAGCGGCCCTCGGCGATATCCGCCTCGAGCTCGACGAGGAACCGCTCGAGCGGACGCTCGAGCCCGGCGAGCGCCGTCTCGACCCGCTCGGCCGCCCGCCGGAGCGCCGCCTCGCGCCGGCCCGGCGTCGTCGGATCCGGCTCGCCGCGTGCCCAGCGGTCGAGCAGCCGGCAGAACGCGAGCGCCGCCACCTCGGCGGCCACCAGCGCCCGCACGGTGCGCACCGTGGTCGCCTCGGAGACGTCGTAGGTGCGGAGGAGATCCGCCCAGCTCGTGCCGTTCGCGCCGCTCATCTCTCTAGAAGTAGCGGAAGACGACCCGGTCGGACAGCCCCAACCGGCGGGGACGATCCGGCGTCCCACCGGTCGAACGGACAGACATGAGCAGGAAGACCGACCTCACCCCGCATACACACAGGCCCTACGGCCACCGCGGCAGTCGGCGCTGCAACTGGCGTTCTGGATCCTGGTCGCACTCGGCGTGGTCGCGTTGATCGGCTTCTTCGTGTTCGCGGCGCTGACGTTCGAGGGTGGAGGCGACGACGCCGCGATCGGCGCCCTACCGGCCTAGACCTCGACGACGACCGGGAGGATCATCGGCCGGCGGCCGGTGCGGTCGTAGACGAGCTGGCCGACGGCGTCGTGGACGTGCTCCTGGACGAGCTTCATCTCGCCGCGGTTGTTCGCGAGGAGCGCGTCGACCGTGCGCTCGACCTCCTCACGCGCCTCGTCGAAGAGCGGCCCGGGCTCGGCGAAACCGCGCGCGATCACCTCGGGCGCGGCGACGGGCCGGCGCCCGTTCTGGCCGCCGAGGGTCACGACGACGATCAGCACGCCGTCCTCGGACAGGTGCCGCCGGTCGCGGAGCGCGACGTCGCGCACGTCGCCCACGCCGAGCCCGTCCACGAAGGTCGAGCCGACGTCGATGTGGTCGACCAGCTGGGCGAGCCCGTCCCGCAGCTCCACGACCGAGCCGTTCTCGGCGAGGACGATCCTGTCTTCGGGCACGCCCGCCGCGAGGGCGAGCCGCGCGTGCGCCATCAGCATGCGGAACTCGCCGTGCACCGGCATGACGTTCTTCGGCCGCAGGAGCGCGAGGATCATGCGCAGCTCCTCGGCGTTCCCGTGCCCCGAGACGTGGACCGGCGCGACCTCCTGGTGGAGGACCTCCGCGCCGGCCTTCGTGAGCCGGTTGATCGTGTCGTGGACGCGCAGCTCGTTCCCCGGCACGGGCTTCGCGGAGATGATCACGGTGTCGCCGGCCTCGAGCTCGACGTTCTTGTGGTCGCGGTAGGCGATGCGGGTGAGCGCGGACATCGGCTCGCCCTGGCTCCCCGTGCAGAGGATCATCGTCTCGCGCGGCTCGAGCTCGGCGAGGTTCGCCGGCTTGACTAGCACGTCCTCGGGCACGTCGATGTAGCCGAGGCTGCGGGCGATGTTCACGTTCTTGCGCAGGGAGCGGCCGACCAGGGCCACGCGCCGGCCCGTCTCGAGCGCGACGTCGATCGCCTGCTGCACCCGGTGCACGTTCGACGCGAACGACGCGATCAGCACGCGGCCCTCGAGCGCCGGGATGATCTGGCGGAACGCCTCCCCCACCGTGCGCTCGGACGAGGTGACGCCCGGCCGCTCGGCGTTCGTGGAGTCGCCGAGCAGGAGGTCGACGCCCTCGTTGCCGAGGCGCGCGAGCCTGCCGACGTCCGTCCGGAACCCGTCGACGGGCGTGTGGTCGATCTTGTAGTCGCCCGTGTGGACGATCCGTCCGCCCGGCGTGTCGAGCACGACGGCCACCGCGTCGGGGATCGAGTGCGCCATGCGGACGAACTGGGCCCGGAAGGGCCCGATGTCGACGGGCGGGCCGTCTGGGTCCGCTTCGATGAGCTCCGCGGCGCGACCGAGGCCGTGCTCGTCGAGCTTCGACTTCACCAGGCCGAGCGTGAGCTTCGTCGCCCAGATCTCGGGCGCGCCGATCTCCCGGAGGAAGTACGGCAGCGCGCCGACGTGGTCCTCGTGGCCGTGCGTGAGGATGACGGCACGGACGTCGCCCCGCCGGTCCTCGAGCGGCCCGAAGTCGGGAAGGATCAGGTCGACCCCGAGGTGCTCGTCGCGCGGGAAGGAGAGGCCGGCGTCGATCACGACGAGTCCGCCGTCGGACTCGACGACGGTCATGTTCTTGCCGACTTCCCCCAGTCCCCCGAGCGGGGTGATTCGCGTCCAGGCCACGGAGTCGAGCCTAGCGCGCCTCGGCGTGCTGCAGGACGCCGAGCCGCTCGAGCGCGTCGCGGATGGCGGCCCGCTCGTCGTCGGTCGCCTCGACGAGCGGGAGCCGCAGCCCGCCGACGTCGAAGCCGGACATGGCGAGCGCCGCCTTGATCGCAATCGGGTTCGTGACCGTCTTCAGAAGGTCGTACGCGGGCTCGAGCTCGCGGTCGATCGCGCGTGCCGCCTCGACGTCGCCCGCCTTGTGGAGCCGGATCATCTCCTTCACCTGCGGGCCGACGACGTGCGTGTGGACACAGACCCCGCCGACGCCGCCCAGCTCGAGGAACGGAAGGATCAGGTTGTCGTCGCCCGCGTAGAGGTCGAGACGCGTGTTCTCGACGATGTGGCGCGCCTGGTCGAGGTCGTCGTTCGCCTGCTTCACCGCGGCGATCGTCGGGATCTCGGCCAGCTCGGAGATGGTCTCGGGCTCGATGTTGATCACGACTCGGCTCGGGATGTTGTAGACGACGATCGGCCGGTTGCTTACGGCCGCGATCGCGCGGAAGTGCTCCACGATCCCTCGCTGCGGCGGCTTCGAGTAGTAGGGCGTGACGACGAGGAAGCCGTCGGCGCCGAGCTCGTGCGCCCGCTCGGTCAGGTGGATCGAGTGGGCGGTCGAGTACGTGCCGGTTCCGGCCACGACGGTGGCCCGGTCGCCGACCGCGTCGACCGCGGTCGCGACGAGCTCGAGCCGCTCGTCGTCCGTGAGCGTCGGCGACTCGCCGGTCGTCCCGGCCACGACGACCCCGTCGGAGCCGTGGTCAAGGAGGTAGGCGCAGAGCTCGCGGTAGCGATCGAGGTCGACGGAGCCGTCGTCGCGAAACGGCGTGACGGCCGCCGTCAGGACTTCTCCGAGCACGGCACAAGTGTA
>Ga0210115_1000333_pt1 | contig 13513 bp, 12 predicted proteins | sample MayberryNW_TuleB_2_FD_185526 | JGI IMG/M metagenome (GOLD analysis project Ga0210115, IMG submission 185526) | Wetland microbial communities from San Francisco Bay, California, USA, that impact long-term carbon sequestration - MayberryNW_TuleB_D2... | ecosystem: Environmental > Aquatic > Marine... | reverse complement strand
TCGAGTGGCCGGCCTCGCGAGCTTGAGACGAGCCGTCGTCGGTGCTATCGTGCGCGACTTGATGCGCCTCGCCAGTAGCTGAGATACCCGTTGCCGTGGCCCTCCGTTAGGGCCGGGCTCGCGCTTACCCGTTTCTCGCTACGCAGTTCTTCGAAGGAGCATCAGATGACCGGAGTGCAGGAGGCAGTACCCATCGAGGCCGTGCGTCACCGCCCGCAGCAGCACGCGGTCGTCGTGACCGAGCTCCGCAAGGAGTTCCGGATCCACGACCGCAAGAAGGGCCGCTTCGGGCGGAAGATCCGCATCGCCCTCGAGGACGTCACGTTCGCGATCGAGCGGGGCGAGACCGTGGCCATCCTCGGCCAGAACGGGTCGGGGAAGTCGACGCTCGTCCGCCTGCTCTCGACCCTGCTGCTGCCGGACGGCGGCACCGCCGAGATCTTCGGACACGACGTCGTGCGCGACCACCGGCCGGTGCGCCGGCTCGTCAACCGCGTGTCGGTCGAGGCCTCGTTCTTCAAGAAGATGTCCGCCGTCGAGAACCTGAGCTACGCGGCTCGCTACTACGGCATGACGTCCAGCGAGACGCGGGACCGGATTCCGGAGATCCTCGGGCGGGTCGGGTTCCCCGAGGACCGGCGCGACGAGTCGATGGAGAACCTCTCCCGCGGCATGCAGCAGAAGGTCGCGCTCGCCCGGGCGCTCCTCACCTCCCCGGTCGTGCTGCTGCTCGACGAGCCGACGACCGGGCTCGACCCGCGCTCGAAGCTCGAGGTGCAGGAGTTCATCCGGGAGATCCGGACGAGCCACGACTCGACGATCCTCCTCTGCACGCACGACCTCGCCGAGGCCGAGGTGCTCGCGGACCGGGTCGGCATCCTCGATCGCGGGCGGCTGCTCGTGCTCGAGCCCGCGGACGAGCTCAAGCAGCGCTACCGCGCGAGCACGCTCGAGGAGGCGTTCTTCGCGGCGACCGGCCGCGAGTTCGAGGCCGAGGACGACGAGGACGACGACCGGGAGGTGATGGCGTGAGCACCGCTCGCCTTCAGCTCGCGGTCGCGGGGGGAACCCTGTTTCCCCCGCGTGCCCCCTACTCCTGGGAGATGTGGGGAACCTCCCGGTTCCCCACACCCCTCCACACTCATGTTCGGGAGGCCCTCGCATGAGCACCATCGGCTCGACCATGCGCGCGGAGCTCGTCGGTGCCGGCGGCGTCGTCGAGCGCAACTACTACCTGACGAAGCGCTACATCTGGTGGGACTTCGCCTGGTTCATCTGGACCGTCGCGAACACGCTGACGATCGTCTTCATCGCGAAGGGCATCGAGGCGCAGGGCGGCACGCTCGACGTGAACCGCGTCGCCACGAGCCTGCTCATCGGCGCCGTCGTGTGGGCCTACCTGGGCGTGCTCTTCGAGTTCCTGATGGAGACGGTCGCCTGGGAGCGCTGGGAGGGGACGATCGAGTACACGTTCATGGCGCCGCTCTCGCGCTCGATGCACCTCGCGGGCATGGGCGTGTTCTCCGTGCTCTACGGGCTGCTGCGGGCGGTGTTCCTGTTCACGGTCTGTGTCTGGTTCTTCGACCTGTCCGTGCCCGACGCGCAGTTCCTCGCGGCGCTCGTCGTGCTGGCGATCGCCTCGATCTCGTTCCTCGGGATCGGGATGATGACCTCGGTCCTGCCGCTGATCTCGCCGGAGAAGGGGACGCAGCTCGGCTGGATCGCCCAGGGCACGCTGCTCGTCGTTTCGGGCGTCTACTACCCGGTCGACGTGCTCCCCACGTGGATGCAGTGGCTCGCGAAGATCTCCCCCGCGACGTACGCGCTCGAGGCCGCGCGGGCGGCGATCCTCGACGGCCAGGGCCTGTCGACGATGTGGGACGAGATCTGGCCGCTGCTCGTCATCGGCGTCGTCTCGATCCCACTCGGCCTCTGGATCTTCGCGCGGGGCGAACGGTACGCAAAGAAGCACGGGAAGTTGAAGAGGAGCGGCTGAGGTGACCGTGACGGCAGCGGCCGCGAAGCGGCCGCCTTCAGGGTTGTTGGCGCGGTCGGGATCCGCGCTCGCGGATCCCGACCTTGCGCAACGGAGCGGCTAGCAATGGATCGAGCCGTCCACGTCGCGGAGCTGCGCAAGGTCTTCGACGTCCCCGAGCGCGAGGCGGGGCTCCGAGCTGCGGCGAAGGGTCTCGTCCGGCGCAGGATGCGGAAGGTCGAGGCCGTCGCCGGCGTCTCCTTCGACATTGAGCCCGGCGAGATCGTCGGCTTCCTCGGCCCGAACGGCGCGGGGAAGACGACGACGTTGAAGATGCTCTCCGGCCTGCTGTACCCGACGGACGGCGAGGCGCTCGTGCTCGGACACGTGCCCTCGAAGCGCGGCCGCGACTTCCTGCGCGGGATCACGCTCGTCATGGGGAACCGGAACCAGCTGCAGTGGGACCTCCCGGCCCTCGACTCGTTCGAGCTGAACCGCGCGATCTACCGCATCCCGCGCGAGGACTTCGTGCCCACGCGCGACGAGCTGATCGAGCTCCTCGACGTCGGCGAGCTCGTGCGCAAACCCGTGCGCCAGCTCTCGCTCGGCGAGCGGATGAAGGTCGAGATCGTCGCCTCGCTTCTGCACCAGCCGCAGGTGCTCTTCCTCGACGAGCCGACGATCGGGCTCGACGTGACGATGCAGAAGCGGATCCGCGCCTTCGTCGCCGAGTACAACCGGCGGCACGGCGCGACCGTCCTGCTGACGAGCCACTACATGGCGGACGTGCAGGCGCTCTGCAAGCGGGTCATCGTCATCCACCACGGGCGGATCCTGTACGACGGCCAGCTGACCGGCCTCGCCGACCAGTTCGCCGCGTACAAGACGATCGGCGTTGCGCTCGAGAACGGCCAGGTCGACCTCGACCACTACGGCGAGGTGCTCCACCGCGACGGCGACTGGGTGACCCTTCGCGTGCCGAAGGCGGAGACGTCGGTGGTCGCGGCGCGGCTGCTCACCGAGCAGGCGGTGCTCGACCTGACGATCGAGGAGCCGCCCATCGAGGACGTGATCGAGCTCGTCTTTGCGCAGGAGCGCGAGGAATGACCACGCTCACCGAGACGGTCCCTCGCCGAGAGGTCGGCAGCGCGCGCGCCTGGGCAGACTTCTATCTGAGCACGATGCGCCTCGCGGTGCAGGAGCAGTTCCAGTACCGCACCGCCAACTACTTCTACATGTTCGGGATGATCGCGGAGCCCGTGATCTACCTCGTCGTGTGGACGACGATCGCGGACCAGCAGGGCGGGTCGGTGCAGGGGCTCTCGGCGGGCTACTTCGCCGCCTACTACATCGTCTGGACGCTCGTCCGGAACATGAACATCGTCTTCGGGGCACCCTTCTGGGAGTACCGCATCCGCGAGGGGGAGCTCAACAAGGACCTGCTGCGGCCGATCCTGCCGCTCCATTACGACATCGCGTACTTCGCCGGCTGGAAGGTCGTCGTCATCGTCCTCTGGATCCCGCTCGCCATCGGCCTCTCGCTCGTCTTCGACCCGCTGCTCGACCCGCGCCTCCTCGAGATCGCCGTGTTCGCGGTCGCGATCTGGGGCGCCTACCTGATCCGGACGATGTTCCAGGAGGCGCTCGGCATGCTCTGCTTCTGGACGACGCGCGGGGCCGCGATCTTCGACCTCTGGATGACGACCGAGCTCCTGCTCTCGGGCCGGCTCGTCCCCCTCCCGCTGATGCCGGACTGGGTCCAGGACGTCTCCCGCTTCCTCCCCTTCCAGTGGGCGTTCTTCTTCCCGATCGAGAGCCTCGTCGGCGACCTCTCGGACGAGGAGCTGCTTCGCGGCCTCGGCGTCCAGCTCCTCTGGATCCTGATCGGTCTCGCGATCTTCCGGGTCGCCTGGAAGCACGCGATCAGGCGCTACTCGGCGGTCGGAGGGTGACGTGAACGCCTTCCGGATCACCTGGCTCTTCTTCAAGGTCGGCGTGCTGAACGAGCTGCAGTACCGCGTGAACTTCGTCGTCCAGCTCTTCCAGTCGGCGATCGCGCTCGTCGTCGGGCTGCTCGTGCTCGCGCTCGTGTACTCGCATACCGACGAGCTCAACGGCTGGTCGCAGCCGGAGCTCCTCTGCGTCCTCGGGATCCAGATCCTGATGGGCGGCGCGATCAAGACCTACATCCAGCCGAACATGATGCGGCTGATCGAGGACGTCCGCGACGGGAAGCTCGACTACGCGCTGACGAAGCCGGAGGACTCGCAGGTCCTGGTCAGCGTCCGGGAGGTCCGCATCTGGCAGGTCGTCGACCTCGTCTCGGGGGCGACGGTGCTCGCGGTCGGGCTCTCGCGGGTGACGACCGACCTGGGCGCCCTCGACGCGCTCGCGTTCGGCGTCGCGCTCCTCTTCGGCGCCGTGATGATCTACTGCTTCTGGCTCCTGATCGCGACCGGCGCCTTCTGGGTCGTGAACATGTACCACGCGGTCGAGCTCTTCGACGGCATCTTCCAGACGGGACGCTGGCCGGTCGGCATCTACCCCGGCTGGCTGCGCTACAGCGTGACCTTCCTCGTGCCGATCGCGTTCGCCGTCACCGTCCCGGCGCAGGCCGTCACCTCGCGGCTCCAGTGGCAGACGCTCGCCCTCGCGGTCGTGTTCGCGACCGTGCTCTTCGTCTTCGCGCGCTGGTTCTGGCGCTTCGGCCTCCGGCGCTACTCGGGCGCCTCGGCCTGACCATGGGCGAGGCGCGCACCTGGCACCACGGCCTCGTCGCGCGCTGGTGGGCCGAGTTCAACCTCGACGGCCCCGAGATCGACTTCTTCCGCCCCTTCGTCGAGGCCGGGCAGCCAGCGCTCGACGTCGCCTGCGGGACGGGTCGGCTGCTCATCCCGTACCTGCACGCCGGCCTCGACGTCGACGGCTGCGACGTCTCGCCCGACATGCTCGCGCTGTGCCGCGAGCGCGCGGAGCGAGAGGGGTTGGCCACGCCGCGGCTCTACGCTCAGGCGGTCCAGGAGCTCGACCTCCCTCGCAGCTACCGGACGATCGTCTTCTGCGGTGGCCTCGGGCTCGGAGGTCACCGCGAGAACCACCGCGAGGGGCTTCGCCGGCTGCACGCACACCTGGAGCCCGGAGGCACGCTCGTCCTCGACAACGAGGTCCCGTACGCGGACACGTTCCTGTGGCCGCGCTGGACGCGCGAGGGCCGCAGCGACCTCCCGCGTCCCTGGCGAGAGCCCGGGGAGCGGCGCGCCGGCTCCGACGGCGCCGAGTACGCGCTGCGGACGCGGCTCGTCGCGCTCGATCCCCTCGCCCAGCACGCGACGCTCGAGATGCGCGCGTGGATGTGGCGTGAGGGTGAGCTCCTCGCCGAGGAGGAGCACGTGCTCGAGCTGACGCACTACTTCACCCACGAGGTCGGGCTTCTGCTCGAGCAGGCCGGCTTCGTGGACGTCGAGCTACGGGCCGGCTACGAGGACCGCCCGCCCACGGGCGACGACGACTTCGTCGTCTTCCTCGCGCGGAAGCCCTGACGCCCGGACGCTGCTAGAGTGCCGCGGTCTGTGTGAGGCGACGAGGCCTCGGGCGGCTCTGCCGTCCGGGGCTTTTCCATTTCGAGGGAGGTTCCATGGCACGACCGAGGACGCAGTCGCCCCGGAAAACGGAGCGGGGAACGATGGTGAAGAGCAAGGACCGCGCGACGTCGAGCGTCGCCGCGCGGCGCGCGGTGCTGAAGCGCATCCGGGACGAGGAGGTCGAGCACGTCCTCTTCTGGTTCACCGACCTCGAGGGGCACCTGAAGTCCTTCGCGATCACGCCGGCAGAGATGGAGGAGGCGCTGAACGACGGGATGGGCTTCGACGGGTCGTCGATCACGGGCTTCAACGCGATCGAGGAGTCGGACATGGTCGCGATCCCCGACCCAGCGACGTTCCAGCTCATGCCGAGGCCGATCGACGAGCACGGGCACGAGGTCGGGTCGAACGTCGCGCGCATGATCTGCGACGTCGTCACACCGGACGGCTCCCCGTACGAGGGCGACCCGCGCTTCGCCCTCCGGAAGGCGCTCGATCGGATGGAGGGCATGGGGTTCGATGCGTTCAACGTCGGCCCCGAGCTCGAGTACTTCCTCTTCGAGGACGACCGTGGCACGCAGACGATCGACGAGGGCGGCTACTTCGCGATGACCGTCCAGGATGCCGCGACCGAGGTCCGGAACGACACGATCGCGGCGCTCGAGGCGGTGGGGATCCCGATCGAGTACCACCACCACGAGGTCGGCCCCTCGCAGCACGAGATCGACATGCGCTACGCGGACGCCCTCGCGATGGCCGACCACACGATCACGTACCGGCTGATCGTCAAGGAGGTCGCTACGTGGCACGGCTACTACGCGACCTTCATGCCCAAGCCGCTGTTCGGCGAGAACGGCTCGGGCATGCACACGCACATGTCGCTCTTCAAGGGCGGCCGCAACCAGTTCTTCGACCGGCGCGACGAGCACCACCTGTCCGCGACGGCGAAGGCGTTCATCGCCGGCCTGCTCGTGCATGCGCGGGAGATGTCCGCCGTGCTCGCGCAGTGGGTGAACTCGTACAAGCGGCTCGTGCCCGGCTACGAGGCGCCGGTCTACGTCGCCTGGTCGCAGCGCAACCGCTCGGCGCTCGTGCGGATCCCGCTGTACAAGCCGGGGTCCGAGCAGTCGACCAGGGCCGAGATCCGCTGCCCCGACCCGGCGTGCAACCCCTACCTCGCCTTCGCGGCGCTCCTGCACGCGGGCCTCGAGGGCATCGAGCAGGGCTACGAGCTCCCGGCCCCGATGGAGCGGAACCTGTACCGGCTCACGGCCTCGGAGCGGAAGGAGCAGGGGATCACGTCGCTTCCGGAGTCGCTCGGCGAGGCGATCGACGAGCTCGAGGCCTCCGCGCTGATGGAGCGGGCGCTCGGCGAGCACATCTTCCCGCGTTACGTCGAGCTCAAGCGCAAGGAGTGGGACGAGTACCGCGTCCAGGTGACGGAGTGGGAGAAGGAGAAGTACCTGGGGTCGCTGTGAGGCGACGAGGCTCGAACCGACACTTGCGCACAGCGCTCGAAAGTCGGATGATGCGCGCTGCAGAGTGCGTCGCAAGGCGAGCGACGCGCGCTGTATCTGACGGCCGATCGCGGGCTCCCAGGTGAGGAGCCCGTGGTCGTTCTGGCGTGGGTGGAACCTACGGTTCCCCCCACGAGCCCCCCTCCCTCGCGGCTCCGACCACTCAATGGCGTCTGGCCTCCCGGCCGGCAGAGCCGGCCTCCGGCCGCCACGGCTTGCGGACGGGAGAAGCGCTTAGTCCGGCTTGCCGGCCATCGCCCATACAGCCACGAGCGCGGCTGCGAGCACGAGGAGAGAGATCACCATCGCGATCTTCAGCAGGCCTGCGCCCTTGCCGTCGCGGAGACGGCGGACGCCGATGCCGCCGACCACGAGCGCGATCACGGTGAGCAGCGCGCCCAGGTCGGCGATGATGAAGCCGATGTCGATCCACGTCGGGACCGCCTCGTCGGGCAGGTCGTCCCAGCCCTCCTTCGAGTAGATCCACTGCGCGCCGGTCCGCATGACGAGGTACCCGGGGAGCGCGACGAGGAGAAGCGTCCAGTAGCCGAGCCGCAGCAGTCGCGCCTCCCCGCGCGCGAACGCCAGCGCACTCGCCCCGGCGAGCAGGCCGCCGACGAGGATCATCGCCCCGAGGACGTGCACGAAGAGCGGGAGGTTCCACTCGGTCGGGCGGCTGACCGCGAGGAGGGTGCTCATGCGCACGCCTCTGGCGCATGAGCGGCGAGGGGTGTGGGGAACCGGGAGGCTCCCCACGCTCTCGTGAAGAAGGGGGCACGCGGGAGAAGCATGAGTTCCCCCATGAACGCGAGCCGAAGGCGAGCGGTAGTCATGCGCCCGGCTTCCAGACCATGTCGACGAGAATCAGAAGAACGAGCAAGCTCGTCAGTGCATGCATGACGAGGCCTCTCTGCGTTCGGTTGATCGCCAGCAGCTCGGCGCTCGGATCTGTGTGTCCGGCAGCTTGGAGCTCCTCGGCCTTCGTCATTCCGGCCGCGTACTCAGCTCCAGTGCGTCTCCCGGTCTCGGCAGCGAGCAGCCACAAAACGAGCGCCGCGATGATCCACGGATCCCAGATGTCGTACCCGCCCACGGAGAAGGCGAGCCAGATGCCGAAGACGATCGTCCCGACCGCACCGATCCCGACGCTCGCGTTCCCGACCTTCACGACCGGCCCCAGGCGGATCGTCCCGTCCGGTGTGTCGGTCGTGCGAACGGCCACGACGAGCGTCCAGAAGAGGACGATGCCCGCGACGTATGCGAACGCGCTCAGCACGTGCAGCACCAGGAGCCAGTCGTCGAAGCTCACGTCGCGGAGGATCCTATGACAATGGGCACCGTGGATACCACGGCCAGGCACCTCCGGCTCCTGACCGAGACGATCGCGGCGGTCAGCTCGTCCCTCGACCTGCAGGAGGTGCTGGAGCTGGTCGCGAGCAAGGTCGCGGGCGCGCTCGGCACGGACGCGTGCTTCGTCTACCTGTACGACGAGCCCGCGAACGAGCTCGTCCTGCGAGCGACGCACGGAAGCCGCGTCGACGAGATGACGCGAACGCCGCGCATGCGGCCGGGAGAGGGCATCACCGGGGCGGCCGCGGCCGAGCGGGCGCCGGTGATGATCTCCGCCCAGGCGCACCTCGACCCGCGCTTCAAGCTCTTCGCGAACCTGCCCGAGGACGAGTACGAGTCGATCCTCGCCGTCCCGATCCTGGCGCGCGACAAGCTCGAGGGCGCGCTCAACGTCCGCACGCGCGAGCCGCGCGCGTTCACGGGCGACGAGGTCGAGCTCCTCGTCGCCATCGCCTCGCAGGTGGCGCAGACGATCGAGCACGCGAAGCTGTACGCGGCGGCGCAGCGGCGGGTGGTCGAGCTCGAGGCGCTCGCGCGCATCTCCGAGGCCGTGTCCGAGTCGCTGTACCTCGAGGAGTCGCTCGAGGCGATCGTGAAGACGACGATGGAGTCATTGCACGCGACCGGGGCCGCGCTCGTCCTCGAGGACGGGAAGATCGCGTGGCCGGAAGGCCGCCCGGGCCCGCACGCGCTCCGGCTGCCGCTCCGCTGGAAGGGCCGGCAGATCGGCGAGCTCGTCTGCGACCGCGACACGCCCTTCTCGGACGACGACCGCGCGCTGCTCGAGGCGATCGCGCACCACGCCGCGGTCGCGCTCGAGCACGGGAGGGCGCTGATGCGCGGCGTCCTCGCCCAGGAGATCCACCACCGGGTGAAGAACAACCTCCAGTCGGTCGCGTCGCTGCTGCGGCTGCAGGCGCGCGCGGTCGACGTCGACCCGCACAAGGCGCTGCAGGACTCCGTCAACCGCATCCTGGCGATCGCGGCCGTGCACGAGGTGCTCACCGAGCACCGCGAGGACGACGTCGAGCTCTCGGAGCTCGTCGACCGCCTGCGCGCGATGCTCGTGCAGGGGCTCGTCGAGGGGAAGGAGGTGACCGCGGAGCTCGAGCGGGTCTCCCTCGGCGGGCAGCAGGCGACGGCCCTGGCGCTCGTCTTCACGGAGCTCTTCCAGAACGCGCTCGAGCACGGCGGGACGCGGGTGGCGATCGCGCTCGCGGGTCGCGACGGCGAGGTCGTGCTCACGATCGCGGACGACGGAGGCGGCATGACCGGTGAGGGCTCCGGGACGGGGCTCTCGATCGTGCGCGCCCTCGTCCGGGACGAGCTGCGCGGGACGCTCGCGCTCGAGAACGACGGCGGCCTGCGCGCCGAGGTGGTGTTTCCGGGATGACGAGAGTCCTCATCGCCGAGGACGAGACGATCATCCGCCTCGACCTCAAGGGACTGCTGGAGGGGGCAGGGTTCGAGGTCTGCGCCGAGGCACGCGACGGCGAGGAGGCGGTCGAGCTCGCGCGCGAGACGGCGCCGGACGTCGCGCTCCTGGACGTAAAGATGCCCCGCCTCGACGGCATCGAGGCCGCGCGCCGGATCCTCGACGAGCGCCCGATCCCGATCGTCATGGTGACGGCGTACGGCGAACGCGACGTCGTCGCGCGCGCGGTGGAGGCCGGGGTGTTCGGCTACCTCGTGAAGCCGTTCCGCGAGACCGACCTGCTGCCCGCGATCGAGACCGCGCGTGCCCGCCACGAGGAGCTTGCGGCGCTCCGCGAGGAGGCGGAGTCGCTCGCCGAGGCGCTCGCCGCGCGGAAGGCGATCGAGCGGGCGAAGGGGATCCTCATGCAGCGGGAGGGGCTCAGCGAGCAGGAGGCCTTCGCGCGCCTGCGCAAGGCGAGCCAGATCTCCGGGCGCCCGCTGAAGGTCGTCGCGGAGGCGCTCCTCGCCGCGCTCGGCGGCGAGGGCTCGAGCCCGACCTGACCCCGGTGGACGTGTCCGAAGAAGACGACTAGACTCGCCGCGTCTCAGGCCGGCCGGCCGTCGGCCGTTACCAGGGGGAGAGGACCATGCGCCGCGCCCGCTTGCTCGCTGCCGTCCTCGCGCTGACTGCGCTTGTCGGAGCACTCGGCGCGTCGAAGCCACTCGCCGTCTCGCCGAACGTCGTCGTCAGCCAGGTCTACGGCGGCGGCGGCAACTCGGGCGCGACGTACACCCACGACTTCATCGAGCTGTTCAACCATGGCACGACGGCGACATCCCTCGCGGGCTGGTCGGTGCAGTACTCGAGCGCCACCGGAACCGGTCTCTTCTCCTCGAACGTCACGTCGCTGCCCTCGATCACCCTCGCTCCCGGCCAGTATCTGCTCGTGCAGGAGGCGCAGGGGGCAGGTGGCACCACGCCGCTCCCGACGCCCGAGGCGACCGGCTCCATCGCGATGGCAGCCGGTGCCGGAAAGGTGATCCTGGCGAACACCACGACGGGGGTCGCGTGCAACGGCAACTCGACGCCGTGCTCGGCCGCGCAGCTCGCGCAGATCGTCGACCTCGTCGGGTACGGCAACGCGAACTTCTTCGAGGGCGCGGGCGCCGCTCCCACGCTGTCGAACACGACGGCTGCGCGCCGCAACGGAAATGGGTGCACCGAGACCGACGACAACGCCGCCGACTTCACCGCCGGGGCGCCGACCCCGCGGAACACGTCGTCCCCCGCGAGCCTGTGCACCAACGATCCCGCACCCGCCGTCGCCTCGACCGCGCCGACGAACGGGCAGGCCAACGTCGCGTCGGCCGTGAACGTCACGATCACGTTCAACGAGGCCGTGAACGTCTCCGGCACCTGGTTCGACATCTCGTGCGTGACGAGCGGCGCCCACGCGGCGGCGGTCTCCGGAGGCCCGACGAGCTTCGTGCTCGATCCGAGCACGGACTTCGCGGCGGGGGAGACGTGCACGGTCACCGTCTTCGCAGCGCAGGTCTCCGACCAGGACGCCGATGACCCACCGGACGAGATGGCCGCGAACCACGTCTTCTCCTTCGGCGTCAGCGCGCTGCCGCTCACCCCGATCCACGACATCCAGGGTGCGGCGCACCGCTCGCCACGCGTGAGCACGACGGTCAGCACGCAGGGAGTCGCGACCGCTCGCGCCGCGAACGGGTTCTACCTCCAGGATCCGTTTCCCGACGCGAGCCCGGCGACCTCGGAGGGCATCTTCGTGTTCACGAGCAGCGCCCCGGCGGTCTCGGTCGGCGACGGGATCCAGGTCGCGGGCACCGTGAGCGAGTTCCGGCCCGGCGGCGCCGACTCGACCAACCTGTCGACGACGGAGCTGACCTCGCCGTCGATCTCGGTCCTCTCGAGCGGGAACCCGCTGCCCGCGACGACGGTAGTCGGAACGGGTGGTCGCCTTCCGCCGACCACGGTGATCGACGACGACGCGACCGGGGATGTGGAGACGAGCGGGACGTTCGACGCGACTTCCGACGGAATCGACTTCTGGGAGTCGTTCGAGGGCATGAGGCTACGTTTGAACGACGCCGTCGCGGTCGGGCCGACCAACGGCTTCGGGGAGATCCCCGTCGTGGGCGACGACGGGGACAACGCGGGCATCCGCACGACCCGCGGGGGCGTCGTCATCTCCGCGACGGACTTCAACCCCGAGCGCATCCTGCTCGACGACACCCTGCTCGCGACGCCCCTGGTGAACGTGGGCGACGGGTTCACGACGGAGGTCGTCGGCGTCCTCGACTACAGCTTCGGCAACTTCAAGCTCAACGTGACGACGGAGCTCACGAGGGTCGACCGCGCTCTCGCGCAGGAGACGACGGCGGCGCCGACCGACCAGCAGATCGCGGTCGCGACGTACAACGTCGAGAACCTGGACCCGGGCGACCGCACGTTCGCGCGTCACGCGGACTACATCGTGAACCACCTCCGCTCGCCCGACCTGATCGCGATCGAGGAGATCCAGGACGACGACGGGGCGGCAAACACGAGCATCACGAGCGCGACGACGACGTGGAACATGCTCGTCGCGGCGATCTCGGCTGCGGGTGGGCCGGCGTACCAGTTCCGGCAGATCGACCCCGTCGACGACGCGGACGGGGGCGAGCCGGGCGGGAACATCCGGGTGGGCTTCCTCTTCCGTACCGACCGCGGGCTCGAGTTCATCGATCGGCCCGGCGGCACCTCGACCTCGGAGACGACGATCGTCGCCCATTCGTCCGGCCCGCGCCTCTCGGCGAGCCCCGGCCGCGTCGATCCCGGGAACGCCGCGTGGACGGCGTCGCGGAAGCCGCTCGCCGGCGAGTTCCGCATGCGCGGGAAGAAGGTGTTCGTGATCGTGAACCACTTCAACTCGAAGGGCGGCGACCATCCGTTGTTCGGCCGGTTCCAGCCGCCTGTGCGGTCGAGCGAGGTGCAGCGACACGACCAGGCGGAGGTCGTGAACGACTTCGTCGACGACATCCTCGCCGCCGATGGCAACGCGAACGTCGTCGTGCTCGGGGACATCAACGACTTCGAGTTCTCGGAGACGGTCTCGATCCTCGAGGGCGGGGTCCTCACGTCGCTGATGCACGGGCTCCCGAAGGCGGAGCGGTACTCGTACGACTTCGAGGGCAACTCGCAGGTGCTCGACCAGATCCTGGTCAGCGACCGCGTCGCGAGCCGCCCCCTCCAGTACGACGTCGTGCACGTCAACTCCGAGTTCTTCGACCAGGCCTCGGACCACGAGCCGCAGGTCGCGAAGATCGACTTCCGGGGCCCGTAACGGTGCGGCCGGGGGGAGGGCCGCGACGCGGCGGCCCTCCTCTCAGGCGGAGAGCAGGCGCTCGTCCTCGCGGCGGCGGTGGAGCCGCTGCCCGAGCCAGGCGGCGAGCCCGAGGAGCGCGATCGGGGCGAGAACGATCGCGAGCGCGAGGACGATGACGCCCTCCCAGACGAGCACGTTGAGAGCTTCGTCGAGCGTGCGCTCGAGCCGCGACGGCGCGGGAGCCACGGCGCCCGCGTCGGGCGTGACCACCGTCAGCTCGATCGTCGACATGCGCGCCTCCGCGGTCGTCGCGGTGACGCCGCGCCGGAGCTCGCGCAGCTC
>Ga0210115_1000332_pt1 | contig 13531 bp, 7 predicted proteins | sample MayberryNW_TuleB_2_FD_185526 | JGI IMG/M metagenome (GOLD analysis project Ga0210115, IMG submission 185526) | Wetland microbial communities from San Francisco Bay, California, USA, that impact long-term carbon sequestration - MayberryNW_TuleB_D2... | ecosystem: Environmental > Aquatic > Marine >... | reverse complement strand
CCCGCCCCGCCCGCGCCAGACGTCTTGGACCGCCACGATTCTTCGCACATGCCATCCGCACCGATTCTGTTCCTCATCGATGGAAGCTCGCAGATGTATCGCGCGTACCACGCGATCCGCGGGCTGAGCGGGCCCGACGGCCGCTCGACCAATGCCGTCTACGGCTTCGTGACGATGCTCCGCAAGCTGATTGCGGATCATCAGCCCGCCTACATCGCCGCGTCCTTCGATCTTGCCGGCCCGACGTTCCGCGACGCGCTCGTCGGCGATTACAAGGCCAACCGCGCGGCGATGCCGCCCGATCTCGCCGAGCAGATCCCGTGGGTCCATGAGGCCTGCGAAGCGCTGGGCGTGCCGATCGTGAACCACGCAGGCTTCGAAGCCGACGATGTGATCGGGACGCTCGCGAGATGCGCGGCCGCGGAAGGCTACCAGGTCGCCATCGTGACGGGCGACAAGGACTTCTTTCAGCTCGTCGACGATCGCATTCGCGTGTTCAACCCGCGGGACGAAGGCACCTGGTACGACGCCGACGGCGTGCGCGAGAAGTGGGGCGTCAGCCCCGAGCAGGTGGCCGACGTGCTCGCGCTGATGGGCGACTCGATCGACAACATCAAGGGGGTCCCCGGGATCGGTGAGAAGGGCGCCAAGGAGCTGATCCGGACGTGGGGCTCGCTCGAGAACCTGCTCGAGCATGCGGCGGACGTGCCGCAGAAGAAGTATCGGGAAGGGCTGCTCGCCCACGCGGCGGACGCGCGCCAGAGCCGCGAGCTGGCGCGCATCCGGCTCGACGTGCCCTGCGAGTTCGCCATCGCGAACTTCCGGTATGCCGGCAGCACGCGCCAACGGTGCTACGAGCTGTTCTCGCGGCTCGGCTTCCGGTCGCTCGTGATGGAGTTCGCCCCGACGGCGGCCACGACGGAGCGCGATTACCAGGCCGTGACCACGCCCGATGCGCTCGACGCGCTGGCTGCCGAACTGCGCGCGGCCGGCCGGATCGGCATCCGCGTGCTCCCCGACGAACCATCGGCCATGCGCGCCGGGATCGTCGGGATCGCGTTCGCGACGGCACCGAAGACCGCCCGCTACGTTCCCGTCGAACGAGGAGGCCTGCTGGGCGATGCGGCGCCGACCGCGGCACAGGCGCTCGCGGTGCTCGGGCCGGTACTCGCGGATCCAGCCGTCGAGAAGGTCGGGCACGACGTGAAGTTCGATCGCGTGCTCCTCGCGCGCCACGGGGTCGCGCTCGAGGGCGTCGTGTTCGACACGATGCTCGCCAGCTATCTCCTCGATGCAACGCGATCGGGTCATCCGCTCGAAGGCACGGCGCTCGAGCACATCGGCTACAAGGCCCTGACCGAGGAGGACCTGTGCGGACGCGGCGCCAAAGCGCTCGCGCTCGCGGAGCTGCCGATCGAGGCGGTGCTTCCGTACGCCGGAGAGCGGGCCGATCTCGCGCTGCAGCTCGCCGACGTGCTCGCCCCGCAGCTCGAGTCGCAGCATCTCGAGGAGGTGTATCGCACGCTCGAACTGCCGCTCCTGCCGGTGCTCGCCGAGATGGAGCAGACCGGCGTGCGTATCGACGGCCCCGCTCTGGCCGCCCAGTCGCAGCACATCGAGCGGGAACTGGACCGGCTCAGTGCGAAGATCTTCGAGCTCGCCGGCGGTGAGTTCAACATCGGCTCGCCGAAGCAGCTCGGCGACGTGCTGTTCGAGCGGCTGCAGCTGCCGACGCTCAAGCGAACGAAGACGCGTGCGGTCTCGACGGCCGTCGACGTCCTCGAGGAGCTCGCGCTCACGCACGATCTGCCTCGTCTCGTGCTCGAGTGGCGTGCGCTGCAGAAGCTGAAGGGCACCTACATCGACGCGCTGCCGCAGCTGGTCGATCGTTCGACCGGACGCGTCCACACGTGCTTCAACCAGGCCGTGGCCGCAACCGGCCGCTTGAGCAGCAGCGATCCGAACCTGCAGAACATCCCGATCAGAACCGGGCTCGGACGCGAGATCCGGCGTGCGTTCGTGGCCGAACCCGGGCACGTGCTCATCTCCGCCGATTATTCGCAGATCGAGCTTCGAGTCCTCGCGCATCTCTCGCGCGACGAGAACCTGATCGAGGCCTTCCAGAACGGCGAGGACATCCACGATCGCACCGCGCTGGCGGTCTTCGGCGAGAGCAGCGGGCTCGACCCCCACGAGCTGCGCCGCCGCGCGAAGATCATCAACTACGCGCTGCTCTACGGGAAGACGGCGTTCACGCTCGCCAAGGACATCGGCGTCACGCAGCAGGCGGCGCAGGCCTTCATCGACGCGTACTTCGCAGGCTTCCCGAAGGTTCGCGGCTTCATCGATCAGACGCTCGCGCGCGCACGCGAAACCGGTGTCGTGACCACGCTGTTCGGCCGCCGGCGGCTCGTGCCGGAGCTGACCAGCCGCAACGGACAGGTACGGGCGGCCGCCGAACGCGTCACCGTGAACATGCCCATCCAGGGCACCGCCGCCGACATCCTCAAGCGCGCGATGATCGACGTGCACGCGGGCCTGACGGCCCTCGAGGCAGCGACGGGTTCGACCGGCCGCATGATCCTGACGGTCCACGACGAGCTGCTCTTCGAGGTGCCCCGCGATCGCGCGGATGAGATGTCCCACGTCATCAGGCTGCACATGGAGGGAGCGGCGCAGCTGGCGGTGCCGCTCACGGTCGACATCGGCGTCGGCGATAACTGGAAGGACGCCAAGGGCTGATGCGGGCGCGCCTGCTCGTCGTCAGCGCCGCCCTTCTCTTTTCGACCGGCGGGGCCGCGATCAAGGGGACGACGCTCGGCGCGTGGCAGGTGGCGGGCCTGCGATCGCTCATCGCGGCCGTTGCACTGCTCCTGTTCCTTCCTGATGCGCGGCGGCACTGGAGCGTCCGCAACGCCGTCGTCGGGCTCGCCTACGCGGGCACGCTGATCCTGTTCGTCACGGCCAACAAGCTCACGACGTCCGCCAACGCGATCTTCCTGCAGTCGACGGCGCCGCTCTACATCCTGCTCGCCAGCCCGTGGCTGCTGCGCGAGCCGATCACGCGCCGGGATCTGCTGCTGCTGCTCGTGATGGGGAGCGGTCTCGCCCTCTTCTTCGTCGACGAAGTGAGCACGGCAGCGACGGCGCCGGATCCCTCGCGCGGCAACATCGTCGCGGTCCTGAGCGGCGTCACGTGGGCCGCGACGCTGATCGGCCTGCGCTGGATAGGACGAAGCGATCCGAAGGCCTCGATGAACACGGTCGTGATCGGCAACCTGTGGGCCGTCGCGATCGCGGCGCCGTGGGCATGGCCCATCGTCGGTGCGACGACGACGGACTGGCTGGGACTGCTGTGGCTCGGCGTGTTCCAGGTCGGCCTGGCCTACGTGTGTCTGACCAGCGGCGTCCGCAGAGTGCCCGCATTCGAGACCTCGGTGCTGCTGCTCGCCGAGCCGGTGCTGAACCCCGTATGGGCATGGATCGTCCACGGCGAGCGGCCGGGGCGATGGGCGATCGCGGGTGGGTTGCTGATCCTGACCGCAACCACGGTGCGGGCGGCTGTTGACTCACGGGCCAACGTGCGCAGCGCGGATCGGCACGGACCGAAACACGAGACGGGGATTGGGACCGAGTGACGGGGTTCATCTCACCAGACGCCGACTGCCACTGATTTCCGCGGATCGGAATCAGCGGACGCGGATTTCCACGGATTTCCACAGATCAGATCGATCATGCGGAGCACGGGGGTTTCAAATACGAGAGTCTGGCAGCGTGCGGCGTCCGTGACACGCCTCGCGCGCGAGCTTGCTCGCGCGGTCACGCGGGATGCACGCCGGGAGAACGCACGCGACCCACGTCGCCTCACGCGTGTGTTTCTCCCGGCGTGCATCCCGCGTGGCTGGCCGGCCGCGTGCGGCCGGCCGCGAGGCTCACCTGAGGAATCAGATCCGCGGAATCCGCGGAATCCGCGTTGAGTTTGTTCGTGTGGGCGGCGCGAATAACTGGCCGGAACGATACACACGCGGCTAGTGAGCCGGCCAGTCCCGTTTCACCTGCTCCCATTCCGCCGTCATCGCCTCGGTCACCTGCTGCTGCTCGGGACGGGAAACCGCGACCTCGCGCGCACGATCCGGGATGATCGCGCTCACGACGAGCCGGTCCAGATCGGCGCGCAGCTTCGCGCCGGCGGGACCCGCGAAGGCGGCGCGCACCCAGCCGGCGATGGCGGCCTGCCAGGCGCGATCGAGATCGCCGATGCCGCGCGCGGCGACGGGCAGCCAGTAGTTCGCCGCGACCGACCCGGGGTGATAGCGGACCTCGGCTTCCACGCGGTCGAGGATGCGTCGGTACAGGCGTTCGCGATCCGCCGTGATGTCCTGCGCCTGGCGATCGAGCGCGGTGGCCCACCAGTCGAGCGCGCGATCGAGCGCGGCCGGTTCGTCGGCGCGCGGCTGCGCGAGCGCGGTCTCGAAGAGCTCGGCTGCCGCGCCGAACTTGTCCTGCAGGTACAACACCTGGCCGAGCGCGATGAGCAGGTCGCCCCGATCCGCTCCGTGGATCCGCTCATCGTCGATCGTCTGCAGGACGGCGCGCGCGTCGGCGAGATCGGCCGGCGCGCTTTTCTGACGGTAGCGTTCGATGAGGGCGCGGGCGAGCACCAGCCGCGCAGCGTCGAGCTGGCGGCCTTCGTCGATCGCCAGCTGCGCCGCCCGGATCGCATCATCGTAATGCGCCTCGTTGTAGGCGCGCCGGGCGGTCAGCAGCGCCGACGGCTGATCCGATGCTGCCGACGCGGTCATCGGACCGGCCAGGAGCAGGAGCAGGACCAGCAGCGGCATCCGGCGATGCTACCACAGCCGCAAGCGGCCGGTAAGTCCAGAGCCTGCAGGCATTTGAACAGTGACCCCAAGCATGTTTGTTACAATGCCGCGCAGATGGTGACGCCCCGGATCATTCCGCGCGCAGAGCACGCGATCTCGCGCAAGGCCATCGACCCCGACGCGCTCAAGGTTCTCAACCGGCTCAAGCACTTCAACCACGTCGCCTATCTCGTCGGCGGGAGCGTGCGGGACCTTCTCCTGGGAAGGCATCCGAAAGACTTCGACGTCGGCACCTCCGCTCACCCGTACGAGGTCAAACGGCTCTTCCGCAACTGCTGGATCGTCGGCCGGCGTTTCCGGCTGGCGCACGTGAAGTTCGGCCCGAAGACCGTCGAGGTCGCGACCTTCAGGCGGCAGGTGACCGAGGCGGAGATAGAGCCGCGGGAAGCGGCTGCGAACGCTGTCGAAGACGACGGCTCGCAGGTAGAAGCCGCTGGGGCGCAGCGTTCGGCGGACCGCGATCACCTGCTTAACCGGGACAACACCTTCGGCACGCCCGAGGAGGACGCGTTCAGGCGGGACTTCACCGTGAACGCGCTCTTCTACGACATCGCGACGTTCTCCATCATCGACTATGTCGGCGGCCTCGAGGATCTGCAGGCGCGGGTCATCCGCTCCATCGGCGACCCGGAGATCCGCTTCAAGGAGGACCCGGTCCGCATGCTGCGCGCGATCGTGCTTGCGGCGCGGCTGGACTTCCATGTCGATCCGCCGACGCTGGCGGCCATCCGGGCACACGCGTCCGAGATCGGGCGAAGCGCGCCGCCGCGGCTGATCGAGGAGTTCTACAAGATCCTCCGCTCGGGCGCAGCCGAACGCGCGTTTCGTGACCTCGCCGACATCGGCCTCCTGCGGCACCTCGCGCCGGAGCTGCTGACGGTCAACGGCACGGTCCTTTGGGATTCGCTGGCGGCGCTCGATCGATACCGCCACCGGTTCACGAGCGTGCCCGAGACGCTCACCAACGCGATCCTGCTCGGGACGCTGCTCGTGCCGCTTGGCTTCACCGGACGGCGGCCGCCGCGCATGGCGCCCCGCGAGGAGCACGACGGAGACCGGCCGCGGCGCGCGCGTACGGAGTCGCGCGATCCGGCGGCCGCGCTCGGCATGCTGCCGCTCGCCCGGCGCGATGTGGAACGGCTCGCGCAGATTCTCGTGCTGCAGCGGCGGTTGCGCGATCTCGAGACGAGCCCGCGCGCAAAGCGCGTGCTGATGCATCGCGGCCCTTTTGCCGAGGCGATGACCTGGCTCGAGATCCACGGCGGCGTGCCCGAAGTGCTCGAGCACTGGCGCGGTTTCATCGAGGCCACGCCGCCGGAGGCGGTCGGGGAGGAAGTGGACGTGCCGTTTCGCAGGCGCCGCCGCCGAAGGCGCGGGCGGCGCCCGGGACCTGTGGGGACTATCTGAAATCCTTCGTTCACCGTGCACGGTTCACGGTTCACAGTCGTTGGCAGAAGGCTCTGCGCACAACCGCGAACCGCGAACTGTGAACCGGCCGCTCAGCCGTTCCGCCGCTCGAAGTCGCGCATGAAGCTCACGAGCGTCTCGACGCCCTCTTCGGGGAACGCGTTGTAGATCGAGGCGCGCATGCCGCCGACGGAGCGATGGCCCTTCAGGCCGTCGAGCCCCGCCGCCGTCGCTTCCTTCACGAACTTCTTCTCGAGATCTTCGCTCGGCAGCCGGAAGGTGACATTCATCAGGCTGCGGCTGTCCTTCTCGGCGGTCGGGCGCCAGAACTCCGATCGATCGAGCTCCGCGTACAGCTTCGCGGCCTTCCGCTCGTTGGTGGCGCCCATCTTCGCGAGACCGCCCTGCGCGAGCAGCCAGTCGATGACGAGCCCCAGCACGTAGATCCCGAAGGTCGGCGGCGTGTTGTAGAGCGAATTGTTCTCCGCCTGCACCGCATAGTTCAGCATCGTGGGCAGCGACTTGCCGGACCGGGCGAGCAGGTCCTCGCGAATGATCACGAGGGTGACACCCGACGGCCCCAGGTTCTTCTGGGCGCCGGCAAAGATCACCCCGTACTTCGAGATGTCAATCGGCCCGCTGAAGATGTCCGACGATGCGTCGCTGACGAGCGGGACGCCGCCGGTTTCCGGCAGCGTCTTCCACTGCGTCCCCTCGATCGTGTTGTTCGAGGTGATGTGCACGTAGGCAGCGCCGGGCGTCAGCGTCCACTCCGAGGCCTTCGGGATCCGGTTGAAGTTGCTGCCCTCGGTCGTCGCGGCCACGTTGACCGTACCCACCTTCTTTGCTTCCTTGGCGGCCTTCTGCCCCCACGACCCGGTGATGATGTAGTCGGCCGTCTGCCCTTCCCCGAGCAGGTTCAGCGGGACCATCGAGAACTGCAGGCTCGCACCGCCCTGCAGGAACAGGATCCGGTAGGTGTCGGGCACGCGCGCGAGCTGGCGGATGTCGGCCTCGGCCTTCTTGATGATCTGATCGAAGGTCGCCGACCGGTGGCTGATCTCCATCACCGACATGCCGACGCCGGGCAGGGCGACGAGATCGCGCTGCACCTGTTCGAGCACCGGGACCGGCAGCACGGCGGGCCCGGAAGAGAAGTTGAGGATGCGTGTCGTCGTGGGCATGAGGACCTCTCGATGAATGACCTGCGCCGCAGCGATCAGAGGGTCACGAGCTGCAGGCTCAGGATGTCGGGATTGCCGGATTCGATCTCGTTCAGCAGCGGCCCGGACGGGGGGCCGTCGAGGTTGATGCGCGCCACCGCCGCCTTCGCCCCGTCGAAGACAATGTTCTCCGTTTCCTGCACGTTGATGTCGCCGGTGCGGAGGGCGTCGAAGACGTGCGCGAGCACGCCGGGGCGATCGCGATGACGCACGATGAGCATGTGCGTCGCCGGCGTCCGCCGGGCGAGGTTCACGACGTTCGGCACCCGGCCGGACTCCTTGAACGTGCGCACGATACGGACGGTCTCGGCGGCGATGGCTTCCTGCGCCTGCTCCGTCGAGGCGCCGATGTGATGCGTGCCGTACACCTGCGGCAGCTTCACGATTGGATCCGTCAGCTCGCCGGTGCCGGTGGATGGTTCCTCCCGATAGACGTCGAGGCCGACGCGGAGCCCCCGATCGCGCACGGCGGCCTCGAGCGCCTCGTAGTCCACCACCTCGGCGCGCGCCGTATTAATGAAGATCGCGCCGGGCTTCAGCCGCCGGAGCAGTGACGCATCGACGAGGCCGCGGGTCTCCGGCGCGAGCGCCAGGTGCACGCTCAGCACGTCGGCCGCATCCATCACCGCGCCCGGCGTATCGGCGATTGCGAGCGTGGCTTCGCGGTTGGTGGTATCGAGACCGTACTGACCGAGATCGTCCGCGCCACCGGCGAACCTGCGGGACCAGATCACGACAGACATCCCGCACGCCTGCGCGCGGCGCGCGAGCTGCTGCCCGATGCTGCCGAATCCGAGCAGGCCGAGCGTACGGCCGTACAGGCCGCGCGCCCTGGAGAACTCCTTCTTGTTCCAGTGTCCCTCGCGTAGCGCGGCGACGTTGTCGGGAATGCGGCGATCGAGCGCCAGGATCAGTCCCAGCGCGAGCTCGGCCACCGCGATCGAATTCTTGCCGGGGCAGTTGGAAACGTAGATCCCTCGCGCCGATGCCGCAGCGACGTCGATCGTGTTGTAACCGGCACCGGCGCGCACGATCAGCGAGAGTGACCCGGCATCCATCATTGCCGCGCTCACCTTTGTCGATCGGACTACGAGCACATCGGCCCCGCTCTCCGTCAACGCGCGCGTGAGCCCCTCGTCCTTGAGGCCCGCGTCATACACGACCTCGCAGCCCGCCTCGGCGAGCCCCTCGAGCCCGCTCTGTTCGAATTGGTCGGCGACGAGGACGATCACGAAAATGCTCCCCTGTCGAAAGCCGGCTTCCGGCTTCGGGCCTCGGGCTTCCGGTCTTGCTCGGCTCCCGGCTGTCGTCGCCCGGAGCCGGTAGCCGGCAGCCGGCAGCCGGTAGCCGGTAGCCGGTAGCCGACAAGGATCAGATCAAGTGCGTGAGCAGGCCGTCCCGCAGCTTCGGCTCGAACCACGTGCTCTTCGGAGGCATGATGCCGCCGGCGTCGGAGATCGACATCAGGTCGGCCACGCTCACCGGGTACATCGCGAAGGCGACCGCCGCCTGCCCATCGTCCACGAGCCGCTGCAGCTCGCGCGGGCCGCGGATGCCGCCGACGAAGTCGATGCGCTTGTCCGATCGGATGTCGCCGATGCCGAGGAGGGGTGCGAGCACCTGCTCGTGCAGCCGCGCGACGTCGAGGCGATCGGCAGCGCTCGTGTTCGGCGGCGGCGGCGCGAGGTGAATCGCGTACCAGCGGCCATCGAGATACATCGAGACTTCACCAGGGCCGGATGGCTCCGGGCTTCCATCGCGTACGTCGGTCTGCTGCCGCAGGGCCGCCAGGAACTCCGCCGCAGACCGGCTGCCGAGATCTTTGACCACCCGGTGATACGGAAGGATCCGCGTCTGGTCGTGCGGAAACGCCACGGCGAGGAACTTGTCCGCGTCGTGCGCCCCGCCGTTGTTCCGCATCGCCTGACGTGCCCGCATCGCGCTGGCGGCCCGATGGTGGCCGTCGGCGATGTACAGCAGCGGGATCCCGGCAAAGGCCTGCACCAGCGCCGGAACGTCTGCATCCGGCAGGCGCCAGATCGTGTGCCGCACGCTGTCTTCGGCGGTGAAGTCGAAGAGCGGTTTGGCGGCGGTGACGCGGTCCGCGATGGCACCCACCGCGGCTGCCGCGGGATACGTCAAGAACACCGGGCCCGTCTGCGCCCGAAGCTCGACGATGTGCCGCGTGCGGTCGTCCTCCTTGTCCTTGCGCGTTCGCTCGTGCTTGCGAATGACGTCGCGTTCGTATTCGTCGACCGAGAACGTCCCGGCCACACCGGTCTGCTCGTGATCGCCCATCCGCAGCCGGTAGAAGTAGAGACTGGGCGAGCCCTCCTGCTCGAGCGGCGCATCGAGTCGAAGCCGCTCGAAGTTGCTGACGGCAGTCTGGTATACGAGGTCGTCGTACGGGCTCGTTCCGGGATCGAGATCAATCTCGGCACGAGAGACATGCAAAAAGCTGAGCGGCTTGCCATCGGCAAGGGTGCGCGCTTCCTCGGCGTTGACGACATCGTAGGGAACGGCGGCGACCTCGGCTGCAGCATCGGGTCGCGGACGCAGGGCACGGAACGGAACGAGGGTGGCCATCGAGCCCTCAATTATAGTTCGGGGCCGGGGCAGCCTTGCCATCCGTAGCTCACGGCGGTGTCAAGCGTTGAGCGAAGGAGGCTCCTGGTGCTTGGGCTTGGAAACTGCTGCCGATCACTCTCACTGTGTTGCGGTACCTGCCTCGGCCATCGCAATCGTGGTCGACGCGTCATCCGCAGCGGGCTCTCGCATGTGCTGCAGCAGGACGTCCCTTGCGGCGGCAAACGCTTCGCGCTCGGTGTCCGGAATCGGGTCGCCTGGAGGCAGGCGGCGCTGTTCCAGCAACGGGTTGACGAAGGCTCCGTTCTTCTTGAGGCGGTAGTCGAGATGCGGGCCGGTTGCGAGGCCGCTCTGGCCGACGCGGCCGATCACCTGTCCCTGCGCGACGTGCGCGCCGCGTCTGACCCCGATCGACGACAGGTGCAGGTAGAAGCTCTCGTACCCGCGCGCGTGGCGAATGCTGATCGTGCGCCCTCCGCCTCCACGCCAACCCGCGCCGCTGACGACGCCCGACGCGATCGCCACCACGGGTGCGCCAACCGGCGCGCCGAAGTCCACGCCCAGATGCGCGCGCATCACGTGCAGTACGGGGTGCATCCGCGCGCGTGAAAAACCGGAGGTGACCCGCGGCTCGAACCGGAGCGGCGAGCGCAGGAAGAAGCGCTTGAGCGATCGTCCCTGCTCGTCGTAGTACCCGGGGTGCCCGCCGGCCGGCGTGTAGCGCACGCCCACGATCCGGCGTCCATCGTTCAGAATCTCCGCCGCCCGGATCGGCGCGTACCGCACGAGCCGCCCGTCCCGAACGGTCTTGGCCACCGCAAGATGGAAGGCATCGCCGGGCCGCAGATCGGTGTTGAAGTCGATTTCGCCGCCGAAGATCTCCGCGAGCGCGATCGGCAGCTCCGGCGTTTCCCCCTGCTCGTCCATCGCGGCGAAGAGCGACGAGGTCTCACCCTCGAGCCGCGCGTGCACGACCACGTCGACCGTCGAGCTCTCGTACTGCTCCACCACCGCGTCGAACGTGTGCGGCCCGGTCGCCGACACGCGCAGGACATGCTCGGGATCCACTTCGTACTCGAACAGCCGCAGGCACCCCTCGTCTGTCCGCTCGATGCGGTAGGCCTGTCCGCTCCTGAGCTTCCGTGGGTCGAACACGCCGGTGATGGCCTCGACGGCGCCGGCGACATCTTCAGCATGAAGACGGGCCGGCGCGAACAGCGACGGCAGGGTCGCACCGCTCGCGACGTGCAGCGGCACCATCGTGCTGTCCGCAGGCAGGTCGATGTCGCTGCGATGCACGGCGCTGGCGACACGCTCGGACGCGCGATCGGCACATGCCGCGGCGCCGGCCAGCAGGATCGCGGCCAGCAGACGATGCGGGCGGGAGGACATTTCCGCAGTCTACCCTACGCCTCACGATCCAATCGACGGCACGCGGAACCCCACGGATCAAAATCGCCGGACCGTACTGATGGCCACGGATCCATCACGAGACGCCGACTGCCACAGAGGGATGGAGCGGCTGTCTGCTTCCTGCGCCTCGAGCGCCCTCTTCGCAAAGTGGAGCGAACGCTGCCACGCCACGAAAGAGGTCAGCCGCTTCGTCTTGTCTGTGGAAGTCCGCGTCCCCGTAGAACGAGGAATGCAGAATCCTGCGTCAGCGTCTCAGCAAGACGTTCAGCGTTACCGGCGTCCCCGCGGTCACGCTGAGCACCTCGTGACGCTCGCCGAGCTCCGGGTGCTTGAGCACGAGCTCGTGGGGACCGATCGGCAGCGGGAAGCGCTCGAGCGGCGTGCTGCCGATCTTCTGGCCTTCGAGCCAGACCTCGGCAACCGGATCGGACGTCACCGTCACGAGGCCGGTCGGCAATTGCACGGGCACGCGTGTGACCTCGCCTGCGTTGACCGTGACCGTCCGCGTGACGCGGAACGCGAGTGTTTCGCTGACGATCTCGAGGGCGTGCCGACCCGCGGTGAGCGTGAGCCGATCGCCGGCCGTGGTCCCGAGCAGCTGCCCGTTCTCGAAGACCTGCATCTCGTACGGCACGTCGAACGAGGCCCAGCCGGAGCCGAGCAGCGTGGCCTCGCCCCCGGGCGTGATCGCCGATGTGGCACCGGCCTGGATCGTGACCTTCTGCCGGGTCTGCCCGTGCGGACCGTCGAACAGGAGATCGTGCTCGCCCGCGGCGAGATCGCTGATCGTGACCGGCGTCGTGCCGCGCAGTTCGCCGTCCACGAGCACGCGCAGCCCGGCGGGACCGCGGACCTGGAGCGCGCCGGTCAGCGTATGCGAGGGCAGCTCGATGTACTGCGCGTGCCGGAGTCCCGCCTCGATCGCGATCGGGATCACGCGCGTGCTGGCGCCGGCCGTCAGCTCCATCACGTGTGGTCCCGGCGACAGCGTGACGGTGAGCGGCGTCGCGCCCCGCGCCTCGCCGTCGATGACAACCGGCACCGCGGTCGGGCGCGATTCGATCGACAGGGTGCCGCGCTTGCCGGCCAGGAGCGCCGATGGCGAGAACCACTGCATGTACACGATGAAGATCGCTTCGAGCACCGCGACGCCGACGGCGCCCACGAGCGCCCATCGCTGCCCGCGGGACAGGCCGCCGGACCCCGCACGATGCGCCGCGGTGTCGTTCCCGCTGCCGCGCTCCTCCGCGTGCACGAAGGGCGGCCGATCGTAATGAGCGGGTGCCTGCGCTCCCGCAACCTGCGGGTGCGGACCGCCCGACCCGCTCCCCGCGGCAGCTGGCGCAGGTGTCGTTGCCGGCGAGTGTGCGTCGAAGGGATCGGCAGAGGCAGCAGCGGTCCTCGCCGGCGCGGTATCCGTAACCCTCGGGCCGCCGGCGGAGGACGGCAAGGGCGCGGCGGCTGTCGGCGCCGCAGCCATCTGCGCGACGATCGCAGCCGATGCCGTGGCAGCGGATTTGACCTCCACGGGTCGGTGGTCGCTCGCGCCGGCTCTCCCGCTCTTGTCATCCTTCTTCTTCGGATGGGAGCTCTCCGTGCGTTTCGCCGGCTCGCCTTCGTCTTCTGCCGCGTCGGTTTCCTCGTCGAGGAGCACGCATTCCTGGTATCGCGTGAGGAACGACTCCAGGGCGACCGGAGCGGCGACGTAGCCGGCGTCGCTCGACAGCACGTCATCGAGCCCCACCTGCGCGTCCGCCGCGGACTGGAAGGGCGCGCGCGGATCGAGCTGCAGCGCCCGCATCAGCCACCGCCGCAGCGGCGCCGAGAGCGGCTCGCGGCGCCCGAGTGCGTTCTCGGTTGCCGACACGACCAGGTCCGCCGCCGATCGCAGGTCGTCGTCACGCATCCGGCGGCCGCGCACGAGCGCGAGCGCGACCAGGCCGATCTGCATCACGTCGGCGCGGTGATCGAGATGCGGGGCACCGGCCCCGGGCGGCGCCGCGACCTGCAGCTCGCGCC
>Ga0210115_1000331_pt1 | contig 13541 bp, 19 predicted proteins | sample MayberryNW_TuleB_2_FD_185526 | JGI IMG/M metagenome (GOLD analysis project Ga0210115, IMG submission 185526) | Wetland microbial communities from San Francisco Bay, California, USA, that impact long-term carbon sequestration - MayberryNW_TuleB_D2... | ecosystem: Environmental > Aquatic > Marine... | reverse complement strand
ACCGATGCTGAGTGGCGGCAGACGCAGCGCCTAGAGCAGCATTTGGCAACACTCCACGGTGATGGCCGCGTGGAAGTTGCCGCTGATCGTCGCCGCGCTTGCGGTTCCGGTTGTCGGCGCGTTCGCGCTTGGCGGGGCCGGCGCGGGGGTGGCTGCCGGCGCCCTGGTTGCCGTCGCGATCATCGTGGTCGCCGCCCGCCAGCGGCCCCGCGGGCCGATCGGTGCAGCGCCCGAGCGGGATGCCCCGCGGCGCCTCCTCTTGGTGACGACCACGGCCGTCGAGGCGCCCGCCGACGTGCGCGAGATCCTCGCCATCGCCGGCCTGCGAGGTGACGAGGACGCCGAAGCTCTTGTTCTCGCTCCAGTGAAGATCGGCTTTTTAGACCGCTGGGCCTCCGACGTGGAGGGTGCCCGGCGCGCGGCGCAGCAGAACCTGGTCGCGACGGTTGCGGCGCTGGCCAAGGCCGGCATCAGGGCCGAGGCCCGGGTGGGTGACGAGGACATCGTGCAGGCCACCGAGGACCAGTTGCAGACCTTTGTCGCTAGCGACGTGCTGCTGGTCGGCGTCGAAGGGCGAGACGGGAGGGGTGCCCAAGCGGATGCGGCGGCCGAGCTCCGATCGCGATTGCGAGCCACCTTTCACCACGTTGTGCTGGCCGGCTAGCGCTCAGCAGACATGAACGTGGGCGGCACTGCGCACGACCTGGAAGGCGCGGCCGGGGATCTGCTCGAGCTGATTCAGGCTCGCGTCGTCCCAGCGGCGATCGCTGGTGCCGCTGAAGAACCAGTTGGAGCCGTTGTCGGCGACGATCATCCCGTAGCGCTTCAAGGCTCGGGCGATCGTCCGCCCGTTCGAGCGCAGATCCCAGCTGGCGCCCGAGTCGGCGTTCCAGTGGCTGCCCAGTCCCCGTCCGTGCGGGAAGAAGAAGCCGCGGAAAAGCTCGTAGAGGATGCAGCGGGAGCGGTTGATGACAAGCACGTGCCGGTCGCCGCCGCTGCGCGCCCCACCCTCGACCGGGGCCCTGGCCGGGATCGGGAAGGGCTCGTGATCGCTCTCCCGCCCGTAAGCCGTATAGCCGATTCGCTGCCTGTGCTGGTGGTCGCCGACCACGGCGTACGGGAAGCCGTAGGCGCGGGGCGAGCCGAAATCGGGATGGAGGAAGCTGCCTCCGTGGCGGTTGATATAGCCGATGATCGCAGCCGAGTTGCGCGCGATCGGTGCCCGCGAGATGTCTTGGTTCCAAGCCGATTGAGTCGGCAGCGATGGGGCGCGTGCTGAGAGCGAAGCGGGCGGATCCGGGAAGACATGGCAACGCCCAAGGCCTGGATACGGCCCAAGCGCACGGGCACCCGGTGGCAACATTGCAGCGCCAATGCAGCCCAAGAGCAGAGCCGCCCCAACCGACCTCATCGTGGCAAGCCGTTGCGCACGCGCAGCTGCTCGACCTCGAGCTCGCCGATCCGCAGTCGCCCAATTGCAGCCCGTCCGATCGCCAGCCGCCCAACGCTGAGCCGTCCGATCGCGAAGCCACCGATCGCAGCCGCACCAGCCGCAAGCGCCCCGACGGCCAGCGCACCCCGAGCCTGCGCCCCCGTCGTTGTTACCGAACGGAGTGGCCGAGAGAAAGCGATCCCACGTCGTCGAGCCACCCGCCAACCGTAGCCGCAACCGCGGTAGATTGAAAGAGCGCGGTGGACGTAGCTCAGCTGGTAGAGCTCCTGGTTGTGGTCCAGGCGGTCGCCGGTTCGAATCCGGTCGTCCACCCCTAATTCCCTGCAAATCCGCTCTTTTCGACGAACTCCGAGTTGCGTCCTCTGGGCACCGGTGCCCGCAAAGGCGGTCGTCAGTTCGAACCGGCCTTTGGCGCTATCCATCGTCATCGCAATTGACGAGGGGGTGGTGTTTGTGGTTGAAGGGTCCGCAGGGCAGGTGCTGGAACGACGTCGAAAGGGCGGGACGATCTACGCCCCCGCTTTCGAGCCTACGGCGAGCGTCATTACGTGACGCTGGGCGGGGAGGCCGAAGGCTGGACGCGGAGCCGCGCCAGGACCGAGCTGAAGCGCGTGATGGCTGACGTGGAGCGCGGCATGTGGGCATCGCCTCTGCGTCGATCTCATGCTCGCCGGGCGCCCCGTCCCCGAGATGCGACTCCGGACTTCGGTCCGTTCGCCACCGCTTTGATCTCCTCTCGTGAAGGCCAGGTAGCTACTGGGACCTTCGAGTACCTGCGGTGGGGCCTCGCTCACCTGATGCCGAGCTTCGCGAGTTGGAGTCTGCAGGAGATTGACATCGAGGCAGTCGACATCTACCGCGAGCACAAGGTGCGGGAGTCCGACGCGCGCCGATGGGCGATCGAACGCGGAAAGCCCTACCGGGATGCGCGTGGGCGAATGCTCCGGCCACTCTCGGCATCATCGATCAACAAGACGATCGACGTTTTGCGATGGATTCTCTCTATCGCCTACGAATACGGGCACATCTCCGGCAACCCGGCACAGGGCCGGCGGCGAAGGTTGCACGAGCCGCCGCGGCGGCCGGTGTATCTCGATTCGGCCGAGCAAATCGCGGCCCTACTCGAGGCGGCGGCGCAGCTCGACCGTGACCCGCTCTTCCGATGCTCCGATCGCCGCGCGATCATCGCCACGCTGGTCTTGGCCGGACTTCGCGCCGAAGAGTTCGGCAGGTTGCTCTGGCGTCACGTTGATCTGGCTAATGGTCGTATCCGGATCGAGCACTCGAAGACCGAGGCGGGCTTACGCGAGGTCGACTTGGTGCCGCTTCTGCGCGACACGCTTCGTGCTCATCGAAACATCGCCCGATACACGGCCCCCGACGATCCCGTCTTTCCCACCCGGACCGGCGGACGTCGGGATAAGGACAACCTCAGATTTCGAGTGTTGGCGCCGGCGCTGGGTCGTGCCGACGAGCTGCTGATCGAGCGCGGCCGACCACCGCTCCCCGAGGGGCTCTCTCCCCACAGGCTGCGCCATACCTTTGCCTCGATACTGATCGCTTGCGGCGAGGACCCAGCCTCTGTGACCTATCAACTGGGTCATGTCACCCCGGAGTTCACGCTGCGCGTCTACGGCCACATGATGCGGCGAGGGTCCTCCGAGCGGGAGACGCTCAGGGCGATGGTTAACGGCGAGAAGCTGCCCCCGGACGGGCGGATCGAAGGTTGAGTTGAGAGGAGGCGATCCAGCCGATGCGCGAGCACTGGGCGCGGACGCGCCGGTAGGGGGGTTGTCGCGGTCGTATGAGATAGCGGCGTGGAAGGCGCACGCGGCTTCTTCCGGGGTGTCAGGATGGGGGCGTGGACGATCTCGACCCGGACGAGTTCGACGATTTCATCGCCGCCTGGGGATGAGGTAGACCGGGAGGCGGTCGAGTTGCTCTGCGCCGCACTTGATGCCCATCGGGGTTTACCGCCGCCGGCCGTCGAGCTCGCGGCCGCGGCTGCGCGGGTCCGCGAGCAGATCGACGCCGACCTCTTTCCGCTCGGTTGGGTGCGTAGTGCGGCGGCGCTTGAGTGCGAGGCCCTCCCCGACGACGACGCCGAGTTGATGCTGCACTGCGCGGCAGCGACGATCTCGCCTCGGGAGGAGACTGGGCTGGAGATCGAAGAGGAGGCGACGCTGCTTTCGCTCGAGCACGCCGACTGGCTGGCGGTGGCGATCGTCACCGTGCGCGAGGGGGTGGGCTGTGAGGCGTCCGGGGAGGCGCTGGCGAATGCCGTCAGCCACTGCCCGGAGGTTCCACTGGAGGCCGATCTCGACATCGACGAGGAGCTTCACCTTGAGGCCGCGTTTTCGACTGCCATGCTGGCCTGGCTCGCCCTCGGCCTGATCGACCGCGACGAGCGCCTGACCCCGCTTGGCGCATGGGTCCTGCCGCGAGCGCTCGCACAGGCATGGGGTGGCGAGTTCGATCCGCGGACGACGGGGTGAACGAGCGCCGTGAGGGCTCCTGGGCGAGAAGGGCACCGCAGACTCTTACGGGGTCGAGATCCCCGCGCCTTTTTCGGAGCGCCCGGACCCGCTTCGAGCGGACACCGCGCTCCGACGCAGCGCCTGGGCGAGGAGCACTGCGCCGGCATCGCGGAGTGACAGGCGCTCCCGGTCGGGCTGGTCGGAAAGCGCCCCGAGGGCGAGCATCGTGTGACGGAATGGCGCGATCGCGCGCTCGACGCCGCGCTCCTCCAGCGGGCCGCTTTCGGTTTGCCAGTCTTCGCGGACAGCATCGTGGACGGTTTCGGCGAGCGCGGCGCGGGTGAGCTTCCGCTCGACGAGCAGGACCGCGCTGGCGAGTTCGGCTACCTCGCGTTCGAACGGGCTCCCGGTATAGAGGTGAGGTGCGACGGCGTCGATCAGCGTCGCCGGCTCCTTGAGGATCGCCTTCGCCCGCGCCGTTATGAGCAGTCGACGCTTGCGTTTCCGCAGTAGCCCGGCTGCGCGGGCGAGGGCGTCCAGCGTCTCCAGCAGCACCAGTTCCGCCTCCTGGTGTGGTGGCCCGAACAGTTCGGCGTCCCACCAGTGAGGGAACCTCTCCGCCGCTTCGCGCACGATCGCCCGTGCCAGCGCTCCGGTCTGGGTTAGCTGCAGGCCGCCGTCCCGGCCCCGGTCGAGCAGCCACGGCAGCGGCTCCAACTCGGACCATGTCTCGCCGGCAGGCGGAATGCGCGGCGCTGGCTCGAGGATCGGGGAGGCGCGGTCGAGCAAGGCTCGCCTGCCGTTGCCGGGGTCGGCCAATCCCGCACCGGGGAGGCGCGGCGTCGGCTCCCATGTCGAATGGGCGCGCACCGTATCGACCAGCTCTCGCGCCCCCTGGTTGTCGCCGGGGTTCAGCCACAGCAGCGCTTCGAAGACCGCCCCTGCCTCCGCGAAGCGGCCCAACCGCCAGAGGCACAGGCCGTAGCCGTGCAGGCAACGCAGGAAGGGCCTGTTGTCGATCCAGCCCCACGGCAGGACGCCGTCGAAGTTCTCGGGCAGGCTGCGCTCGCCGAGCGCGACGCCCGCTTCGTAGTGGGGCAATGCCAGGCTGGCCGCGTAGTCGAAGGCAAAGGCGCCGAGGTGCGCGTAGGCGTCGAGGCAGCGGGGCTCCTCGGCGAGCAGCCCCGCCAGCAGGTCACGCGCCCGGTCACGATCGGCCCGGGCGAAGAGTTCGGTCGCCTCCACGATCGGATCGTGAAATGCCTCCCCGCCGGAGCCCGGGACCAGCTGCTCCTGCTCCCATGCCTCGCGCGGGCCGGCGGCGAAGATCTCACGCAGATACGGCTCCATCGGTTCGCCAGGTTCGCCCCAGTACTCTTCCTCGGGGTCCCAGCGGTGCCGGTGCTCAAGGCGCAGCGGTGTCTCGATGTGGGCGGCAAGCTCTCGCGACTCCGTGCCGAGCGCGGGCGTAAAAAACGGGTATCTCCAAAGGGAGCTATCGCCCACGGCGCGGAAGATAGCCGCCGCTTCCGGCGCATGGGCTCGGATCGCGTAGGTTTTCGGGCGTGAGACCCACCAACACCCCTGCGATCGACTCGGCCCTCGCGGAATTCCTTGCTGAGCAGCGCGAGCGGCTGTCGGCGCGGACCTTTGCCAACTACGAAGACGTCATCGGACTGCTGCGCAGTAGCCTCGACAACTACGGTCCCAACTCTCTCGACGCGCGGGAGCGGCGTCGGTGGGAGACCGCGTTCGAGGAGGACGACGAGGCCTTCTGCCATCTGTTCGGCCCCGAAAAGATCCCTGAGCACCTCGGTGAGTTCCTCGGCTACTTCATGATTCGCAAGGTCTTCGCGAGCCAGGAGCTGCTGAAGGCTTCGGGGACGGTGACCAAGAAGCTCGTGCGCTGGCTCCAAGCCCGCGGCTACATCGACGAGGAGTCCGCCGGAGATGCCGTCGAGCGTGCAGAGGACGCACGGCGCGAGCTGCCGGTCGCCGATCGCCTCGGCGAACTGCTCCATGACACGGCAACAGCCGCGCCTCCGCTCGATCCCGAAGAGGTTGCCGACGAGGACTGGGTCGAGGACTACCTGACGATCGTCGGGGTGGAGCCGGGCCAGATCTGGTTCGAGGGAGGCGTCGGGCCAATCGCGGTCCCAACGAAGGCCAGCGACCTTGCCCAGCCCGGCTGGTCGTTGTTCGTGACGGCGGCAAGGCACGGCAGCCGTTGGTACCTGCTCGAGAACGGGTTCGTGTACCCCTGAGGTCCCTGATGCTGGTGCCGTGAGAACGGTGAGGCCGACCAGACCGTGATCACACGTCGCGACCAGTCTCTCGAGCGGTGCTGATTGCGCCGAACCGCCTCGCTTACGCAATAGGAGATCCCACTGAACGAGGAAGTTCGCCGCTGGCCGTGGTCGAGCGCTCGCACCGCCTCGCTGTCCGGCGGCCGCCGTATGCTGGCTGGCATGCCTGCCCGCAACGAGCGCTGCCCATGCGGCAGTGGCATGAAGTACAAGCAGTGCTGCCTGAAGCGGCGCGAGGCTGTCGCCAACGAGCTTCGCCAGCGCGACGCGTTCCTGGCCGAGCTGATCGCCTGGCTGAAGAATGAGCATGGCCAGACCCTCGAGAAGGCGAGTCAGGAGACCGCCTTGGTCCGCCTGCTGCGCGGGCCGACCGGTCGGAGCATGAGCCTCGTATGGGCGCTCAACGACCACAGGCCTGCCGACGGCGGGCCGCCGCTGCTGACGCGCTACGCCGGGCGGACCGATCTGGACGCCACGGCGCGCGCGATCGCCCGCGGCCTGACGCGGGCCCGGCTGGGTGTCTACCGCGTCGTTGCGCTCTCCGGCGAGCTGTGGATTGAGCTCGAACCGCTCATCGGCGGCGAACGGCTGCGTATCCTCGCCGGGGACGGGCTTGAGCGGCTCGGGGTTGGGGAGATCCTCGTGGCTCGGATCGTCACCGCGACCAGCGTCCCGACGCCATGGGGGCTCGGCGTCCGCTTTGCCGCCGGCAGCGAGCGGCGCTGGCGGGCGCGGCTGGCAAGCCTGCCCGCCGATCCGGCGCGCGCCGCCCTGATCGTCTTGGGCTTCCATCCCGACGATGCGGCCGAGCCGCTCCCGGATGGCGTCGACCTCTACAAGTCGACATGGTCGATTGGCGATGACGATGCGGTCATCGAAGCGCTTGAGGATGAGGACCTGTGGGAGTGCATCGGGGAGGCGATCCCCGCTGGCTGGGCCTTCTCATGGCCCGACGATCCGGCGTCCGGTGTTCTCGACCTCGGCGGTTGCGGAGGGGGTGACGGCGAGATCGAAGCGGCGCGGCTGATCGTCTGCGAACGGGAGATGACGCTCGTCAGCGCCGACCGCCGCACCCTGATCGAGCTTGGCGCCCTGCTCAAGCAAAGCCTCGGTTGGGCGATCTCGGCCCGACCTGAGACGCTTGCGGCGTGACGGTGGCCGGGCTGCATGGCTGGACACCTTGACTCAGCGCCAAGCGTCCCGTACAGTTGTACGGCAATGGCGACGCGTGCCTCGAACCGGCTTGAGTTTCGGCTTAGGCAGGAGTCCAGAGAGCGGATCGAGCAAGCCGCCAGACTGGTCGATGAGTCCGCCAGCGACTTCGTGCGAACTGCCGCTGAGCATCGTGCCGAGGAGGTCTTGCTCGAGCGCGATGCCGTCACGCTGGTGCCCGCTGCCTTCTTCGACCAGCTGATCTCCGCGCTCGACGAGAAGCCGCAGCCAAGTCCGGCCCTGGCGAGCGCCGGTGATCGTGCTCGTCGCGTGGTGTCGCGATAGCGAGCTTGCGGGTCCTCGCCGAGCAGCTGAGCGGGGCTCACGAGCTCGGCGAGTTCGACAGCGGCAGACCCGAGCTTGACGAATGGTTGGTCAAGCACGCGCTGGGCGCCGCCGCACGACGCACGGCCCGCACGTTCATATGGCATCGCGGCGATCGCGTCGTCGTCGCCTACTACTCGCTGTCAGCGCACCTTTTGCAGCGAGAGGAGCTTCCCCGTGCATTGGGCCATGGCGCGCCGCGTCAGGTTCCGGCCGTGCTGCTGGCGCGCCTGGCGCTCGCTCGATCGCTCCAGGGCCAAGGACTGGGCGGCGCGCTGCTCGCCGATGCGCTGCGGCGCGTGCTCGTCGCCACGGCGACCGTCGCTGCACGGTTCGTGGTGGTCGACGCCATTGACGAGAACGCTCTGCGCTTCTACGAGCACCACGGCTTCCGGCAGATCCCCGGGACCCGGCGGCTCGTCCAGAAGGTCTCCGACGTCGCCTCGGCGCTGGGGTGATTGCCCCCGCTCAGCAGCGGTCGGCGTCATCATGTGCCCACCTTCGCGGGGTAATTTTCCGCGGTTGGAAACGGGTCACCGGTTTGGGCACTTTTCGCCAGAAGTGCCCGAATCGCCGCTAATCCCCGCGTATCGCCGCACTTCGCGGGAAATCAGGGAGTGTCGACCGTGGAAAAAAAGCCCTGCAAATCATGCACTCGGCGGGCGGGCGAGACGATCTCGGCTTCTCATTTGTGGTCCAGGCGGTCGCCGGTTCGAATCCGGTCGTCCACCCTGACGTCAGTCGCTGCCCAGCAGTCGAACTTTTCCCCCTGGCCTTGAATTCACATCCGGCCGCGAGTCCTGCGACGATCTCTTGCAATGGCCGGCCCCGATGCGTCATGGAAGGCAATGCTCGGCAAGAACGAGCGCGATGCCACCGAGGAGGAGATCGCCGCCCTTGAGGCTGAGCACGGGCCGTTCCTGCCGGCCGACAGCGAGGGGTAGACCTTGCCTGTCCGGCGGGGTCACCCCCGCATTCTTCGGCGAGGGTGCCAGGCCAGACCACAGTTGGCGCCGGTGCCGATGCTAATGTGTCCCGTATAAGGAGTTATTTATGCGGACTACGGCAAAATCTCGAACCGGCTTGGGGCTGTTCAGTCGCCGAGAGGCAGCATTGCTGGCAGGGGTGCCGCTGAAAGCGGTCGATAAGGCGATCGAGGAAAGGATCGTCAAGGCCCGTCGGTCGAAGCCCGCCGGAACCTTGCTCGACGCCGACGACGTGATGACGCTCGCGGTCATCGGCAGGGCGGGGGTGCCGCTGCGGTCGCAGGCGAAGCGGAAGATTCGTCGCTGGCTGCAGGAGGCGCAGCCCTATGGATCGGGAAAGAGGTCGGAGCTTCAGCTGAGCGATGTAGTCGTCATTCGCCTCGATCCCGGCTTCCGCGACGCTTTCAAGCAACTGAGCAGCTATCGGGAGGGACGCGAGCGCTATATCGAATCGAATCCCGAGATTAGGCAGGGAGAGCCCGTGATCTCAGGTACGCGCATTCCCGTGCGCGCCGTTGCTGAGCGGGTGAAGGGCGGGGAGGCGATCGACGACTTGATCGAGGACTACCCGAAGGTTCCACGCAAGGCGTTCGAGGCGGCCTTGATCTACGCGCAGGCGCATCCTCGTCGGGGCCGGCCGGCTCGGCCCTGGCGGGATGCGTAGATGCGGTTCTTCATCGACGAGGATCTCTCACCGACCCTGGTCAAGGATTGTCACGAGGCCGGTTACGACGCGAGTTGCAGCCGAGATCGCGGAAGGCTTGGGGGCAGCGATCAAGCGGTTGCCGAACTCTGCATGGACGAGGACCGAACCCTTGTCACGAACAACACGGCCGATTTCCTTGCCCTGGCGGAAGAGGCGGGTTTGCATCCCGGGCTGGTCGTGATGCCGCTTGCGGGGAAGAACCAGGAGCGTGCATGGATGGCTGCGGCGATCGAAAGCATTGAAACGGAGGCGGAGGCTGCTTTCCAAGAGCCGGCGGCGATGATGGTCAACCGCGTGGTCGAGATCGATGAGAAGAGTCGATGCTCGCACTACGACTATCCGTAGCGGAGCGGGGGCGGCCGTCGCAGCGAGTCGGATTAGCGGGGATTGCGCGGCTTCGACCGCTGGTCGTCAGGCGCTACCGCTCCAGCGAAATCGGGCTCAGCGGCGATCCGCGCCACGTGGTCGACTTGTGTTCGGCCGGGGACCCTGAGAGAAGTGCATGCAGATAGGCAGTTCGAGCCAACGCGATAGGCCGAATTCAGTTTGAACCACGTCAAGAGTCCGGTCTCATTTCCGGCACTTCTGGTCCATTAAGTGCCAGAAACCGCGTTGGCCTGGACCCCTCCAACGTTGTCACCCAAGGCCGCGTGAATTTGTAGTCGCGTCGCTCTCCCGGGCATCCTCCCAGGTCTCCCTCACCTCCTTCGGGGTGCGGTAGCCCAGCCCCGAGTGGGGCCGGTGGTGGCAGGACTCGACGTAGGCGGCGATCGCCGCCCGGGCGTCATCGAGGGTCTCGAACTCCGAGCGCCAGACGAGGCGCTCCTTGAGCTTGGAGAACCAGGACTCGATGAAGGCCTGGGACTCGGGATCGCGGTAGCCCTGACGCCCGTCTTTGCCGGCCAGGCGAGGCGACCGCCCTCCAGCAGCTTGTCGCGCCAGGAGTAATAGAGGGTCTCGGCGATCTCGTGCTCGCGGCAGACGTCTTTGACGTTGCGCTCGCCGCGCAGGCCTGCCAGCACGATCTCCAGCTTCTGCTGTGCCGTGAACTTCCGGTACTTGCGTTGCTCTGCCAACTCGATCTCCTTTGGGTCGAGCGGCCATCCGAGTGATCTACGTCAGGTGGGTGTCAACGCGGAGGTGGGGTCCGGGCCAACCGGCTTGCCTGACTCGCCGTCTGAATATGGTCCTTCTGAGATCACAAATAGAAACAGACAGTCTATGCGGATTCGTGCTCGCGAGGCCGGTAGATGAAGGAGGATGCCCGCGCGACCGCCGCTCTCTGCGCGATCTTCGCATTGGGGGAGACCTTCTTCTTATTGGTGTATACTTATGCTGTATATGCTTCGCACGCAGATTTACATCACCGAGGAGCAGGAGCGGCGGATCGCGTCACGTGCCGCCGATGCTGGGGTGTCGAAGGCGCAGGTGATCCGGCGAATGCTCGATGAGGGGCTGGGAGTCGACGACGGGGTAGAGGAACGGCGCCGCGCGATTCGCGCTACTGCGGGCGCCCTTCCAGACGCCGATGGCTGGGAGTCCTGGCTGGTCCGGGTGCGCGGCGGCGGGGCGGACGACCGGCTCAGGCGCCTGGAGCATTGAGCACTCTGTTCGACTCGACGATCCTGATCGCGCACCTGCGCGGCGACGGTCGCGCGACGGACCTGTTGCTCGATGCCGCCGCGGAGGGAGCACTCGCGAGCGTGATCTCGCGTGCCGAGATCGAGGGCGGGATGCGCTCGGGTGAGCGCCGTGACGTCAGCCGGCTGTTCGACGGGCTGCGCCTGCTCCCGGTCACCGATGCGGTTGCCAGGCGGGCGGGTCGCCACCTGCGACGCTTCCGACGCTCCCATCCCGGGATCGACCTCGCCGACTACCTGATCGCGGCCACGGCGGAGGAGGAGGGCGCCGAGTTCGCGACGCTGAATGTGAAGCACTTCCCGATGCTGGAAGGGCTCTGCCCGCCCTGGTCGGTGACGCCGGCCTAGTCGCGGGGTGTCAGGCTGGGCGCGGTTGGAAATGGCGCGCGAAAACGAGGCACTTCTTGCCGAGAAGTGCCGAATCGCCGCTAATCCCCGCGTATCGCCGCACTTCGCGGTGAATCAAGGGATGTCTGGCGGGGCCAAAAAGCCCTGTAAATCATGCACTCGATCGGCGAACGAGGCGATCTCTGCTCCCCATTTGTGGTCCAGGCGGTCGCCGGTTCGAATCCGGTCGTCCACCCTGACGTCAGCTGCTACCCAGCAGCGCGTCGATGGCACGTTCAAGTGGCGGCAGATCCCGCTCTACGATCTCGAGCACGCGATGGATGTCGATTCGGAAGTACTCGTGCGCGATCAGGTCGCGAAGGGCGGCGATGTCGGACCAGGGGATCTCGGGCGCTGACTCTCGCGTCTCGGGGCTCAGGTTCTTGACGGCCTCGCCGATCACGACGAACTGGAAGAGCAGGGCGTCGTGCAGCAGCGGATCTTCCTTGGCGGCAGTTGTCTCGCCGGCTTCCTCGAGATGCCTGCGAATGGCAGCGGTGGCGTCCTGAATGTCGCGAAGGCGATCTTGCTCGTCTCGACTCACAGGGGAAGCGCCTCGCTGAGCACCTCGTCGCGGATGCGCTCCTTGAGCATGTCGGCAGTGGCGACGTCCACGGGCAGATCGAGGATCTCTCCGGCTTCGCGGCGAAACGCGGCGAGGTCGAGGAGGGTGCGGCCGGGTTTGAGGTCGACGAGGAGATCCACGTCGCTTTCGGCGGTCGCTTCACCACGTGCGAGAGACCCGAAGGCACGTAGATGACTGACGCCGTGCCTCTCGGCGGCATCGAGCAGCCGGCGACGCCGGCGGCGCAGTTGGTCCGCCTGCGGGCCGAGCTGGCTGCGCACCGAGCTGACCTGCCCGGGACGCGGTGCGGGGGGCGTCTGGATCTCCAGGCGCCTGCCGCATGCGGCTAGAAGTCGCTCCAGAGTTGGAAGGGTGGGAAGTGCCGCGCCCGTCTCGTACCGAGCCAGGGCCGACTGCGAGGTGCCGCCGCGCGCGGCTAGATCCACCTGCGAGAGATCCGCGTCCCGGCGTGCTTGACGGATGGTCTCGGGTATCGAGAGCACGAGGTAATTATATCAATATCAGTATATTCACCGAAACGGGCTCAACGTCGATCCACGCCGCCGGGTTCGACTTGCATCTCGCCGGGGCCCCTAATCCCAACGGCTGCTGTTTGAGCAGCGTGGCGAGTGGGGGTTCATCCGGGTTGCGTGGGTTAGATTGCCTGTCTCCATGGGACTCAGGTTTAAGCCGGCGACATCGGCGGCAGTTGCTGCGATCTCATCCGGCATCGTTGCCGGCGGTCACTGCGCTTGACAGACCCCGATGGTGGTTTTGAATACGCCGTTGACGGCGAGAAGCGCAGCGAAGGCTCGTCGTCCTCCTGACTGGCCAGTGAGGTGCGAGTGGCTATGACCCCAACGATTGACGAGCTGACCGTCGCCGACGCCCCCGCGGCATGGAGCGCGCTGGGGTTTGCGCTCGACGGTGAGACCTGCGTCGTTGGCGATGTGCGGATTCGGCTTGCCGGCTCGGATGCGGGTAAGGGGCTCACTGGCTGGTCATTGCGTGGGATCGACGGGATCGAGCTGGACGGACTGCCGACCACGCGGTCGAATCGGCCGATGCCGGACGAATCATCGCCCCATCCAAATGGAGTTACGACGATCGACCACGTCGTTGCAATGACGCCGGAGCTTGATCGGACCGTTGCGGCGCTGCAGGGCGCCGGTCTCGACCTTCGCCGCATCCGTGAGGAGCCGACTCCCGCCGGGGCGCCGCGGCAGGCGTTCTTCCGCCTCGGTTCGGCCCTCCTCGAGCTTGTGCAGGAACCGGCCGAGTTGGCTGAGCGCAATGGGCGTGACCGGCCCGCTTTCTTCTGGGGCCTCGCCTTTGTCGCCCCCGATCTGGATGCAACCGTAGCCGGGTTGGGCGGCGGCATGGTCAGCGAGATTCGCCCCGCGATTCAACCGGGTCGACAGATCGCGACGCTGCGCCGCGCCGCCGGCCTCGCCCTGCCGGTGGCGTTGATGACGCCTGGCTAAC
>Ga0210115_1000329_pt1 | contig 13612 bp, 14 predicted proteins | sample MayberryNW_TuleB_2_FD_185526 | JGI IMG/M metagenome (GOLD analysis project Ga0210115, IMG submission 185526) | Wetland microbial communities from San Francisco Bay, California, USA, that impact long-term carbon sequestration - MayberryNW_TuleB_D2... | ecosystem: Environmental > Aquatic > Marine... | reverse complement strand
CCTCCTGGCGGTAGACACCCCCGAGGCACAGGTCACGGTCCGCCGGGCCGCCACGGCCCTGGCGTCCCGCCAGCGAGCCGATGGCACCTTCGGCCCAAGCGCGCAGCAGGAGCGCGCCCTCATCGGTCTGCGCGCGCTGCTCCGGGCCGCGCGCGCCCCAGCCTGAGCGAAAGTGATGAACAAACAACGTCGGCGGCCACGGGGGAAAATCGAACGGCTCCAGGCCGGGCCGGACGCTCCGGGCTTGGACCGCGATCTGACCGTGTATCTTCCCCCCTCCTACGGGCGGGGCGAGCGCCACTACCCCGTGCTCTACTTGCAGGATGGCCAGAATCTCTTCGACCCTGAGGAGAGCTTCGCGGGCTCGTGGCGGGTGGACGTCGCCATGGATCAGGCGGCGGGGCGGGGGTTCGATGGGATCGCGGTCGGGATCTGGCACGCGGGTGAGGAGCGGCTGGCGGAGTACAGCCCCTTCGATGATCCGAAGGCAGGGTCCGGCCGGGGACGAGAGTACGTGACCTACCTGGCGGAGACGATCAAGCCGCTGGTGGATGCGCGCTATCGCACCATCCCCGGCCGGGGTACGACCTGCGTCGCCGGCTCCTCGATGGGTGGGCTCATCAGCCTCTTCGCCTTCCTCGCGCGCCCCGACGTCTTCGGGGCCACGGCGGCCATGAGTCCATCGCTCTGGTACGCCGGCCGCGCCATCTTCGAAGCGGTGGAGGCGGCGCCCTTCCAGCCCGGCCGGATCTACCTCGACGTGGGGCGGCGGGAAGGCGAGGAGACCGTGGCGGACGCTCGCCGGCTTCGCGATCTGTTCATCGCCAAGGGCTATCGGAAGGGCGACCAGATCCGCTATGTCGAGGATCTGGCGGGCGGCCATGAGGAGGCCGCCTGGGGCCGCCGCCTTCGCGCCGCACTGCCCTTCCTGCTCGCACCTCCGGGGTGACCCGTGCACCACGAATTCCACCGATGGTTCAGCCCGGCCCTCGGCCGGGAGATGGCGATCGATGTCGTGGGCCACCACGGCGCCCGGGTGCTGGCGTTCCCCACGTCCATGGGCACCCACCGCGAGTGGCTCGACCGCAGGATGCACGAGGTGCTCGCCGACCACATCCAGCAGGGCTGGATCCAGCTCTTCCTGCTCGATCACCTGCCGGCCGAGACCTGGAACGCCGACCACCTGCATCCCGGCGCCCGGGCCTGGCGACATCTCCAGTACGATCAGTATCTGGTGAGCGAGGTGCTGCCCTTCACCGCCAGCCGCAACGGCAACCCCTACCTCATCGCCACCGGCGCCAGCCTAGGCGCGTACTACGCGGCCTGCCTCGGGTTTCGGCACCCCCACCTGGTGAACCGAATCATCGGCATGAGCGGCACGTACGACGTCCGGCGGCTCACCGGCGGCTACTCCGACCACAACGTCTACGCCTGCAATCCGGTCGAGTTCCTGCCCCTGGAGCACGACCCCGGCCGGCTGGAGGCACTCCGCCGGCAGGACATCATCATCGCCGTTGGGCGGACCGACCCGGCGTACGCCGACAACGAGGCGCTCTCGGCCATCCTCTGGGCGAAGGGCATCGGGAACGCCTTGCGCATCTGGGACGGTTGGGCGCACGATTGGCCATACTGGGAGAAGATGATCCGGCTGTATATCGGAGGACACGACTGACATGGCACGCCTCACACGCACGGCCCCCAAGCGGGTGGGACTCATCCTCGGGAGGGAATGGTCGTTCCCGCCCGCCCTCATCGAGGAGGTGGCGAAACGGGACGAGGGCGTCACGGTCGAATACGCCCGGATCGGCGCGACCCTGATGGACCAGCCCTGTCCCTACGACGTGGTGATCGACCGTATCTCCCACGAGGTGCCGTTCTATCGGACCTGGCTCAAGAAGACGCTGCTGGACGGCGTCACCGTGGTCAACAACCCGTTCATGTGGAGCGCGGACGACAAGTTCTTCGGCGCGGCCCTGGCCACGAAGCTCGGCGTCGCCTCTCCCAAGACGGTGGCGCTGCCGAACAAGTCGTACGTCCCCGGCATCGTGCCGAGCGAGAGCCTGCGAAACCTGGAGTACCCGCTCGACTGGGAGGGGCTCGCCCGGGAGATCGGGATGCCCTGCATCCTGAAGGATGCGCACGGCGGCGGGTGGAAGGAGGTCTACGTCTGCCGCTCGCTGGACGAGCTGCTGCACCACTACGACCGCTCCGGGCTCCTCACGATGGTGGTCCAGGAGTACATCCAGTGGGAGCAGTTCGTCCGCTGCCTCTGCATCGGCCAGGAGGAGATCCTGGTGATGCCGTACGAGCCGCGGGAGCGGAAGTACCTGGTGGAGCCGGGCTATCTCACGCCCGAGCTGGAAGCCCGCATCACGGAGGATGCGCGCACCCTGGTGCGGGCGCTGGGCTACGACATGAACTCGATCGAGTTCGCCATCCGGGGTGGCATCCCCTACGCGATCGACTTCATGAACCCCGCGCCGGACATGGATATTTACTCGCTCACGCCGACCTACTTCGCGTGGACCGTGCGGGCGATGACCGACATGGCCATCCGGCTGGCGAAGAAGCCGCGTCGCCAGTCGCGCGCACTCAAGTGGGACGCCGCGTTCACCGCCGGGCGCTAGGCGCGGTTCCGTGCAGGAGGCGATCGCCCACTACCACGAGCTGCTCACCGACGAGCTGGCCCAGGCGTCCGAGGCGATGCTCACGGACCAGCTTCGGCGCCGCGGGCTCGTGTTCGGTGACCGGCCTCTCGCCACCGTGCTGCGGCCGCGGTTCATGACCCTGGACCGGTACCGGCTGCTCCAGCACCGGGTGCGACTGCTGATGAGTGCCTTCGGGAAGGTTTACGAGCGGGCAATCGTGGACCGCACCTTCCGGCACCAGTTCCGGCTGACCGACTGGGAAGAGCGGCTCATCGCAGGCGAGACCGGTCTCCCCGAGCCCAGCCCGACCTCGCGACTGGACGCCTTCGTGATGGACGAGGCGGGCACGATGTCGGTCACCGAGTACAACGCGGAGACGCCGGCGGGCGCGGGGTACAACGACGCCCTGGTCGCCTCCTTCGCCGACCTGCCGATCATGCGGGCATTCGGCCGGCAGTACGAGGCGATCCCGCTGCCGGCGCGGCACGGCGTGCTGCACGTGCTGCTCGACGCCTACGAGGCGTGGGCGGGACGCCGCGAGCGACCGAGGGTGGCCATCGTGGACTGGCCCGAGGTGCCCACCCGCAGCGAGTTCGTGCTGTTCCAGGAGTATTTCACCGCGGTCGGCATCGAGGCCGTCATCGCCGACCCGCGTGAGCTGGAGCTTCGTGGCGGCCGGCTCTACGGGCCCGGTGGCCGCGTGGACCTGGTGTACAAGCGGGTGCTGCTCGCGGAGCTGGTGGAGCGCTGCGGGGCGGACACGCCGCTGCTCCAGGCCGTCGCGACGCGCGCCGTGTGCATGGTGAATCCGCCGCGCTGCAAGGTGCTCCACAAGAAGGCGAGCCTCGCGGTGCTGTCGGACGAGCGAAACCAGTCGCTCTTCACCCCGGAGGAGCGGGCCGGCATCACCGCGCACGTGCCGTGGACACGTATCCTGGAGGAGCGGCGGACCGAGCACGCGGGAGCCGAAGTGGATCTGGTACCATTCGCCGTCGCCGAGCGGGAGCGCATGGTGCTGAAGCCCAACGACGACTACGGTGGCGCCGGGATCGTGCTGGGCTGGACCGTGGATGCAACAACCTGGGGGCAGGCGGTGGCGGACGCGCTCGCGAGCCCCTACATCGTCCAGGAGCGGGTGGAGATTCCCTCGGAGCCGTACCCCAACGTGGTGGACGGCCGCGCCGTGTTCGCCGAGCGGATGATGGACACCGCGCCTTTCGTGTGCCACGGCGACTACGCCGAGGGCTGCCTCACGCGCCTCTCCACTGCCGCCCTGCTCAACGTGACGGCCGGCGGCGGCTCCACCGTCCCCACCTTCGTGGTGGAGCGGCGCTGATTCGACCGGAAAGGAGACCGGGATGCAGGCCCCCTCGCTGACGCTCGGCGTCGAGGAAGAGTATCAGATCATCGACCCGAAGACCCGGGAGCTGACCTCGTACATCACGCAGATTCTGGAGGCGGATCACCGCTTTCTGGAGCAGGTGAAGCCCGAGCTGCACCAGTCCATCGTCGAGGTCGGCACCAAGGTCTGCCGCACGCCGGCCGAGGTGCGGACCGAGCTGGTGAGCCTGCGGGGCGCGGTGATGGAGCTGGCCGCGCGCAACGGACTCAAGATCGCCGCGGCGGGGACCCATCCGTTCTCGTCCTGGATCAAGCAGGAGATCACCCCGCTCGAGCGCTACCTGGGTGTGAAGGAGGACATGCAGGACCTGGCCCAGCGTCTCCTCATCTTCGGCACCCACGTGCACATCGGGATCGAGGACCGGGAGTTCCTGATCGACGCGCTCAACGTCTCGCGCTACTTTCTGCCGCACATCCTCTGCCTCTCGACCAGCTCGCCGTTCTGGAACGGGCGCAACACCGGGCTCAAGTCCTACCGTAGCATCGTGTTCCGCGGCTTCCCCGGACCGGCGTGCCCCGGATCATCCCCAACTGGCCCGAGTACGCGAGCTACCTGGAGACCCTGACCTCCACCGGGTGCATCCCCAACGGCTCCAAGATCTGGTGGGACGTCCGTCCGAACTGGAGCTACCCCACATTGGAGTTCCGGATCTGCGACGTGTGCACTCGGGTGGACGAGGCGGTCGCGGTGGCCGCGATCTTGCAAGCCATCGTCGCCAAGCTGTGGAAGATGCGGCGCGACAACGTCACCTTCCGGACCTACTCGACCGACCTGATCGAAGAGAACAAGTGGCGGGCGGTGCGCCACGGGCTCGCGGGCAAGCTCATCGACTTCGGCAAGCAGCAGGAGCTTCCCGCCACCGACCTGATCCGCGAGCTGCTGGAATGGTTCATCGGTGACGTAGTGGACGAGCTGGGGAGCCGGGCCGAAGTGGAGTACGCGTACCGCATCCTCTCGGAGGGCAGCAGCGCCGACCGGCAGCTGGCGACATACCGCCGGACCGGAGACCTGAAGGACGTGGTGGACCAGTTGATTGCGGAGACGGAGGAAGGCGTGGTGGGTGGAGCCCCGAAGGCCGAGGGGGCGTTGGCTTAGATTACGGGTGTCATCCCCAGCATATCGAGGGATCTTGTTAGGCGAGCAAGATCCCTCGCTACGCTCGGGATGACACAGATAGTCAAGGAGACCAAGTGCGCCGCAGACCCGTCATCGGCATTCCGACCCAGACTCTGCACTCCATCGATGGCATCCCCGAGGGGCTGCCGGACTCGTGGGTGATGAACCAGCGCTATTCCCGCGTCGTCGCGACGGCGGGTGGGCTGCCGATGATGATCCCCCTCCTCGAGGAGGAGGACACCCTGCGGGCGATCTACGACCGGCTCGACGGAGTGCTCCTGCCGGGTGGGGTAGACCTCGACCCCGCCACCTACGGCGAGGCGCCGCTTCCCACCTGCGGCCGGCTGGACCCCGCGCGCGACCGGGTGGAGCTCGCCTTCGCCCGGTGGGCCATCGACGAAGGCAAGCCGCTCTTCGGCCTGTGCCGCGGGCTTCAGATCGTCAACGTGGCGCTCGGCGGGACGCTCTATCAGGACATCGCGGCCCAACGGAGCGACGCAATCAAGCACGACTACTTCCCGACGGCGGGCTACACGCGCGATCATCTGGCGCATCCGGTGACCGTGGCCGCCGGCTCCCGGCTGGATGCCCTGGTCGGCACCGCCCCACTCAGGGTGAACAGCATGCACCACCAGGCCGTGAAGGACCTCGCGCCCGCTCTCGTCTCCACCGCGGTCGCGCCCGACGGACTGATCGAGGCCGTCGAGTCGCCCGAGGGCGCCTTCCTCCTCGGCGTCCAGTGGCATCCCGAGTCGCTCACCGAGCGGGATGCCCGCATGCACCGGCTGGTCGCCGGATTCGTGGAGGCCGCCTCGCGATAGATGGCCGATCAGGTCTTGGAACAGCCCCCCCGCGTCAGACTCACCGCGTTCTCCCACGGCGCCGGCTGCGCCTGCAAGCTCGGCCCCGGCGAGCTGTCCGAGGTCCTCGCCCACCTGCCTCTCGTGGCCGACCCGCGGGTGCTGGTGGACGCCGCCACCCGCGACGACGCCGCGATCTTCCGGCTCTCGGACGACCGCGCCCTGGTCGCGACGGTGGACTTCTTCACCCCGATCGTGGACGACCCGGCCCAGTGGGGCGCCATCGCGGCCGCCAACGCGCTGAGCGACGTCTACGCGATGGGCGGGACGCCGCTCTTCGCCCTCAACCTCGTGGGCTGGCCCCGGGGCAAGCTCCCCTTCGAGCTGCTGGGCGAGGTGCTCGCCGGGGCCTCGGCCGTCGTGGCCGAAGCGGGCTGCCCGATGGTCGGCGGCCACTCGATCGATTCGGTCGAGCCGCTCTTCGGCATGGTAGTCCTGGGCGACGTCCACCCCGACCGCATGCTCACCAACGGGGGGGCCTGCGCCGGCGACCTGCTCGTGCTCACCAAGCCGCTCGGGACCGGGATCCTCACGACCGCCCTCAAGCGCGACGCGCTCATCGAGAGCGGGATCCGCGACGCGGTCCACTCGATGACCACGCTGAACGCGGGCGCCTCCCGCGCCGCGCTCCGCGTCGGCGTCAGCGCCGCCACCGACGTGACCGGCTTCGGGCTGGTGCGGCACCTGGGGAACATGCTGGCGGCCAGCCAGGTGGCGGCGGAGCTGGCATTCGAAGCGTTGCCGCTGCTGCCCCACGCTCTCAGTCTCGCCGCCCGCGGCGTCGTGCCCGGCGGTACCCAGCGGAATCTTGAGGCGGCGCACGACGTCGAGTGGGCCGACGACCTGGCGCCCCACGAGCGGCTCCTCTGCGTGGACGCCCAGACCTCCGGCGGTCTCCTGCTCGCCGTCCCGCCGGAGAACGAGACGGCCCTGCTCGAGGCGCTGCGCGAAGCCGCGACGCCCGCCGCGGCGGTGATCGGTCGGCTGGTCTCCGGCCCCGCGGGGCAGATCCGCGTCACCCGCCGGCTCTAGCGTACCGACATGGCGCTCCGCTGGACCTCGCAACGCATGGATCAACTGGAGAACGCGGTGCGGCGCGGGCTGCGCGTCACCCTCACGCGACGGGGGACCGAGTACATCGTGGTCGCCCGGCGACTGGCGACGGTGGGTCGGAAGGAAGCGCTGATCGGGCACCTGCCGATGACCGGCGAGGAGCTGCCGTTCGTCCTGGAGGAGATCGACCATTTCCAGGTGATCGATTGAGCCAGCCGGTCGCCGTGCTGCACCTGGACGAGAGCTGCCTGGGCAACGGTCGAGAGGGAGAGAACCCCGGAGGCGGCGCGGGGCTCATCGAAGTCCGCTCGCGGGGCGGCCGAGTCGAGCGTCGCGACTTCTACCTCCACGAGCCCGCCACGACCAACAACCGGATGGCGCTCATGGGGGCGACCAGGGCGCTCGAGATCCTGGGCGGGAAAGGAACCCGGCTCAAGGCGCTGATGGTCTCCGACTCGCAGTACCTGGTGCGGGGCGTCCGCGAGTGGATGAACGCCTGGGCCGCGAGGGGCTGGACCCGGAAGGGCGGCGCGATCGAGAACCTGGAGCTCTGGAAGCGCTTGCGGACGGCCCAGGCGAAGCACGACGTGCAGTGGACCTGGCTCCGAGGTCATGCCCGGCATCCGAAGAACGAGTACGCCGACCGTCTCGCGGTCCGGGCGGCGCGAGAGCAGCGGAGCAGCGAGGGCGCGGTGCCCTCGGGCTTCGGCGAGTGGCTCGCGACCGAGCAGGAGAAGGGACTGTACGCCGACTACGATCCGGACTCGGCGTTCGCCGCGCTGGAGGCGAGAGTCGCGGAAGGGGAGAGCTTTCCGCTGGTGCTGGTCCAGTGATCCCGCTGACGGTTGACACTGCCGGGGGACCTTCCGTAACCTGCCATACGGTGACGCTTCCCAGGGGGCGCCGATGACCGAGGTCGAGAGATTCTTCCGCCGCCTGGTCAGCACCCTGGCCGCCAGCAGTCCCGCCCGTCTCCAGGGCCCGCTGCTTCTCGACGACATCACCGGCTCGATCCTGCCCTACCGGACCCACCGGCGAGCCCTCGAGCTCGACACGGTCGAGGACTACGAGGTGGTGCTCCTGCGCCTCTGCGCGGGCGAAGGCGATCTCGTGTGGACCGAGCCCGAGGACGCGCGCAAGCGGTTCGTCGCGGAAAGTCGGAGCAACAATCCCGACCTCACCGCGCTCTACGCCTTCGAGAACGTGTATCTGAGCTTCCGGCCCGAGCCGCTTCTCTGGGCTCTCGCGCCGGACCCCCGCGCCGACTACGCCCCGCCCGCGCCCCCGTCGGAGGCATCGCAACCTGAGCCCGAGCCGCGCGGGCCTGAGGTGGAGGATCCCGTCCTGGTGCTCGGTGCCGCTCAGCTCGAGATGCCGCCTCGCCCCGAGGAGTCGGACCCCACCCTGCCCGACGGGATGGTCGAGGCCGCCGAGCCGCCACGGCCCAGCTGCCTGTACTGCGGCGGATCACTCCCCTCCAACCGCACCGTCAACTTCTGCCCCCACTGCGGGCAGAGCCAGACCCAGATCCTCTGTCCCGAGTGCGACAGCGAGGTCGAGCCCGGCTGGCGGCACTGCGTCAACTGCGGCGCCGCGGTTGGGGAGGCCTAGCAGGTGACCGTCTGGAGCACGCTCAGCCCGAAGGACGTGCTCTCCGTCATCCTGGGCGGCGGCGCCGGCACCCGACTCTTCCCGCTCACCAAGGACCGGGCGAAGCCGGCGGTCCCGCTGGGCGGGAAGTACCGGATCGTGGACATCCCGATCAGCAATTGCCTCAACGCCGACCTCCGGCGCATCTACCTGCTCACCCAGTTCAACAGCAGCTCGCTGCACCGTCACATCCAGGAGAGCTTCCGCTTCGACAGCTTCTCGCACGGGTTCGTCGAGATCCTGGCGGCGCAGCAGCGGACCGAGAGCGAGAGCTGGTACCAGGGCACCGCCGACGCCGTACGCCAGAACCTGGTGCACCTGGGCGACTACCCGCACCGGCTGGTGCTCATCCTGTCGGGAGACCAGCTCTACCGCATGAGCTTCCGCGCTCTGCTCGAGCGGCATGCATCGAGCGGCGCCCAGGTGACCGTCGCCACCACGCCGGTCCGGCCCGAGGCCGCCCACGCGTTCGGCATCATGGGCATGGATCCGACGGGACGGGTGGTCCGCTTCGAGGAGAAGCCGCACGACCCCGAGGTGCAGCGCTCGCTGCGGGTGGACTGGTCACGGGTCGAGGGCCTGGAAAGCCCCGTGGCCCCGGACGCGCTCCCCGCCTCGATGGGCATCTACGTCTTCGACCGCGCCGTCCTCGCCGAGGCGCTCGAGAGCAGCGAGGCCGACTTCGGCAAGCACGTCATCCCGCGCATCATCGCGACCCATCGGGTGCACGCCTTCCAGTACCAGGGCTACTGGGAGGACATCGGCACCATCCGATCCTTCTACGAGGCCAACCTCGATCTCTGCGAGCCGTTGCCGAAGTTCAACTTCTACGACGCCACCGCGCCGATCTTCACCCACGCGCGCTACCTGCCCGGCACCAAGATCATCAAGAGCCGGATCGAGCGCTCCGTGATCGCCGACGGTTGCATCATCAACGACGCGCTGATCGAGCACTCCCTGGTGGGCGTGCGGGCCCGGATCGAGACCGGCGCGACCATCCGCGACTCGCTCGTCATGGGGGCGGACTACTACGAGACCGCCGACCGGCCTGCGCCGGCCGGGGCGCCGCCGATCGGGATCGGTCGGGGTGCGTGGATCGAGCGGGCCATCGTGGACAAGAACGCCCGGATCGGTGACGCGGTGCGCATCACCCCCGAGGGCAAGCCGGCCCAGTTCGACGGGCCCAACTTCTACGTCCGCGACGGCATCGTAGTGGTCCCCAAGAACGCCGTCATCGCGAGCGGGACCGAGATCTGACCCTGCTGCGCGACCGCCACGATGGCGCTTGCCATGGAACTGCAGCGGCGTCGCTGACCGGCTTTCCTTGAAGTGACTTCGGGCCGGGGCGATATTTCGAGAGATGTGCCCCTCCCCTCGTCTCACCCCTGCCGACGTCGTATTCCTGTCGGGCGTCCGCACCGGTTTCGGCAGCTTCGGCGGCTCGCTGAAGGACCTGTCCGCCACCGATCTCGGCGCCATCGCCGGTGCCGAGGCGCTGGCGCGCGCTGGTGTTCCGGCACCCGATGTGGATCACGTCGTGTTCGGAAACGTGCTCCAGACCTCGGCCGATGCTCCCTACCTCGCCCGTCACGTCGGCCTCCGGATCGGACTGCCGATCGAGACGCCGGCGGTCACGGTCAATCGGCTTTGCGGATCAGGCTTCGAAGCCGTGGCTCAGGGGGCGCAGCAGATCCTCCTGGGCGAGTCCGAGGTGGTGCTGGCCGGGGGAACCGAGAGCATGAGTCAGGCCCCGCACGTGGTGCGCGGCGCGCGCTGGGGCCTCCGCCTCGGTCCTCCGCCTCCCCTGGAGGACGGTCTCTGGGAGGCGCTGCGCGACCCGCAGTGCGGACTCTCCATGGCCGAAACGGCGGAGAACCTGGGCCAGCAGTACCGGATCGGGCGGGAGGCGGTGGACTGTTTCGCGGCGCTGAGCCAGGCGCGCGCCCGAGAGGCCTGGACGCGCGGTGACTATGCCGGCGAAGTGGTGCCGATCCCGCTCAAAGACCGGAAGACACGCGAGACCCGGCCCTGGGCGGCAGACGAGCACATGCGTCCGGATACCACTCCGGAAGCGCTGGCGAAGCTGCCGCCTTATTTCAGGAAGGACGGCGTGGTCACCGCGGGCAACGCTTCCGGCATCAGCGATGGCGCGGGGGCGCTGGTGCTGGCGAGCCGGCGCTACGCGGAGGCGCACGGGCTCTCGCCGCTGGGACGGGCGGTGGCCTGGGCCGCGGCCGGGGTGGACCCCAGCATCATGGGGATCGGTCCGGTGCCCGCGGTCCGGCGCGCGCTGGAGCGCGCGGGCCTCACCCTGGACGACATGGACCTGGTGGAAGTCAACGAGGCCTTCGCCGTGCAATATCTGGCCGTCGAGCGGGAGCTGGGCCTCGATCGGGAGCGCACCAACGTGGACGGCGGCGCGGTAGCCCTCGGCCACCCGCTGGGGGCGAGCGGCGCGCGGATCACCCTGCATCTGCTCCACGCGCTCCGGCGGCGCGGTGGTCGGTATGGACTGGGCGCCGCGTGCATCGGCGGCGGCCAGGGCATCGCGGTCATCGTGGAGGCGAGCTGATGGAGATCCTGCTGGGTGGTCTCGCGGTCGCGGTGCTCTATTCCTTCATGAGCCTGCGCGTGCTCCGGCAGTACGAGCGCGGCGTCACCTTCTTCCTGGGGCGGTTCTGGGGCACCAAGGGTCCGGGCCTCATTTTCCTGCCCGCCGGTTTCGCCGGCCAGAAGCGGGTCTCGCTTCGCATCGTCGCCCTCGATATCCCACCGCAGGACGTCATCACCCGCGACAACGTGTCGGTGAAGGTCAACGCCGTGCTCTACATGCGGGTGGCGGACCCGGCCAAGGCGGTGATCGAGATCGAGGACTACCTCTACGCCACCAGCCAGCTGGCCCAGACCACCCTGCGCTCGGTGCTGGGCGAGGTGGAGCTGGACGAGCTGCTGGCCGACCGGGAGAAGATCAACGCCGTGCTCAAGCGGATCATCGACGCCCGCACCGATCCCTGGGGCATCGAGGTCTCCGCGGTCGAGGTGAAGGACGTGGACCTGCCCGACCAGATGAAGCGCGCGATGGCGCGGCAGGCGGAGGCGGAGCGGGAGCGCCGCGCCAAGGTCATCGCGGCTCAGGGCGAACTCCAGGCCTCCGAGACGCTGGCGCAGGCGGCCCGCACTCTCGCCTCCGAGCCGATGTCACTCCAGCTCCGCTATCTGCAGACCGTCACCGAGATCGCCACGGAGAACAACTCGACCACGATCTTTCCGGTGCCGATCGAGCTGTTCCGCCCCTTCCTCAAGGCGGTCGGGGCCGCCCAGGCCTCCGAAGCGAGTCCGCCGCTCCAGCCCGGCGAGCCTCCCACACCCGCGCTGAGCGCCGGCGAGCTCTCCACGCTGATCTCGCAGCTGAGGATCGGCGCCGCCCGCGGCACGCCGCAGGAGTAGCATGGTGGAAGGTCTCCCGGCTCGCATCGACCGGGCCGCCCTCGAGCGCATCATCCAGCGCGCCGCCGAGCTTCAGACGGCCGATCGCGAGATCGGTGAAGGGCTGACCACGGAGCAGGTGATGGAGCTGGGCCGGGAGGTCGGAATCCCCGGCCGTTTCCTCCAGCAGGCGCTGCTGGAGGAGCGGACCCGTATCGTCCAGGCCGGACCTGAGGGTCTGCTCGGCAGGACCGTCGGGCCCGCGGGGATCGCCGCGCAGCGGGTGGTGCAGGGCGAGCGCGAGAACATCGAGACGGTCCTGGTCGACTGGATGGAGAAGCAGGAGCTGTTCTCGGTGCAGCGCCACCAGCCTGGCCGCATCACCTGGGAGCCCACCGGCGGGTTCCAGGCCGCCTACCGCCGGGCGGTCGGCGCGGCCGGCGGCAGCAAGCGGCCGATCATGCTCGCGAAGGCGGACACCATCTCGGCAACCGTGCTGGCGCTGGAGCCGGGCTACTGCAACGTGACGCTCATCGCCACCGCCAGGAAGCGCAGGAACGAATCGGTGGCCGGCAGCGCGGCTCTCGCGGGCCTGGGCGCGGCAGGAACCGGCGTGCTGGCGGCGGTGGGCGCGCTTCTACCGGTCGTGCTGGTCCCGCTGCCGCTGGGGCTGGGACTCGGCTACCTCGTCGTGCGGCAGTACGGGCCCGTCGTCGAGCGGATCCAACTGGGGCTCGAGCGGGTGCTCGACCAGCTGGAGCACGGCCGGCGCTCGCAGCGCGGTCTGCCGCCACCTCCCCGCCTCATCGACCTGCTCGCCAACGAAGTCCGCAAAGCCCTCAGCAGCTGAAACCCAGGCCTCGAGGAGACCCGATGTTCGGTTATGACTGGCCGCGCCTGCATGCCGCACTGAATGATCTGCCCACCGCCCTGCTGGTGACCGCGGTCTTGTTCCAGCTGCTGGCCATGGCAACGCGGCGGGAGGCGTTTCGCCAGGTCTCCTTCTGGACCTTGATCATCGGTGCGCTTGGCGGCGTCGCCGCGGTCCTGTCCGGTCTCCAGGCGGAGGAGCACATCGCCCATGGCGACGCGGTGCACCGGGTGATGGAGACGCACGAGAAGCTGGCCTTGGTCACTCTGGGGATCTTCACCGTGTTGGCGCTTTGGCGGCTGCTGAGAGAACGGCGGATGGGCACGGGGGAGCGCGCGCTGGCGCTGGCAGCCATGCTGGCCGGCGCCGGCGTGCTGATCGCCACGGCATCCTACGGGGGTCGACTCGTGTTCGACCACGCGGCGGGCATCCCCACGGACGTGCTCACCGCGGAGACGCGCTCGCGCAGCGAGGGCCACCACCATGTCGCGGGCGAGGAGCATGACGAGGACGGCCATTCACACGAGGGCACGCCCGCGCCGGCAGCGGCCACCGATTCGGCCGCCCATGCGGACCCCCCGGGGAC
>Ga0210115_1000328_pt1 | contig 13642 bp, 9 predicted proteins | sample MayberryNW_TuleB_2_FD_185526 | JGI IMG/M metagenome (GOLD analysis project Ga0210115, IMG submission 185526) | Wetland microbial communities from San Francisco Bay, California, USA, that impact long-term carbon sequestration - MayberryNW_TuleB_D2... | ecosystem: Environmental > Aquatic > Marine >... | reverse complement strand
CCGCCGGTCCGATTCGAGAACCGCCGGCCGCCTTCGACGATCCGCCCGACGAAGTCGGCCGCGGCCGCTTCGGACGACCAGCTCGCATAGGTGAACCCAATCAGGTCCGAGAGCACGTGGTCGCGGAACAGGCAGGCGATGGATCGCTCGCCCACGCGGACGGTGTAGGGACGATACAGCGTCTCCGGCTGCTGGAGGTGGCCGTGTGCGTCGCGCGTCAACGCCACACCGAGGCTGCGGGCCAGGATCAGCTCGTCGGTCGCCATCCAGCCGAACCCGGCATCGGCGGCAAGCGGCACCATGGCGTCGGAGACCGAGCCTTCGGACGGCCAGAGGCCGCGCGGCGCCTGGCCGAATGTCTCGGCATGGAGCGCGGCCGCTCGCTGCAGCTGCTCGGCGGCATCCTCCGGCCGGCGAAACCGCTGCCGCGGCATGCGCGAGTGCGGGTGCGTCCGGAGGTAGACATCGGTATCGCACAACAGCGGCAGGATCGGGTGGTAGAACGGCGAGGTCGAGAGCTCGATCTGGCCGCTTTCGGCCAGTTCGCGGTGCACCGGCACCACCGCACGCAAGATCTCGAGCTCCACCTCGCGCAGCGTCAGCTTGTCGTCTTCCCCGAAGCCGCGGCCGCGCGATACCAGGGCGCGCACGCGCGCATCGCGATCGAGATAGAACGGATCGACCCACGCCAGCTTGTGCCAGACCTGCAGGTCCCGGAGTTCCGCCTCGCTGAACAGCCGCGCGACGCCCCCGGCCGCCCCCGCCTGCTCCTTCTTGCGCAGCAGCTCCGCATATCGCGGATACGGCTCGATCATCCGCGCGCGCTGCGCGTGGAAGAAGTTCGCGACGATGAAGGCGCGATCTTCCTCGGTGAGCTGCGCGGCCGGCTTGAGACTGAGCTCGAGGCTCCGATCGCGCGCGCGATCCTGCGCGAAGGCGTCGAGCTGCACCAGCAGTGACGGAACGAGGTTGATGGTCAACCGCATCGCGGGGAACTCGCGCAGGAGCGCCGCCATGCCGTAGTAGTCCTTCAGCCCATGCAGCCGCACCCACGGCAGGATGTGCTCGCCGGTGGCGAGGTCCTGGTAGAACGGCTGGTGCATGTGCCACAACAACGCGACTCGGGTCATGTGCTATCGTTCGAACCAGCAGGGCATGCGCCTGTGACCCCGGCAGCTGATCCGGGCTGGTTACCAGCTGTCGCCGGGCGGGATACTGCCGACGGAATGATTCGGATCCTCGACCGCTATATTATTCGCGAACTCGTCCTGCCGTTCGCGCTCGGCCTGCTCGTCTTCACCTTCCTGCTGCTCATTCAGCCGCTTGCCGACCAGGGCGAACGCCTGATTGCCAAGGGCGTGTCGTGGCAGATCGTCGGCCGCGTACTGCTGACGCTCGTGCCGCAGGCGCTCGCGGTCACGATTCCGATCGCGCTCCTCATCGCGCTCCTGATCGCGTTCGGACGGCTCTCGGCCGATCGCGAGTCGGTCGCGTTCCAGGCCTGCGGGATCAGCATCTTCCGCCTGCTCCGCCCGGTCCTGCTCGTCGCGGCGCTCGCGTGCGCGGCGACCGCCTACATCATGTTCGTCGCGGTCCCGGACGCGAACCAGGCGTTCCGCGAGATCGTCTACGGCGTGGTCGCCGCGCGCGCGGAGAACGACATCAAGCCACGCGTCTTCTTCGAGGACTTCCCCAACCGCGTGCTGTACGTCCGCGAAACGGGCCCGGGCCGCTGCGGCTGGGCGGACGTGTTCCTCGCCGACACGGCAAAGCCCGACGAGCCGACGATCTTCACCGCGCAGTGCGGACGCATGGTGATCGATCGCGCGAGCCGCACGGTGGAGCTCGTGCTCGAGAACGGCACGCAGCACGTGACGAACCTGCGCGACCCGGCGAAGTACGAGGTCACGCGCTTCACGCAGTTCGTCACCGGGCTCGATCCGGACTCGGTCTTCCCGCCCACGGAGATCCTGAAGGGCGACAACGAGATGACCGTCCCGGAGCTGCGCGCGCGCGCCGGCGAGCTCGTGAAGAACGGCTTGTCGCCGCACGGTCCGCTGATGGCGCTGCACCGGAAGTTCGCCATCCCGGCCGTCTGCTTCGTCTTCGCGCTGATCGGCCTGGGCCTCGGGCTCACCAGCGGACGCGGCGGCAAGCTCGCCGCCTTCGTCCCGGGCATCAGCGTCGTCTTCGTGTACTACGTCATCGACTATCTCGGTCGCCAGATGGCCAAGGGACAGCTCGTGGCGCCGTGGCTCGCGACGTGGGCGCCGAATATCCTGCTCGCGATGGCCGGGTTCGCGCTGCTCTTCTGGCGCGCGCGTTCCGCCGAGAAGCCGCTGCGGCTCTCGGCGCCGCAACTGATGCGGTGGACGAACCGGCATCGGAGCGCTCCGTCGGCGACGGCTGCCTCGCGCGCGCAGCGCGTCGTGGTCGTGATCCGGCTGCCCCGGCTGCACCTCCCCACCCCGCGCGTGAAACTGCTCGACTGGTACGTATCGAAGCTCTTCGCGAAAATCGTCGCGCTCACCTTCTTCGGCCTGCTCGGGATCTTCTACATCTCGACGTTCATCGATCTCTCGGACAAGCTGTTCAAGGGCACGACGACCGGCGCGATGCTGCTGCAGTACTTCTATTACGCCACGCCGCAGTTCGTCTTCTTCATCATCCCGCTGGCCGTGCTGATCACCGCGATGGTGACGATCGGCATCCTCACCAAGAACAGCGAGCTCGTCGTCATGCGCGCGTGCGGGATCAGCCTCTATCGCGCGGCGGCGCCGCTCTTGATGTTCGCGATGGTGTCGAGCGGCCTGATGTTCCTGCTGCAGGAGCAGGTGCTCGCCTACGCCAACCGCAAGGCGGAATCGCTGCGGCACGTCATCCGCGGCGGCTCGCCGCGGACCTTCGACGTGGTGAACCGGAAGTGGCTGGTCGCACGCGACGGGGACATCTACAACTATCTCTTTTACGACCGCCAGCGGCGCGAACTGAACGGCCTCTCGGTATTTCAGTTCCGGCCGCGCTCTCCCGAGATTGCGACGCGCACGTACGTGACGCAGGCGCACTATGCGCCCGCCGAGGGATCGTCGGCCTGGCAGGGTCAATCCGGATGGGTACGCGAGTTCGCGGGCACGGCAGAAACGAAGGCGTTTGCCACGTTTCCCGGCCGCATGCTGACGCTCGAACCGCCGGATTACTTCGCCACCGAGTCGCCGGACGCCGATCGCATGACGTACCTGCAGCTGCGGCGCTACATCCAGGCGCTGAGGGCCAGCGGGTTCAACGTCACCGCCCAGACCGTGCAGCTCTATCGGAAGCTGTCGTTCCCGTTCGTCACGATCATCATGACGCTTATCGCGGTGCCCTTCGCGGTCACCACAGGGCGGCGCGGCGCGCTGTACGGCATCGCCGTCGGCATCGTGCTCGCCGTGGTCTACTGGATGACCATCAACGCGTTTGGCGCGGTGGGCAGTGCCGGCATGCTGCCGCCGATGCTTGCCGCGTGGGCGCCCAACCTGATCTTCGGGGCTGGCGCCGCCTACCTGCTTCTGACCGTTCGCACGTGATTCGCGACGCGGTCGGACGGATCGTCCAGGCCTGTGCCCGAGCCGGCTGACTATCGCGGCGCGTTGCGCTGCGCCCGCACGTCCCGGATCATGACGCGCCCCGCGGCGCCGGGAAGCGAGTGCGTCGTATCCACGACGAACAGGATCGAATCGACCGTGTCGAGCCGCACCTTGCGATCGAGCGTGCTCTCGACCGGCGTCATATCGGCGAACGCCACGAGGATCTCGCGCGGCTGTGGACCCACGACCACCGAGCGGATCCATCGGCGGCCGGACTGCGGATCGCGCAGCTGCACGGAGACCCGCATCTCGCGATCCGCACGGGCCTCGAAGCGCAGGCGGCTCCACGAGGCCAGCGCCCCGCGCACGACGGGCAGCCGGAGCGCGGCGTACTGACCGTGCGGCGCGCGGCGATCGAGCTCGAATTCGAGCGTGGCGGACGGGACGGTGAGTCCGGTGTCGTTCACGTCCACGAGATCGGCGCGCGAGTCACCCGAGTGCTCGACGGCCCACCCGGCGCCAGGCGCGAGCAGGTCGCGCGTCTCCGCTGTCGCGGGCGGCGGCACGACCCTCACGACCGGCGAGGGCGGACCGACATAGATCGGGTTCGTGACGATCCATGGAAACGCGGGCGTGCCCGGCGCATCCTCGAGAAATGCCTCGAGCCGATACACCGCGCGCCTGCCCGACGCCTGGTGCACGTAGCGCAGCGTGTTCCCATCGGCGGCCGAGACCGCGCGGCCGTCGCGAATCAGCTGCAGGACGACTCCCCGTCCGGCCGGCACCGCCGCTTCGATCAGGACGTCGGAGGTCGACGGCAGCTCGTCGCCCATGACGGCGCGGGACCCGCCGCCCGTGGCGGTGAACATCACCGGCGCGGGCCGTGCGAACGCGTCGATCGCGGTGTACACGTGCCCGGCGCGCATCCCGGCGAGCAGCCGCGCGGCGTCCGCGCCCGCATCGCCCGTCCGCCGCTCGACCCCCACCCGCAGCGCGAATGCGCGAAACGCGGCTTCGTAGGACGGCAGGCGGAGCGAGATGTCGCGATCGCCAGGTTCCCAGTTGCCGCGGGCGCCGATGCGCGCGTGCGCATCCTGCCCGGCAACGCCGATCACGCGCCGCCGTTCGGCAAGCGCGTCCCAGCGGGCCAGCACCGAGGCGGGCCGATCGAACAGCGAGGCGATCGTCTCCGGAGATCGCAGCCAGTACGTGAGGAGCGCGCGGACCACGTGGCCCCGCGGCTCGTCGCGCCACTCGCTGTCGGCGTTCAGCCACTCGAGACCGTCGATTGGCGCGGTCCACTCGCGCCACCGGAGCTCGGCCTTCGGCGAGGCCGCATGCGCCACGATGCCGAGCCCGCCCAGGCGGCGCACGTCGTCCACCACGTCGCGTGGCTCGCCTGCCAGCCGGTACGGCGCCTGCGGGAGGCCGAGCGCCAGATAGTGACCGCCCTCGGTGCTGATCTCGACGGCATCGAGGCACAACACGCCATCGATGTACCGCGGCGGCAGCGGCGCGCGCGTGCCGTCGCCGTGGTCGGTGACGATGACGAATTGGAGTCCGGCGCGGGCCGCGGCGCGCGCGATCCCGTCGACCGTGCCGGCGCCGTCCGATCGCAGGCTGTGCACGTGGAGCACGCCGCGCATCACGCGCGCATCCTCCATCGCGCCCGTCTCCCGCGCCGGTGGCGGAAGAACGCTCGCGAGGAGCAGCGCAAGCGCCAGCGCGACGCCGGTCGCGATCAGCAGGCCGCGCCTACGCATCGCGAGCGACGGGGGACCTGGGCGGATTCGGCGCCGCCATCATGCACGCGGGTGGAAACGGTCGTAGATCGCGCGCATGCGCGCCTCGAGCACGTGCGTGTAGATCTGCGTAGTCGAGAGATCCGCGTGGCCCAGCATCATCTGGATCGCACGCAGGTCGGCGCCGTGTTCGAGCAGGTGTGTGGCAAACGAGTGGCGCAGCACGTGCGGGCTCACATCGCGCTGGATGCCTGCCGCAACACTGTAGGCCTTCAGTATCCGCCAGAAGCCGGATCGCGTGAGCGCTCCCCCTCCGCGCGCGTTGACGAACAGGCGCGCCGTCGCCCGCCGCCCCATCAGGCCCGGGCGGGCCCCGGAGAGATAGCGCCGCACCCACGCGGCCGCCTCGTCGCCAATCGGCACGAGCCGCTGTTTACTGCCCTTCCCCAGGCAGGTGAGATATCCCTCATCGAGATGCAGATCCTCCAGCCCGAGCGTGACGAGTTCGGTGACGCGGAGGCCGGTTGCATAGAGGAGCTCGATGAGCGCGCGATCCCGCAGGCCGCGCGGCGTGCGGACGTCCGGCTGCGCCAGCAGTGCCGTGACCTCGTCAGCCGACAGATAACTGGGCAGTGTCTCCCAGGCGCGCGGCGCGCGCAGGTCGCCTGCCGGGTTCATGTCGAGGCGCCGGCTGATTGCCAGGAAACGATAGAACCCGCGCACGCACGCGACCGTGCGGGCGACGGACCGCGGCGCGTGCCCTTCCGTCATCAGCTGCCGGACGAAGGCCTCCAGTTCCCGGCGTCCGAGTGCCGCCGATGGGCGCTCCTCCCCCGCCGCATAGCGCGCGAGCAGCTGCAGGTCGCGGCCGTAGCTCTCGAGCGTCAACGGCGCGAGCCGCCGCTCGACGCGGAGGTAGTCGAGATACGCGTCGATCTCGCGATCGCCGTCGGGCGGTGCGGATGCGGGCTCCAGCATGTCGGACATCGGCCGATCGACAGCATACCGCGCGCGCCGCTGGTTCGCAGGCCTGCGATACAATCGCGGCGTGCACGGCGTGCACGACGAGGTCCGCATGGCCATCCGCTCCAAGTGGCAGTCGCTTCCCACCGAAGCGATCAACCCGGCAACGCTCGCGATCGACAAGCTCACCGCCGCCGAGATCGTAGATCTGATGATCGGTGAAGATCGGAAGGTGCTGACGGCGGTGCAGCGCGAGAAGGACCGCATCGCGCTCGGCGCCGAGATGATTGCCGATCAGCTGCGCAAAGGCGGGCGCCTGATGTTCGTCGGCGCCGGCACGAGCGGACGGCTCGGCGTGCTGGAATCCGCCGAGATGCCGCCGACCTTCGGGACCGATCAATCGCTGGTCCAGGCGGTCATGGCCGGCGGACGCCCGGCAACCTTCCGCGCGAAGGAAGGGGTCGAGGACAACTACGAGGAAGGCGCGCGCGCGATCACGCGCCTCCGGCCCACGAAGAAGGACGTCGTCATCGGCGTGTCGGCGAGCGGGATGACACCGTTCGTCCGCGGCGCGCTGACGCGGGCGCGCAAGAGCGGCGCAAAGGTGCTCTTCGTGACCTGCGATCCCAAGACGGAGCTGCAGACGTTCGTCGACCTGACGATCGCGCTGTCGGTCGGTCCGGAGGTCATTGCGGGCTCGACGCGCCTCAAGGCAGGCACCGCGACCAAGATGGCGCTGAACATGCTCACCACAGTGGCCATGGTGCGCATCGGCAAGACGTACGGCAACCTGATGGTCGACGTGAGCACGGGATCCGAGAAGCTGCGCGATCGTGCCCGGCGCATCGTCAACATCGTCACGGGCCTCGACTACGACGAGGCCGATCGCCTGCTGAAGCGCGCGCACTGGAACGTCAAGGCGGCCCTGGTGATGCAGAGGACGGGACTGTCCTATCCGAAGGCGCTCAGCAGTCTGCGCAAGGCGCATGACCAGATGCGCGACGCGCTCGGCGAGGACATCGAGGCGCGGCTGCGCGAGCTCATCGCCGAGAACTCACACCTCTGAGGCGTGGCGCGAGCCTTCACGCGCGCCGCCCGTCAGCGACTCGTCGCGCCCTCGAGCCGCGCGGCCGCCTCCCGATCCACCATCACCTCGGCATCCGGGTGCAGTTGCAGGAACGACGCCGGCAGCATCGTCGTCAGCGGGCCATTGATGGTCTGCTGCACGCAGCTTGCCTTGCGTCCGCCCGTGGCCACGAGCACGATCCGGCGTGCGTGCAGGATGGTCGCCATTCCCATCGACAGCGCTTCGACCGGCACCTGCTCCACGTTGCCGCCGAACAGTCCGGCGTTGGAGACACGCGTTTCGTGCGTGAGCGTGACGCGATGCGTGCGCGCCGCCAGCTCCGGCCCGGGCTCGTTGAACCCGATGTGGCCGTTGGTGCCGATGCCGAGAATCTGAAGGTCGATGCCGCCCGCCGCGTCGATCGCGGCTTCATAGCGTCGGCACTCGGCCTCGAGATCCGGTGCGGTGCCGTCGAGAAAGTTCAGGTGCTCCGGCGCCGCGTCCACGTGGCGGAACAGGTGCTGCTCCATGAACTGGCGATAGCTCGAGGGATGCGATGCCGGAATCCCGACGAATTCGTCGAGGTTGAACGTCCTGACCCTGGCCCAGCTCGCGCGTCCGGCGGTCTGGCGCGCCAGCTCGTCGTACAACTTGATCGGTGTGCGCCCGGTAGGCAGCCCCAGCACGATGGCGGGGCTCTGGCGGATGGCGTCGGTGATGCGGCGGGCCAGCTCGCGGGCGAGCGCCCCCTGGTCTTCGAACACGGATGTCTGCACGCGATTGTCTCTCACGGATGGGCGCGGTCACGCCATGGACGTGCCGAACACGCTGGCAGGCTCCTGAACACGCAGCCTGACTGAAGAATGCCGAGTGAGGAATGGAACGACGGCCGAATCTCGAGGGTGGCTACCTTCTTCATTCTGCATGCTTCATTGCAACGACACTCCTTGAGCAACCTGCTGAAACGTTCTTGACGACCAGGGAGCCTCGCCATCGAGCCGGATGTCGTCCAGCAGGACGTCCGCCCCGCGAACGCGGGCGCACCCAGCCCTGTGGGGGCCGGGCGTCAGGCAGTAATGTACTCCGGCACCTGGGCGCCGCCTCGCGCCTCCTCGATCGCGAGCCGTACGGCGCCCGTGGCCGGTTCTTCGGTCAGCAGCGTTGGCTGGCTGCGGGGTGCGACGTCCGGCAGCCGCCGCAGGACGTGCTCGCGTACCGTCGGTACGACGCGAAAGATGCTGCCCGTCAGCACGAAGGGAAAGATCGCGCCCCGAAGCCCGAGTTGTTCGGCGACCGACGCCGCCGCGATCACCATCTCCTCGGCCCCCTGGTCGGCGATCCCGCGCGCGACCACGTCACCCTCTTCGACTGCGTGCTGGACGACGTCCCCGAGCGAGGCGATGCGTCGCCGGCGCGGGTCGCGGAGGTGGATCTCCTGCACGAGGTCCTGGACGGAGCTGACACCGAAATGCGCGAGGACGCGGCCGGTGAGCGCGGTTGCCGGCCCGCGCCCGTCGTCGTGGCGCACGACCGCCGTCAGCACGCGGCGTCCGAGCCAGTAGCCGCTGCCCTCGTCGCCGAGGATATAGCCCCATCCGCCGCTGCGCGCCGCGCGCCCACGCTCGTCGCGGCCGTAGCAGATCGATCCCGTGCCGCAGATCACGACGATGCCCGCACGGTCGCCGGCGCCGGCGGTCAGGGCGACGAGCGCATCGTTGACGATCAGCGTCGGCACCTTCTGCCCGATGCGCCGCATGATGCCGCGCATGATCGCGGAATCGTCGGGCCGATCGACGCCGGCGATTCCGACACAGATCGCGGCGATCGGGACCGGCCGCATCGCCAGCGCGCTTTCCATCACCTCGTGCAGGACCTTCTCGACCTCGAGCTCGCCCATGCCCTGCAGGTTCGCGCCGGGGCCGCGCGCCGAGGCGAGCACCGTGCCGTGCTGGTCGGCCAGCAGGCAGACGGTCTTGGTGCCCCCGGCGTCGATGCCGAGGACGTGAAAGGACTCACCCGGATCCGTGTGGGGCATTCGTGAGGGCCGGATGGCAGCATAGGAAGCGCGCGCCATCGCTGTCAACACACTCACGGATTTGCTTCACCACGGGGCACTATCCACGCGACGCTCACTGCGAGTGCTTTCCACCTGGCGCGGATATCCACGGATCTACTTCACGCGACGCGAAGCGCCACAGATTTCCACGGATCTGATTTCACGGGACGCGGATCGCACGGATTCCCGCGGATCTATTTCACGAGTCACGGATCGCCACGGTTTCCACGGATTCAATTTGCGAGAGTGCTTGGCCCGCTTGCCGCCTACTGCGTACTGCTCACTGTTTGCCGCTGCATCTTCATGCAGCAGCGCGTGGTCTCGTCCGCCGCGACCGCAGAAATCCGTGTTACAGTGCTTCGATTTGATGGCCCGCGACTCTCCTCCTGCTATGCGTAGCGCGTCTCTCCTCCCGCGCCGCGCGATCCTCTCGTGTGTCCTTGCGTGTCTCGCGATGCTCGCAGGTGCGGAGCGGCCTGCCGCGCAGCCGGATTCCGAGGTGCGTGCGTTGTGGGTCACGCGAAGCAGCCTGACGTCGCCCCAGGCCATCGACGCGATGGTGCGATCGGCCGCGAGCAGCGGGTTCAATACGCTGCTCGTGCAGGTGCGGGGCCGCGGCGATGCGTTCTACGCGAGCACGATCGAGCCGCGCGCGGAACTGCTCGACGGACAGCCGGCGGCGTTCGACCCGCTTGCCGCCACGCTCTCGGCGGCGCACGCGCGCGGGCTGCGGGTGCACGCGTGGGTGAACGTGAACCTCGTGTCGAGCGGCGCGGATCTGCCGAACGCGCGCACGCACCTGGTTTACCAGCACCCGGAATGGCTGATGGTGCCGCGCGCGCTCGCCGTCGAGCTTGGCCGCCTCAACCCGCGCAGCCCCGGCTATGTCGGGCAACTTGCGCGGTGGACGCGCGGCGTGTCCACCGAGGTCGAAGGGCTGTACGCCTCGCCGATTCACCCCGGCGCGGTGGATCGCCTCGCCGAGGTCGTCGATCAGATCGTCAGCGGCTACGCGATCGACGGCCTGCACCTCGACTACATCCGGTACCCGACGGCGGCCTTCGACTACAGCCGCGGCGCGCTGCGCGCGTTTCGCGCCTCCATCGAGCGCAGCCTCACGGCCGCGGACCGGCAACGGTTTTCGGCCACCGACATCAGCGGGCTCGTGGGGCTGGCCGACGCGCGGGCGGCGGACTGGGCCGCCTTCAGGCGGTCGCGGTTGAACACGCTGGCGATGCGGCTGCGGACGGTCGCCAAGGGGCGCCGCCCCGATCTCGTGATCAGTGCGGCGGTCTACCCCGATCCGGCGGAAGCCGCGGCGAACCGCCTGCAGGACTGGCGCATGTGGCTCGACAGCCAGTGGATGGACGTCATCTGCCCGATGGCGTACACGCCGGACACGGCGGTCTTCGCTTCGCAAATCGCGCTCGTCCGCCAGGTCGCCGGCACGCGTCCGGTCTGGGCGGGCATTGGCGCGTATCGCCTCTCGTCGTCGCAGACAATCGAGAACATCCAGACGGCCCGGCGCCTGGGCGCCGACGGCGTGATCCTCTTCTCCTATGACAGCCTGAGCGGCCCGGGACGCGCCGCCGATCGGCTGTCGTCGATCGGCCGGGCGGCATTTGCCGCCCCGTGATCGGACTGCACGGCGCCGCTGCCCATGGTGCTCGGTTGGATCGACTACGCCGTCATCGCGGCCTACCTCGTCGCCATCACGGCGTTCGGATCCTGGTTCGCGAAATTCCAGAACACGACGCGTGACTACTTCCTGACCGACCGCTCCGTACCGTGGTGGGCGATCTGTTTCACCATCGTGGCCACCGAAACGAGCACGCTCAGCTTCATCGGGGTGCCGGCCGAGTCGTACGCCACCGGCGTGCCCGGCTACACCGGCAACCTCACGTTCCTCCAGCTCGCGCTCGGCTACATCGTCGGGCGCATCCTCGTCAGTTTTCTGTTCATCCCCGCGTATTTTCGCGGCGAGCTCTTTACTTCGTACGAGCTGCTGACCCGCCGCTTCGGCCCGTCGGTGAAGAACGTCGCGGCCGTGATGTTCCTGATCACGCGGACGTTTGCCGACGGCATCCGCCTGTTCTCGACGGCGTTGGTGATCGCGGTCGTGACCGAAGTCCCGGTGACCTGGACGGTGATCGTGCTCGGCGCCGCCATGATCGTGTACACGATGCGCGGCGGCGTCTCGGCCGTCATCTGGACCGACGTGGTCCAGATGTTCGTGTACGTCGCGGGCGCGCTTGCCGTCGGGTGGGCGCTGCTCGTGCAGATCCCCGGAGGGTGGTCCGAGGTCGTGCGCGTCGGATCCGAGACGGGCAAGTTCGTCATGTTCGACTGGACGTGGGACATGACGCGGACGTACACGTTCTGGTCCGGGCTGATCGGCGGCATCGCGCTCACGCTCGCCACGCACGGCACCGACCAGTTCCTCGTGCAGCGGCTCCTGTCGGCGCGGTCCGCGCGCGCGGCGGCGCAGGGACTCGTCACGAGCGGCTTCATCGTGCTCGCGCAGTTCACGCTGTTCCTGCTGATCGGCGTGATGCTGTACGCGTACTACCTGCACCATCCGCTCGCGCCGGGCGTGCGGCCCGACCAGGTGCTCGCGAGCTTCATCGTGACCGGACTGCCGGCGGGGCTCTCGGGCTTCATCGTCGCTGCCATCGTCGCGGCGGCGCTCTCGCCGTCCATCAACGCGATGGCGGCGACGACCGTCAACGATTTCTATGTGAAATACGTACGGCCGGACGCCGACGAGACCACGCTGCTGCGCCTGGCCAAGCAGTTGACGGTGTTCTGGGGCGTCCTGCAGATCGCGGTCGCGGTCGCAGCGCAATGGATGGATCGGTCGGTCCTGAGCGCGGGGCTGGGCGTGCTGTCGCTCACGGCAGGTCCGGTGCTGGCCGCCTTTCTGCTCGGCGTGCTCTCCCACCGCGCGCGGCCCCTTCCGGTGCTGCTCGGGATGGTCGTCGGCTTCGCCGTGCTGATCGCGGTCTGGTGGACGAACGTGGTCGCGTGGACCTGGTATGCGTTCGTCGGCGCGGCAGTAACCGTCGCGGTGGCGTGGCCGCTCAGTCTGGTCTGGCAGGAAGACGCATCGCCCACCCGCGCGTCATCGGTGCGGTGATGTCGAAACCGTGTCGATCGCGGGTCTGTAGGAGCGGTTCGCGAGCCGCCCTACGGTCGGGGCTCGCAACCGAGTAGGGTATGACCGGCTCCTGCTGCAATTGTCAGCGCGGCGCCGGACGCGAGGAGCCGATTCCCGGCCGCGGCGAGGTGGTCGGTTGTCCGTCCTGTTGCTGCCCGGGTCCCTGCGTCTTCGTGCCGTACGGCACGTAGGTGAACTCCCACTGGTCGTACCGCGATTTTCCGTTCAGCACGCGGAGGCTCTTCGCGGTGCTCTTGCTGCGCACGCCGCCGATCAACTGCCCCGGCGCACGCTTCGGCTGGGGCGTGTTCTGGGGCTGGTCTGCGGTGTCGGTGCTCTGGCGCGGCGCCACTCCCGGCCGGGACATCGTCTGTCCGCCGGGCCGCGACATCCCGGGCGGCATGTTGGGCGTCGCGCCCATGATGCCGACCGGCTTCAGCTCGAACTCCGCGTTGGCGATCGGGTCCTTGTACTTCTTGCGCAGGAGACGCTGCTGGACGAGGATATCGAGGTTCGGCGGCCCCGGCGCGCTGAACTTCTTCCGAAACAGCTGAATCGCGCGGTCGTACTGCTGCCCGCGCCAGATCAGTTCGGCCTCCTTCTCGCGCTGGTTGGCCTGCCGCCAGACCGGCATCGCCATGCTCATGAAGATCGCCAGAATCGCCATCCCGACAAGCAGGGCCACCATCGCGTATCCGCTCTCCGATCGCGTCGCTTGCGCCCTTTCCACCGGTCTACTATTCTTGTCACCCGATGGTAACACGCGCGCGATCCGCCTGCCGGCAGCGTTCCCTCCTCGGCCTGCTGTTGACGGCAGCGCTGATTGCCGTGGGCTGCGACAAGGTGCAGCTCACCGCGCCGACCGAGTCCACGATCCAGCTGTTCGCCAACGCATCGTCGGTGCCGCTCAACGGCTCGGTCGAGATCGTCGGCACCGTGGGGATCGCGATCATCCTCGGCATCTTCGGCTTCCACCACGGGCTCGACTTCCTGTTCTCCACCGAGAACGTGCAGAACGCCGCGAGCAACCCGCTCGGCCTGGACTTCGGCGGCAACTGGTGGACCGGGGCCGCTCTGATCGCGGTGCTGGCA
>Ga0210115_1000326_pt1 | contig 13696 bp, 5 predicted proteins | sample MayberryNW_TuleB_2_FD_185526 | JGI IMG/M metagenome (GOLD analysis project Ga0210115, IMG submission 185526) | Wetland microbial communities from San Francisco Bay, California, USA, that impact long-term carbon sequestration - MayberryNW_TuleB_D2... | ecosystem: Environmental > Aquatic > Marine >... | reverse complement strand
TTGGCCTGGGCCGCTTTGGGATTTTTCTCGGCGATATCTTGCAGAATTAATTGATAACCGTCGGCCGGCGGGTAGGGGTATTCGGGCATAAACTTGGCGTGCCAGTCCCACGATTCCTCGAGGATCTTGCGGTCATTCAGACGAGAGTATTTTTGCATAATCTTGATCGTGTTTTCCTTATGGCTCTTGAAATAATGAATCGCTTCGACATAGGCGCGCAGGTAGCGACGGACGAACTCCGGGTTATCACGGGTTAATTTTGTCGAAGTGAAAATGCCGTTTTGCGGGAACGGTATCTTGAGCGTGACCATATCGACCACGGTCGGATAGCCGAGGCGCTCCGCCATCGCCTTGCCCGCTTCGGTGACCACGGTGAAGTTGACGATGCCTTTCTGCAGCGCCACCATGCGCTCGATGGCGCCGCCGATGACGCGCAAATTGACGTCCTTCAGCGGATCGAGGCCGATTTTTTTCAGCCCGACTTTCAGCGCGAACTCGGCCGTCGTGCCGGCGATATGCGTGCCGCCGATCTTGCCGCGCAACTCTTCATGTTTCTTGATGCTCGGTTGAGACACGAGGTAGTAGGGCAACACGTTGACGTTGCCCGCGACGGCAACCACGTCGCCGCCGGCGAGGCGGGCGCTCGCCAACCCGGGTCCGCCGCCTTCGCCGATCATGATCTCGCCGGCCAATATGGATTGAATGCCGCGCACGCTGCCGGAAATAAAAATGACGGTGGCGTCGATGCCGTGCGCCCGGAGGTAGGCGGCCGTGCCGCGCGTGGCGACGATCGAGAACCCCAGCTCCGCCAGCCCCCGGACGACCGGCAGCGCCGTCGGCTTGTCGTCGTTGTTGACGCTGATGAAGGCGGTCCCCTCTTCCGGCAGGCGCTGGCCCACCGCGAGCTGCGCCTTCGCGAACGCGACGCCAAAGCTGGCCGCGCCGCCCATCACCTCGCCCGTCGACTTCATCTCGGGGCCGAGGATCGTGTCGACGCCCGGGAACCGCACGAACGGGAACACCGGCGTCTTCACGAACACGCCCGCCACCTGCAGATCGTCGACGAGCCCGAGCTCGGCAAGCGTGCGCCCTGCCATCACGCGCGCGGCGACCTTCGCGAGCGGGATGCCGGTCGCCTTCGAGAGGTACGGCACCGTACGTGATGCGCGCGGGTTCACCTCGAGCACGTACAGCGTGTCGTCCTTGATCGCGTACTGCACGTTCATCAGCCCGATGACCTTGAGCTCCCGGGCGATCCGCCGCGTGAACTCGCGGATCGTGCCGAGGTGCTTCTCCGCCACCATGAACGGCGGCACGACGCAGGAGCTGTCGCCGGAGTGGATGCCGGCTTCTTCGATGTGCTCCATGATCCCGCCGATGACGACCGCGCCGGTCGCGTCGGCGACGCAGTCGACGTCGAACTCGAAGGCGTCCTCGAGAAACCTGTCGATGAGCACCGGGCGCTCGTGCGAGACGTCCACCGCGTCCTGCATGTAGCGGTCGAGCGTGGACATGTCGTAGACGATCGCCATGCCGCGGCCGCCGAGCACGTACGAAGGCCGGACGACGACCGGGAACCCGATTGACGACGCCACCGATCGCGCTTCGTCGCGCGACGTCGCCGTGCCGCTCGCCGGCTGCGGGATACCGAGGTCCCACAGCAGCTGAGAGAAGCGCTGCCGATCCTCGGCAAGATCGATTGAGTCCGGCGATGTCCCGATGATCGTCACGCCCGCCTGCTGCAGCGGCAGCGCGAGCTTGAGCGGCGTCTGCCCGCCGAACTGCACCAGGCACGCCACCTCGCCGCCGGCCGACCGCTCGCGTTCGAGCACCGCCATGACGTCCTCGAAGGTGAGCGGCTCGAAGTAGAGGCGATCGGTCGTGTCGTAATCGGTCGAGACGGTCTCCGGGTTGCAGTTGACCATCACCGTCTCGAAGCCCTCCTCGCGCAGCGCGAAGGCGGCGTGACAGCAGCAGTAATCGAACTCGATGCCCTGTCCGATCCGGTTCGGTCCGCTGCCGAGGATCACCACTTTCCGCCGGGGCGTCGGATCTGCTTCGCAGAACGGCTCGTACGACCCGTACATGTACGGCGTGAACGACTCGAACTCCGCGGCGCAGGTATCGATCCGCTTGTAGCTCGGGACAATGCCCGATTCGTGGCGCTTGTCCCGGACCGCGCTCTCGTCGGCGCCGAGCAATGCGGCCAGCTCCGCGTCGCCGAACCCGGCGCGCTTCAGCGTCAGGAGCAGCTCGGGCGACATCTCGCGGAGGCCGATCATCGCCGCCGTTTCCTTCAGCTCGTGGATCTCCGCGAACTGCTGCAGGAACCATCGATCGATCTTCGTGCAGTCGTAGAGCTGCTCGACCGTCCACCCGCGGTCGAACGCCTCGAAGATCGCCCAGATGCGCCGATCGTTCGGCACGGTCAGGCGCTTCCGCAGCTCCGCGCCGTTCTCGTCCTCGTCGACCTCCGTCGGGGTGAACAGCCGTCCCTGGCGGCTCCCGAGCTCCAGCGATCGCACCGCCTTCAAGAACGCTTCCTTGAAGGTCCGGCCGATCGCCATCGCCTCCCCCACCGACTTCATCTGCGTCGTCAGCGTGCGATCGGCTTCCGGGAACTTTTCGAAGTTCCACCGCGGGTACTTGACGACAACGTAGTCGATCGTGGGCTCGAAGGAGGCCGGGGTGAGGCGCGTGATGTCGTTGGGGATCTCATCGAGGTGATAGCCCAGCGCGAGCTTTGCCGCGATCTTCGCGATGGGGAAGCCGGTCGCCTTCGACGCGAGCGCCGACGAGCGCGACACGCGCGGGTTCATCTCGATCGCCAGCATGCGGCCGTTCTCGGGATTGACCGCGAACTGGATGTTGCTCCCCCCGGTTTCGACGCCGACACGCCGGATGATCCGGCGCGCGGCATCGCGCATCCGCTGGTACTCCTTGTCGGACAGCGTCATCGCCGGCGCAACGGTGATGCTGTCGCCGGTGTGCACGCCCATCGGATCGATGTTCTCGATCGAGCAGATGACGACGAAGTTGTCGGCGACGTCGCGCATCACCTCGAGCTCGAACTCCTTCCAGCCGATCACCGATTCCTCGATGAGGATCTCGTGCACCGGCGAGAGGTTCAGCCCGCGCGTGACCAGCTCCCGGAACTCTTCGATGTTGTACGCGATGCCGCCGCCGACGCCGCCGAGCGTGAACGACGGGCGGATGATCGACGGAAAGCCGGTGGCCTGCACCAGGTCCAGCGCCTCGGCGAGCGTGCGCGCAAGGCCGCTCCGGGGCACCTCGACGCCGATCTCCTCCATCGCGTCGCGGAACAGCAGCCGATCCTCGCCGACCTTGATCGCCTCGATCTGCGCGCCGATCAGCTCGACACCGTGGCGCGCGAGCGCGCCGTTCTCGTGCAGTGCGACCGCGAGGTTGAGCGCGGTCTGGCCGCCGACGGTCGGCAGCACGGCATCCGGCTTCTCCTGCGCGATGATCGCCTCCACGATCTCGGGCGTCAGCGGCTCGACGTACGTGCGGTCGGCAAACTCCGGGTCCGTCATGATCGTCGCCGGGTTGCTGTTGACGAGCACGACTTCGAGGCCCTCGTCCTTGAGCGCCTTGCAGGCCTGCGTGCCGGAATAATCGAATTCCGAGGACTGGCCGATGACGATCGGCCCGGAGCCGATGACGAGGATGCGTTTCAGGTCGGTGCGTCGGGGCATGGGAAGACTGGACGGGTTGATCGGCTTCAGGCCACGTGCTTCGGGCATCCGGCACGACAGGGCCCGCGGCCCGAGCACGGCCCGGAGCCGGAAGCCCGGAGGCGGTAGTCCGAAAGCTTACTTGTTTTCAATCTCGTCTATGAACTGCCTGAAGAGGTAATCCGCGTCGTGCGGGCCTGGGGATGCCTCGGGGTGGTACTGCACCGAGAACGCCGGCTTCGACGTGTGCCGCAGCCCCTCGACCGTCCCGTCGTACAAATTGAGGTGCGTGACGGTCACGTCCTCGGGCAGCGAATCCGGGTCGACCGCGAAGCCGTGATTCTGCGACGTGATCTCGACCTTTCCGGTATCGAGAAACTTCACGGGATGGTTCGCGCCGCGGTGGCCGAACTTCAGCTTGTACGTGCGCCCGCCGACCGCGAGGCCCATGATCTGGTGCCCCAGGCAGATGCCGAACATCGGCACGTCGCGATCGAGCAGCTGCTTCACGTTGTCGATCGCGTACGGAAGCGCGGCGGGATCCCCCGGGCCGTTGCTGAGGAAGATGCCATCCGGCTCGATCGCCAGCAGGTCGGCGGCCGCCGTCGTCGCGGGAAACACACGCACGTCGCAGTTGTGCAGGGAGAGCCGCCGCACGATGTTCTGCTTCATTCCGAAATCGTAGGCGGCAATGCGCAGCTTGCGCGACGCGCGGCGCTCGGGCGGTACGCCGAACTCGCCGGCCTCTTCGAGCGACGCGGCGCTGCAGTCGTACGGCTCGGTGGTCGTGACGCCCAGCACGAGGTCGCTGCCTTCCATCGGCGGAATCGCGCGCACCCTCTCGATCAGCTCGTCGGGATCGACCGGGCCGGTGGCGATGATGCCGCGCATGACGCCGGCCGACCGCAGCTTGCGCGTCAGCGCGCGCGTGTCGATCTCGGCGATGGCGACGATGTCGTTGCGGAGAAGATAGTCGCGAAGCGTCGCGTCCGCGCGCCAGCTGCTGGCAATCGGGGAGCTCTCGCGCACGATGAAGCCGGCCACGCGCGCGCGGCCCGACTCCGTATCGTCGCTGGTCACGCCGTAATTGCCGATCTGCGGCGCCGTCATCGCGACGATCTGGCCCGCGTACGAAGGATCGGTGAGCACTTCCTGGTAGCCGGTCATGCTCGTGTTGAAGACCACTTCGCCGGCGGCTTCTCCGTGCGCCCCGACGGACGTGCCCTTCAGCCACGTCCCGTCTTCGAGCGCCAGCGTTGCATTCATCTCACCGCCTCCTCTTCGAGCGACGCCGCCACGCGTACCCGCTGGCCGGCCACGACGCGCACCGCGGAGCTCCAGCGGTTGTGGCCGGGGAGCTCGAGCCGCACGACGTGGGACCCGGCCGACACCTCGGCCACCGACAGCGGCGTCGTGCCCGCGAGCTTTCCGTCGATGAACACGCGCGCGCCGCTCGGCCGCGATTCCACGAGCACGGCGCCGACGAACTCACCGGACGCGGTGCGCGGGGCCGGCGGCGGCGCCGCCGATCGTTCCTCCTGCGCCGCGGCGCGTGTCCGCCGCATCGGAACGTCCACGCTTGCCGTACTGCGTCGGGCCGTCAACGTGACGCGGCGCCGTTCCGGCTGATACCCCGCCTGCGAGACGCGCAGATCGTACGCGCCGTATGTCAGGTTCTCGAGAGTGAGCGGCGTCTGCCCGCGCTCCCGTCCATTCACCGTCACCATCGCGCCGCCCGGACGCGACCGCACGGTCAGCTGCCCGGTCGCCGGAGGCGCGGCGGTGGCCCGGCGGGTGGCGGCCGGCTGTTCCGCAGGTCGCGAGCTCGGCGAGCTCTTGGCCGATGCGGGAGGCGCGGGCTCCGACGCCGCGCTCGTGATCGCCGGCGGCTCGGGCACGGTGTTATCCGTGAAGTCGCGCGCGGCCGATTCGTTCGAGCCGGTAGCTGCCGCGGGCGGGGCCGGTTCCGAGACCGCGGGCGATCCCGCCGCCGGCGCGGCTTCCGATGCACCGGCTGGCGCGGGCGCTCCGTCCGTGCGCGCGTCGACGTCCGCCGGAGCATCCGCACTCGAGCGGTTGAGCAGCATATACGCGCCGCCGAACCCGAAGGTGACCCCAAGCACCAGCAGGACTGCGATTACCTGCCAGGACAATCCGCCGCTCGGGCGGCGGGCACGAGCGCCGAGGGCCGGTTGTGCCGAGCGCCGTCTGTGTTGTTCCGCTTCCGCACGAACGGGCTGGTTCTCCCATGCGAACGGCTGGGCCGCCGGCGCCGCGTGCAGATCGAGATCGTCAGCGCGCTCGTCATGCGAGGCCGGTTCGACATCGAAGCGCGACGGACCGGCGGGCACGACGGGTTCCTCCGGCGCGGGCTCCGCAATGGCCTGGGGCTCCGCTGCGACCGCTGGCGTCTCAGCGTCGGACGACCGCTCACCGGCCGTGCTGGCGTGATCCGCCCATGGCGTCGGCTCGTCGAGCAGCGTCGGCAGCGCAAGCGCCGGGGCGGCGGTCGGAATACGAGCGGCCTCGAACGCGGACATGTCTCGAATGGCCCCGCGCAGCGCGGCGGCAAACGCCAGCGCCGAGCCCGGCCGGCCCGCCGGATCTTCTGCCGTCGCCCGGCCGATTGCCGCGGCCAGCGCCTCCACGTCCGCTCCGGCCAGCGGCGGAAGCGAGGTCGCTGCGCCCGCACCCGGACGTGGCAGCGGTTGGCCCGTCAGCAACTCCCACGCGATCGCCCCCAGGGAATAGATATCTGCCGCGCGGCCGACAGGTCCGCCGTCGAGCTGTTCCGGCGCGGTATACGCGCCACGCGCGGGATACCGGACGCCGATGTGCTCGAGCGCGGCGGCCACCCCGAGATCGATGACCGTGGTCTCGCCCGGCGCGACCAGGACGTCGCGCGGGTGCAGCGCCCCGTGCAGCACGCCGGCAGCGGCGGCGAAATCGAGCGCGCCCGCGAGATGTGTCACCAGCTGCAGCGTTTCGCCGGCCGGCGGCGGACCGTACTGGCCGAGCGCGGCGTCCAACGATTCGGCCGGCACGTACTCCTGTGCGAGCCAGGGCACCGCGCCTTCGACGCCGGCGGCAATCGGCGCGGCAATCGACGGGTGCGAGAGGTTGCGCGCGACGAGCGCGTCGAGCCGCTTCGCCAGCTCGAGCGCCCGATCGGGAGACAGATCCAGATGAAACGCCTTGATGGCCACCAGCCGCCCGTCGGCGGCGTCGTGGGCGCGATAGACCGGCCCGAGCGTGCCCGCGCCGACCTGGTGCAGCACACGATATGGACCGAACGCGATGGGCGGAGACCCTGGATTGGACCCGTCAGCTGTCAGGGGCGGTACTCCTCAGGGAGGTCGAAGGATCGTAACATGCGGGGCGGCGCGTACAAAGGCGCGGAGGGCGCCGCGCCTTGACAGTTCCGCAAACCGTTTGCGACAGTACCTCCTCCGTGCAGTCTCATCCGGCTCCGTCCTCCGAGAGCGCCCTGCGGCTTGCCGTGGACATTCGCACGCTGCCCTGGGTCCGTCGGCTCGCGGCGGACTACGCGTTCGACTTCGAGCGCGTCCACCCCTTCTTTTCCGGCAATCCTTTCGACCCATCCTCGTGGTCGGCCGCCATCGCGGCGGTCGAGGCCGCCGAGCGCCCCCGCGCGGCGATTCGATCGATGCTCCGGGCGCAGCATGAGCGCCGCGGCGCGCCGGCCGAGGCGCTCGCCGCCGTCGAGCGACTCGGCGATCCGCAGACCGTGGCGATCGTCACCGGCCAGCAAGCCGGGCTGTTCGGCGGCCCGCTCTTCACGATCCTCAAGGCGCTGACCGCGATTCGGCTGGCCGCGCGCGTCGCGCGCGAGCACGACGTGACGGTCGTGCCCGTCTTCTGGGTCGATGCGGAGGATCACGACTGGGCGGAAGTGCGGTCGTGTGATGTGTTCGACGCCGAGCTCGCGGTGCGCCGTCTCGAGGCGGCCGCGCCGGACGGGGCGGGCCAACGCTCGATCGGGTCACTCACCTGGACGGATGCGATCGCCGGAACGGTGGACGAGCTCGCGGCGGTCCTGCCGGAGACCGAGTTCTCCGGCTGGGTGCAGGAGCTGATGGCCGCGGCCTATGCCCCCGGACGCAGCGTCGCCGACTCGTTCGCGCGCCTGCTCGACCGCACGCTCGGCCCGCTCGGGCTCGTCGTCTTCGATTCCTCCGATCCGGACGCCAAGCCGTTTGTCGCCGACGTCTTCGCGCAGGAACTGCTGCACCCGGGCCGCACGTCGCTTCTTGCCGCGCGCGCCGGGGCGGAGCTCGTGACAGCCGGCTATCACATGCAGGTTACGCCGAACGCCGATGCCGTCGCCCTCTTCGACGTCGAGGCCGGACGCCGCCTCCTGCGCGTCCGCGAGGGCGGCTTCGCGGTTGACGACGAAGCGCCGGTTGCGGCCGCGGCCCTGGTGGACCGGGCGCGGCGGGCGCCGCAGTCGTTCAGCCCGAACGTCCTCCTGCGGCCGATCGTGCAGGACACAATCTTTCCCACGGTCAGCTACGTGGCAGGCCCGAACGAGCTCGCGTATCTCGCGCAGCTGCGCGGCGTGTACGACGCGTTCGGCGTGCCGATGCCGCTGATGTATCCACGTGCGACCGCCACCCTGCTCGATGCGGCCGGCATGCGCTTCCTGTCGAAGTACCCCGTCGCGTTCGAGACGCTCCAGCCGCAGAACGAGCACGCGCTGAACGAGCTGCTGCGGACGCTGCTCCCGCCCGCGGTCGAACGGACGATCGACGAGGCGCGCCGCGAGATCCGGGCGCGCATGGACGCGGTGATCGAGGCGATGCCGGCGGTGGATCCCACGCTCGAAGGCAGGGCGCGTTCGGTCCTCGGGCGCATGGAGCACGAGCTCTCGTCGCTCGAATCGAAGGTGCTGCAGGCGGCCAAGCGCCGCGACGAGACGCTGCGCCGGCAGTACCTGCACGTGCAGGCGCAGGCCTTTCCCGACGGACACCCGCAGGAACGGACGGTTGGCTTCGTCGCTTTCCTGAACCGCTACGGGCCGGCGCTGGTCTCGCGCCTGCTCGAAGAGCTGCCGCTCGACGGCGGCACGCACTGGGTGCTCACCATCTGATGGATCGGCGAAGCGGCAAGCAGCACGCGGAAAGCCGCACGCGGGACCTCGCGCGGGACATGACAACGCAGCGCGGCGATCGCCACTTTTCTCGGTCTGCGTTCGGCAGACGTCACTGAGGGCCGCGCTTGCCTCGCCCAGTCCCGCCCAGGCCGCCACGGACGATCGCACGACGCACGGCCGGGGGTCATCGCCGGTGGTTCTGGTACCTGCTCGCGGGCCTCTCGATTCCGCTCGTCCTCTCCACGGGCCTTCTCGCGTATTACTACGTCACGTTCTCCCGGCAGATCGAAGCGCGCTTGCACGGCGAGCGCGATCGCGTTCCCCCGCGCGTGTTCGCGCGGCCGCTGGAGCTGCGGCGAGGCCAGTCGCTGACGGATCGTCAACTGATCGATCGCCTGAACGATCTCGGGTACGCGCAACGAAGCCGCATAGAACGCCCGGGCGAGTTCGCGATCGGCCAGGGCGCGATTGCGCTGGTGCCTCGTGACGGCGATCGTCAGGGATCGACCGTGCGCATCGTGTTCAATCGCACGGGCGTGCAGAAGGCCGGACGGCCGGCCAGCGCCAGCGCCCGGATTGCGGCTGTGACCAGCGACGGGCGCCCCCTCGACGGCATCACGCTCGATCCGCCCGTGCTCACCGCGCTGATGAGCGCGGGACGCGAGAAGCGGCGGCAGGTGCCGCTTGCGGCGATTCCGCCGCGGATGGCGCAGGCGGTGATCGCAATCGAGGATCGGCGCTTCTACGATCACCCGGGCGTCGACCCGATCCGCATGGTCGGCGCGCTGCTCTCGAACCTGCGCGGGTCGAAGAAGTATCTCGAGGGCGCGAGCACGCTCACGCAGCAGCTGGCGCGCAACTTCTTCCTCACGGATCAACTCGCACGCGAAGCCGCCTCGGGCCAGCGATCGTTCCGCCGCAAGCTCCTCGAGCAGTTCATGGCGATCATCCTCGAGCGGCAAGCGTCGAAGGACGAGATCCTCGAGCTGTACCTGAACGACGTGTATCTCGGCCAGCGCGGGTCGTTCGCCATTCGCGGCGTCGCCGAAGCCTCCCGGCTGATGTTCGGGAAGGACGTCAGCAACGTGTCGCTCGCCGAGGCGGCGACCATTGCCGGGGTCATTCAGTCGCCGTCCGTGCTCTCTCCCTTCCACGCGGCGGCCCGGTGCCGCGATCGCCGCAACCTCGTGCTGCACGCGATGGCCGACGCCGGGTTCATCTCCGAGGATGCGGCGGGCCGCGCGGCCTCGGAGCCGCTCATCGTCGTGCGGCGCGCGCTCGAATCCCAGGCGCCGTACTTCGTCGACGTCGTCGGGCAGACGCTTGGCGAGGAGTTCCCGGGCCTCACCGCGTCGGCCAACGGGGTGGACGTCTTCACGACGCTCGACGTGCACCTGCAGCGGCTCGCACAGGATGCCGTGCGAAACGGGATCACGCGGCTCGATGCGATCCTGGCGCGCCGCAAACGGCAGCGGCAGGCGCAGGCCGCGCTGATTGCGGTCGATCCCGCGACCGGCGACGTGCTCGCGCTGGTCGGCGGCCGCTCGTACAACGAGTCCCAGTACAACCGCGCGGTGAGCGCGCACCGGCAGCCCGGCTCGGTGTTCAAGCCCTTCGTCTATCTCGCGGCATTCGAGCGGGCCGCCGACGAGAGCCTCACGGACCTGACGCCGGCGACGATCGTCGACGATGAGCCGACGTCGTTCGAGTTCGCGCAGCAGGTCTGGAACCCGAGCAACTACCAGAACGAGTACGACGGGATGATTACGCTGCGCCGGGCGCTGGCCATGTCGCGGAACATCGCGACGATCCACGTCGCGGAGCTCGCCGGGTTCGATCGCGTCGCGGCGCTCTGGCGGCGAATCGGCGTGGGCACGCAGCCGCACGCGTATCCCGCCATCACCCTCGGCGTCTTCGAAGCGTCGCCCTTCGAGATCGCGACCGCGTACACGCTCTTCCCGAACGGGGGCGAAGTGCGGCCGCTTCGCGTGCTGGATCGCGTCCTGAGCGGCGGGCGCCCGCTGACGATCAAGACCGCGCGACCGCGGCGGATCGCGCGGGCCGACACGACCTTCCTCGTGACCAACATGATGCGCAGCGTGCTCAACGAGGGAACCGGCGCCGGGGCACGCGCGGCCGGCTTCCGGCTGGATGCCGCCGGAAAGTCGGGCACGACCAACGATCTGCGCGACGCGTGGTTCGTCGGCTTCACGCCGGATCTGCTGACGGTCGTGTGGGTAGGGCTCGACGACAACCAGCCGCTCGGGTTGAGCGGCACACAGGCGGCGCTGCCGATCTGGACCGAGTTCATGGCGCGCGCACTGGCCGGGCACGCCGACGAGCCGTTTGCGGAACCGGAGGGGATCACGTGGACCGACATCGATCGCGACACCGGCCTGGTCGCGGCGACTGGCTGCCCGAGCGTGATCCGGGAAGCGTTCCTCGCGGGCACCGAGCCGACGACGATGTGCGAGCTGCACAGCTACTGAGAGCGGGGAAGCGCGGAACGTCCCAAAGAACGGGGACAGTCCCCGCGTGTCGCGGCGAGCGGAGGGTTGGCGTTGTGGATGTCCCCCGTCCGATCGCGCACGGGGGCGTCCCCAATCAGCGGCAAGCAGCCAGGACAAGGGGCGGCTCGCGAACTGCCCAACGTAGGGACAGTCACCACCGCGTCGCCGGTTCTATATAATCGCGAGGATGACGCCCGAGCTGGTCCAGGCGCTGTCCGAGGCGCTCGCGCGCGGCGAGGCGGTTGGGCTCGTCACCATTGTGTCGGCGAGAGGCTCCACGCCGCAGCGGGTGGGGGCCAAGATGCTCGTCTACGCCGACGGCCGCGCCGTGGGCACGATCGGCGGGGGATGCTACGAGCACGATGCGCTCGGCAAGGCGCGCGAGGCGCTCCGCACCCGCAAGTCCCGGCTGGTCCGCTATGACCTGACCGACGACTTCGCCGCGGAAACCGGGCTCATCTGCGGAGGACAGATGGAGGTCTTCATCGAAGCCGTCGAGCCGCCGCCGCATCTCTACATCCTCGGCGCCGGGCACGTCGGCTGGCATCTCGGACAGCTGGCGCCGCAGATCGGGTTTCGCGTGCACGTCGTGGACGACCGCGCGAAGTTCGCGAGCACCGAGCGGTTCCCATCCGCCGACGAGGTGGTCGTCGACGACATCCCCGAGTGGATCGAGCGCGCCGAGATTCCCTCGACCGCATACCTCGTCGTACTTACACGGGGTCATCGGCAGGACTACGACGCGGTCCGCGCGCTGGCGAATCGCGACTTCCGTTACGTGGGCTTGATTGGCAGCCGCGCGAAGCTGGCGCAGCTGGTCGAGCGCGCGCTCGCCGAAGGCGTCTCCGCCGACTGGCTGCGCGCGGTTCGGTCTCCGGTCGGCCTCGACATCGGCGCGGTCACGCCCGAGGAGATTGCCGTGAGCATCCTCGCGGAGCTCATCGCGGTCCGCCGCGGCAAGATGGAAGACAAGAGCTCGTCGATGTCGCTCCAGTGGACCTCGCCGCTGCTGCGCGATCACGCCACGCGGTAGCTACCCGGCGCAGAGCCCGGTCCGCATTCGAAACGGATCCGAGATCCACGTAAAGGCGGGGCTTCCGCCCCGCTCGACAGGCAGCCGCCTGGCGATCGGCCGCCGCCTACAGTGCCGGGGCTCGTGATCCTCACTGCCGATTCGCCGCTACTCCGTCCGCAGCGCGACCATCGGATCCACCGATGCGGCCCGGCGCGCCGGCAGCCACGCCGCGAGCGCCGCGACCGCCACCAACACCAGCACGGCGCCCGAGTAGCTCGCCAGATCGCCGGGGCTCACGCCATACAGCAGGGCACTCGTCTTGTTGGCTCCGGCGAGCGCGAGGGGTAAGCCGACGATCAGCCCGACTGCGACCACGAGCAGCGCATCCCGCATGACGAGCCAGATCAACGCACCCCGCTCGGCGCCGAGCGCGACGCGCAAACCGAGCTCCGGCGTGCGCCGCGCGACGGTGTAGGCCAGGGTCCCGTAGAGTCCGAGGCACGCAAGCAGCAGCGCCGATGCGCCGAAGATCGTCGAGAGCACCGCGACGATTCGCTCCTGGCTGGTGAGCCGATCGACGCGGCTGGCAAGCGGCGCCGTGTCGAGCAGCGGGAGCTGGGGCGCGACGGAGGCAACGGCGTTCCGCACGTCGGCGATCGCAGAATCGGGCGCGCCGATGGTGCGAACCTCGAGGCTGCCGAGCAGCCCCTCGGACTGCGTGAACGGACGGTAGATCGTTCGCGGCGGCTCTCCGCGCAGATCGCGCACCCGGACATCGGAGACCACGCCGACGATCTCGAACCGCTCGTCCTGCGGATCGCCGATGCCATAGCTCCATCGCCGTCCGATCGGATCCGCGGTTCCGAAGTAGCGCCGCCCCATCGATTCGCTGATGATGGATACGCGGCCGCCGGCCCGGTCGCCCGGGCCGAAGAGCCGCCCTCGCAGAAGCCTGACCCCGAGCGTACGGAAGTAGGCGTCGGTCACCGACTCCTCGCTGACGACCATGCGTTCGCCTGCCGCCGGCTGATAGCCGTCGATCGAGACCACGCTGAGCCGCTGCGACCCGGAGAGCGGACCGTTGTCCGACAGGCTCGCAGAGGCGACACCCGGCACCGAACCGAGACGTTCGATGATGGCCCGCTGCACGGCGGCAAGCCGCTCGTGGCCGAACCCGGCAGCATGGGGATCGATGCGCGCGGCGAGCACGTGTCCGACGTCGTAGCCGGTCTCCACCCTGGCGAGCTGCTCGAAGGTGCGCGCGAACAACGCCGCCACGCTCAACAGCAGCAGCACGATCGCGAGCTGCCAGGCGACGGCGAGGGCCAGGAGCAGCGCGAGCTCGATCGCGAGCGCCGCCGCG
>Ga0210115_1000325_pt1 | contig 13722 bp, 14 predicted proteins | sample MayberryNW_TuleB_2_FD_185526 | JGI IMG/M metagenome (GOLD analysis project Ga0210115, IMG submission 185526) | Wetland microbial communities from San Francisco Bay, California, USA, that impact long-term carbon sequestration - MayberryNW_TuleB_D2... | ecosystem: Environmental > Aquatic > Marine... | reverse complement strand
GGCGGGCGACCGGCTACACTGGCCCCCTGCCGAGCAGTCCCCGGTAGCTCAATTGGCAGAGCATCCGGCTGTTAACCGGAGGGTTGTTGGTTCGAGTCCAACCCGGGGAGTAGCCGACGCGAATCCGGCCCTCGCGGACGCGAGGGCCATGACGATTCGCGGCGGGAAAACCACTCCCGCGCGCTGTGAGCCGCGCCCGCGCAGGTCGGGCGCGGCGGCGACTGCTTCGGCCCCAGCTTGGAGCCTTGCCGAGCGGGCAGGTCCATGCGTCAGCGCAAGACCTGACCCCATTGTCAGCTTCCTTCCCGCTTCGGCGGAGCGTAGAGTCGCTGTGCGCGACGACGTTCGCGCTGGAGGTGAAGGACATGTACCTGCGCGCTCGGCACCGGCGGCGACGCGTTTGGCCCGCGGGAGTCTTGGCGCTCCTGTTCCTGGTCCCCGGGTGCGGCGACGAGGCGTCGACGCCGTCGGACTCGCCGTCGCAAGAAACCCAACAACGCAGCGCACCCGCGGGGCTGCCACCGCTCCCGCCCGAGCTCGTCGGCAGCTGGGAGACAGAATCGTGGCTCGATCAATCCGGGTCGCAGAAGATCGTGCGTACGTACGTGTTCTCGCCCGACGGCCGCTACCAGTACACCCTCGCGACGTGCCGGTCCTCGGACGACTGCAGCCTCGACAGCCAGGAGTCGGGGTACGCCCAAGCGGCCAACGGCATTCTTTCGCTCGAGCCTCAGACCGAGTCGGACGACGGCCCTCGAGACTTGCCGTACGTCGTCGGCCAGGATCCCAACGTCGGCGACATCCAGCTGCACTTCACCCTCCCGGACGGGCAGGTCGACATCTTCTACCGCGGCTAGGAAGCCGGCCGGTCTGCGCGCGAGCCGCGCCTGCCGGGGTCGGGCGCGGCCGCGAGGAGCCGGCACCGTCGGCGGGTGGCCCGGGCCGGCCCTACTAGGGCAGGCGGCAGACGATCTTGCCGGCCCGGCTGCCACCCTCGGACGTGAGCTCGACCTGCGTCACGATGCACGTGCCGTACCTCGTCTCGATCGTGTCGCCCTCCTGGGGCGCGCGCCCGAGCTCCAGGTCCTGGACGTCTTTCCAGTTCGGCGCCTCGATCACGACGGAGAACCTCAGCACGGGCCGATCATCGCACGCGCCGGCCGGCGGGCGGGGAGCGGACTACGATGCCGCCGTGACCGGCGACACCGGTAAGAACGGGGCGCTCGGGCTCCTCTTCCGGATCTACACGGCCGGCGAGGCCTGCGAGACGCTCGTCGACGAGACGGTCGATCCGCACGGCGTCGCGGACGGGTTCGTGACGATGAGCCTCCTGAGCGTCGAGGGCAGCCTCACGCCGACGGAGATCTCGCGCCGGCTGGGGATGCGTCTGACGACGACGTCGGCCCTGGTCCGCCGGCTCGTCGAGCGCGGCCACGCGCGCCAGGTGCCGAACCCGAACGACGGCCGCTCGCAGCTCGTCACGCTCACCGACGAGGGCGCCGAGGCGCTCGCGGCCGCGTTCCCGGCGTTCCGCGCGGCGATCGAGGAGGTCGAGAGCCACCTCACGCGCTCCCGTGAAGACGTGCGGGCCGCGCTCGACGACCTCGAGCAGGCGTTCCGCACCGTGCGAGCTCGGCGCCTCGAGCGCGCCCGCATCGCGCTGTCCTAGCTTCCAGCCCGCGGGGCGGCGGTTGGCCCGCCGGCCGGAGAAAAGCGCGGCCGGCGGGCCTCCCGTCGCGCTGCGCACGGGTTCGGCCGAAGGGGCGGATGGCCTTTGCTGCGGCCCGCGTGCAGGCTTCCTACCGAGGTCCCTGGTCCACCTCGGGTTGAAGCAACGGTGCAGTAAGTGCTGCAGTATCGCACTAAGTCCTCGAGAGGACAAGACCGGCGCCCGCGGCGGCCGCGTTCAGATCTCGATCTGGACCTTGATCGCGTCGCGCTCGTTCATCGCCCGGTAGCCGTCGGGCACGTCGTCGAGGCGCCCGACCCGGTCGAAGACGCGACCCGGCTCGATCCTGCCTTCGAGGACGTCCGGCAGGAGCTCGTCGACGTAGGCGCGCGCCGGAGCGGGGCCGCCCGCGATCCTGACGTTGTCGAAGAACGTCGTCTGCCCCTCCGGGATCGCCTCCTCCTGGGGAACGCCCACGCGGCCGACCGATCCGCCCGGACGGACGATGCCGAGCGCCGTGACGGTCGCCTCGCCGAGCCCGACGCATTCGAGGGCGGAGTGCGCACCGAGGCCGCCGGTGAGCTCGCGCACGCGCTCGACCGCCTCGTCGCCTCGCTCGCTCACGACATCGGTCGCGCCGAACTCGTTTGCGATCGCGATCCGGTCGGGATGCCGGCCGAGCAGGATGATCCGCTCCGCGCCGAGCCGCCGCGCGGCGAGCACGCCGCACAGCCCGACCGCGCCGTCCCCGACCACCGCGACCGTCTTCCCGGGACCGACGTCCGCGCTGAGCGCCGCATGGTGGCCGGTCGCCAGCACGTCCGTGAGCGTGAGGAGCGACGCCATGAGCGCGTCGTCTCGCCCGACCGGCAGGACGACGAGCGTGCCGTCGGCCTGGGGGACACGGACCGCCTCGCCCTGCCCGCCGTCGACCCCGTCCCAGCCGTAGCGCCCTCCGTGGAGGCAGGACGTGTGCAGCCCCTCCCGGCAGAAGACGCACGTGCCGTCGGACCAGAGGAAGGGCGAGAGGACGAGGTCGCCGGCCTCCACCGTGCGGACGTCGGCGCCGACGTCCTCGACGACGCCGATGAACTCGTGTCCCATCCGCCGGCCCGCGTCGTCCGGTTCCATCGCCTTGTACGGCCAGAGGTCGCTGCCGCAGATCCCGGCGCGGGTGACCGCGACGAGCGCGTCGGTCGGCTCTTCGAGGCGGGCGTCGGGGACGGTCTCGATCCGGACGTCGCCGGCCCCGTGCATGACGGTTGCGCGCATGTGCAAGCCTCCCTTCCGGGCTGGAGACGCCCGAAAACACCGGAGTCGTCAAGGGAGATCATCCATGGAAGTCACGAGAACCGTCGTCGAGACGGCCCCGGGACCGAGCGACTGGTTCACGGGTGCCGTCTACCTCGACGCCGTCGCGACGCCCTCGGGCGCCTCGCGGCTGAGCGCGAGCAGCGTCCACTTCACGCCGGGGGCGCGCACCGCGTGGCACACCCATCCGAACGGCCAGACGATCTACGTCCTCGAGGGCGTCGGCCTCGCGCAACGGCGCGGCGGCCAGATCGAGGTGATCCGCCCCGGTGACCGCGTGTTCTTCGAGCCCGGCGAGGAGCACTGGCACGGCGCCGCAGCAACGCGGTTCATGACGCATCTCGCGATGCTCCAGGTCGACGAGGAAGGCAACGCCGCGACCTGGAGCGACCACGTGAGCGACGAGGAGTACGACGCGGCGCCGGCCGTCGGCGGCTGAGGGGCCAATACGCCACGGGTCCCGCGCTTGAGGCCGCCTTGAGCGCGTTCAGGGCAGACTGCGCTCATGTCCCGACCTGTTGCCTGGGTCTCGCGTCGGCGCTGGATGGTCGGCGTTCTCGTCGGCATCGTGCTGATCGCTCTCGTGACGGGTGCGATCCAGCTCTTCCGCCCGCACGTGCCGGTGCTCGCGCTCGGCGTCCTCTACATCGGCGCCGTGCTCCCGGTCGCAGTCTGGTGGGGTCGTGCGCCGGCCGTGGCCGTCGCGGTCGCGAGCGTGCTCACGCTCAACTGGTTCTTCCTCCCGCCGGAGCACACGCTCACGCTGGCCGACCGCGAGAACTGGTACGCGCTGGCGATCTACCTGCTCGTCGGCATCGTTGTCGCGGACCTCGCGACTCGTGCCCGCCAACGGGCCAGGGAGGCCGAGCAGCGCGAACGGGAGGCGGCCGCGCTCGCCGACCTGTCGACCGCGTTCCTGGCCGGCGAGAGCGTCTCTGACCTGCTCGCGCAGGTGGCCGGGCGGGCTTCGGAGGTGCTCGGCCTGCAGGACGCGACGCTGGAGCTGGGGGCCGCGCACGAGCCGCTTCCAGGGGAGTCGCCCCTTGCCCTCGTGGCCGGCGAGCGAACGGTCGGAACGCTGTACGCGCGTGAAGGAGGCGAGTCGAGCCTGGCCGCGCGGAGGCGGTTCCTGCCGGCGCTGGCGTCTCTCCTCGCGGTGGCGCTCGACCGCGAGCGGTTCGGCCACGAGGCGGTGGAAGCCGAGGCGCTCCGGACGAGTGACTCGATCAAGACCGCGGTGCTGCGCGCGGTCAGCCACGACCTGCGGACGCCGCTCACGGCGATGCGCGTCGCGGTCGACGCGCTCGGCACGTCCGAGCTCACGTTCTCGGGCGAGGAGCGCGCGGAGTTCATGGCGACGCTTCGCGACGCGCTCGAGCGGCTCGAACGGCTCGTCGGGGATCTGCTCGACCTCTCGCGCCTGCAGGCGGGCGTCGCGGTTCCGCATGCGGAGGTCTGGCCCCTGGACGAGCTCGTCGCCCGGGCCCTCGGCACTCTCGGAGAGTCCGCGACTCGGGTGTCCGTCTCGATCCCCGACGGCCTGCCGCCGGTGAACGTCGACGCGGCGCAGCTCGAGCGGGTGCTCGTCAACGTCCTGGAGAATGCGCTGCGCTTCTCGCCCGAGGACGCGGACGTGACCATTCGGGTGACGGCGACCCGAAGGGATCTGATCGTCCGCGTCGTCGACCACGGCCCCGGCCTCACCGAGGAGGCGAGCGCGCGCATCTTCGAGCCCTTCGAGAGCGCCGACGCGGACCGGGGCCGGACGGGCCTCGGTCTCGCGATTGCCCGCGGCTTCGCCGAGGCCAACGGGTGCACGATCTCGGTCGAGTCGCACCCCGGGCAGGGGGCCACGTTCACGCTCTCGATCCCGCACGTACCGGCACCGTCCGAGATTCCGGCGTGAGTGGCGCCAAGGTTCTCGTCGTCGACGACGAGCCGCAGATCCTGCGCGCCCTCCGGCTGACCTTGAGCCGAGCGGGCTACGAGGTGGCGACCGCGGAGACCGGGGAGGACGCGATCACCGTCGCAGCGACGACGCTGCCGGACGCGGTCATCCTCGATCTCGTCCTGCCCGGACTCAGCGGCATCGACGTGTGCCGTCAGCTTCGAGTCTGGAGCGGCGTCCCGATCGTGATCCTCTCGGCCGTCGGCGACGAGCGGGACAAGGTGGCGGCCCTCGACGCGGGCGCGGACGACTACGTGACGAAGCCGTTCGGCGTTGAGGAGCTCCTGGCCCGCCTGCGCGCGAGCCTGCGCCGGACGGAGCCTCCCAGCGGTCCCGTCCTCGAGGTCGGACGGTTGCGCATCGACCTCGAGAAGCAGGCGGTCTTCGTCGACGGCGAGCGGGTCCACCTGACCCCGAACGAGTTCGCGATGCTCCGCCTCTTCGCGCAGAACGAGGGCCGCCTGTTGACCCAGCGCACCATCCTCCGCGAGGTCTGGGGGCCCGCGTACGAGCGTGAGTCGCACTACCTGCACGTGTACGTCTCCCAGCTCCGCCGCAAGCTCGAGACCGGCGGCGACGAGCACTACTTTCTCACCGAGCCGGGCGCGGGCTACCGCTTCGTACGATCGGCTTGAGACATTCCTGAGCCCCGCCGCCGAAACCCTTAGCCCTGCTTGACGGGGCGGGGCGTAGCGTGAGCGGCGTGAGGGCTCACTTGCTGCATCGGGGGGAAATCGAGATGCGGCCGCCCACGTTCGGCCGGCCCTGGCCGGCCGTCGTGCCGTTCCTCGTCGCGCTTCCGCCCATCGCGCTCGCCGCGGGTGCCGCGGGCCTTCTGCAGTGGCCGCTCGTCGTGATGCTCGCCGGGCTCTCCATCCTCGTCGGCCTCGTCCGCTGCGGCGTCGAGCTCGCGCGCCGGGCGCGACTCAGGGCCTGGGCCGACGGTTGGCTGGTCGGCGACGCGCGGCGGATGCCCCCTTCGGTCGTCCTCGCCGCGCGCAAGGGAGAACTCACCGCGGCGCGCCACCGGCGACGCCTCGCAGCGTCGCTCCGCCGGCTCGTGCGCGACTCGCGCCGCAACCTTCTCCCGGGCGCCAGCCCTGCGAAGGTCCGCGCAGCGGCCGCGCAGGCGGAGCTCCTCGGGCTGCTTGCCGAACGGCTCGTCGAGATGTCGCGGCCCATCGCGCCCGCCGGGGCCGTACTGACCGTGCGGCTCCTGACGGACCCGTCCGGCCCGCTGTACGAGCGCGAGCGCGCCGAGGAGCTCGGTCCCGAGATCGCCCGGGCGCTGCTCGCCCTCGAGGAGCGGCACCCGTGATCGACCTGGTCGGCATCCTGATCGCGGTCGGCTGCTTCGCGTTCGCGGTCGCACTCCTGACGCTCCTGGGGCGCGCCTGATGGGCGGCGGCGACGTGGTGCTCCTCGCTCTCTCGATCGCGGTCTTCGCCTACCTCGTGTACGCGCTCTTCCGCGGGGAGCGGCTCTGATGAGCTTCGGGATCGGCCAGCACGCGCTCTCCGTGGCCGCCGCGGACCGCCGCGAGGCGCCGGACTGGGTGTCCGCGCCCGAGCGCGGGTTCGACCGGCTGCTCGGCGCCCGGGCGGAGCGCGACCGGGAGTGCCATGCGTCTGCGCAGGACGCCTTCGCCCTCCTCGGGGTCGTCGGCGTGCTCGTCTCCCTCGTCCTGCGCCTCCAGCGAGCCCTCTTCGCCCTCGTGTGCTCCGTGTACGCGGTCGTCCGGGGGAAGCGGATCTTATGAGCGGACTCGGCATCGCCCAGATCGTCTTCTACGTCGTCGTCCTCATCGCGCTCGCGTACCCGCTCGGGATCTACATGGCGTGGGTCTACTCCGACCGCTTCCACGCGCCCGGCTGGGTGCGCGCCGCGGAGCGCGGCCTCCTCCGCCTGATCGGCGCGCCCGCCCGGCGCGACCAGGACTGGAAGGCGTACGGCCTCAGTGCGTTCGCCCTCATGGCCGCCTTCGCGGTGATCCTTTACCTGCTGCTCCGCCTCCAGGGCGGGCTTCCCCTGAATCCGGAGGGGCTGCCCGGCGTCGTGCCGCACATCGCCGCCAACACGACCGCGAGCTTCGTCACGAACACGAACTGGCAGTACTACGGCGGCGAGACGACCATGTCGTACCTGAGCCAGATGGCCGGGCTCGCCGTCCAGAACTTCGTCTCGGCGGCGATCGGCATGGCCGTCCTCGCCGCGGTCGTCCGGGGTCTCGCCCGCCGCTCGGCGAGGGGCCTCGGCAACTTCTGGGTGGACGTCACGCGCTCGATCGCGTACATCCTCGTCCCGCTCGCCGTGCTCCTCTCCGTGGTGCTCGTCTCGCAGGGCGTCGTGCAGACGTTCGATGGGGCGCAGACGGTCACGACGCTCGAGGGCGGCGAGCAGACGATTGCACGCGGGCCGGCCGCCTCGCAGGTCGCGATCAAGCAGCTTGGGACGAACGGCGGCGGCTTCTACAACTCGAACGCGTCCGTCCCGTTCGAGAACGCGAACGGGCTCACGAACTTCTTCGAGATGCTCGCGATCCTGCTCATCCCGGCCGCGCAGGTGTTCATGTTCGGCCGGATGGTCGCAGCGCGGCGCCAGGCGTGGCCGATCATGGGGGCGATGCTGGCCATGCTCGTGATCGGGGTGGCCGTCGCCTATCCGTCCGAGCAGCACGGCTCCCAGACCCTGCGCGAGGCCGGCGTGGACCTCACCCAGAGCTCGGACTCGAGCGGCGGCAACCTCTCCGACAAGGAGGTGCGGTTCGGGATCGCCAACACGGCGCTCTGGGCCACGGCCACGACGAACGCCTCGAACGGCTCCGTGAACGGCGGCCACGACGCGTTCACGGCCTCGGGCGGCGCCGTTCCGATCGTGAACATGTTCACGGGCGAGGTGATCTTCGGTGGGGTCGGCTCCGGCCTCTACGGGATGTTCTTCTACGTCGTGATCGCCGTGTTCGTCGCCGGCCTCATGGTCGGACGGACGCCCGAGTACCTCGGGAAGAAGATCGAGGCGCGCGAGGTGAAGTACGCCGCCGTCGGCGCGCTCTTCGTCCCGACGATGGTGCTCGTCCTGACGGCGATCTCGGTCGTGACCGCGCACGGGCTCGAGTCGGTCTTCAACCCCGGCGCGCACGGGTTCAGCGAGGCGCTCTACGCGTACGACTCACAGTCGAACAACAACGGCAGCGCCTTCGCCGGGTACGGCGCGACGCAGTTCTCCGCGCTCGTCGGCGAGGTCGCGCTCTGGCTCGGCCGGTTCGTGCCGCTCGTGGCCGCGCTCGCGCTTGCCGGCTCGCTTGCCGGGAAGCGCGCGGCGCCGGCGTCGGCGGGGACGTTCCGCACCGACAGCCCGACCTTCGCGGTGCTGCTCGTCGCGGTCATCCTCCTCACGGCCGGGCTCATGCTCTTCCCGGCGCTCTCGCTCGGCCCGCTCGTGGAAGCGCTCTCGTGATCGGGAGCGCCATCCGCGTCATCCTCGCAGCGCTCGCCGTCACGGTCCTGCTGGGCCTCGCCTACCCGGCGCTAATGACGGGGTTTGCGCAGCTCGCGTTCGCCGACAAGGCGAACGGCAGCATCGTGGAGATCGACGGGCAGCCCGTCGGCTCGGAGCTGGCCGCGCAGGCGTTCACCAACCCCGAGTACTTCCATCCGAGGCCGTCTGCCGTGGACTACAACGCGGCCGGGACGAGCTTCGCGAACCTCGGGCCGACGAACCAGGAGCTCGCAGCCGCGATCGAGGAGCGCGTGACCGCGATCCTCGCGCTCGAAGGCCCGTACAACGAGGGCCTCGAGGCGGGCGACGTCCCCGTGGACGCGGTCACGACCTCCGGCTCCGGCATCGACCCGCACATCTCGCCGGCCTACGCCGAGCTCCAGGCCGCGCGGATCGCGTCCGTCCGGGGCATCCCGCGCGAGCGCATCGACGCGCTGATCGACCACGCCACGGACGGCCGCTGGCTCGGGTTCTTCGGCGAACCGGGCGTGAACGTCCTGCGCCTCAACCTCGCCCTCGACCAGGAGGCGGCACGATGACCCGGCGCGGCGATCTCTTCAACCGCGCGATCCTGCTCAGCGCGATCGGCGACTCGTTCCGGAAGCTCGACCCGCGGACGCTCGTCCGCAACCCGGTCATCTTCATCGTCGGGATCGGGAGCGTGCTCACCACGATCATCTTCTTCCGCGACGCGTTCGGAGGCGACGGCGAGGCGCTCTGGTTCACGGGCACGATCGCGATCTGGCTCTGGCTGACCGTCCTGCTCGCGAACCTCGCCGAGGCGATCGCGGAGGGCCGCGGCAAGGCCCAGGCGAACGCCCTGCGCGCCACCCGCACCACCACGATCGCGCATCGGCAGCGCCCGGACGGGTCGCTCGAGGACGCTCCGGCGCCGGAGCTCGCCCGCGGCGACGTCGTCGTCGTCACCGCGGGGGAGGTCATCCCGGCCGACGGCGAAATCGTCGAGGGCGTCGGGTCGGTCGACGAGTCGGCCATCACCGGCGAGTCCGCGCCGGTCATCCGCGAGGCGGGCGGCGACCGTTCGGCGGTGACCGGCGGCACGCGGCTTCTCTCCGACCGGCTCGTCGTCGAGGTGACCCAGGAGCCGGGCCACTCGTTCCTCGACCGGATGATCGCGCTCGTCGAGGGCACCGAGCGCCGCAAGACTCCGAACGAGATCGCGCTGAACATCCTGCTCGCCGGGCTCACCATCACCTTCCTGGCCGCGGTCGTCACGCTGCGGCCGTTCGCGATCTACGCGGACACGCCCGTCTCGACCACCGTCCTGATCGCCCTCCTCGTCGCGCTGATCCCGACCACGATCGGGGCGCTCCTCTCCGCGATCGGCATCGCCGGGATGGACCGGCTCGTCCAGCGGAACGTGCTCGCTATGTCGGGGCGGGCGGTCGAAGCCTCGGGCGACGTCGACGTCCTGCTGCTCGACAAGACGGGGACGATCACGCTCGGCAACCGCCAGGCGGACGAGCTGATCGCGCTCGACGGGGTGGACGAGGCCGAGCTCGCTGAGGTCGCGCAGCTCGCCTCCCTCGCCGACGAGACGCCCGAGGGCCGCTCGATCGTCGTGCTCGCGAAAGAGCGCTACGGCCTCCGGGAGCGGACCCTGTCAGACGTCGAGGCAACCTTCGTGCCCTTCACGGCAACCACCAGGATGAGCGGCGTCGATCTCGACGGGCAGCGAATCCGAAAGGGCGCGGCCGACGCCGTCCGGCGCTTCATCGAGGAGAACGGCGGGCAGGCGCCCGCGCAGCTCGACCAGGTCGTGCGCTCGATCGCGCAGTCGGGCGGGACGCCGCTGGTCGTCGCCCGCGACAACTGGGCGCTCGGCGTCATCCACCTGAAGGACATCGTCAAGGGCGGCATGCGCGAGCGTTTCGACGAGTTGCGCCGCATGGGCATCCGGACCGTGATGATCACGGGCGACAACCCCGTCACCGCCGCCGTGATCGCCGACGAGTCCGGCGTGGACGACTTCCTGGCGGAGGCGACTCCCGAGGCGAAGATGGCGCTCATCCGCGAGGAGCAGACGAAGGGCCGGCTCGTCGCCATGACCGGGGACGGGACGAACGACGCCCCGGCTCTCGCGCAGGCGGACGTGGGCGTCGCCATGAACACCGGCACCTCCGCCGCGAAGGAGGCCGGGAACATGGTCGACCTCGACTCGAACCCGACGAAGCTGATCGAGATCGTCGAGGTGGGCAAGCAGCTCCTCATCACGCGCGGCTCGCTCACGACGTTCTCGATCGCGAACGACGTGGCGAAGTACTTCGCCATCCTCCCCGCGATGTTCGCGGCCACCTACGCGGGCTCGGACGGCACGGGGCCTCTCGACACGCTGAACGTCATGAACCTCGGCACGCCGCAGAGCGCGATCATCTCCGCGATCATCTTCAACGCGCTCGTCATCCCGGCGCTCGTTCCGCTCGCGTTGCGCGGAGTGAAGTACCGCCCGATCGGAGCGACCGCGCTCCTGCGCAGGAACCTCCTCATCTACGGACTCGGCGGCGTCATCCTCCCGTTCATCGGCATCAAGCTCATCGACCTAGTCGTCCATAACCTGCTCGGCGCCTGACGCTCCGTAGGATTCGCGCGTGCGCGGTCGGTATCGGATCCTCCTGGGCGCGGCCGCAGGGGTCGGCAAGACCTACCGCATGCTCCTCGAGGGGCAGCAGGCGAAGACCGACGGCGTCGATGTCGTGATCGGCTATCTGGAGCCGCACGACCGGCCCGAGACGACGATTCTCGCCGAGGGGCTCGAAGTCGTCCCGCGCAGGCGGGTCGAGCACGGCAGTGTCGTCCTCGAGGAGACCGACGTCGACGCGATCATCCGTCGCGCACCGCAGCTCGTGCTCGTCGACGAGCTGGCGCACACGAACGCGCCGGGCTCGCGGAACGGGAAGCGCTACGAGGACATCGAGGAGGTCCTCGAGGCGGGGATCGACGTCATCTCGACCGTGAACGTCCAGCACCTCGAGAGCCTGAACGACCTGGTGCTCGAGCTGACCGGCGTGCGGGTGAAGGAAACGTTCCCGGACCGCGTGCTCGACGGTGCGGACGAGGTCGTGCTCGTGGACATCACGCCTGAGGAGCTCCAGCTCCGCCTCCAGGCGGGGAAGGTCTACCCGGGCCACCAGGTCGAGCGGGCGCTCCTTTCCTTCTTCCGCAAGGAGAACCTCTCGGCGCTGCGCGAGCTTGCGCTCAAGGAGGTCGCCGAGGACGTCGAGGCGCGCCGCCAGCCGTCGATCGTCGACCCGACCGCCGAGAAGCCGCTCGCCGAGCGAATCCTCGCGCTCGTCACGCCGCAGCGCCGCTCGCAGCGGCTCCTCCGGCGCGCCTGGCGGTCCGCGGAACGGCTGAGCGCCGACCTCGACGCCCTTTGGATCCGTCGGCCGGACCACACCTTGAGCGAGGAGGAGGTCGACGCGCTCGCCGAGCTCAGGCGCCTTGGCATCGTTCTCGGCGCCCATTTCCTCGAGGAGGAGTCCGACGATGTCGTCGAGACGGTCAAGTCCGTCGCCGCGGATCGTGGAACGACGTACCTGTTCCTCGGGACGCCCGACAGCCGGCGCCGCGAGGAGATCCTGCACGGCTCTCTCGTCATGCGGCTGGTTCGAGCCCTGCCCGGGGTCGACATCCGCATCGTCGCCGACCCGGCCAAGCGCGAGGAGCTCCGGCTCTAGGAGGCCACCGGGAAGAGGTCCCCGAACCCGTCTCGGCGGCGATGCGAGCTATCCTCGGCTTGTGGTGCATCGCCTCACGGTCTCGTCCCTGCTGGCGGGAGCGTGGTTGCTCCTCCTCCTCCCGACGTCGGCCGGTGCTCTCGTCGAGCCTGCGCCGAGAGCGGCGTGCGCGGCCCCGTGCTACCTGACGGGCTCGGTGGGCGGCGCGCCGGGACGCGTCGCGGCCGTGGCCGACAACCCCGAGGCGCTCACGTTCTCGTGCACGGCGTCCTGCCGGGTCCCGACCGACTTCGGCGTGACGTACACGATCACGGCCACCCCCGATCCGGGGTCGGTGTTCACGCGCTGGTGGGGCGACTGCACGGAGTTCGGATCCAACCCGGTCTGCATCCTCTTCATGGAGTACGAGAAGAAGGCGCTCGCGCAGTTCCACCGCGAGGGTGAGACGCCGAGCGCCGAGGAGCCGGCGTGGCCGGACGTCACGCTGCCGGACGGCCCGCCGCCTCCTCCGCCGCCACCGCCCCCGCCGCCGCCTCCGCCGGTCGACACCGGGCCGCCCGGCCTCGGGTGCACGATCGTCGGCACGGAGGGGCCCGACTTCCTGAACGGGACGGCCGGGGACGACGTGATCTGCGGGCTCGGCGGCGACGACCACGTGCACGCGGGAGGCGGGCGCGACGTCGTGTACGCGGGGCCGGGGAACGACGAGGTCGAGCTCGGGTACGGGAGGTTCGTGGTCGAGGCGGGCCCCGGCGACGACGAGGTCGACGGGAGCGCCGGCGCAGACGTGATCCGTGGGCGCGACGGGCGCGACCGGCTGCGCGGCGCCGGAGGCGCGGACCGGATCGATGGGGGGCCCGGCCGCGACACGATCCAGGGCGGCGCGGGCGCGGACCGGATCGTCGGCGGGCCCGGTGCGGATGCGCTGGGCGGCGGCGCCGGCGCCGACACGCTGCTCGCGAAAGACGGCTTCGCGGATACGGTCGCAGGCGGGACGGGCCGCGACGCCGCGCGGGTCGACCGGCGCGACCGGGTCTACGCGCTCGAGCGGCGGATCGCATAGCGATCGCCGAACCGCCCCGGACCATAATTCAGCGAGCCGGGTGCGCTTTCGTCCTCCTCACCGACGGACTTTCGGCTTCCGCCTACGGCCTCCCGGCGAGGGCTCGTCCTACTCGCGTCCCTTGCTCGCTGCACGGGGGAACCTAAGGAGCGGCGAGGCGGCGGTCAAGGGGCCTCGAGGACGGCTTTTCGCAAATTGCGGCCTTTCCGTTTCGGGCCGGTCGCCGCTGTAGAATGTGACCACGCTCCCAGCCCAGATTCCTCGTCGCCGACGACTCGGCAGACGGCTCGACTGGGACACGACCCGCAGGAAGCCACACCGGCTGCACGGCCCGGCGCCGCCGCCCGGCGACGCCCAAGCGAGAGAAAGGGTCTGGATGGGATCGAGCTCGAAGAGACGGCAGACCATGGCCAAGATGAACCGCGAGCGGGCGCTCAAGGAGCGTCGCGAGCTGAAGCAGGAGAAGCGGGAGGCGCGCAGGCTCGCCGCCGCCTCGGATCAGGTCGAGCCCGAGGCCGGCGAGACCGCCCTCGAG
>Ga0210115_1000324_pt1 | contig 13727 bp, 11 predicted proteins | sample MayberryNW_TuleB_2_FD_185526 | JGI IMG/M metagenome (GOLD analysis project Ga0210115, IMG submission 185526) | Wetland microbial communities from San Francisco Bay, California, USA, that impact long-term carbon sequestration - MayberryNW_TuleB_D2... | ecosystem: Environmental > Aquatic > Marine... | reverse complement strand
GTGGACGGCGCGGAACTCGGCCAGATCCTCGAGCGCCATCTGGGACGGGCCGTCCTCGCCGATCGACACGCCCGCGTGCGAGCCGCAGAGCGCCATCGTGGCCCGGGAGATCGCCGCCATGCGGACGAAGTCGAACGCGCGGGAGTGGAAGGCCGCGAACGTGGACGCGAACGGCCGCCAGCCGCGCACCTGGATCCCGACCGCGGCCGCGATCATCTGCTGCTCGGCGATGAACATCTCCAGGTATCGCTCGGGATGGGCGGCGCGGAAGATCTCGGAGTAGGTCGAGTTCGAGACCTCGCCGTCGAGCGCGACGACGCGTCCGTTCGCCGTGCCGAGCGCGGCGAGCGCGTCGCCGTAGGCGCGCCGCGTCGCGACCTCCCCGCCCCGCTCCCAGGTCGGCAGCTCGAGCGGACCGCCGCCGAAGTCGTGGGGCGCGACGTCGCCGGACGGCTTGCGCACCTCGATCCGCAGGTCGGGGTGGTTCCCCCCCAGCTCCTCGATCGCGGTCTCGGGGTCGTCGAGCGCCTTGCCGTGCGCGCCCTCCTTGTTCTCGACCGCCTCGGCGCCCTTGCCCTTCACGGTCTTCGCCACGATCGCCGTCGGCCGCCCGGTCGTCTCGGCCGCCTCGGCGTACGCCCGGTCGATCGCCTCGGGGTCGTGGCCGTCGATCTCGATCGCGTGCCAGCCGAAGGCCTCGACGCGGCGCGCGTACAGGTCGAGGTCCCAGCCGTGCATCGTCTCGCCCGTCTGGCCGAGCCGGTTGATGTCGAGAATCGCGACGAGGTTGTCGAGCTCGTAGTACGAGGCATGGTCGAACGCCTCCCACATCGAGCCCTCGGCCAGCTCGCTGTCGCCGCAGAGCACCCACACGCGGTAGGGCAGCCGGTCGAGCCGCTTCCCGGCGAGCGCGACGCCGACCCCGATCGGCAGGCCCTGGCCGAGCGAGCCCGTCGCGACGTCCACCCAGGGCAGCACCGGCGTCGGGTGGCCCTCGAACGGGCTTCCGAGCTTGCGGAAGGACAGGAGCTCCTCGTCCGAGATCGCGCCGCACAGCCTGAAGAGCGAGTAGAGGAGCGGCGACGCGTGGCCCTTCGAGAAGATCAGGTGGTCGTTCCGGGGATCGTCCGGCTGGTCGAAGTCGTAGACGAGGTGGCGGTCCGCGAGCACCGCCATCAGGTCGGCCGCCGACATGGAGGAGGTCGGGTGGCCGGACTTCGTAACCGCCGCCGCGCGGATCGAGTCGACACGGAGCTGCTGCCCGAGCTGGCGCCAGCGGTCTACGTCGGTCATGGGGCTCGCCTTTCCGTCGGGGCCATCCTCAAACGGCCATTCTACGGCCGGGTTTTAGGCCCAAGCGCAGGTGTAACCTGGTCCGCAGAGTCCGAATGAAGATCGCCGTCGCCTTCGACCACCGCGGAACGAAGCTGCGCGAGCGGGTGCTCGCGGATCTCGACGCGCTCGGACACGACGTGATCGACCTCGGCGTCGAGGGCCCCACACCGCCCGTCGACTACCCCGACAAGGCCTTCGAGGTCGGCGAGGCGATCCGGACGGGCGACGCCGAGCGCGGGATCCTCGTTTGCGGGTCCGGCGTCGGCGCGACGGTGGCGGCCAACAAGCTGCCCGGCATCCGCGCCGGGCTCTGCCACGACACGTACTCCGCCCACCAGGGCGTGGAGCACGACGACATGAACGTCCTCTGCCTCGGCTCCGAGGTGATCGGCGCCGAGCTGGCCGGCGAGCTCGTGCGTGCCTTCCTGGCGGCGCGGTTCGACGGGGGCGAGCGCTTCCGGCGCCGCCTGGACAAGATCGAGGCATTGGAGGCGTATCCGACCCATGGCTAAATCCAGACTTCACGAGCTCGCCGCGCAGGGGCAGAGCCCCTGGATCGACTTCCTCTCGCGCGAGCTGATCACGAGCGGCGACCTCAAGCGGCGCTTCGAGGAGGACGCGATCACCGGCGTCACCTCGAACCCGACCATCTTCCAGAAGGCGATCTCGGCCGGGAACGCCTACGACGACCAGCTGCGCGAGCTGGCGCGCGACGAGGACGACCCGCGCGAGCTCTTCTTCGCGCTCGCGGTGCAGGACGTCCGTGACGCGTGCGACCTGCTCCGCGACGTGTGGGAGACCCGCGCGCGCGGGCGCGACGGGAACGTCTCGCTCGAGGTCGACCCGGGCCTCGCCCACTCGACGCAAGCGACGATCGACCAGGCGCAGCGGCTGAGCGAGCTGGTCGACCGGCCGAACCTCTACGTGAAGATCCCCGCGACCAAGGAGGGGCTGCCCGCGATCGAGGAGATGATCGCCCGGGGCGTCTCGATCAACGTGACGCTCATCTTCTCGCTCGACCGCTACGTCGAGGTCACGGAGGCGTACCTCCGCGGGATCGAGCGGCTGCTCGAGGCCGGCGGCGACCCGGCCGGCGTCACGTCTGTCGCGAGCTTCTTCGTCTCCCGGGTCGACACCGAGGCCGACCGGCGGCTCGACGAGGTCGGGCACCCGGAGCTCAAGGGCAAGCTCGCGATTGCGAACGCCAAGCTCGCGTACCGGCGCTACCGCGAGATCTTCGCGGGCGACCGGTGGAAGGCGCTCGCCCCCCGGGGCGCGATCCCGCAGTACTGCCTCTGGGCGTCCACCTCCACGAAGAACCCCGAGTACCGCGACGTGCTCTACGTCGAGGAGCTGATCGGTCCGGACACGGTCGACACGATGCCGGACGAGACGATCGAGGCCTTCCAGGACCACGGCCGGGTCGCGCCGACCCTCGAGCGCGGCTGGGACGAGGCCGAGCAGCTCTTCCGCGACATCGCGACGGCCGGGGTCGACTACGACGACGTCACGGACACGCTCGAGCGGGAGGGCGTGCAGAAGTTCGCCGACTCGTTCGACGAGCTGCTCGAAGGGATCAGGAAGACGAGCCGCGACCTGGTCACGGCGTAGCGGCGCCTCCTCTCGTGATGCTGCCCGGTCTCTCGGTCGCGAGCACCAAGCCTGGGTTCCCGCTCGGCCGCGGCCAAGGCTGGAGGCCTTGGCAAGGCCGAGGGAGGGGCCTGGTGCCGTGTGATCGCGGGCGAGAGGCAGACGTGGATCGCGGGAGGAAGCGCTGATGGCCGTCGCGACGGCGGAGCTGGTCGAGCGAATCTGGGCGCGGGACGCCTCGGTCTGGACGGGCGCGGACGAGAATCGGTGGCTCGGCTGGCTCGACGTGCCCGGCCGGATGCGCGAGCACGTGCTCGACCTCGAGGCCTTCGCCCACGACGCGATCGAGGACGGGCTCACGCACGCCGTCCTCGCCGGGATGGGCGGGTCGAGCCTCGCGCCCGAGGTCTTCAAACGCACCTTCGACGCGGAGCACCTCCACATCCTCGACACCACGCACCCGGACGCGATCCGCGCGCTCGACGCGTGGCTCGACCCCGAGCGGACGCTCGCCGTCGTCTCCTCGAAGTCCGGTACGACGCTCGAGACGCAGTCGCACTTCGCCTGGCTCTGGCCGAGGCTCGGCGAGCGCGCCGACCGCTTCGTCGCCGTCACCGACCCGGAGTGCGAGCTCGACGAGCAGGCGCGGGAGCGCGGCTTCCGCGCGACCTGGTACGGGGATCCCGAGATCGGGGGCCGCTACTCGGCGCTCTCCGCCTTCGGCCTCGTTCCGGCCGCGCTCGCCGGCGTCGACCTCGGCCGCCTGCTGGAGCGCGCCCACGAGATGGAGGAGGCCTGCCGGCTCCCCGAGGGGAACCCGGGCCTCGACCTCGGCCGCGCGCTCGGCGAGGCGTGGATCGAGGGGCGCGACAAGGTGCTCCTCGGCGACTCGCCGTGGGACTTCGGCCTCTGGGTCGAGCAGCTCCTCGCCGAGTCGACCGGGAAGGAGGGCAAGGGCCTCGTCCCGGTTCCCGGTGAGTGGGAGGAGGGCCCGGACCGCCAGCTCCAGGAGGTGCGGCACGCCGATCCCTACGAGGTCGGGCAGGAGTTCTACCGCTGGGAGTTCGCGACGGCGGTGGCGGGCTCGATCATGGGGATCAACCCGTTCGACCAGCCGAACGTGCAGGAGGCGAAGGACCGCACGCGCGCGATCCTCGAGTCGGGCCGCGAGCCGGACCTCGAGCCCGTCTCGTCGCTCGAGGAGCTGATCGCGCAGGCGCGGGAGGGCGACTACTTCTGCGTCCAGGCGTTTGTCCAGCAGACCGAGGAGGCCGACCGGCGCATCGAAGCGCTCCGCGCGCACGTCCGGCGCGAGACCGGCGCCGTCACGACGGCCGGCTTCGGCCCGCGCTACCTCCACTCGACCGGGCAGCTGCACAAGGGCGGTCCGCCCACCGGGCTCTTCCTCCAGCTCGTGGACGATCCCGAGGAGCTTCCGATCCCAGGGCGCGAGTACGGCTTCCGCCGGCTCATCCGCGCCCAGGCGGCGGGCGACTTCGAGGCGCTGCGCGAGCGCGGCCGCCGGGTCGCCAGAATGCGCTGGAACGACGTGGAGGTGAAGGCGTGAAGATCGGAATGGTCGGCCTCGGCCGCATGGGGGGCCACATGGTCATCCGCCTCGAGCGCGCCGGGCACGAGCTCCGCTCCTTCGCCGAGTCGGGCGGCGGCACGGCGTCCTCGCTCGAGGAGCTGGTCGGCCAGCTCGAGGCGCCCCGCGTCGTCTGGCTCATGATCCCGGCCGGCGAGCCCACCCAGGCGACGGTCGAGAGGCTCCTCGGCCTGCTCGAGGAAGGCGACGTGATCGTCGACGGGGGCAACTCGAACTTCCGCGACTCCCAGCGGCGCGCGGCCGTGGCCGGCGAGCGGGGCATCCGCTACCTCGACGTCGGCGTGTCCGGCGGCGTCTGGGGCCTCGAGGTCGGCTACTGCCTGATGACCGGCGGCGACGAGGACGCCGTCGAGCTCCTCCGGCCCGCCTTCGACGCGCTCGCGCCGGAAAGCGGCTGGGCGCACGTCGGCCCGTCGGGCGCGGGCCACTACGTCAAGATGATCCACAACGGCATCGAGTACGGCCTCATGCAGGCCTACGCCGAGGGGTTCGAGCTCATGCACCACTCGGAGTTCGAGCTCGACCTCGCCGAGATCTCCGGCATCTGGCGCTACGGCTCGGTCGTGCGGTCGTGGCTGCTCGAGCTCCTCCACGAGTCGTTCGCCGAGCACGGCTCGGGGCTCGAGGACATCGGGTCGTACGTCGAGGACTCGGGCGAGGGCCGCTGGACGATCACCGAGGCGATCGACCGGTCGGTGCCCACGCCCGTGATCGCCGCCGCGCTCTTCGCCCGCTTCGCCTCGCGCGACGACGTCAACTTCGCGGCCAAGGTGGCCGCGGCGCTCCGCAACCAGTTCGGCGGACACGCCGTCCGCGCCGTCGAGCAGGCCAAGTCGAGTCCGGATCCGCGCGCATGACCGAGACCCAGGCGCCCCCGGCGACCGAGGAGAACCCGCTCCTCGAGGGGCTGCGCCGCCGGCGGACGGCCGAGCCGTGCGTGCTGACGATCTTCGGCGCCTCGGGCGACCTGACGCAGCGCAAGCTCTTCCCCGCGCTCTACGCCCTCGCCGTGCGGCACATGCTGCCGGAGCACTTCGCCGTCCTCGGGGTGGCCCGAACGGAGATGTCGACGGAGGACTTCCGCGAGCGGATGCGGCGCGCGGTCGAGGAGCACGGCCGCGACGAGTTCCGCGAGGACGTGTGGGAGGAGCTCGCCGGCGGCGTCCGCTACCTCGCGACCGACTTGGTCGACGAGACGGGCTGGGACGAGCTCGCGCGGAACCTCACCGAGCTCGACGAGGAGCGCGGGACGAGCGGCAACCGCGTCTTCTACCTCGCGGTGCCGCCCGACGCCTTCGAGGGGATCGTCACCCACCTCGGCGCGCGGCGCAGCACCGAGGGCTGGACGCGCCTCATCTGCGAGAAGCCGTTCGGGCACGACCTCGAGAGCGCGAAGCGCCTGAACGCGGCTATCCGCGAGTACTTCGCCGAGGAGGAGGTCTTCCGGATCGACCACTACCTCGGCAAGGAGACCGTCCAGAACATGCTCGTCCTGCGGTTCGCGAACGGCATCTTCGAGCCGATCTGGAACCGGCAGTTCGTCGACCACGTGCAGATCACCGTGGCCGAGTCGCTCGGGGTCGAGGGCCGTGCGTCCTTCTACGAGCGCGCGGGCGCGATCCGGGACATCGTCCAGAACCACCTGCTCCAGCTCGTCGCGATCACCGCCATGGAACCCCCGAGCGACTTCGACGCCGAGTCGGTCCGCAACGAGAAGGTGAAGGTGCTCCGGGCAGTGCACACGCCGGGGCCCAAGCACATCGTCCGCGGGCAGTACGGGCCGGGGTTCATCGAGGGTGCGGAGGTGCCCGGCTATCGGGACGAGGAGGGGGTCGCGCACGACTCGACCACGGAGACCTTCGTCGCAGGGAAGCTCTACGTGGACAACTGGCGCTGGGCCGACACGCCGTTCTACTTCCGCACCGGCAAGCGCCTGCCGAAGCGCGAGACGACGATCGCGATCCAGTTCAAGCGCGCGCCGAAGCCGCCCTTCCAGGCCGACGCCGAGGACGGCCTGCGGCCCAACGTGCTGCTCCTCCACATCCAGCCCGACGAGGGCGTCTCGCTCGCCGTCGGTGCGAAGGTGCCGGGGCAGGGGATGGGGATCCGGACGGTGCACATGGACTTCCTCTACGGGGGCGCGTTCCGCGTGGGTCTGCCGGAGGCGTACGAGCGCCTCATCCTCGACTGTCTGCTCGGCGACCCGACGCTCTTCATGCGCGCGGACGAGGTCGAGGAGCAGTGGTCGATCGTCGACGCGATCGTGGCGCCCTGGAAGCGCGACCGGCCCGACTTCCCGAACTACCAGGCCGGATCGTGGGGTCCCGCCGCCGCGGACGAGCTCCTCCACCGCGACGGCCGCTCCTGGCGACGGCATTGATCCGCGGCGCGACCATCCGGGACGTCGAGCGCGGGCTCGGGCGGCTGCGCGCCGAGCAGAGCGAGGAGGCCCAGGCGCCCGCGCTCCGCACGAGCGTCATGACGCACATGGCCTGGGTTCCCGAGCAGTGGGAGGACGCGGCGATGAAGGCGCTCGGGGGGCTCGAGGAGCGGCACCCGTCGCGCACGATCCTGCTCTTCCCCCGGCCGGACGAGGACCGGGACGAGCTCGACGCGGACGTCGACCTGCGCTGCTTCGCCGGTGGGGGAGCGGGCCGGGCGGTCTGCTTCGAGGTGATCGCGATCCGGCTCTGCGGCCCGCGGGCGCACCATCCGGGGACGGTCGTGGCGCCCCTCCTCATCACCGACCTGCCGGTCTTCCTGCGCTGGCGGGGCGACCCTCCGTTCGACTCGACCGATCTCGAGGAGCTGACCACGGAGGCAGACCGCTTCGTGGTCGACTCGGCCGAGTGGCACGACCCGACCGCCTGCCTCGAGCGGCTCGCGGAGCTCTTCGACCGGGTCGCGGTCTCGGACATCGCGTGGGCGCGCGGCGAGCCGTGGCGCTACGCGCTTGCGGAGCTGTGGCCCGATGTCGCCGGGATCGAGACGCTCCGTGTGGTCGGCCCGGAGGCGGACGCCCTGCTGCTCGCGGGCTGGTTGCGGGCCAGGCTCGGCCGCGAGGTCGCGCTCGAGGTCGAGACCGCGCCGACGATCGAGGAGGTCGCGGTCGACGGCGATCCGGTCGACCCGGGCCGGATGGATCCGCGCTCCGCGAGCGACCTGCTCTCCGACCAGCTCGAGATGTTCGGCCGAGACCGGCTCTACGAGGAGGCGGTACGGAGCTTCTCCGCGGTCCCGACCTAGCCGAGCTCGGCGCCGGCTGGATCGCCGACCGCGCCCGGGGGCGGGACCCGTTCACGGTCGCGCTCGCCGGCGGCTCCTCGCCCGAGCGGGTCTACGAGCGGCTGGCGACGCTCGAGCTCGACTGGGGCGCGTGGCACGTCTGGTGGAGCGACGAGCGCCTCGTCCCGCCGAGCCATCCCGACTCGAACGAGGGCATGGCCCGACGCGCGCTCCTCGACCGCGTCGCGATCCCGGAGGGCCAGGTGCATCCGCTCCGCTCGACGGACGTGGAGGTTCCCGAGCGCTTCGACCTCGTCCTGCTCGGCATCGGGCCCGACGGACATTGCGCGTCGCTCTTCCCGGGCGATCCCGCGCTCGAGGCGACGGAGCCGATCGTCTACGTCGAGCGGCCGGGGCTGCCGCCGTACCACCCCCGGCTGACGTTCACCTACCCGGTGCTGAACAGCGCGCGGGCGGCCGCGTTCCTCGTCGGCGGCGCCGGGAAGCGGGAGATCGTCGCGCGGGTGCTCGCGGGGGACGAGTCGCTGCCCGCCGCCCGCGTGCGGGCCGCGGAGACAGTGATCCTGGCCGACGAGGACGCGGCGCCCGCGGGCTAGCGGGCGCGCGCGGTGACCGAGAACGTGCGCGGGACGATCCGGAGGTACTGCGGGTCGCTCCAGGTCATGCCCTGCTGAACGGCTGGAATCGACTTGTCGTTCCCGCGCACGCGGTAGTACCAGACCCCGTCCTTCAAGTTCAGAAGCGTGGACGTCGACGCCGTCTTGACGCTGCCCGCCGGCGTGAACGGATTCGCCTTCTTGCTCCACTGCACCGAGTAGGTGGCGGCGCCGGGGGCGGGCCGCCACGCGACGACGACCTTGCCGTAGAACGACGGCTTGGCCGACTGCGCGCCCCGCACGACGCCGGTCGACGTCATGCCGGAGACGAACGGCACGCCGCTCGCCTTCTCGATCGCGGGCGCGCTCGTCTTGCCGAACGTGCCCACCAGCCCGGCCTCGCACATGTCCTCGGCGAAGCCGACGTCGTGGTACTCGACCTTCTCGTCCAGCGTCAGCAGCGGGACGGCGGGCACGACCGTCCAGTAGTAGCTGCCGTTCGGCCAGTCGTTGTCCCAGAGGCCCGACCGGCGGTCGAGCTTCTTGCCGGGCGCGGGCTCCTCGCCCGTCGACGGGAGGTTCGGGTCCATGCCGGCCGCGAAGAGCTCGTCGCCGCCGGCGTCGAAGACGTCGCCCTCCTCGCCGTCCGCGAGCATCAGGTAGGACGGGGGCGGCGTCGGATCGTAGACGTCGGCGAGCTTCGTCGGGTCGGCCGGAAGCTTGAGCGGCTCGGTCAGCCGCGGGACGTACGCCGGGCTTCCGACCAGGTCGGACACGTGAACCCGGTTGACGCAGTCCTCGTCCGTGAACACGTAGACGTGGTAGAGCGGACAGGTGACGTTCGTCGCGAGCGTGACGGCTGGGCACGCGCCGAGGCCGTCGAGGCTCGTGTCGCCGTCCCACCAGAAGCCGGGGACGAGCTCGTGCGGATCCGGGCCCGGCCCGGGAATGCCGCTCAGGACGTCGGATGCCCGGCTGCGCGAGACCGCGCCGATCGGCGTGAGCTGGGCGTTCGAGATCGGCGGGTCGCTCGTCACCGCGTAGGCGCTCCAGGGTCCGTACGAGACGGCCGGGATCCGGTTGGACGTCGTCCCGGCGACCTCGCGGACCGCCCGCACCCGCCAGGTCGCGTTCGCGAGGCTGAAGTAGTCGTTGTGCAGCGTGTAGTACTCGCGCAGGTCGGCCGCGGTCGTCGCGGTCTTGATCTTCTTCGAGAGCCCGGAGCCGAGGTCGTAGAGGAACGTGACCTCGTAGGCGGTCGCGCCGTCAACGGGCGTCCAGCGGACCATGCCGGGGTTCGGGTTCGGCCCGCTCGAGAGGCTCGTCGGCGCCGGGGGCGACTTGAGGCGGAAGCCGTAGGCCGGCGTCCAGGCGGATGCGGCGCCGGAGGGCACCCTCGCCCGCACGCGCGCGTAGAAGGAGTAGGGCGACCCGGTCATCCAGGGGAGCGTGATCGGGATCGTCGTCAGCGGCGTCGTCAGCCCGGACTTCCGCCAGACGACGGCGTTGTCTGCGAACCTCGGGCCGGTCGCGAGCTCGAAGTCGTAGCTCTTCGCGCCGGTGACCTTGTTCCACGCGAACGAGGGGGTCCGCGCGTACGTGCGGCCGACGGCGAGGGGCTCACCCGACGTGAGCAGGAAGGGATGCAGGTTCCCCGGCGTGGGCACGGCCGCCTGTCCCGCGGGAGCGAGGACGAGCGCGACGAGCAGAGAGGCGAACAGGCGAGGGGCCATGGCTCATGGCTGTTGTCGGCACCTCCGCCGCCCCCGCGTTCCCTCAAACGGGGTAGAGGGCCCGCTCCAGCGCACGCCCGGCGGCAAGGACGAGCGCGTCCGTCCCCGGGCGCCCGCTGATCGAAAGGGACGCCGGGAGACCGTGCTCGGCCGGCCCGCAGGGCAGTGCGAGAACCGGCCAGCCGAGCGCGTTGAACGGGAAGGTCAACCGGATCACCGGCCAGCGGAGCTCGTCCTCCGCCTGCCCGACCGGAGGCGCCACGAAGGGAAGGGTCGGCGTGACCAGCAGGTCGAAGCCCGTCAGCGCCTCGAGGCACGCCTCCTCGTAGCGGCGGCGGGCGGCCAGGCCGGCCTCGTACTCCTCGTCGGCCACGGCGAGGCAGCGCTCGATCTTCACCGCCACGCCCCGCCCGTAGAGCGCGCCGTGCTCGGCGTAGAGGTCACGGTGGACGTCGGCGACCTCCCGCATGAACACGGGTGTGACCCCTTCCGGGAGCGGGAACGCGAGGGGTCGGGCGCCCGCGATGTGCCCCGCCGCCTCCTCCACCCGGGCGCGGACGAGCGGGTCGGCGAGCGCGGTCCAGGCCACCCCGGCGCCCAGCTCGGCGAGGTCGACCTTCTCGTGCTCGAGCCCGGCGAGTGGGCCCATCATGGCCGCGCAGTCCTCGACCGAGCGCGCCATCGGCCCGGCGTGGTCGAAGCTCGGCGCGAGCGGGAAGACGCCGTCGACCGGCACGAGGCCGTGGGTCGGCTTGAAGCCGACGACCCCGCAGCAGGCGGCCGGGATGCGGATCGAGCCGCCCGAGTCGGTCCCGAGCGCCGCGTCCGCGAGGCCGGACGCGAGCGCGGCGGCGCTCCCGCCGCTCGAGCCGCCCGGGATTCGCGTCCGGTCGAGCGGGTTCCGAACGTCGCCGTAGTGCTCGTTCTCGGACGTGACCCCGTAGGCGAACTCGTGCAGGTTCGTCTTGCCGACGAGCGCGTAGCCGGCCTCTTCGAGCCGGGTGACCGCCGTCGCGGTCCGCTCCGGAACGTGGTCGCGGAAAACGGCCGAGCCGTACGTCGTCCCGAGCCCGGCCGTATCGAAGAGGTCCTTGACGGCGAGCGAAATTCCCTCCGCCGGCCGCTCGGGCACGGCGAGAAAGGCATTGAGGTCGTCGGTGCGCACGGCGCCGGGCCGCCGCTACGCGAGCCGGTTGTAGAGCTCCGCGACGACGATCGAGCCGGCGAAGAGCAGGAGCGCGACCAGGAGGACCGCGAGGCCGAGGCGGACGTTCTTCCGGGCGAGCTCGGGATCCATCAGACGAGGAGCGGGTCGAGGGCCAGGGCGACGAACAGGAGCGCGAGGTAGGCGAGCGAGTACGAGAAGAGGCGCCGGGCGCGGACCGGTGTCGTGCTCCGCCGCAGCGCTTCGGCGAGCGCGAGGAAGGCGCCGCCGAGGACGACGGCGCTCACGAGGTAGACGAGCCCGACCGTCTGGGCGGCGACCGGGAGGAGCGTGATCGCGACGAGGACGATCGAGTACCGGAGGATCGCGCGGGCCGTCTCGGCGTCCCCGCGGACGACGGGCAGCATCGGCACGCCCGCCGCCTCGTAGTTCCGTCGGATGAGGAGCGCGAGCGCCCAGAAGTGCGGGGGCGTCCAGAAGAAGACGATCAGGAAGAGGAAGAGCGCCGGCAGCGTGAGGCTTCCGGTCGCCGCCGCCCACCCCACGACGGGCGGGATCGCGCCCGCGGCGCCCCCGATCACGATGTTCTGCGGGGTCGAGCGCTTCAGCCAGCGGGTGTAGACGAGGACGTAGAACGCGCCGCCGACCAGGGCCAGCACGGCGGCGAGGAGGTTCGCGAAGCTCGTCAGCACGACGAACGAGAGCGCGAGGAGCGCGAGCCCGAACTCGAGCGCGCGCGCCGGCGCGACCCGGCCGGACGCGACGGGGCGCGCCTCGGTTCGCGAGCCCATCAGCTTGTCGATGTCGCGGTCGAGGACGTGGTTCAGCGCGGAGGCGCCGCCGCAGGCGAGGGCGAGCCCGCCGAGGGCCGCGACCGCGAGCCCGAGCGAGGGCAGCCCATCGGCGCCGAGCACGAGGCCGCCGGCGCCGGTGATGAGGAGCAGCGACATGATCCGGGGCTTCGTGAGCGTCACGTAGTCGCGCCACGAGCCGCGCGGCGCCTCGACGCCCGGGCGGAACGCGAGGGCGGCGGCCACGCACGCGGCCGCGAGCGAGACGGCGCCGAGCCCGATGTGGGCGCCGCCCGCGAGGCCGCTTTCGCCTCCGAGCGCGACCGCGCCTCCGATGACGATCTGCACGACGAAGAGGGCGAGCGCGCAGGCCGAGGCGACCTGCAGCGTGCGGAGGTCCGGATGACCGAAGTACGCGCAGAGCCAGACCGCCGTGAGGAGCGCGAGCGCGGTGAGCACGCTCGCCTCGTGGGAGCGCGCCCACTCCCCGGTCGCGACCACGACGCCGACCGAGAACGCCGCCGACACGGCGAGGAGGCGGAGCCACGGGCCGGGACGCGTCGGAGCGTCCGTCATCGCTGGGCCTTCAGCCGGAACCGGAGGTCGCGAAGCGGCCGCGGGCTCGTCACCGGCGGGAGCGAGTCGAAGTTGTGCGGCGCGGGCGGGGAGTCGGCGTACCACTCGAGCGTGTCGGCCCTCCACGGGTCCGGGCCGACCCGCGGCCCGTTCCGCCAGCTCCGGATCATGTTGAACACGAAGATCAGCAGGGCGATCGTCATCACCCACGTCCCGATCGTCGAGAGCAGGTTGTAGAGCTCGAAGGAGCCGGTGCGCGAGTACGTGTAGACGCGGCGCGGCATCCCCAGGAGCCCGACGAGGTGCTGGAAGAAGAACGTCATGTTGAAGCCGATCAGGATCAGCCAGAAGTGCCATTTCGCCAGGCGCTCGTCGTACATCCGTCCCGTGATCTTCGGGAACCAGTAGTACGTGCCGGCGAAGAGGCCGAAGGCAGTGCCGCCGAAGAGCACGTAGTGCATGTGCGCGACGACGTAGTACGAGTCGTGCGCCTGGTAGTCGACGGGGAAGGTCGCGAGGACGATCCCGGAGAGGCCGCCGATCGTGAAGAAGCCGATCAGGCCGAGGGCGAAGAGGAGAGGGGCCCGGTACTCGAGGTGGCCGCGCCAGAGCGTCGCGAGCCAGTTGAGGATCTTGACCCCGGTCGGGATCGCGACCGCGAACGAGGCGACCGCGAAGAACCCGTTCAGCCACACCGGGAGCCCGACCGTGAACATGTGGTGCGCCCACACGAGCATCCCCGCGAAGGCGATCCCGATCGTCGCGAAGGCGATCGCCTTGTAGCCGAAGATCGGCTTCCGCGCGAAGACCGGGATGACCTCGGAGATCATCCCGAAGGCGGGCAGGATCATGATGTAGACCTCGGGGTGCCCGAAGAACCAGAACATGTGCTGGTAGAGCACGGCGCTCCCACCCTCCTGAGGAAGGAAGAACCCGGTGCCGGCCTGGCGGTCGAGCAGGAGCAAGGTCAGGGCGGCGGAGACGGTCGGCAGGGCGAGGATGAGGAGCACCGCGTACGTCTCGATCGTCCAGACGAAGAGCGGGATCCGCATCCACGTCATCCCGGGCGCGCGCATGTTGTGGATC
>Ga0210115_1000322_pt1 | contig 13820 bp, 15 predicted proteins | sample MayberryNW_TuleB_2_FD_185526 | JGI IMG/M metagenome (GOLD analysis project Ga0210115, IMG submission 185526) | Wetland microbial communities from San Francisco Bay, California, USA, that impact long-term carbon sequestration - MayberryNW_TuleB_D2... | ecosystem: Environmental > Aquatic > Marine... | reverse complement strand
GGGCACGTAGATGTCGACCGGGACGATCTTGTCGACGCCCTGGAGCACCGCGTAGTTGTTGAACATCCCGGCCGAGCTCGCGCAGGCGCCCATCGCCATGACCCACTTCGGCTCGAGCATCTGGTCGTAGATCTGCCGGAGCGGCGCGGCCATCTTGTGCGAGACGCGGCCCGAGACGATCAGCAGGTCGGCCTGACGCGGCGACGAGCGGAAGACCTCCATCCCGAACCGCGACACGTCGTAGCGCGAGGAGACGATCGACATCATCTCGATCGCGCAGCACGCGAGCCCGAACGTGTCCGGCCACATCGACCCGCGGTGGGCCCAGGCGAGCGCCTTCTCGATCGTCGTCAGCATGAGGCGCTCCTCGAGGTTGCCGAGCTCCTGCTCGAATGCGGCCGGCTCGTCCTGCCTCGGCCCGCCGCGCTTCTCCATCAGGATCCGCTCCGTGTTCAGGCCGTAGTCGGCGAGCTTCTTCTTCCCTACCGCCATTCGAGGGCTCCCTTGCGCCAGATGTAGACGTAGGCGATCGCGAGGATTCCGATGAAGAAGCCGAACTCGGCGAGCGCGAACGTCCCCACGTCCTCGAGCACGACCGCCACCGGGAAGAGGAAGACGATCTCGATGTCGAAGACGATGAAGAGCATCGCCGTCAGGTAGAAGGAGACGGTGAAGCGCTGCTGCTTCGGCGGCCCGGTGGAGACGCCGGACTCGAACGGGATCACCTTGGCGCGGCTCTGGCGCGGCTTCGCCCCGAAGATGAACGACATGGCCACCATGGACGCCGGGATCGCGAGCGCGATGAAGCCGTACGCGAGGAACGGGAACCAGTCGGCGAGCGCAGCGTGAACCACGGGAACCGTGCGCATACTAACCAGTCACAAGCGCCCCGGAGGGTGGGGGCAAAAGGCGGCCGCGTGCAGGCATTTCGTGTCCCGCAACAGGCGTCACAAGCGCCCCCGGCGGCCGCGGATCACGCTGCTACACTCCGAAAAGGATGATCACGATCACCGAGAACGCGGCGCAGAAGATCCGGTCGCTCATGGCGGAGGATCCCGAGGGGGACGTCAACGTCCTCCGTGTCGCGATCGAGGGCGGGGGGTGCTCGGGGTTCCAGTACGCGCTCGGTTTCGACCGCGGCCCCCAGGACGGCGACAACGAGATCGAGATGCACGGCGTCACCGTCGTCGTCGATCCGTTCAGCGCGCCGTACCTGACCGGCTCGGAGATCGACTACGTCGACGCGCTCATGGGCGCCGGGTTCGCGATCAACAACCCGAACGTCCAGGCGGCCTGCGGCTGCGGCTCCTCGTTCCAGGCGAAGGAGGGCGTCGCGGAGGGCGATCCTGCCGCCGCGGGCGGTGGCTGCGGCCCTGGCTGCGGCCATTGAGAATCGCGCCTCGCGGGTAGCATCGCGCCCGGCGTGAGCGACACGGTCTACGACATCACGATCATCGGCGGCGGCCCCGTGGGCCTCGCGGCGGCGTACTACGCGGGGCATCGCGAGGCGAGCGTCTGCATCGTCGAGTCCCTCGAGCAGCTCGGAGGCCAGGTCGCCGCCGTCTACCCCGAGAAGCACGTCTTCGACGTGGCGGGGCACCCGAAGATCCAGGGGCAGGCGCTCGTCGACCTCTGCGTCGACCAAGGCCTCCAGTTCGGCGCCGACGTCTTCCTCGGCGAGGAGGTCCGCGACCTCGTGCGCGTGGGCGACGGCGACGACGAGATCCTCACGCTGACCACGCACGGAGGCCGCTCGGTGCGCTCGCGGGCCCTCATCGTCACGGCCGGCCACGGCGCCTTCGAGCCCCGCAAGCTCGGCGTCGACGGGATCGACGACTGGGAGGGCAAGGGCCTCCACTACTTCGTGCGCCAGAAGGACGCGTTTCGCGGCAAGAGCTGCGTGATCGTGGGCGGCGGCGACTCGGCGCTCGACTGGACGCTCGGCCTGCAGGACACCGCGGCGCTCCCGATCACGCTCGTCCATCGGCGCGACCGGTTCCGCGCGCTCGAGTCCTCGGTGTCCGCCGCGCGGGCGCTCGAGGAGGAGGGCAAGGTGCGAATCGTCGTGCCCGCCGAGGTCCGCGAGATCCGGGGCAACGGCGAGGTCGAGGTCCTCGTGCTCGAGAACACGGCCACGGGCGACACGGAGGAGGTTGCCTGCGAGGCGCTCATCACGCTCCTCGGGTTCCACTCGCACCTCGGCTCGATCGCCGAGTGGGGCCTCGAGCTGCACGGCAAGCGGCAGATCCTCGTCGAGCCGTCCACGATGGAGACGTCGATCCCGCGCGTGTACGGGGCCGGGGACGTCGCCGGCTACGAGGGCAAGATCACGCTGATCACGATCGGTTTCGGCGAGGCCGCGATCGCGGCGAACAACGCCATCGCCCGGATCCGCGGCGAGAAGGTCCAGCCGAAGTACTCGACCGACTAGCTAGCCGGGCCGGGGCCGCGGCGGCGGGCGCGGGGGGAGCGTGTCGAGCAGGTAGTCCATGAGCGCGGCCGGCGGACGGAGGTTGAACGCGACGTCGAGCAGGAGGTCCGCCGTGGAGGGGAGACGGCCCTTCCGGCGCGCGAGGTGGATCAGCCGGCGCACCTGCTCGTAGCTCGGACGGAAGAGGCGGAGTTCGCGCGCCATCCGGCCGAGGCGGCGGTAGGTCTCGGCGATCGGCACGTCGCGGTCGTCCAGGCGCTCGAGCGCAGCCACCAGGCGAGTGTCGATCCGTGGCGCGAACGCGAGCATGGCCACAGCATGCCGCGAAACCCGGCACACGTCTGTGCCAGCTTCGTGCCGAACGCGGCTTCGTAACAGGTTGCAACGAACCTCGGCGGCTCACGGACGCGGCTGGCCAGGGCGCGCAGGTCGCTGCCCGGCGGTCGTCTCCCCCTCCTCGTTGCAGTGTGTTGCGAGGAAGGACACGTCTGGCCACCGCCGCGGCGCTCCAACCGGGCGCGCGGCAGGGGCTCCGGAGGCGGAGGAAGCCGCCGCGCGGCAGGGACGCGGAGGCGGGGGAAGCCGGGTCGCGGGCGCCCTTCCCCCGTTCGGGGCTGTCCGGCCACGACGGTCTGCCCGATGCTGAGCAGGTGAGCTCGGTCAGGATCGAGTGTCTCGGCTGCGGCGAGGCGCGGGCGGTCGTCGCCCCCTCCTCCGACAAGCTCGACCCCGGCGAGTGCCCGCGGTGCGGGTACCTCGGGTGGGCCCCCTCCACTGCGTTGAGCGAGCCGATGCGCCGGCGGATCCGCGAGCGCCCGGTCGACCGGCGCGCCGCGATCTACGCCGTCTAGCGCCGCGTCCGCCGGGGGTAGACTCGGCTGCGTGAGCGAGACGGCGCCGCAGGAGCTCTGGGGAGGCGAGACCACGAAGGCAATCGCCAACTTCCCCGTCTCCGGCGAGCGGATGCCGACGCCCGTCGTGCGCTGGCTGGGGCGGATCAAGGCCGCGGCCGCCCGCGTGAACGCCGAGCTCGGGCTCCTCGACGCCGATCTCGCGGAGCGGATCGCCGCGGCCGGGGATCGCGTCGCCGCCGGCGAGTTCGACGACCAGTTCCCGATCGACGTGTTCCAGACGGGCTCGGGGACGAGCACCAACATGAACGCGAACGAGGTGATCGCCTCGCTCGCGGGCGAGGGCGCGCATCCGAACGACCACGTGAACCTCGGCCAGTCGTCGAACGACGTCTTCCCCTCCGCCGTGCACCTGGCCGCGCTCGGCGAGCTCCAGAGCGACCTGCTTCCGGCGCTGGGCCGGCTGGCGGAGTCCCTCGAGGCGAAGTCGGAGGAGTTCGCCGACTTCGTGAAGTCCGGCCGGACGCACCTGATGGACGCGGTCCCGGTGATGCTCGGCCAGGAGTTCGCGGGCTACGCGGCCCAGGTCCGGCAGGGCGTCGAGCGGATCGAGGCGACGCTCGGACGCCTGGGCCAGATCCCGCTCGGCGGGACCGCGACCGGCACGGGTCTCAACACCCACCCGGAGTTCGCCGCCCGCGTCCGCGCCCGGCTCTCCGAGGAGACCGGCCTCGTGATCTCGGCGCCCGCCGACCCGTTCGAGAGCCAGGCGGCGCGCGACGCCCTCGTCGAGACGAGCGGCGCCCTGAAGACCGTCGCCGTCTCGCTGACGAAGGTCGCGAACGACCTCCGCCTGATGGGCTCGGGCCCCCGCGCCGGCCTCGCCGAGCTGCGGCTCCCGGAGCTCCAGAAGGGCAGCTCGATCATGCCCGGCAAGGTCAACCCGGTCATCCCCGAGGTCGTGACCCAGGTCTCGGCGCAGGTGATCGGCAACGACGCCGCGATCACGGTCGGCGGCCTCCAGGGTCACTTCGAGCTGAACGTCTTCGTCCCGCTGATGGCCCGGAACCTGCTCGAGTCGATTCGCCTCCTCGCAAGCGCAAGCCGGCTCTTCGCCGAGACATGCGTGGACGGGATCGAGGCCAACGAGCCGCAGCTCGCCGAGTACGCAGAGCTGACCCTGTCGGCGGCGACCGCGCTCAACCCGTTCATCGGCTACGACCTCGCGACCGAGATCGTCAAGGAGGCGGCGGCCTCGGGCCGTTCGCTGCGCGAGGTCGCGCGCGAGAAGGGGGTCGACGAGGCGGTGCTCGACGAGGCTCTGGACTACCGGGCCATGGCCCGGCCGCACGGGAAGAACTAGCTGGGCCACGGCGATTCCGGCGGTTCGGAGGAGTCCCGGACGGTTGTCAGAATCGTGTAAGCATCGCGGGGTCCCTCCGGTGTGTCTGGCAGGGTGGGCCGCTGAGAAACCGACACAAGGAGGGCTATGCCGACCCCCAAAGTCAGGCTCCTCGTCCTCGGCCTTCTCGGACTCCTCGCTCTCCCGCTCCCCGCCGAGGCATCGGTCAAGATCGCCGGCGGTGCGCGAAATGCGTCGTTCCGGGTCAACGCCAACGGGTACGCAACCGTCTTCTGGACGACGGCTTCGGGCACGCGCCGCACGGCGGTGGTGACCCCGACGAAGCAGATCAGGTACGGCCGGCGGGCTCCCGGCCGCGATGTCTCTCATCCGACGGACAACGTCGACATTCCCATGAAGGTGGCGCTCCGCCAGACGCCGAATGGGCGCTTCTGGGCGCTCCAATCCTGGCGGCGGATCAAGGGCGGGCCCGTCGAGCTGCGGTTCTCCCGCTGGAGAGGGGCGCCGACCAAGCTCGCGCTCTGGACGACGTGCTGCAAGTGGCGAAGCGAGGTCGTCCACGGCAAGGCGACCTTCCACGGCCGGCCGATTTTCGGCTACAGCGCCACGTCCTCAGGCGTGCCGCTCGACCCCTACGGCCGCAACGTTTACCTCGACTCGATGCGCCGTGGCCGGTGGGTGCGGATGATGGGCATCCTCACGCACCGCCCGACCGGCACGTTCCGCCTCTGGATCCGGAAGTACTGGCGTGGCAGCTCGTACCGCGGGCGGATCATCGGCCCCAACTGGGGTAGCAACCTGCTCGGGCCCGATGCGCAGGGCTGGGCCCCGTCCTCGATGTAGCGGCCGACGCCGCCTCCTCGCCAGACACGAGTCGCGGCGGGGAGGCGGCTCGCGCTGCCCCTCGCCTTACGCCGCGGCGGCGACGTACCACGTGCCGCGGAAGAGGGGCTCTCCGCCGAGCTCCTCCGCGAGCCCATCGGCGGTGAAATAGCGCTTGTAGACGCGGTGGCGCGAGCCGTCGCGGAGCGTTCGCTCCTGCATCTCCTCCGGCTCGGCGCCCTCGTGGAGCGCGGTGTCCACGACGACGAGCCTCGGGGCGACGCGGCGCGCCTCGGCGAGGAAGCGGGCCCCGTCGGGCTCGCGCAGGTGGCCGTAGAAGTGCGCCGTGAAGACGAGGTCGAACGAGCGGTCGGGGAACGGCAGCGCGAGCGCGTCGCCGACCGCGTAGGCGGCGTCGGGCCTCCGCCCGCGGGCGATCTCGACCATGGCGGCGCTCTGGTCGAGCGCGGTCACATCCCCGGGAAGGTGACGCGTCAGAAAGCCGGTCCCGCAGGCCGCGTCGAGGATGCGGCCGGGCGGGAGCCCCGCGACGAACCGCTCGAGCCGGCGCGTCTCGGCGTCCCAGTCGGGCCGCACGCGGTCGGCGTAGAGTCCACGGCCGAGATACCAGTCGTCGTACTCGGCGGCACGCAGGTCGTAGTAGCGGCGCTCCTCGCGGTTCACGGCGCGAGCGCGTCGAGTGCCGCGTCCACGTCGTCCTCGGTCGTGTAGACGTGGAAGGAGGCGCGCAGGCCGCCGGCGCGGACGGCGGCAAGGATGCCGGCGCGCGCGAACGCCTCGTCGGCACCCGGCACGTCGGTCGAGACGATCGCGGTGTCGCTCGGCTCGAGGCCGAGTCCCGCGCGGAAGCGGTTGGCGAGGGCGACGTCGTGGTCGTGGATCGCGTCGATGCCGATGTCGAGGAGCGTCTCGAGCGCGGGCGCCGTCCCGACCCACGAAAACCACGCGGGCGAGAGGTCGAGCCCGCGGGCGCTCTCGGCCAGCCGGAGCGGCGTCCCGTAGTACGTCCCGTACTGGTCCGGGCCGGCCCACCAGTTCGCGGCGTCCGGGCGGATGCGGTCGCGCAGGCCGTCTCCGAGGGTCATGAAGGCGGTGCCGCGCGGCGAGCAGAGCCACTTGTACGCGTGGCAGGCGAGGACGTCGACCCGCGTCGCGTCGACCGGGAGCCAGCCGCATGCCTGCGTGGCGTCGAGCACGACGAGCGCGTCGCGGGCGCGGGCCGCCTCGACGACGGCGTCGAGGTCGAGGATCTCGCCGGTCGCCGACTGGACGAGGCTTGCGGCCACGACGTCGGTCCGCTCGTCGACCGAGTGCGCGAGCTCGCCGAGCTGCACCGTGCGGGTCTCGACGTTCCGGCCTCTCTGCGCGAGGAACGGGAAGAGGAGCGAGGTGAAGTCGCCCTCGGGCGCGAGGACGCGCGTGCCGTCCGGCAGCGAGCCCGCGACGAGCCCGAGCAGCTGCGAGACCGACGCGCCGACCGCGACGTCGTCCGGCTCGGCGCCGACGAGCCGCGCGAAGGCCCTCCGCGCCCGGTCGACCGCCTCGGTCCAGGGCTCCCAGCTCGTCCGGCCGTGGCGCCACTCGTCGAGCGCGCGCTCGAGCTCGGCGAAGGCCGGGCTCGGCGGCAGGCCGAAGCTCGCGGTGTTCAGGTAGACGCCGGCGGGCTCCCAGAGCGCCCGGGCGTCTGCGACGTCCACGATCAGTAGGCGACCGCGCCGCGGCCCGTCGCGGCCGCGTGGCGCTGCTCGTCGGCGCGGTAGGACGACCGCACGAGCGGCCCGGAGAACACGGAGCCGAAGCCCATTGCCTCGCCCTGCTCGCGGAGCCAGCGGAACTCGTCCGGGTGCACCCAGCGATCGATCGCCGCGTGCTTCGGCGACGGCTGCAGGTACTGGCCGATCGTGACGACGTCCACGCCGTGGGCCCGGAGGTCGCCCAGCGTCTCGACCACCTCGTCGTTCGTCTCGCCGAGCCCGACGATGATCCCGGACTTCGTCATGACGTCGTAGTCGGCGACTTCCTTCGCGCGCGCGAGGAGCCAGAGCGCCTTGTCGTAGTCGGCCTTCGCGCCGCGCATCCGACGGTGGAGGCGGCGGACCGTCTCGATGTTGTGGTTGAAGACCTCGGGCCGAGCACCGAGCACGGTCGCGAGGGCCTCCTCCTCCACCCCGAGGAAGTCGGGCGTCAGCACCTCGACCGACGCAGCCGGAAGCTTCCGTTTGATCGCGCGGATCGTCGCGGCGTAGTGGCCGGCGCCGCGGTCGGGAACGTCGTCGCGGTCGACGGACGTGACGACCACGTGCTTGAGGCCCATCTGGGCGGCCGCGTTTGCGAGGCGGAGCGGCTCCAGGGGGTCGGGCGCCTCCGAGGGTCGCCCCGAGTGGACGTAGCAGTAGCGGCACGCCCGCGTGCACGTCTCGCCGAGGATCTGGAAGGTCGCGGTCCCGCGTCCCCAGCACTCCGCGATGTTCGGGCAGCGCGCCTCCTCGCAGATCGTGTGGAGCCCCTGCCCGTGAATCAGCCTGCGGACCTCGAAGTAGCGGCCGTCCGCGCTCGGCGCGCGGACTTTCATCCACTCGGGCCGGCGTGGGCGCGGGGCGACGGGGAGCGACGTCTCCATCGCCCGCAGTCTAGTTTCCGCGTCCGGGCTAGCGGCTGCGGAAGGGATCCAGGAAGACGTTGTCGACCTGGAACAGCGCGCCGGTGCCCTTGGCGCGCAGCCGGAAGCTGACCGCCTTCGTGAGCCCGGTGAGGCCGCCGACGTTCGTGAGGAACGCGCTGACCTCGGGCGACGGATCCCAGGTGCCGTCCGCGCGGACCTCGCCGCCGTCGAGGACCGAGACCAGGCCGAGGAGGCTCCGCACGACGACGTCGACCTCGAGCCGGCCGCTCGTGGCGCCGGTGTTCCGGACGACGAAGCGGCTGTGCCAGTCGCCGTAGGCGAAGCACATGGCGGGCGACGTCGCGGTCGAGCCGGCCGGCAGTGAGAGCGAGTGGGTGCCCGAGACGAGCCGGAAGGGCTCGTTGCCCGCGACCACGCGCGCGCCCCCGGCGAGCGACCAGGCAGCACCGCCCTCGAAGGTTCCGCCTGGGACGAGACGGTAGTAGGCGTCGTCGCCCCAGGCCGAGAAGACCTGCGTGGTGTCGGGATCGCATTCGGCCGCCGTGCCCGTGCTGAGCAGGCCGGCCGACGCCGCCGCCGGCGCGGCGAACGCCGCCAGCAGAAGCACCGCCGCAAAGGTGAAGGTCAGTGCCGCTCTCATCCCGATCCGGTTCCTCACAGGTCTTCCTCCCGATGGAAGTCGCCGCAAAGCGAGTTGGTCTCAGTCTTCCCGGCGCTCCCCGAGCCGCCATCACCCGAAGGGGTGGTCTGGGCGCTCCGCTTGATCCCTCGTTCGAGGGAGCGCGTTAAGCGACACGCGCGTGAGGCCGATCCAAGAGAGCGTGTCCACGGCGGCGACGGTGAGCGGCAGAGCCGAGTCGCGCCTCGACGTCGAGGTGCAGCGCTCGATCGAGGAGGGACGGGCCCGGCGGCTCGGCGAGCTCGCGCGCGGCGAGCGGATGTCGCTGATCGTGTCGAGCGTCCTCTTCGTCGTGGTCGTCGCGGCGCTCGCGACGTTGATCCCCTCCGACCGCTCGCCCTCGCCGGCGACCGTCGCGCTCCTCGTCGGCGCCTACGTTTTCGCCTACCGGCTCGAGTTCGAGATCAACACCGGCTGCGCCGTGCCGACCCAGCTCGTGCTCGTTCCGATGCTCTTCCTGCTGCCGCTCGGCCTCGTACCGGTCGCGGTGGCCGGGTCGATCGCCCTCGCCTGCCTGATCGACGCCGTCCGCGGGCTCATGCACCCGCAACGGATCCTGCTCCAGGTCGGCAGCAACGCCTGGCACGCCGTCGGGCCCGTGCTCGTGCTCGGGCTGGCCGGCGAGGCGCCGCCGGAGCTCGCCTCGTGGCCGCTCTACCTCGCTGCGCTGCTCGCGCAGTTCGCGTTCGACTTCGCGGCGCCCGCTCTCCGCGAGTGGGCCGTGCTGGGCGTCCCGCCGAGCCTGCAGCTCCGGCAGATGGCGTCCGTGTACCTGATCGACGCCGGACTCGCACCGGTCGGGCTCGCGATCGCGTACGCCGCGGTCGAGTCGCCGCTCGGCGTGGCGCTCGCGCTGCCGCTCATCGGTCTGCTCGCGGTGTTCTCGCGCGAGCGGCGGGTGCGCATCGACTCGGAGCTCGAGCTGCGCGACGCGTACCGCGGCACCGTGTTCCTGCTGGGCGACGTGGTCGAGGCGGACGACGATTACACGGGGGCGCACAGCCGCGACGTCGTCGAGCTGTCGCTCGCAGTCGCGCTCGAGCTCGGGCTGTCCGTCCGCGAGCGGCGCGACACGGAGTTCGTGGCGCTTCTCCACGACGTCGGCAAGGTCCGGATCCCGAACGAGATCATCAACAAGCCGGGCAAGCTGACCCCGGAGGAGCGGGCGATCATCGAGACGCACACGGTCGAGGGCGAGCGGATGCTCCATCGCGTCGGCGGGCTGCTGGGCGAGATCGGACGGCTCGTGCGCTCCTGCCACGAGCGCTGGGACGGGACCGGCTACCCGGACGGGCTCGCGGGCGAGCGCATCCCGCTCGTCTCGCGCATCGTCTGTTGCTGCGACGCCTTCAACGCGATGACGACCGACCGCTCGTACCGCAAGGCGCTGCCGCACGAGGAGGCCGTCGCGGAGCTCGTCCGAAACCGCGGCACCCAGTTTGACCCCCGCGTGGTGGATGTCCTCGTCGCCCTGGCCTCCCGCGACCGCCTGGCCGCCTAGTAGGCCGTCCCGCGGCCCGCGCGCCAACCGTTTCTGGGGCCGGCAAGCTTCGTAACAGACTGTTACTTGCAGCGGCAGGCACGGGCCAGCGCTCGCCGTGGGTCGAGGGTGGCCCTCGTAACAGAGTGTTACGAAGTGAGAGGCGGCGTGAAGCGCGGCGCTCTCGCGACGGACAGGGGAAGGCGCTACGTCGCGGCCGCGAGGCGCTCGTGGACGGGCTGGGCCCAGAGCCCGGCGCCGTCCTCGGTCGGCAGCTCTTCCAGCGTCAGGTCGAACACCTCTGCGAGCGCGGCGGTCGCGGCGGGCCGTACCTCGTCGACGGAGACCGGCCGCGCGAGCTCGCGGGCCATCGTCGTGAACGCGGCGTCCTCGAGCCCGCACGCCGTGATCCACTGCGTGAAGGGCGCGGGATCGAGGTCGACGTTCAGCGCATAGCCGTGGGTCGTCACCCAGCGCGAGATGTGGACGCCGATCGAGCAGATCTTCCGCGGCGGCCGCTCGACCCAGACGCCGGTGAGCCCCTCGATCCGCCCGGCCTCGATGCCGAAGGCGGCGAGCGTCCGGATGACCGACTCCTCGAGGTCGCGGCAGTAGCGCTTCACGTCGCGTCCGTGCCGGTTCAGGTCGAAGATCGGGTACGCGACGAGCTGCCCGGGCCCGTGGAACGTCGACTTCCCGCCGCGGTCGGTCTCGACGACCTCGACCGCGGCGTCTTCGGGCACGTGGAGCTCGCCCGAGTCGGTTCGCCGCCCGAGCGTCACGACGGGCGGGTGCTCGAGCAGGACGACCGTGTCCGGGATCGCGCCCTGCGAGACCGCGCCGGCGAGCGACCGCTGGAGCTCCCAGGCCTCGCGGTACGGCGTCGGGCCGAGGTCGAGGACGTAGCCGGGCCGCGGACTCATGCCGCCAGCCTAGCCCGCGGGGGCTAGTACGCGGCCTCGTCCCACGACTCGAGGCGCTGCTTCAAGTCGCGGAGGAAACGGCCGGCGTAGGCGCCGTCCACCAGACGGTGGTCGTACGTGAGCGTCAGGTTCATGATCGGCCGGATCGCGATCACGTCCTGGCCGAGCTCGTCCTGGATCACCCACGGGCGCTTGACGACCGCATACGTCCCGAGGATCCCGCTCTGCGGCTGGCTGATCACGGGCGTCCCGTGGAACGTGCCGTACCCGCCGGGGTTCGTGATCGTGAAGGTTCCGCCCTGGACGTCGTCCGGCAGGAGCTGCTTGTCGCGCGCCCGCTGCGCGAGGTCGGCAACCCCCTTTGCCATGCCGAGCAGGTTGAGCGTCTCCGCGTTCTTCAGGACGGGGACGATCAGGCCCTTGCCGTCGGCCAGCTCGACCGCGAAGCCGAGGTTCACGAACGGCCGCGTGACGATCTGCTCACCGCGGATCTCGCCGTTCACCCAGGGGTAGTCCTTGAGCGTCTCGACCGCCGCCCGGGCGACGAAGGAGAGGTACGTCGGGTTGACGCCGTAGGCGGCCTGGTACTCCTTCTTCAGCTTCTCCCTGATCGCGACCACCTGCGACATGTCGACCTCGATAGCTGAGGTGACGTGCGCGGAGGTGTCGAGGGAGCGGCGCATGTGGTCCGCGATCCCGCGGCGCATGGCGGTCATCGGCTCGAGCTGCTCGCCCTCCACGGGCTCGGCCCGCGGCGCGGCCGCAGGCGCCGGAGCCGCGGCGGGAGCGGGGGTCGGCGGGGCCGCGGCCGGAGCGCTCGGCTCGGCGGCCGGGCTCGCCTGGGCCGGCGCGCCGGACTCGATGAACCCGAGGATGTCCTTCTTCGTCACGCGGCCGCCGCGGCCGGTCCCCGGCACCTGGGCCGGGTCGACCCCGTGCTCGGCGGCGATGCGCGCCACGACCGGGGAGACGAATGCCTTGTCGCCGGTCCCGTCGGCCGGAGCCGCGGGCGCTGCAGGTTCAGGCGCGGCCGGAGCCTCCTCCGCCGCAGCCCCGGAGGGGGGCGCGCTGGGTGCGGCTTCCGTGGCCTCCGCGCTCGCGGTCTCGCCCTCGGCGCTCGACGCCTCCTCGGCCTGCTCGGCGGCCCGGGCGGTCGCGGGCTCGGGCGGAGGCTCCGCCGCATCGGCCTCGGCGCCCTCGGGCCCGATCAGCGCGATCACGGTGCCCACCTCGACGGTCTCGCCTTCCTGCGTGAGGATCTTCTGGACGATCCCGGTCGCCGGGCTGGGGACCTCGGTGTCGACCTTGTCGGTCGAGATCTCGAGCAGCGGCTCGTCGGCCGTGATCGCGTCGCCGGGCTGTTTCAGCCACTTCGTGATCGTCCCCTCGGAGACCGAGACGCCCATCTGCGGCATCACGACCTCGACTGCGGTCTGCGTGGCCATCGGCCTCTAGTACCCCGCCAGGTCCCGGAGCCCTGCCACGACGTCCTCCACCTGCGGGATGAAGGCCTTCTCGAGCGGCGGCGAGAACGGGACCGGGCTGTCCGGCGCAGTGATCCGCCGCACGGGCGCGTCGAGGTTCTCGAACGACTCCTCGGTGATCGTCGCGGCGATCTCGGCGCCGAAGCCGCCCGTACGCGTGTCCTCGTGGAGGACGAGCACCTTGGACGTCTTCTCCACCGACTTCAAGACGGCCTCCTTGTCCCACGGCACGATCGTCCGGAGGTCGATGACCTCGACGGAGACATCCTCCTCCGCGAGCGCGTTCGCGGCCTCGTCGGCCGTGTAGACCATGGCCCCCCAGGTGACGACCGTGATGTCGTCGCCCTCGCGGTGGATGCGTGCCTGGCCGAAGGGGACGGTGTAGCGCTCGTCCGGCACCTCGTCCTTGATCCGGCGGTAGAGATGCTTGTGCTCGAAGTAGAGAACCGGGTTCGCGTCCTCGATCGAGCTTGCGATCAGGCCCTTCGCGTCGGCCGGCGTGGCCGGGCAGACGATCTTGAGGCCGGGGATGTGCGCGAAGCTCGACTCCGGGTTCTGGGAGTGGAACGGCCCGCCGGAGAAGCCGCCGCCGGAGGGAAGGCGGACGACGATCGGAACCGGCGTCCCGGCCCGGTAGAACTGCTTCGCCGACACGGTGACGAGCTGGTCCCACGCGCAGGAGACGAAGTCGGCGAACTGCATCTCGGCGACCGGGCGCATGCCCATGATCGCCGCGCCCGTGCAGGAGCCGACGATCGCCGTCTCGGAGAGCGGCGCGTCGATCACGCGCCACGGACCGAACTCCTCCTGGAAGCCCTGCGTCACCTTGAAGGCGCCGCCGTACACGCCGACGTCCTCGCCGATCACGTAGACGCGGCGGTCGCGCTGCATCTCCTGCCGGAGCCCGTCGGAGATCGCCTGGAGGTAGGTCTTGACGGCCATCACTTGTGATGGGGCGTGTCGAGGTCCTCGGCCGACGCGAACACGTGGTCGGTGACGTCCTTGCCGTCCGGGAGCGGGCTCTCGTCGGCGCGCTTGATCGCATCGTTCAACGCCTTCTTGATCTCGGCCGCGATCTCGTCCTCCTCGTCGTCCGTCAGCTCGGCGTTGTCGCGGAGCCACGTCCGGAACCGCTCGAGTGGA
>Ga0210115_1000321_pt1 | contig 13848 bp, 11 predicted proteins | sample MayberryNW_TuleB_2_FD_185526 | JGI IMG/M metagenome (GOLD analysis project Ga0210115, IMG submission 185526) | Wetland microbial communities from San Francisco Bay, California, USA, that impact long-term carbon sequestration - MayberryNW_TuleB_D2... | ecosystem: Environmental > Aquatic > Marine... | reverse complement strand
CAGGACCCGCGCGCCAGGACGCCAACCGTCCCTTGCCCGATCCGCCCAGAGCATCGCCAGCACCGCCCCCGAGAGCAGGGTCGCCGCCAACGGCTCGCCCATCAACATCCCCTGGTACTCGAGCAACGCCGGGTAGATCGCGACCACCGCAGCCCCGATCAGCCCCGCCGGGGGTCCCGACAGCCGCCGCCCGATCAGGTAAGCGAAGAGCACCGCAAGCGCACCGACCAGCGCCAGCACGACCCGCGCGAACCGTTCGTGCACGCCGCCGCTCAGCGCGTACAGCCCGCCAGCCAGCAACGGCACCCCGGGCGAGTAGTTGCTCGCCGGCTGAGTCGCCTCGCGCCCGAGCGTGAAGCCCTCTCCCCGCTCGAGGTTCGCCGCGATCGCCGCATAGCCCTGCGCGTCGTAGACCGGCGGCCGACCGTCCCACGCCTCGCCGAGCCGCAACCCCAGTCCAAGCAACAGAATCGCGACCAGCGCCAACAGTCCCGCCCGCCCACCGTTGCGCGCCGCGATCTCGCTCACGGCCGCATGGTATGGCCGTACCTTCCGCTAGGGTGGCGCCTCCTATGCGCGTCCTAATCCTTGGGGGCGACGGCTACCTGGGCTGGCCGACCGCCCTGCGCTTCTCGGCCCGCGGGCACGAGGTCGCGGTCGTCGACAACTTCTCCCGCCGTCGCTGGCACCGCGAACACGGCACCGCCTCGCTGACGCCGATCGCCGAGCTGGACGAGCGGATCGACGCCTGGCGCGAGCTCTCCGGCGAGCAGATCCGCCGCTACGTCGGCGCGGTCGAGGACGGCGATTTCCTCGATGAGGTCGTCGCCGAGGTCCGACCCGATGCGGTCGTCCACTACGGCGAGCAGCCCTCGGCGCCCTACTCGATGATGTCGCGCGAGCGCGCGGTCGAGACCCAGCACACGAACGTGATCGGCAACCTCAACCTGCTCTTCTCGATCCGCGACCACGTTCCCGAGTGCCACCTGGTCAAGCTCGGGACGATGGGCGAGTACGGCCAGCCCAACATCGATATCGAGGAGGGCTACATCGAGATCGAGCACAGGGGCCGCCGCGACACCCTGCCCTTTCCGAAGCTGCCCGGCTCCCTCTACCACTGCTCCAAGGTCCACGACTCGACCAACATCCACTTCGCCTGCCGCACCTGGGGCCTGCGCGCGACCGACCTCAACCAGGGCGTCGTTTACGGGATCGAGACCGAGGAGACGGCGCGCGACGAGCGCCTGATCACCCGCTTCGACTACGACGAGATCTTCGGCACGGTGCTCAACCGCTTCTGCGTGCAGGCGGTGATCGGCCACCCGCTGACCGTCTACGGCTCGGGCGGACAGACCCGCGGCTTCCTCAACATCCGCGACACGCTCAACTGCGTCGAGCTCGCCGTCGCCAATCCGGCCGACGCGGGCGAGTTCCGCGTCTTCAACCAGTTCACCGAGCAGTTCTCGGTGCTGCAGCTCGCCGAGCTGGTCAGGCACGCGGGCGAGCACCTCGGCTACGCGGTCGAGATCCAGCACTGCGACAACCCGCGAGTCGAGAAGGAAGAGCACTACTACAACGCCGTCCACACCAAGCTGCTCGATCTCGGCTTGACGCCGACCCTCCTGGGCGAGGAGCTGGTCGAGTCGATCATCCACGCGATCGAGCGCTACAAGGGCCACGTGATCGAGAGCTCGATCGATCCGCACACGCGCTGGAACCCCGCCAAATCCCCTGCTGGCCGCGCATAGGCCCACTGGTACCATCGCGGTCCGATGAGAGCTGCCGACGCGCTGATGGAAAGCCTCAAGGCCGAGGGTGTAACGAACATCTTCGGCATCCCCGGCGGGGCCAACCTGCCGACCTACGACGCGCTCGTCGATGCCGGCTTCCGCCACATCCAGGTCCGCCACGAGCAGGGCGGCGGCCACGCCGCCGAGGGCTACGCCAAGGCCTCGGGGCAGGTCGGCGTCGCCTTTGCCACCTCAGGCCCCGGTGCGACCAACCTGGTGACGGCGATCGCCGACGCGATGATGGACTCGGTGCCGACCGTGTTCGTAACCGGCCAGGTGCGGACCGAGCTGATCGGCACCGACGGCTTCCAGGAGGCCGACATCCTCGGCGCGACCCTGCCCTTCGTCAAGCACTCCTTTCAGGTCACCGACCCGCGCCAGATCCCCGAGTACGTGCACGAGGCCTTCCACGTCGCCTCGACCGGCCGCCCGGGGCCGGTGCTGGTCGACGTCCCGCAGGACCTCTCGCGCGCCGAGATCGAGTACGCGCCACGCACCGAGCCGGTCGAGCTCGCCGGCTACAAACCGATGAGCAAGGGCAACATCAAGCAGGTGCGGATCGCGGCCAAGGCGCTGGCCAACGCCCGGCGGCCGATCCTCTACACGGGAGGCGGCGTGGTCAACGCCAACGCCTCCGCGGAGCTGCGCGAGCTGGCCGCGGCCGACCGCTTCCCGGTCACCTCGACCCTGATGGGCCTCGGCGCCTACCCGGCCTCGGGCGAGCACTGGCTGGGGATGCTCGGCATGCACGGCACCGTCACCGCCAACTGGGCGATGGACAACGCCGACCTGATCGTCGCGATCGGCGCCCGCTTCGACGACCGCATCACCGGCAAGCTCTCCGAGTTCGCGCCGCAGGCGAAAGTGATCCACATCGATATCGACCCGGCCGAGATCTCGAAGAACGTCGGCGCGCATATCCCGATCGTGGGCGACGCCAAGCTGGTCCTGCCCGAGCTCGACCGCGAGTATCGGGCGCTGCAGACCGACACGACCCGGCTCGACGCCTGGTGGAAGCAGCTGCGCGAGTGGCAGGAGAAGCACCCGCTGCGCTACGACCCGGGGGACGGGACCGAGATCAAGCCGCAGTTCATGGTCGAGGCGATGCACCGGGCGACGAACGGCAACGCGATCGTCACCTCCGACGTCGGCCAGCACCAGATGTGGGCGGCGCAGTACTACGGCTTCGACCAGCCGCGGCACTGGATCAACTCCGGCGGCCTGGGGACGATGGGCTTCGGCCTGCCGGCGGCGGTCGGCGCCAAGGTCGCCTGCCCGAGCGATGACGTCGTCTGCCTTGGCGGCGACGGCAGCCTGATCATGACCTGCCAGGAGCTCGCAACCTGCGTCGCCGAAGAGATCCCGGTCAAGGTCTTCCTGATGAACAACGGCTACATGGGCATGGTGCGCCAGTGGCAGGAGCTGTTCTGGGATCGCCGCTACAGCTCGGTGCAGATGGGCGAGAGCCCCGACTGGGTGAAACTGGCCGAGGCCTTCGGCGCGACCGGGATGCGTTGCGAGGCGGCGGACGAGCTCGAAGGTGCGATGACGGCGGCACTGGAGGCCGACGGCCCGGTGCTGCTCGACGTGCGCGTCGTCCAGGAGGAGAACTGCTACCCGATGATCCCGCCGGGGCAGGCGGCAAGAGACATGGTCGAGGCCCCGTGATGGAGGCCGGGACGCCGCAGACCGTCCGTCTCGAGGACCTGCATGTGCCGGGGCAGTTGAGCGGGCGCAAGCACATCCTCTCGATCCTGGTCGAGAACAAACCCGGCGTGTTGGCGCGGATCGCGGGGCTGTTCTCGCGCCGCGGCTTCAACATCGACACGCTCGCGGTCGGGCCGACCGACGACCCGAGCATCTCGCGGATCACGCTGACCCTCGACGGCGCCGTCCATCCGATCGACCAGGTGACCAAGCAGCTGCACAAGCTGGTCAACGTGCTGAAAATCCGTGACATGGAGCCGGAGGAGACGGTCGCCCGCGAGATGGCGATGTTCAAAGTCTCCGCCGCGGTCGAGAACCGGGCCGAGATCATCCAGTTCGCCGAGATCTTCCGCGCCAAGATCGTCGACGTCTCGCGCCGCACGATGACGATCGAGGTGACCGGCTCGGCCGACAAGATCGAGGCCTTCGAGCGGATGATCCGGCCGCACGGCCTGATCGAGATGGTCCGCACCGGAGAGATCGCCATAGCTCGCGGAGGAGACTGAAAATGGCGGCCCCAGACGCCGCCATCCTGCGTCCTCGGTCGTCCGGATCGGGTCACGCACTAAGAAGTGCGCTCCCCTCACCGTCCTCCCTGCGTCCTTGACTGGCGACGTCTGGACCACGCCATTTTCGAGTCTCCGTAGCGGAGTCGAACGGGCGCTCTCCAGGGGTCGCCGAGCACTGGTCAGCAAGACGATTGCCATCCCGATCGATGACATCGATCCATGCGCTGCTGTGTTTGCTTCCCGCCTGGCTTCCGACAGCTGGTTCTGCTGGGAGCAGCCGGATCGGGCCTTCAGCCTCGCGGCGCTGGGTGTCGCACATGGGGTGACGTCTCGGGGGCCGGATCGATTCGAGGATGTTGCACGGGAATGTCTCGCGCTGAACGAGGGCGCGATCCTCGAGGAGCCGACCGGTCTACCCGCCGGAGCCGGTCCGGTTTGGACTGGGGGATTTGCCTTCGACCCGGATGGGGCGGGGTCCGCCGCGTGGTCCTCGTTCGAGCCGGCCGCGATGGTCCTGCCGGAGGTCTCGCTCTGCCGGCAAGGAGAGGACGTCTTCTTGACGGTCAACGCGGTCGTTTCGCCTGGCGACGACGCCGACGCAGTTGCCGAGCACCTCGCCGCGCGGCTCGCCGGCCTCCGCCCCGATCCCATGCCGATGCTCGATCCGCACCTGATCGAGCGGCCGGAGATCCGCAGCGTGCACCCGCCGGCCGAGTTCGAGGCGGCGGTCGAGGCGGCGACAGATCGGATCGGCGAGGGTGCGATGAGCAAGGTCGTGCTGGCGCGCGAGGTCACAGTCGAGGGCGCCTCGGCGCACGATCCGGCGGCGATCTTCGGCGCCCTGCGCGAGCAGTTCCCATCCTGTTTCTGCTTTTGCTGCGGCACCCCCGAGGCTGCCTTTCTCGGCGCAAGCCCGGAGCTGCTGATCCGACGCTCTGGCGCCAACGCCTCCAGCGTCGCCCTGGCCGGTTCGACCAGGCGCAGCTCAGACCCCGCCGTCGACGACCACCTCGGCGAGCAGCTGCTGCGCAGCGACAAGAACCGGCGCGAGCAGCGGATCGTCGCCGAGCGCATCGTCCGCAGGCTGCGCCCGCACGCGGTCTGGGTCCAGACGGCGCCCGAGCCCGAGGTCGTCAAGGTCGCCAACATCCAGCACCTGGCGACGCCGGTGATCGCTCAGCTCGCCGAACCGCGCTCGGCGGTCGAGCTGGCCGGCATCCTGCACCCGACTCCCGCCGTCGGCGGCGAGCCCTGGCCCGACGCCGCCGTGGCGATCACGGAGCTCGAGCGCATGGACCGCGGCTGGTACGCCGCCCCGGTCGGCTGGATGGACGCGACCGAGGACGGCGAGTTCTGCGTCGCCCTGCGCAGCGCCCTGCTCCGCGACCGCGAAGCCACCCTCTTCGCCGGCGTCGGCGTGGTGGCCGGCTCCGACCCCGCGGCGGAGCTGGAGGAGACCGAGGTCAAGCTGCAGGCGCTCCTGCCGCTCGTGGCCGAGTAGGGCTGCATGCCGTCATGGCGATACTGCAGAATGCACCGGTGCTTCGGTACGTAAGAGGTTTGGCGCAGTCGTTTTGATGCTGGTTGGCCCTTGTGCGGCCACGGCTTTCGGCACGCTCTCTACCGAGCCGAGACTCGCATTCATTCGCGAAGATACCTCGCAATGGGTGCCGCGCAAATCGATGATCCTCGATCCACGGCGAAAGCGTGTGAGGTCTGTCGCCGATCAATCAGGTGGACGACCGTTCCCCGTCGATGGCTTTGCCTGGACGGCAGATGGAAGCAGGATCGGCTTTGGCATATTCGCCGCCTTTTCTCCGCCGGCCCCGCTGATCTACACGATATCGCCGAATGGTGGCCAGCCAAAGCCGATCCCTGGGACGAGATCTGGCTTTCGGCCGGTTTTCTCACCAGATGGTCGGAAACTCGCATTTGCCCGGTTCAGGTACCGTCGGCGCTCGGGAGGGCGGGATTTGGCCATGCGCAGCGCCATTTGGATCGTTGCGACGGAGGGCGGGCGGCCACGCCAACTTACGCCCTGGCGCGACGACCCTCTATTCACCCCATTTTCCTTCTCGCCCGCTGGCACCATGCTCGCCGCGCAGCGCAGGCAACCAGGCCATCCCTTTGAGGTCGTAGCCGTACGCCTTTCAGATCGGCGCCGGTTGGTGGTGTCGAAGGGCTTCGAACCAGCCTACTCGCCAGACGGTTCCCAGATTGCCTTCGTGCGTCGCTGGGGGGTCAGCCGGTCTAGGCGGCCAGTCAATTTCGGAGGAGATTTGTTTGTCGCTGCAACGGACGGATCCTCGGTGCGGCGACCGACGTTCAGCCCGAGACGGTCGGAGTTAGAGCCGAGTTGGGATCCGTCTGGAGAACGACTCAGCTACGCCCAGGAGCCATTCCAGAGATATGGACGGGTGCTCGCCGATCCAACTGGCGCGATCCTCGAGATCGATGCTGACGGTAGTTGCAACCGCCGGCTGTTGTTCGCTCGCGGAGTGGTCTTCCGGGCGGCCGCCTGGCAGCCCGGCCCCGGGCGCGAGGCGGGTCGGATCGAGTGTTGATTCCTGCCGTTCGCAGTTTTCCCCTCTATGCGGGGTGAAAGTGCGAACGGAATCAGGGGAGCGCGGCGGCGACGCGGGTGGCGATGCGTTGGTGGAGGTCCGCGTTGGCCTGGCGGTCCGTCTTTACCTCGATCAGGCCGGTGCCGGCGGCCAGGGCTGCGGGGATCTCATCGAGGGATTCGATTCGCCGGTGGGGGAGGTCGAAGAGGGCTGCGGCCTTGGCGACGTCGACGCCGCGGGGGGTGCCGAGCAGGGCCTCGAACTCCTCGCCGGCCAGCGCCTGCTCCTGGGGGAGGAAGTGGAAGATGCCGCCGCCGTCGTTGTCGATGATGACGATGCGGACTGCGGTGGAGACGTCGCGCAGGGCGGCGAGACCGCCGATGTCGTGGAGGAGGCCGAGGTCGCCGCTGACGATCGTGGTCGGCCTGCCGCTCGCGTGGGCGGCGCCGATGCCGGCGGAGATCAGGCCGTCGATCCCGTTGGCGCCGCGGTTGCAGAGGAAGGCGACGTCGGCGTCGGTTGGGGGGAGGAACGCCTCCTGGTCGCGGATCGGCATGCTCGAGGCGGTGTAGACGAGCTCGCCGTCGCCGTAGGCGGCGCCGAGGGCGAGTTGGAGGCCGGGCTCGGTGATCTCGTCGACTGCGACGAGCTCGGCCGCGATCGCGTCGCGGGCGGCTTGCTCTGCCTGCAGCCACATCGCCGGGGGCGGGCGCTCCTCGCCCAGGCGCGCCGCCCAACCCGCCGCCAACTCGGTTGGGTCGGCGCGCAGCATTGCCGCTGCCCGCCGAGTCGGCTCGTTCCAGTCGAAGAGGCGGTCGACGACGATCTGATCGGCGCCCGACTCGGCCAGCCAGGAGCGCAGCGGCTTGCTCGTCGGCATCTCGCCGAAGCGCAGGACCAGGTCGGGCGCAGCGATTCCGCGGAACCGCTCGTCGCGCAGCAGCAGGTCGTAGGCGGTGATGACGCAGGAGCGCTCGTGTGGACCGCAACGGACCTGCGAGGTCGGCTCGGCGAGGATCGGATAGCCGGCGGCGCGCGCCAGGTGGGCGAGTGGCTCGCGCAGCTCCGGGTCGAGCTGGCGGCCGGCGACGATGACGCCGATCTCAGCCGCAGCGATGTGGCCGGCGACCTCGTCGAGCAAGAACTGCGACGGCTCCTCGTCGAGCGGGGTGACCGCGGTCAGCGGCCGGTCGCCGCGCCCGTCGAGGGCGAGCGGGTCGGTCGCGCTCACGGCGCCCTCGTCGGGCAGCGGGGCGAGTGGCTCGCGCAGGGGGAAGTTGAGGTGAACCGGACCGGGCCGGGGCTCGCCGCGCGCGGCGGCGAAGGCACGGCAGGCGGTCGCGCGGTGGTGGAGCAGGCCGTCGTCGTCGGCGGCGTGCGTGCCGACCTCGCAGAACCAGCGGACCGATTCGCCATAGAGCTTGAGCTGGTCGATCGCCTGTCCGGCGCCGATCCCGCGCAGCTCCGGCGGCCGGTCGGCGGTCAGCATGAGCAGCGGCAGCGCCGAGTGGTCGGCCTCGCAGACCGCAGGGTGGAAGTTCGCCGCGGCGGTACCGGAGGTGCAGACGATCGCCACGGGTGCGCCGTTTGCCTGCGCCGCGCCGAGCGCGAAGAAGGCGGCGGAGCGCTCGTCGACGATCACCGTCGTCACGATCTCCGGTTGGCGCCAGAGCGCGAGCGCCAGCGGGGTCGAGCGCGAGCCGGGGGAGAGGACCGCGTGGCGCAACCCGCAGCGGGCGAGCTCCTCCGCGAAGGCGGAGGCGAGAGCGGTGTTGGCGTTGGTCGGGTCCATGTGTGGCGCTTTTTACCCCCATACGGGGATTGAGGCGCCAGGCGAGGGCTAGAGGCGGTGGGCTTGCAACGCATCCTCGTCGATCTCGACTCCGAGACCGGGGCCCTGGGGCGGGTGGAGCAGGTCGCCGCGCAGCTCGCACTCGACCGCGGCGATCGTCGCGGCGAAGAGGCGCTGGGTGGCGAGCCCGTGGGCGAGACTCTCATCGGCCGAGCGGCCGAGGTCGCCCAGCGACTGCGCCACCTGCAGCCCGGCGGCGATCCCCACCGGGCCGTCGAGCGCGCTGGTGACGTAGGCCGGCAGCACCTCGGCGATCTCCATCGCCTCCTCCGGCCCGCCCACCTTGGAGAGCTTGATCCCGGTCAGGGCGAAGGCTCCGCGGGCCGCGACCCGCTCCGCGTCGGCACGGCTCTCGACGCTCTCGTCGGCGGCGAGGGGAATCGAGGTCACCCCACTCAGCTCCTCCGCCTCCCCGATCGTCGCCACCGGCTGCTCGACCAGCTCGACCTCGTAGGGCTCGATTTCGGTAAGGACTCGCTTCGCCGTCTCCAAGTCCCACGCGCCATTCGCATCGACTCGAATCCGCGCCCGCGGCCCCAGCGCATCCCGCACCGCCCGCACCTGTGCGGCGTCGTCGCCCGTGCCGAGCTTGAGCTTGAACGTGCTGAAGCCCTCCGCAGCCCAGCGTTCGGCGGTGGAGACCACGGCCGCCGGCTCGCCCGCGACGAGCGTGGCGTTGCAACGGACCGGGGGAGAGGCACCGACTTCTGTGGAGCCCTCCACCACTGCCCGTTTGCCGCGCAGATCCAACAATGCCGTGAGCGCCGCACACCGCGCGGGCGCCGACAGCTCCGTAGCGTGGCTGCGCAACAGGGCCTCGTCCAACGCCTCACGCTCCCCGAGCATCGCAAGCTCACCGACCGCGTCTTTCAAGCTTGTCCCTCCACGCAACGACAACGGCACAGCTTCGCCGAGACCCTCCAGCCCGTCGTCAGCCCGCAACCGCAGCAGCACGAGTTCACGCCTCGTGAGTTCCCCGGCGGCAGTCACATACGGCTCGCGAAACGGCAGGGCGTAGGGGATTACTTCGACGGCGCTGATGCGCATGCGGGCATCATCCCGGATACGGACCCAGGGCCTATCCCGGTAGGGGCGGAACGTCTTGTACTTTTTCCGCGGCGACAACTTCGGACAGCTGACAACTGTCTTCGGAAAAAGTTAAGTGGAGTCCCTACCGGGATAGGCCCTGACCCTTACGCCGCGACCAGCAGGCCAACTGAGACCAGCAGGCTGAAGACCCCCAGCACCGCCCCGGTGCCGGCCAGGGCCGCGTTGAGCGAAGGGCCGTCGGTGCGGTTGCTCATCGTCCGCAACGGCTTGACCGCCAGCGGCAGCGCGAGCAGGCCGATCAACGGCAGCGGGCTGGCGTCGCCGGCGACGAGGGCGATCGGGAGGACGAGGAAGGCGCCCAGCACCAGCGTCCGGTAGAGGACGACCGCGTTGTGGCGACCCATCCGCACCGCGAGCGTGTTCTTGCCGGCGCGCCGGTCGGTCTCGATGTCGCGCACGTTGTTGACGACGAGGATCGCCGTCGCCAGGAAGCCGACCGCGATCGAGAGCCCGAGCGGCAGGGCGTCGAGCTGCTCCACCTGCACGTAGTAGGAGCCGTTGACGGCGACCAGGCCGAAGAAGAGGAAGACGAAGACCTCGCCGAACCCGGCGTATCCGTAGGGCCGCGGCCCGCCGGTGTAGAGCACCCCGGCGGCGATCGAGAGGACGCCGATCAAGAGGATCGCCAGCCCCGCGACCACGGTCAGGTAGATCCCGCAGGCGACCGCGACCCCGAAGGCGACCCAGGTGGCGACCAGGACTCGCTGCGGCGTCACCAGGCCCGCCGAAGTGACCCGTACCGGGCCCAGCCGGTCGACCGTGTCGGCGCCTCGCTTCGCGTCCGAGTAGTCGTTGGCGAGGTTCGTCCCGATCTGGATGAAGATCGACCCGACCAGGGCGGCGAAGAAGGCGCCGACCCGCGGCAGCCGGCCGGCCCATTCGACCGCAGCGGCCGTCCCGACCAGCACCGGCGCGATCGCCGCCGGCAGGGTCCGCGGCCTCGCGGCCATCAACCAGATCCTCATGGCCGTCGCGGGAACTGATCGAAGTCGGGCTGGCGCTTTTGCTTGAACGCCTCGCGGCCCTCACGCGCCTCCTCGCTGCCGTAGAAGAGCAGGTTGGTGTCGTGGGCGAGCTGCTGGATGCCCGCGTAGCCATCCTCATGCGCGTTGAAGCTGGCCTTGACCAGGCGCAGGGCGAAGGGAGAGAGCGCGAGCATCTCGCGGCACCAGGCGACCGTCTCGCGCTCGAGCTGGTCGAGTGGCACGACCGCGTTGACGAGGCCCATCTGCAGCGCCTCTTCGGCGTCGTACTGGCGGCAGAGCAGCCAGAACTCCTTTGCCCTCTTGGTGCCGATCAGGTCGCGCAATAACGAGGCGCCGAAGCCACCGTCCCAGGAGCCGACCCGCGGCCCGGTCTGGCCGAAGCGGGCGTTGTCGGCGGCGATCGTCAGGTCGCAGCAGATGTGCAGGACGTGGCCGCCGCCGACGGCGTAGCCGGCGACCATCGCGACCACCGGCTTGGGCAGGCGCCGCATCTGCACCTGCAGGTCGGTGACGTGGAAGCGACCGAGCTTGGCGCCCTCGGCGACGTAGCCGCTGTCGCCGCGAACCGTCTGGTCGCCGCCCGAGCAGAACGCGTCCGAGCCCTCTCCGGTGAGGACGATCACACCGATCTCGGTGTCCTCGCGGGCCAGCTCCAGCGCCGCCGCGATCTCGATCAGCGTCTGCGGGCGGAAGGCGTTGCGCACCTGCGGCCGGTCGATCGTGATCTTGGCGATCCCATCCGCCTTCTCGTAGCGAATGTCGCTGTACTCGGCGGCCGCCTCCCAAGCGATCGGCGCGTATAGGTCTTGCTCGGGCGGTGCCTGCTTCGGGCGTTGGGGCATAACGGGGACGATATCCGGGCGCCCTGTCTCGTAACGTTGCCTACGAAATGAAGCTCGACGACTGGCTCGCCCAGAGATCGCAAAGTTGCCCCGACCGCACGGCGTTGATCGCCGACGGCTCGGCGGTGACCTATGCCGAGCTCGAGGCCGAGGCGACCTGGGTGGCACGGCGGCTGGAGGCGCACGGGGTGCGGCGGGGCTCGGTCGCCGCGCTGACGATGGAGCCGCGCCGCGAGCAGGTCGTCCTCGTCCACGCGCTGATGAAGGTCGGCGCCGTGCTGCTGCCGCTGAGCCCGCGCCTCACCCCGGGCGAGCGCGCCACGGTGATCGAGGCGGAGCAACCGACCGTCGAGCTCAGCGACCCGGGCGAGTTGACCCAGACCGAGGCCGACCTGCCGCTGCTCGGAGAGCACGACATGGACGCGCCCTGCTGTCGCGTGCTGACCAGCGGCAGCACCGGCAGGCCGGACCCGGTCGAGCTGACCTACGGCAACTTCCTCTGGAGCGCTGTCGGCTCGGCCTTCAACATCGGCGTCGAGCCGACCGACCGCTGGCTCTGCTGCCTGCCGCTCAGCCACATCTCCGGTCTCAGCATCGTCATGCGCTCGGTTATCTACGGCACCACCGCCGTATTGCACGACGGCTTCGACGTCGACCGCGTTGCCGCGACGCTGGCCAACGACAAGATCACGGTCGTCTCGCTGGTGACGACGATGCTGACCCGCCTGCTCGAAGCGGGTGCCGATCTCTCCCGCCCGCGCGCGATCCTGATCGGCGGCGGCCCGGTGCCCGAGGAGCCGTTGGAGGAGGCGATTGCCCGCGGTGCCACCGTCGTCCAGACCTACGGCCTGACCGAGGCGTGCTCGCAGGTGGCCACCCTGGCCCCGGCCGAGGCGCAGCGCAAGCTCGGCTCGGCCGGCCGGCCGTTGTTGACCACCCACCTGCGGATTCGCGAGGGCGAGATCCTCGTGCAGGGACCCACGGTGGCACCGAGCCGGGTCGACGCCGATGGCTGGCTGCACACCGGCGACCTCGGCCGCATCGATGACGAAGGCTTCCTCTACGTCGAGGACCGGATCGACGACATGATCGTCAGCGGCGGCGAGAACGTCGTCCCGGCCGAAGTCGAGCAGGTGCTGCTGGGGCACCCGGAGGTCGCCGACGCCGCCGTCGTCGGCCGCGAGGACCCCGAGTGGCAGCAAGCCGTGACCGCGATCGTCGTCCTTCACGATGGCTCGGCGGCGACCCCGGACGAGCTGCGCCGCCACTGCGCCGAGTCGTTGGCGGGATTCAAGGTGCCGAAGCGGGTCGAGCTGGCGGCCGCCCTGCCGCGCACGCCCTCGGGCAAGCTGCTGCGGCGCGCCCTCCGCTAGCCTCAGCGGCCATGAAAACCGACGACATCTTCTACGACAAGGACGCCGACCTCTCGCAGCTCGAGGGGAAGACCGTCGCCATCCTCGGCTACGGCTCTCAGGGCCACGCCCATGCGCTCAACCTGAGGGACGCCGGCGTCGACGTCGTCGTCGGCCTGCGCCCCGATTCCGCCAGCCGTGCCAAGGCCGAAGCCGCCGGTCTCGAGGTCCTCGACGTCGCCGAGGCGGCCAGTCGCGGCGACATCGTGATGATCCTGCTGCCGGACGAGAAACAGGCCGAAATCTGGGAGGCGGAAATCGCCGACGGGATCGCGCCCGGCAACCTGCTCCTCTTCGCCCACGGTTTCGCGATCCACTTCGCGCAGATCGTGCCGCCGCCGGGGGTCGACGTCGGCATGGTCGCCCCCAAGGGCCCCGGTCACCTCGTCCGCCGCCAGTACGAGGAAGGGACCGGCGTCCCCTGCCTGATGGCGGTCCACCAGGACGCGACCGGCAACGCTCACGCCCTCGTCCTCGCCTACGCGGCGGGCATCGGCGGCGGGCGCGCGGCGATCATCGAGACGACCTTCAAGGACGAGTGCGAGACCGACCTCTTCGGCGAGCAGGCGGTCCTCTGCGGCGGCGCCTCGGAGCTGGTCCGGGCGGGCTTCGAGACCCTGGTCGAGGCCGGCTACGACCCGCGCCTCGCCTACTTCGAGTGCCTGCACGAGCTGAAGCTGATCGCCGACCTGATGTACGAGAAGGGCATCCAGGGGATGCGCTACTCGATCTCCAACACCGCCGAGTACGGCGACATGACCCGCGGCAAGCGGGTGATCGGCGAGGAGTCCCGTGCGGCGATGAAGCAGATCCTCGACGAGATCCAGTCGGGTGAGTTCGCCAAGGAGTGGATCGCCGAGAACCGCGCCGGCGGCGAGAACATGTCGCGCCTGCGCGAGGAGGGCGCCGGCCACCAGGTCGAGGAGGTCGGCGGCGACCTCCGCAAGACGATGCCCTGGATCGACCAGGAGTTCTAGCGGGTCGTCTCGCTCTCGGGCTGGCGGCCGTCGCGGCCGACGTAGCCGTCCTTGCCGCCGACGACGACGTAGACGGCGTCCTCTGAGTCGCTGAGGTTG
>Ga0210115_1000320_pt1 | contig 13850 bp, 14 predicted proteins | sample MayberryNW_TuleB_2_FD_185526 | JGI IMG/M metagenome (GOLD analysis project Ga0210115, IMG submission 185526) | Wetland microbial communities from San Francisco Bay, California, USA, that impact long-term carbon sequestration - MayberryNW_TuleB_D2... | ecosystem: Environmental > Aquatic > Marine... | reverse complement strand
ACTCCGACAGCTCCAGCAGCTTCTGACGCGACGCGGCGTCGGGGTACGCGCTGCGGAAGCTGAGCACCTCGACCGCCATGTAGGTGGCGAGGCTGAGCCACATCAGCGCCGAGCTGCGGCGGGTCAGCCGCCAGGACAGGGCGAACCGGTCCCGGAAGGTCGGCTCGCCGGACGGCGCCGTCGCCGAGCGCGCCGTCGATCCTCGGACGAGGGTGGTCATCGCCGGTCCTCGACGCCGTAGTAGCCGAGGAAGACCTCCTCCAGGTCGGGCTCGCGGCTGGACAGCGAGACCACGGGCTGACGGCCGAGCTCGGCCAGCAGGGCCCGTGGGCTGCCGGTCACCGACAGGCGCACCCCGCCGTCGAGCGGGCTCTCGGCGACCACTCCCGGCACCCGGGCGAACGTCGGGACCGGTCCGTCGAGCAGGACGTCGAATACCGTGACGCCCTTCTCCCGCAACGCGTCCAGCGTCGACACCTCGACGAGCCGTCCCGCCCGCAGGATGGCGACGCGCGAGCAGATGTCCTCCACCTCGTCGAGGATGTGCGACGAGAGGAACACCGTCTGGCCGCGTCCGGCCGCCTCCCGCACGACCTGTTGGAACTCCGCCTCCTTGAGCGGGTCCAGACCCGCGGTCGGCTCGTCGAGGAGCAGCACGTCGGGCCGATGCATGAGCGCAGCGACCAGCGCCAGCTTCTGCCGGTTGCCCTTGGACAGGCTCCGCACCCGCCGGGTGGGGTCGAGCTCGAGCCGTTCGAGCAGCTCGTCGCGGTAGGACTCGTCCACGCCGCCGGACAGGTTACCCAGCAGGTGCAGCACCTCGGTCCCGGTCAGCTGGGGCCACAGGGCGACGTCACCGGAGACGTAGCCCACGTGCCGGTGCGCTTCGGCGACGTCCGCCACCGGGACACCCATCACCCAGGCACTGCCGGCCGTCGGGCGAGCCAGGTGGAGCAGCAGCCGGATGGTGGTGGTCTTCCCGGCACCGTTGGGCCCCAGGAAGCCGAAGACCTCACCGCGCTCGACCGTCAGGTCGAGCCGGTCGAGGGCGAGCACGTCGTCGTACCTCTTGGTGAGGCCCTCGGTGCGGATGGCGCACGCGCGGGGGTCGACGACCATCGGTCCTCCCGGGTCCGCCTCAACGCTAGGCAGCCGGGACTCGAGGGCGACACAGGCTTAGGTCCATCCCGGACGGGCAGGTAGGCCTCAGTCCTGACCATCCCGCGCCGTGGAGGCCGCCGTGCTCAAGATCCTGCTCGTCATCGCCGTGATCGCCGTCATCGTCTTCCTCGTCGTGCCGGCGCTGCGCCGCCGCAGCGGCACCCGACGCGGCCTCTAGCGCGACCCGGACGGGCCGGTCAGCCCGTGGTCGAGTCGGCGTCGGCGTCGATGGTGCGTCCCGCCCAGGTCCACGCGTAGGACGTGTCCTCGCACGCCAGCGCCGGCTCGAGCAGGTCGAGCGGGCGGAACGTGTCGACCATGACCGCCAGCTCGTCGGTCTTCTCCTTGCCGATCGACGCCTCGACCGACCCCGGCTGCGGGCCGTGGGTGAACCCGGACGGGTGCAGCGAGATCGAGCCCTGCTCGATGCCGGCGCCCTTGCGGGACATGAAGTCGCCGCCGGTGTAGAAGATCATCTCGTCGGAGTCGACGTTGGCGTGGTTGTACGGCGCGGGGATGCCCTCGGGGTGGTAGTCGAACAGCCGGGGCACGAACGAGCAGATGACGAAGTTCGGGCCTTCGAACGTCTGGTGCACCGGCGGCGGCTGGTGCAGCCGTCCGGTGATCGGCTCGAAGTCGTGGATCGAGAACACGTGCGGGTAGAGGCAGCCGTCCCACCCGACGACGTCGAACGGGTGGTGCGCGTAGACGTAGCGCGTCCAGGCGCTCGTGGTCCCGGGCCCACGGTGCTGCACCAGCACCTCGACGTCCTCGCCGTCGGCGGTGAAGGGCTCACCCGGGCCGCGGATGTCGCGCTCGCAGTAGGGCGCGTGCTCGAGGAACTGCCCCTTGCTCGACAGGTAGCGCTTCGGCGGCCGGATGTGCCCCGACGCCTCGGTGACCAGCAGCCGCAGCTCGCCCGTCGGGACCCACCGGTGCGTGGTCGACGTCGGCAGGACGACGTAGTCGCCGGTGCTCACGGCCAGCGACCCGAACACCGTCTCGACCACGGCCTCGCCGCTCTCGACGTAGACGCACTCGTCGCCGATCGCGTTGCGGTAGAGCGGGGACGGCTCGGTCGCGAGCACGTAGGACAGGCGTACGTCGGCGTTGGCCATCAGGTGCTGGCGGCCGAGCACGGCGTCCCTGGCCACCGCGGCGCCGTCGAGCTTGTGGGTCTTGAAGTGGCGCGGCTTGAGCGGGTGGTTGGGCTGCCGGCGGAAGGTCGGTGCGTCGAAGGCCTCGCTCGACACGATCGCCGTGGGGATGTGCCGGTGGTAGAGCAACGAGGCGTCCGACGAGAAGCCCTCGACCCCCATCAGCTCCTCGGCGTAGAGGCTGCCGTCGGGCTGGCGGAACTGGGTGTGGCGCTTGCGCGGGATCTCGCCCACCTGGCGGTAGTAAGGCATGGGGCCACCCTGCCACGCGAACGGCCCCCTCGGGCAGCCCAGTAGGGTCCGTCAGGTGGTTCCTCGCACGCTGTTCGCCGCGCTCGTCGACGATGCGGCGCTCTTCCCGCCCGGCAACGCCCCGATGGACCAGGCCCTGAAGGAGCACGCCGCCCTGCGCGCGACCAGCCGGTCGGACCTGGTCGGTCCCTTCCTGTGCCCGGCCTCGCGGGTGACCGAGCTGCGCGCCCACCTGCCCGCGGACGAGAGCATCCGTCTCGCCCTGGTGCTCGACACCGAGGGCGACGAGGCACATGCCGCGCTGCGGGTCTGTGGCGCCGACGAGACCCTGCAGCTGGTCGGGGTCGAGGCCTCAGCCGCCCGGCTGGGCGCCGACACGGCCACCGTCGGGCGCAACCTGACCCGGCTGCCAGGTGTGACCGGCGCCCTCGAGGTGCCGCGGACCGGCTTCGACGAGGCACTCTCCCTCGTCGGCGGCGACGGCTGGACCGTCGCCAAGTACCGCACCGGCGGCACGACGGCCGACGCGTTCCCCAGCGAGACCGAGCTGGCCGCGTTCCTCGTCGCCGCCGTCGGGCGAGGCGTGCCGGTCAAGCTGACCGCGGGGCTGCACCACGCCGTGCGCGGCACCGAGGCCGGCACCGGGTTCGAGCACCACGGCGTGCTCAACGTCCTGGTCGCCGCCCGGGTCGCGCAGGGCGGCGGCGGCGGCGAGGACGTCGCTGCCGTGCTGGCCCAGCGCGCCCCGCCGACCCTGCTGGAGTTCGTGGCGGAGTGGGACGAGAGCACCTGCGACGGCGTACGGGCGACGTTCCGGTCGTTTGGGTGCTGCGGGGTGCACGACCCCCTCGACGAGCTGGCCGGGCTCGGCCTGCTCGCGGAGGCCCGATGACGGCCTCCTGGACCGACCTGCCCGAGGGCACCGCGTTCCCCGCGACGAGCCTGCCCTACGGCGTCTTCTCGCACGACGGGGAGTCTCCGCGCGTCGGGGTCGCCCTCGGCGACGACGTGGTGGACCTGGCGCCGCTGGCGGCCGCCGAGGGGCTCGACAGCGGGCACGCGTTCGACGCACCGAGCCTCAACCCGTTCCTGGCGATGGGCCGGCCGTCGTGGTCGGCCGTGCGGTCCTGGCTGGTCGAGCTGGTGACCCACGAGGGCTACCGCGACCTGGTCGAGAGCCACCTGGTGCCGCAGTCCGACGTCACGATGCACCTGCCGTTCGAGGTCGCCGACTACGTCGACTTCTACTCCTCACTGCACCACGCCGAGAACGTCGGCCGCATCTTCCGGCCCGACGGCGACGCCCTCACGCCCAACTGGAAGCACCTCCCGATCGGCTACCACGGTCGCGCCGGCACGGTCGTCGTGTCCGGGACCGACGTCGTACGGCCGAGCGGGCAGCGCAAGGCACCCACCGACGCCGCGCCGACCTACGGGCCGTCGCGGCGGCTGGACATCGAGGCGGAGGTCGGCTTCGTCGTCGGCGTCCCGTCACCGCTCGGCCGCGCCGTGCCGACGCGCGACTTCCGGCAGCACGTCTTCGGCGTCTGTCTCGTCAACGACTGGAGCGCGCGCGACCTGCAGGCATGGGAGTACGTCCCGCTGGGACCCTTCCTGGGCAAGTCGTTCGCCACCTCGGTGTCGCCCTGGGTCGTGCCGCTGGACGCCCTCGGCGACGCCCGGCTGCCGGGGCCGGAGCAGAGCCCGGCGGTGCTGCCCTACCTCGAGCGCCACTCGGACTGGGCGCTCGACCTGCGCCTCGAGGTCTCGTGGAACGGCACCGTCGTCGCGCGGCCGCCCTTCGCGCAGATGTACTGGACACCCGACCAGCAGCTCGCGCACCTCACCGTCAACGGCGCGGCACTGCGCACCGGCGACCTCTACGCGTCGGGCACCGTGTCCGGGCCCGAGCGGGGGCAGCGCGGCTCGTTCCTGGAGCTCTCGTGGAACGGCGAGGACCCGGTCACGCTCGCCGACGGGTCGACCCGGACCTTCCTCGAGGACGGCGACACCGTCTCCATCTCGGCGTGGGCGCCCGGCCCTGACGGCACCCGGATCGGCTTCGGCGCCGTGAGCGGGACGGTGGTCCCTAGCCCCTGACGAAGGGGTCGAGCTCGGCGCCGACCAGGGACAGCACGTCGGTGTCCAGCCGCTCGCCGCGCAGCGGGTAGTTCGAGCGCAGGGTCCCCTCGTGGACGAAGCCCAGCCGCTCGGCCAGCCGTCGCGAGCGCTCGTTGGTGGTCCCGGCGTGCCACTCCACCCGCTCGACGGCCAGGTCCGCCCGGGCGTGGCCGAGCAGCCGGCGGCAGGCCGCCGACACGACGCCGGCTCCCTCGCCGGCAGCCACCACCCAGCAGCCGAGCTCGACGATCGCGGCCTGCGGGTCGTGGTGGAACAGCAGGGCGCCGCCGAGCAGCCGGCCGTCGTGCCACATCCCGCCGACGCCGACCCGACCGTCCTCCTGCCTCTCGTACGCCCCCAGCCACCCGGCTGCGCCCTCCGGCGTGCTGGTCGCGTCGGGCCACGGCAGGTGGGTGCGCAACCGGTCGAGGTCGGCGCTGACGTGGGCGGCGAAGGCGTCGGCGTCCGCGGCGGTCAGCAGCGAGAAGGTGACCCGGCCGGGCAGCCGGGTCTCGAGGTCGACAGGTGTCTCCAGCACGCCCGGCATCCTGGCAGCGACGGGCGGCGGGACGCCTCCGCTTTCAGTCGAAGAGCTCCTCGAAGAAGCTCTTGCGCTTCTTGTGCGGCTTCTGCCCGTAGCCCTGGTGGCCGTAGGGCTGTTGCGGGGCGTACTGCTGCTGGTAGGCCGGCGCCTGTGGCGCGGGCGCCGCGGCGGGTGCGCCCGGGGCGCTCGCCTGGAACCGGGTGTCGGCGTCGACCAGCCGCTCCAGCTCGCCGCGGTCGAGGAAGATGCCTCGGCACTCGGTGCACTGGTCGACGGTCACACCGCTGCGCTCGTAGCTGCGCATCGGCGCCTGGCACTTCGGGCAGGTCAGGTCCATGCCTGTCCCGACGAGGCCCGGCCGCCTGGAGTTCCCGGCGGCCGCACGGCTCAGAGGTTGCCGCGCCGCTCCTGCTCGCGCTCGATGGCCTCGAAGAGCGCCTTGAAGTTGCCCTTGCCGAAACCCAGCGAGCCGTGCCGCTCGATCAGCTCGAAGAAGACCGTCGGCCGGTCACCGATCGGCCGGGTGAAGATCTGCAGCAGGTAGCCGTCCTCGTCGCGGTCGACCAGGATCCCCCGCTTCTGCAGCTCCTCGATCGGCACCCGCACCTCGCCGATGCGTGCGCGCAGCTGCGGGTCCTCGTAGTAGGAGTCCGGCGTCGACAGGAACTCCACGCCCTCCGCCCGCATCTGGTCGACGGTGCGCAGGATGTCGTTGGTGGCCAGCGCCAGGTGCTGGGCACCGGGGCCGCGGTAGAACTCGAGGAACTCGTCGATCTGCGACTTCTTCTTCGCGATCGCCGGCTCGTTGAGCGGGAACTTCACCCGGTGGTTGCCGTTGGCGACGACCTTCGACATCAGCGCCGAGTAGTCGGTGGCGATGTCGTCGCCGATGAACTCGGCCATGTTCACGAAGCCCATGACCTTGTTGTAGAAGCCGACCCACTCGTCCATGTGGCCGAGCTCGACGTTGCCGACGACGTGGTCCAGGGCCTGGAACAGCCGGCGCGGCGAGCCCTCGCGCTTGGTGTAGGTCGAGGTCCGCTCGACGTAGCCGGGCAGGTAGGCGCCGTCGTAGCGCGAGCGGTCGACGAGCGAGTGCCGGGTGTCGCCGTACGCCGCGATGGCCGCGACGCGCACGGTGCCGTGCTCGTCGGTCACGTCGTGCGGCTCCTCCACCACCCGGGCGCCGGAGGCCCGGGCGTGCTCGACGCACTTGTCGACGTCGGGCACCTCGAGGGCGATGTCGACCACGCCGTCCCCGTGCGCGCGGTGGTGGTCCAGCACCGGGCTGGCCGGGTCGACGCCGCCCTTGACGACGAAGCGGCACGATCCGCTCTTCAGGACGAACGCCTTGTGGTCGCGGTTGCCGGTCTCCGGACCGGAGTACGCCACCAGGTCCATGCCGTAGGCCGACTGGTAGTAGTGCGCAGCCTGGGTCGCGTTGCCGACGACGAAGACGACCGCGTCCCAGCCGGTCACCGGGAACGGGTCGCTGGTCGCGTCGTACTCCACCAGCCCGACGAGCTGCTGCAGCTGCTCCGGGGAGAGCTCGGCGGCCTTCTCGGCGTCGGTCAGGGCAGGGATGGCAGACGTCGTCATAGACCCTGATGCAACCGGTCGACCGACAGGTTGCGCAAGATATCGCCGGGACACTGGACATCCTGCCCAGAGTTCGGCCGAGCCGACCGGCTAGGCTGCACAGCGTGCCCATCGACGAGCTAGACGCCCGGATCGTCGCGCTCTTCACCGCCGAACCGCGGGTCGGCGTCCTCGAGTGCTCGCGCCGGCTCGGAGTGGCCCGCGGCACCGTGCAGGCCCGCCTGGACCGGATGTCCCGGGAGGGCGTCGTGCGCGGCTGGGGGCCGGAGGTCGACCCGGCGGCGCTCGGCTACACCGTCACCGCCTTCGTCACCCTCGAGATCCGTCAGCACCCGTCCGACGAGCGGGACCCGGCCGGCGGTCGGGCCGCCCACGACACGGTGGCCGAGCACCTCGCGACCGTCCCGGAGGTCCTCGAGGCGCACACGATCACCGGGCCCGGCGACGTCCTGGCCCGGGTCGTCGCCCGGTCCAACGCCGACCTCCAGCGGGTGATCGACCGGGTGCTCGCGTCCGACGGGGTGGTCCGCGCGTCGACGGTCATCGCGCTGGACACCCAGATCCCGTGGCGGCTGCTGCCCCTCGTCGCCGACGCGACACGGGCAAAGGCGCCGTAAACGTGCCCGGTCCCGGCCCGGAGGCACGGCACCATCGGACGGTGCACCGCGCCTCCGCCCTCCGGCTCCTCGCGAGCGCCGTCGTCGTCGGTGCCGTGGGCGTCGCGGGCGTGCTGGTTCCCGCAGCGGGGGCGGTCGCTGCGAGCGCCCCGCTGTCGGCCACCGACCAGCGGACCCACGACCGGCTCACGACCCGGTCGGGGGACAGCCGGCTCGGCCCGGACCTGGCCGGGCTGGTCGCCGACCTCGGGACCGGCCAGACCGTCTGGGCCGCGCACCGGGCCGAGCGCCAGCTCCCGGCGAGCAACGTCAAGCTGCTCACCGCGGTCAACGCGCTGGAGGCCTTCGGCCCGGACCACCGGTTCCGGACCACCGTGGTCGCCGGCGCGACCAGCCACCGGGTCGTCCTCGTCGGCAGCGGCGACCCGTCGCTGTCCCGGGCCGACCTGCGCCGGCTGGCCACGCAGACCGTGGCGGCGGCCACCGCCACCGGCACCGGCTGGGTCCGGGTCGACGTCGACGACTCGCTGTTCCCCGGGCCCCGGCCGGCGCGCGGCTGGAGGTCCGAGTACCTCATCTCCGAGGTCTCCCCGGTGCGGGCGCTCGTCGTCGACCAGCACCGGCGCTGGGACACCAGCATCGACGCCGGCCGGGTCTTCGCCGACGTCCTGGAGCGCAAGGGCCTCGACGTCCGCCGCTCGGTGACCCGGGTGACGGCACCGGCCGGCGCGGCGACCATCGGCGAGGTCTACGGCGACGGCCTCGCCGCCACGGTCGCCGACATGCTTCGCACCAGCGACAACGACGTCGCGGAGGCACTGCACCGGCTGGTCGCCCTGCAGACCGGCTTCCGGCCGACCTGGCCGGGCGCGGCCGCTGCGCAGGTCGCCGGCCTGGCGCGGCTCGGCATCACGCTGCCCAGCGGATCGGTGTACGACGGCAGCGGGCTCTCCCGGGCCGACCGCCTGCGCCCGCTCGACCTGGTGGCGGTGCTGCGTGCCGCCTTCGACCCGGCCCACCCGGCCCTGGCGTCGCTGCAGCAGGGCTCCCTCGCGGTGGCCGGCGTCAGCGGGACGCTGGCCCCCGACTACCTGCGCTACGTCACCGCTCCCACCCGATGCGCGGTCGGGCTGGTCCAGGCCAAGACCGGCTCCCTGCGCGGCGTCGTCACGCTCAGCGGCTACGCCCGGGGCGCGGACGGCCGGCTCAAGGTGTTCTCGTTCCTGCTCAACCACGTCCCGTCCACGCTGGCCACCCGCCGGGCGGTCGACCGGCTGGCCACCACGGTCACCGGCTGCTGGTGAGCGGCTGCGGTCCGTGACGGGCGGGGCACGCGGGGCGGAGGCCGGCCCCCGGTGCGCCCGACCTGTCCGGTTTCCGGCCTAGGATGAGCCCCAGCCGTACAGGACGGTCCAGACCCGGCCGACCTCACGTCCCCTTGCCGAAGGACCGTGCATGGATCTCGTGCTGTCCACCCGCCAGGTCGACGACCTGGCCATCGTCTCCGTGGGCGGAGAGGTCGACCTCGAGACCGCCTCCCAGCTCGGCGACCACGCGCTGGCCGCCCTGCGCGACGTGTCGCCCCACGTGCTGCTCGACCTGACCGACGTCACCTTCATGGACTCGACCGGGCTCAAGGTCCTTCTGTCGATCCAGCGCCGGGCCGACCTGGCCGGCGGGTCCTTCGCGGTCGCCGGCGCCTCGCGGTCGGTGCGCAAGATCCTCACGCTCACCGGCCTCGACCAGACCTTCACGATCCACGAGACCGTCGACGAGGCGCCGACGACCCGGGGCTGACCGCCCGGGCGGGTCAGCGGCGGCGCAGCGCCCAGGACCGGATCAGGTCGATCCGGTCCTGCAGCTGCTCGGCACTGGCCTGCGCGGCCGGAGGCCCGCCGCAGGCCTGGCGCAGCTCGGTGTGCACCGCCCCGTGCGGGAGGCCGGTCCGGTGGTGCCAGGCGCCGACCAGCCCGTTGAGCTGCTTGCGCAGTGCCGGGACCACCCGGTGCGTCGCCGCCTCCCGCGCCGGGTCGACAGGGTCGACCCCGTCGGCCGCCCGGTCCGCAGCTGACCGACGGCGGGTCGACCGGCCGGCCTGCTCGCTGGCCCGTGCGCGCAGCAAGGTGGCCACCTGGTCCGGCTCGAGCAGACCGGGCAGCCCCAGGTAGTCGGCCTCGTCCTGCGAGCCCACCGCCGCGAAGCCGTCGGCCGGGCCGAACTCGCCGCCGTCGAAGAGCACCCGGTCGAAGTGCGCCTCCGCCTCGAGCGCCTCGAAGCACGCGTCGCCCTCGCCGGCCTCGGTGCCGGTGCGGTTCGCCGCCGCCACCAGCGCGTCCTCCGGCGCGAAGAGGCCCTGCTCCTCGTCGGCGTCGGCGGGCGAGCGGTCCAGCGCGTGGTCGCGCTCGACCTCCATCTCGGCCGCGTGCTGCAGCAGCAGCGGCACCGACGGCAGGAAGACCGACGCGGTCTCGCCGCGCCGCCGGGCCCGCACGAAGCGCCCGACCGCCTGGGCGAAGTAGAGCGGGGTCGCCGTGGACGTGGCGTAGACGCCGACGGCCAGCCGGGGGACGTCGACACCCTCGGAGACCATCCGCACGGCGACCATCCACCGCTGGTCCGAGCGGGCGAACTCGTCGATCCGGGCGCTCGCCCCGGGCTCGTCCGACAGCACCACGGTCGGGGCCTCGCCGGTGACCTCCCGCAGCAGCGCCGCGTAGGCCCGGGCCGACACCTGGTCGGAGGCGATGACCAGCCCGCCCGCGTCCGGCACACCGTTGCGGACCTCGGTCAGCCGCCGGTCCGCGGCCGCCAGCACCTGCGGGATCCAGTTGCCCTGCGGGTCCAGCGCGGTCCGCCAGGCCTGGGCCGTCGCGTCCCGGGTGAGCGGCTCGCCTAGGACGGCATCGACCTCGTCGCCGGCTCGGGTCCGCCACCGCATCGCCCCGCTGTAGGACAGGAAGATGACCGGCCGTACGACCCCGTCCGCCAGGGCCCGTCCGTAGCCGTAGGAGTAGTCGGCCGCCGAGCGGCGCACCCCGTCAGGCCCGACGGCGTACGTCACGAACGGGATCGCGCTGGTGTCGGAGCGGAACGGCGTGCCGGTCAGCGCCAGCCGGCGGGCGGCGGGCTCGAACGCCTCGCGCACCGCGTCGCCCCAGGACAGCGCGTCGCCGCCGTGGTGCACCTCGTCGAGGATCACCAGCGTCCGCCGCACCTCGGTCCGGCGGCGGTGCAGCACCGGGTGGGCCGCCACCTGGGCGTAGGTCACGGCCACCCCCGTGTAGTCGCCGCCCACCGCCCCGTGCGCATTGCGGAACTGGGGGTCGAGAGCGATGCCGACCCGGCCGGCCGCGTCGGCCCACTGGTGCTTGAGGTGCTCCGTCGGGGCGACCACGGTGACCGCGTCGACGACACTGCGCTCGAGCAGCTCGCTGGCGGCCCGCAGCGCGAACGTCGTCTTGCCCGCGCCGGGCGTGGCGACGGCGAGGAAGTCGCGGGCCGCCGGCCCGGACCGTGCCAGGTAGGCGGACAGGGCCTCCTCCTGCCAGGCGCGCAGGGCGCTGGCGGTGCCCCACGGGGCACGCATCGGGAAGGCCGGGGACAGGTGGGAGGCGGCGCTGGTACTCATCGGTCCGGCGAGGCTAGCCAGGTCGGTGCGACGACATGCGGACGGTGGGGTGAAGCTCGGACATCACGGCCGGTCGTGCTATCGCGTGTCGGCCGGCACGACCCGGTGCGCGACCAGCGCGCCGGCCAGGCAGACCAGGGCCATCACCAGGTCGATCAGCAGGTACGGCGTCGCGCCGACCGCGCCGGGCTCGGTGACGCTGCCGGCGTACGCCGCGAAGATCGCACCGGCGGCGCCGATGAGCACGATCGAGCCGAGCCCGTCGCTCACCTGCAGCGACGCGGCGTTGGCGCCTTGCTCGTGCGGCTCGGACAGCTCGAGCACCAGGACGCTGAGCGAGGTCAGCCCCAGGCCCATCCCCAGGCCGGCGACCGTCCAGGCCAGGGCGGCGGTCGCCGCCGGCACCCGGCCGGTGGCCGTCAGCGCCACCAGTCCGATCGCGACGAGCACCAGGAGGAAGCCGACGGTGAGCAGCACCCAGCGCGGGGTCCGCAGGGTGGGTCGGCCCTGCAGCCACGCGCCCAGCGACCAGGTCAGGGCGGCCCCGGTGAGCGACAGGCCGGCCAGCGTGGTGGCCAGGGACCGCTCCTCGACCAGCATCAGCGGGATGAAGGTCTCGGCGCCGAAGAACGCTCCGGCCATCACCCCGCGCAGCACCACCACGGTCGGCAGCCCGCGGGCCAGGCGGAAGGACCCGCGGGGCAGCAGGCGTGGCACACCGGCCGCGAGGAGCGCCAGGCCGACGACGAGCAGCCCCACGGCGGCCTCGGCGTGGTCGGTCAACAGCTGCCCGCCGTACTGCAGGAGGCCGGCGCCGAGCGCCGCGACGATCGCCGCCGGCACCCTGCTGCGCCGGACCCTTGCCTCGGCAGCCGGCTGCTCGTCGTCGCCGGCAACCGGGCCGTCCATCCCCCGCAGGTGCGGGCCGACCAGCAGCGCCGCGCCGGCGAGCAGCGGCAGCACGCCGAGGAACACCCAGCGCCACGACACGTGGTCGGCCAGCAGGCCGGCGATCGGCGGCCCCACGAGTGACGGCAGGATCCACCCGCTCGAGATCGCCGAGAAGACCCGCGGCCGCAACGCCGACGGGAAGGCCCGCGCGACGATCACGTAGAGCGCGACGATGTTGAGCCCGGCGCCGAAGCCCTGGACAGCCCGCGCCAGGACGAGGACCCACATCTCGGTTGCGAGCCCGGCGAGCAGCAGGCCCGCGGCGAAGGTCACTGCCGCCGCGGCGAAGGGCCGGACCGGCCCCCGCCGGTCGGACACGTCGCCGGCCACGACCATCCCGAGCAGGCTGGCCGTGAGGAACACCGAGAAGGCCAGGCCGTAGACGCGCAGGCCGTCCAGCTCGCGCGCCGCGACCGGCATCGCGGTGGCGACTGCGATCGCCTCGAAGGCCACCGCCACGACCACCCCGACGACGCCCACGACCATCGCGCGGTACTCCGGCGCGAAGAGCCGCAGCTCCGGCTCCCCCAGGTCGGGGCGGGCGTCCGCCCGTGGCGGGACGCCGGGCTCGGAGGTCACGGCCCCCGATCATGCCGTGCCGACACACCTTGTCCGACCAGGCCGCTCCGGATACACCTGGAGCGTGACCACCACCGAGACCTCGAACCCTGCCCTCACCGGGCTCAGCCGGCCCGCACGGGTCGCCGACGAGGGCGAAGGCGTCGGGCTGGACGAGATCGGGCTGGCCGCCCGCAACCACGGGATGCCGCTGGAGCTCCTGGCGCACGACGTCACCCCCCTCGGGGCGCACTACGTGCTCACCCACTACGACATCCCCCTTGCCGACGCCGCGACCTGGGCCCTCGAGGTCGGCGGCCTCGTGCGCTCGCCGCTGTCCCTGTCCCTCGCCGACCTGCAGGCGCGCCCGGTGGTGTCCCGGACCGTGACGATGGAGTGCGCCGGCAACGGCCGGGCTCGGCTGAGCCCGCGCCCGGTCAGCCAGCCGTGGCTGCACGAGGCGGTCGGCACGATGACCTGGACCGGCACGCCGCTGGCCGGTGTGCTCGCCGACGCGGCACCGCTCGACGGCGCCGTCGACGTGGTGTTCACCGGCGCCGACCACGGGGTCGAGAGGGGCGTCGAGCAGGACTACCAGCGCTCGCTCACGGTCCAGCAGGCGACGGACCCCGAGGTCCTGCTCGCGTGGGCCTGCAACGGCGTCGAGCTGCCTCCGCAGCACGGCCACCCGCTGCGGCTGCTGGTGCCCGGCTGGTACGGCATGGCGTCGGTGAAGTGGCTGCGGTCGGTCGAGGTCGTGGACCACGTGTTCGACGGCTACCAGATGCGTGCCTACTCCCTGCGCCAGGCCCCGGAGGAGGAGGGCGAGCGCGTGACCCGGATCGCCCCCCGGGCGCTGGTGCAGCCGCCCGGCTTCCCGGACTTCCTGTCCCGCCGCCGGGTCGTGCGGGCCGGCCCGCAGCTGCTGACCGGCCGGGCCTGGTCCGGGTGGGCCGAGGTGGTGTCCGTCGAGGTCAGCGTCGACGGCGGCGCCACCTGGGTCGAGGCCGAGCTCGGCGCGCAGCCGGACCCGCGGGCCTGGCGTTCGTGGTCTCTGCCGTGGACGGCGACGGAGGGGCGCCACGTCGTCTCGGCGCGGGCCACCGACGCGACCGGCCGTACGCAGCCGAGCGAGCCGGTCTGGAACAGAGGGGGGTTCGCCAACACTGCCCCGCAGGACCTCGAGGTCCTGGTGCTCGCCGCCGACCGAGGAGAGTCGTGACCGGTCCGTCCGACACCGAGCTCGCCGCGATCGAGAGGGA
>Ga0210115_1000319_pt1 | contig 13851 bp, 9 predicted proteins | sample MayberryNW_TuleB_2_FD_185526 | JGI IMG/M metagenome (GOLD analysis project Ga0210115, IMG submission 185526) | Wetland microbial communities from San Francisco Bay, California, USA, that impact long-term carbon sequestration - MayberryNW_TuleB_D2... | ecosystem: Environmental > Aquatic > Marine >... | reverse complement strand
CGACGAGGTCGCGGCCCGGCGTGAGAGCGCCGGCCAGACCGCCGAGGTCATCCCGTTTACGCCCCCGATGCGGGAGCTCGAGCAGGAGCCCACCATGCGGGAGATCGAGGTTCTCCAGCTGATCTCCGAGGGTCTCGTGAACCGGGAGATCGGCCAGCGGCTCTTCCTCTCGGAAGAGACCGTCAAGTCGCACGTGCGCCACCTGCTGGCGAAGCTGCAGGCACGCAGCCGCGCGCACGCAGTAGCCATCGGCTTTCGCCGTGGCCTAGTGGCCTAGCGCAGCGCCTCGGTTTTCCACACCCTGTGGGAATCCCTCAGGCGAGGGATGCCGACAATTGTGGAAAGCCGCAGACTGCGTGAGCTTTGGAGAACTACCAGTTCTTTGCAGTCATAAGACGACTCCGAAGAAGCGGCATGTTTCTCGCCTCCCGAACTTTGGGGGTGACAACGACCGTGGAAGCTTATCCCCCATTTGGGGGACTTTCAAGGAATTTCCGCGTGTCTGCAGGGAGTTTCGTCTCGAGCCGTTCAGCGGTTGAATGGTACGGCGTTGTGCTTACAGGTGTTGCCTCTGGATTGGCGATTGTCCTGCTCAGCGCAGGTATTACGTTCGAGGCTCCGCTTTGGGGACTGGTCGCCTTCTCGGCAGTTGCGTTCCTCGCTGAGCGCGAGAGCGTATTCCTCACTCGTCACACACAGGTGTCCGTCGCTGGACTGCCGATCCTTTTCACAGCCGTGGTCTACGGGCCGCTTGATGCGATGCTCGTCGGCGGATTGGCCCTACTGAGTGACTTCCGAAGGCCATACGCGCGGTGGACCATCTGGACATCTTCCAGAGTGATCTGCGGCGGCGTTGCAGGCCTGGCGGCAATGGCTGTCGCCGGCGGCCCTGCTTCGTTCGGACGAACCTTGCTCATCGTCGGCACGGCGGCTGCTGCCTACGCAGCTGCTGATGCGTTCTTCGTCGGCGTCACCTCGCATCTGCGGCGAACGCATTCCTTTTTGGCCGCGCTGGCTCCGATGGCGCGGTTGTACGCTGTAACTGTCCCGCTTGAGGCGAGTGCGGTTGCAGTGCTTGCCTATTCGTATCAGGCAGTGTCGCCATGGACGGCCGCCTTCTTCTTCCTGCCCGCGTTGGGTTGCCAGCGGCTACTTGGCCTCTATCAAGAGCAGCTGAACCTGACGGACGAGCTTCGCAACGCGAACGCCAGGTTGGAGCAGGCGAACCTCTCGTTCGCGAGCGCTCTGGTCGCAGCGCTTGATGCTCGAGACCACTACACGGCTGGGCATTCGGCTGCAGTTGCGATCTACGCCCGAGACATCTCAGTGGAGCTGGGCCTCAGCGAAGACGAACAGGGCCTTGCTCATCTTGCGGGCTTGCTGCACGACATTGGAAAAGTTGGGTTGGCCCCGGGGTTACTCGAGAAAACAGGCACGCTTACCGCATCTGAGCGAAAGCAGATGGAGGCGCACGCAGAGATCGGTGAACGAATTCTCAGGAACGTGCCCGACTACTCACAGGTGGCAGACGTCGTGAGGCATCATCACGAGCGTTTCGACGGCGGCGGATATCCCGACGGGATTACCGGTAGCGCGGTTCCGCTTCTCTCGCGAATTCTTGCAGTTGCCGACGCGTACAGTGCGATGACTTCTGGGCGACCGTACCGAGAGGCTCTAGCTACGAACGTCGCTCGGCACAGGCTGAGAGCCGACTCCGGGGCCCAGTTCGACCCGCGCGTGGTCGAAGCATTTGAGCGCGTACTCGCGCGCTCATCTCACCCGTACCGTGTGGCCGCGCAGGCCGACTTTGCAGTGAGTGCTCAATGGGAGCTCTCGGTGCCCGCGCTTGCGTCGGCGGCTGCCTAGGAAGCCTCGTCCCGTTCCTGAATCTCGCGAAACTGGAGGGCGGCCGCGACACGCGAGCGCACTCCGAGTTTTCGGAGGATGTTGCGGACATGCACTTTCGTCGTAGCGGTTGTGATGAAGAGGCGGCTTGCGATATCCCGATTTGACAGGCCCGCCGCGAGTAGACTGGCCACCTCTAGTTCGCGCCGCGTGAGTGTTGTGCCTGCCATGGCAGGCCCACTGCGCTCCGTTCCGAACTGGTCTTGCGCGTTTGCCAGCGCGCCCTCAAGCACCCCGCGGGCCGACGGCTGGGTGATCTCGCGGAATATCTCAGGGAAGGCCCGGTATGTAGTGATGAGAAAGTCCAGACAGCCGAGTGCTTCGGCACGCCTAATCACGTCGTTTAGGGCTTCCCAGCGCGCCGATCGGTCATCTAGTAGATCAGCAAGGCTCAGAGCAAGACTGGAACCGACGCCGATCGCAACATGTCGACTTGCACGTGCAGCCAGATTCGCTCTCTTGCGGGCCTCTTGGGTGTTTCCCTCAGCGAGGCTCGCCATTGCTTCGTGCGCCAACAGATAGCCCTGGGCAACACGTGCGGTCGGCTTCGACGCCCGTAACGGCGATCCGATCGTGCCCTTCGGCCTGGCCCGTGAAGGAGCGACCAACGAGAATTTAGCTAGCGCTGATCTGAAGAGCAGAGAAAGATGCGGGTCAGGGTTCCGCGCGAGACGCTCATCGAGGTGGGCAACATCGCGACGGGCAGCAGCAAATTGACGAAGCCCGAGTAGTGCGCACAGGCGATTGCAAAGGCAGTAGGCGTGCGCGAACTCAAGGTCATACCGCTCGCAGTACTCAATCGCGTCATCGGCGAATGCCAACGCCTCCGAATAGTGCCCACGGATCATGGCGGCCCAGATGGCGACGTTGTGGATATTGCTGGCGACCATCGGGTCTTCAGCCACACCGGTGAGCGAACGCGCCGAGACGACATCGTGCCATGCGTCATCGAGAGACCCGTTTAGGCTCTTCGTGAGAAATCGACCAAGCCCAACTCGAATCTGGTAGTCAGGCGAATCTGGCGCTACTTCAACAAACGCGTCCAATTGTTTCGACAGCTCGGGGGCTTCGACTTCGATGGCCGTAACCAGACTGCCCCACGCAGCCTCCGCGGCATCGTGCTCGTCCAACGCAGTCAGCTGTGCGGTCTTGTAAGCCTCGGCTGCCATCGCCTCGTCGCAAAGAAGGTGATTGGCACGACCAACGAGACACCACAGCCGCGAGAGAGACGAATCGCTCTCTCGCCGGCCCGAGATCGCAGATCGTGCAAAGGCTTCGGCTTCCCGATAGCGACCGCGACGGACTAGCGTCTCAGCTCGAAGTGACAGAACATTCGGAGATGTGTAGCTGGCTCGCTCGAAGCGAACGAGCCAGTGCTCGACGGTTGCAAGGCGGCCATGGTCAATAAGGGCCGCACCACTCTTTGCCAGCGTCGCGTCCGCCAGCTCCAAAGATCCTCTCTCCTCGGCGAGGAGCAAAGCATCGTCCCATGCCTCGCTAGCCGTGAAGTACGCATGAGCGTGCTCTGTAACAGTCTGAACGAGTGCGATATCGACCGAGGCTGCCACGCCCTGCAAGAACTCGCGGAGAAGAGGATGAAAGCAAAACCTGCCCGGTGCGACTTCGTTCAGTAGCCCGGCGTCGAGGAGCTTCTTCAGCTCACGGGACCCGCCACCGGTCTCGCGGGCGATCAGCGTCGCCAGTTCATGCGTCAGATAGGGCGGAATGGCCGACGCCAGCATGAATCCGCGACTAGCCGGTTCGTGCTGTTCCAATATCTCCTCAGCGAAGTATCGGAAGACCGCTGAATTGGCTCTGGGACGCCTTGGCCGCGGCGGAGTGATAGCGGCCAATCCGATTAGCACGGGCCATCCAGACATTGGCGTCGAGTCGGAATCGTCCCCGGCTGGCCGACCCCCGAGGATCTGGCGTGCTTCCGGCGTGTTCATTGAAAGGTCAAAATGATCGAGTTCTTCGATCTCTCCGTAGACGATCCGGCGAGCGCTGGCCCACCGAGGTCGTTCTCGCGTAGCAATCAATGCCTGGACAGATATCGTGCTAAGCAGCGCCTCCACGAACTGTTCACACGCTGCTGAGGAGACGATCTGGTGGTAGTCGTCGATCACGAGCCAGGCTGACTTCGGCCACTCCGCGAAGTCCGCGGCGAGGAGCTCGGCATACGTTTTCGCCGGATCCTTCGGAGGTTCGGGAACGGTCAGGCGTTGCTTCAGACGCTCGCCCGCCGGAAGGATGTGGGCGGCAGCGTCGGCGATTCCGACCGAGAGGGCAGCGACGTCGGCCGACGCGACGGTCGCCTGGTACCAGGCCACTTCCTCCGGCGGGCGGGGCTGCAGCCACTCGGCGGCAAGCGTCGTTTTTCCGTAGCCGGCCGGCGCGGTGAGCATCAGGATGCGAGCCTTGCTCGCATCGAGTTGTCGCGTCAGACGAGGTCGACGAATGTGGCGCCGGAAGAGCGGCGGCAGATCCGACGACGCGCGATCATCCGCCATGGGGGGATCGGCGATCGATGCGCTTGCCACGGGGAAGCCGGAGCGTACCGCGCTCGTGACGCCTGCGCCATTGTCCTTTTCCCAGGAGCGCCCGGGAGCGCCGCGTCCGCCGTGCCACCTCGGCGGACGCGGGCTTCCTCTCCCGGTCTAACTCGGCGGGACCGCGGACGGGCGTGTCGAAGGGTCGCGCTCGAGGACGTCGAGCTCGTGGGGATCCTCACCCGTCGATTCCCGGAAGGCGGAGGGGATCTGCCGCCGGCGGGACACACGGAGCTTGGTCCTCAGGGTGTCGGAGTGCGCCTTGGCCGTCCGTGGCGAGATGCCGAGCCGATCCGCGATCTCCAGGTTCGAGCACCCACGTGCGATCAGGTGGACGACCTGGCGCTGGCGGAGCGTGAAGTGTTCGCGTTCGGCGATGAGCATGCCGGGCATCGTGTCCGCCCGGCACGGGGTGCGCAATCGGTCCGGGGACGTATCTTCCGGGCTTACGCCGCCGGGTGTACCGACACCTGGAGCCGGCGCCCGTCCGCGTCGACGGACCGGATCGACTCGATCGGAACCCGCACCGTCCCGCGTGGACCCTCGACCACGAGACCCCACGGGCGGTCCCACCGGGCGCTCGGCTCGTAGATGGGGGCCACGACGACGCCGATCGGGCCGTCGGGCCCGTCCACGCGCATGCCCTCGCAGCCCAGCAGCCAGCTGCGCTCCTCGTCGCCGGTTGGTCCCGAACCCCCGGCCTCCGCGCTCATCGCGGCGTCCTCCTTCCGTCGGGAGCCCGTCCGGCGCCTTCCGGACGTGCGGCGCTCCCGATCACCACGATGCCGCACCGGCGGGTTCCCGGCATCCCCCGAACTGAGTGACCTCGGGCACCGCTCCGCGTCCGTGCTGCCCCGAGACAGCGATCACTCGAACCGGGGACGGAGCCCGGCCGGTCTTTCCCGATACCTGGACAGGAATGCGGCCGGGCCTAGGACGACGTCCGCGAAACCCGCATAATCCCCGGAGATGAGGCGGGGTCGGCAGCAGCGAACCGGTGCGGAAAGGGCAGCGAGGGGCAGGCGACGCCCACCCCTCGCAGCCACACGCGCACTAGCCCCAGGGCGTGCCGCCGACCAGCGCGGCGATCGACCCAAGAGCGGCACAAACGATGGCAAGCCGCAACTTCATCGGGATCGTCCTTTCTCGTCGTCGAACTACCTAGAGCGATCCCGGGCCCGGAGTCCGCGCCAGTATATAAGGTGGTCAACTTGCCGAGGAAAAAGTCAACACACATAGACGATCCCGTTTCCGTCGGGAATCGGGTCAAAGAGGCACGCGAAAAGGTCGGTCTGAGTCAGCGACAGCTGGCGTTTCCCGGCTGTTCGTCGGCGTACATCTCGCGGATCGAGGCGGGCATGCGCACCCCGTCGCTCCAGGTGCTCCAGCTCCTCGGGCAGCGGCTCGGCGTGACCGGTGAGTACCTGGCGACCGGCAACGAGGGCGCGGGCAGGCAGGACGACCTGCTCACCCAGGCCGAGTTCGCGTTCCGGTTCGACGATCTGGACGCATCCGAGGCGCTCTTCAAGGAGGCGCTCGAGGACGGCGACGACCCGCGCATGCGCGGTCGCGCGCTCGAGGGCCTCGGGCAGCTCGCGTTCCGCCGCGGGGACCCCCGCAAGACGGTCGAGTACTTCCACGAGGCGCTGCAGGCCTTCGGCGACGAAGTCGTCGACCATCCCAAGCTGGCCGACACGCTCGGGCGCGCGCACGCGATGCTCGGCGACCTCGGCTCGTCGATCGACATCTACGACCGCTGCCTCGCCGACGCCCAGGCGCGGCGCGACAAGATCGAAGCCTCGCGGTTCAGCGTCCTCCTCGGGCACGCCCTCATCGACGCGGCCGAGTTCGGGCAGGCGGAAGGGATCCTCGAGCAGACCGTCGACCTCGCCGAGCAGATCAAGGATCCGGTCCTGCACGCCCGCCTGTACTGGCTCGAGTCGCGGCTCTACGCCGAGCAGGACGATCCCGAGCGGGCCGCGGGCTACGCCCGAAAGGCGCTTTCGATCGTCCAGATGATCGAGGACCGGGCCTACGTCGCCCGGGCACACCAGCTCCTCGCGCATATCGAGATCGACCGCGGCAGGCCGCAGGAGGCGCTCGAGATCCTCGAGCGCGGCCGGCCGCTGCTCGACGACGCAAGCCCGGTCGAGGAGGCGCAGTACCGCCTCGAGGAGGCCCGTGCGCTCGCGGGGCTCGGCGAGACGGAGCGGGCCGCCGCGCTCGCGATGGAGGTCACGGGTGTGATCGTCAACGCGAACGTCGAGGACGCCGGGCGCAGCTACACCCTCCTGGCCGACCTCTTCGCCGGCTTCGGCGACGTCGAGCGCGCCCGCGAGCTGTACGAGCTCGCCGCCGAGCTCCTCGAGAAGAACCCGAACCGCTACCTCGTCCGGGTCTACCGCCGGCACGCGGAGCTGCTCGAGTCGCTCGGCCGCCGCGACGAGGCGATGGAGCTCCTGAAGAAGGCGGTCGCGATCGGCGAGTACGAGCACCCGCGCGTGCGGCTCCCCCGGCTCGCGCGGCCGGCCTCGCGTCGCTAGGACGCTGCCAGGAAGGTCGCCTCGTGGCCGCGGTCGTTCGCGGCCCGGGCCTCGTCCTCGGTGAGCGCTCCGACGCGGAGGAGGAGCGCGAACTCGTCGCGCAGGTGGGTCTGCATCATCTCCGGGCCGTCCGTCGCGATCGTGAAGCGGACGCCGCCTTCGACGAACGCCCGGACCGTGTCCCGCACCGCGTCCTCGTCCGCGAGCGCGCGCGTCAAGAGGTTCGAGGACGGACAGAGCTCGAGCACCGTGCCGGCCTCGCGCAGCAGCCGCAGCGCCTCCGGGTCCTGCGCCGCCAGGATGCCGTGTCCGATCCGCTCGGGGCGGAGCGTCTCGACCACCTCGACGATCTCCTCGACCCCGGTGCCGCCGCCCTCTTCGCCGACGTGGATCGTGACCCCGAGACCGGCCTCCCGCGCCGTCGCTACGAGCGGCTCGAGATCGCGGTACGGGTAGCGGCCCGGGTCGGGCCGGGGACCGGCGATGTCGATGCCGACGATGCCGCGCGACCGGTACCGGATCGCCTTGTCGACGATCACGGCGTTCTGCTCCGGCGTGAAGGTTCGGTCCATCATCAGGATGAGTCCGGCGCGCACCTGCGGGTACTCGAGGCTCGCGCGGTCGAGGCCCCGGATCGCGGCCATGATGATGTGGTCGAGGTCGCGCTCGCCGCCGCGGTTGCGCTTCATCGGGTTGAAGCGCAGCTCGAGCGTCGTGATGTTCTGCTTCCGGTACGCGCCCCCGATCGCCCCGTGGACGGAGCGCTCGACGGCGATCGGGCTCGACTGGATGACCTCCACCCAGTTGTAGATCGCGTCGAGCTGCGGCAGCCCGTCGACGCCGCGCGGATCGACGCACACGAGCCCGACGAAGTCCCAGTAGTCCTTCACCGGGAGCGCGATGCCCTGCTCGTGCGCCAGCGTCCAGAGGACGGAGGGGTCGACCGAGCCGCCGAGGTGCGTGTGCAGCTCCGCGAGGCCGCGGCCGCCGAGCGCGTCTGCCACGTCGACAGCCTGCGGACGCGTCTCGATCATCGCCATGCGGCGAGTCTACGCAAGGAACCGGGGACCACGGCCGTCCGGGCCGGCCGGCGAGGGTTCCCCGACGCGGAACCCCTCGCGCCGGACCGGACGGCGGCGTGCGCGTCCGCGCTACGCCGCCTGGCGCCCGCTTGCGAGCCGCGCGATCGCCGCGGTGATGCTGCTCTTTGCCCCGGTGTGCGGGACTGGCCGCGGCGCCGCGGTGGCCAGAGGTCGTGCCTGCGAGAGCAATGCCGCCATGGGGACATTGTCGGCGGCCTGATGCCTTCTGGAAGCACCCGAAAGGGTGACGTGTCAGCAAGGCGCCGGGGCGCGCGGACGGCTCCGGATTCCGGCGCACGGCGGGCCCCCGGCGACGGGGCGCCGGCGCGGGTTCGGCCCCGGCCGGGTGGGCCGCGGCCGGAGGAGGGGTAGGGTTGACCTCGATGAAGGTCGGCATCGTCGTTCCCTTCTCGTGGTCCTTTTGGGGCGGCGTCCCGGAGCACGCGGACCACCAGGCCCGAACGCTCGTGGAGCTCGGCCACGAGGCGAAGATCCTCATCGGCCACGACCCGCCCGGGCGGCTCACGAAGGCGCTGCACCCGCGGGTCGGCCGGCACGAGCGTCCGCCCGACTACGTCATTCCCGTCGGCCGCTCCATCATCGCGCCGGCGAACGGCTCGCTCTCGAACATCGTGCTCACGCCCCGATCCATGCGGCGCATGTCGCGGGCGTTCGAGCGGGAGCAATTCGACGTGCTGCACGTCCACGAGCCGTTCGCGCCGATCATCTCGGTCTACGCGCTCGCGGTCGCGGACTGCCCGATCGTGTCCACCTCGCACAGCGCCGGCGAGACCCTTCGCTGGTATCCGCTCGCCCGGAAGCTCTGGGGCGTCCTCGAGGAGCGCATCGACTACCGGCTCGCGGTCTCGGACCGGGCACGCGAGGTGGCGGAGAAGTACCTCACGGGCGGTCCTGTCGAGGTGCTCCCGAACGGCGTCGTGATGCCGCCCGAGGCCTCGGCGCACGCCCGCGAGCCGCATGTCGTCTTCATCGGGCGGCACGAGCCGCGCAAGGGGCTGGCCGTCCTGCTCCAGGCGTGGCAGACGGTGGCGGAGCGCACCGATGCCCGGCTTCGCGTGGTCGGCGCCGACCCGCTCTCCGTCCGGTGGCTCATGCGCCGCCAGGGCGTCTCGGGGCGGAACGTCGACCTGCTCGGCTCGATTCCGGAGGAGGCGCTGACGGAGGAGCTTCTCTCCGCGAGCGTCCTCGCCGCGCCGTCGATCGGGCGCGAGAGCTTCGGGATGGTCCTGACGCGCGCGTTCGGGTGCGCGACCCCTGTGGTCGCGTCTGACATCGAGGGCTACCGCGACGTGGCGACGCCCGAGACGAGCGTGCTCGTCCCACCGGGCGACGCCGACGCGCTCGCCGAGGCGCTCGCGGAGCTCCTCGAGGACGAGGAGCGCCGGGTGGCGCTCGGGGCGGCCGGGCGGCGGCTCGCCGAGGCCGAGTACGGCTGGGAGCGGATCGGCTCGAGGATGATCGAGATCTACAGCGGCCTGGTCGGCGCCCCGGCCGCCGATCGCGCCGCGGCATGAAGCTCCCCCGAGTTCGGCTGCCACGTTCGCCTGCCGGGCGGTTGCTGATCGTCGCAGCCGCCCTCGTGGCGACGTTCGCGCTCGTGCTCTGGCGCATCGACGTCCACCTCGTCGAGGACGCCTTCGAGCTCGTCACCTGGAAGTGGGTGGTCGCGGCGGTGCTGCTGAACCTCTTTTCGATCGTCGTCCGTGCCGTGGCGTGGAAGATCGTGGTCGACCAGGCCGTACCGCCGCCCCCGCCACGCCAGCGGAGCGTGTTCGCCGCGTTCAGCATCGGGCTGCTCGGCAACGCGGCGCTGCCCGGACGCGTCGGCGAGCTCGCCCGCGTGATCGTCCTCAACCGCCGCCTGCGCCCCCGGCCGGGAAACTGGGCGACGCTCGTCGGCACCGTGTTCGCCCACCGGCTCTTCGACGTCGTCGTCGCAGCGGCGCTCGTCGTCACCGTCGTCTACACGGCGCGGATCCCGGACTGGGCGCGGCCGGCGCTCGCGGTCGGGCTCGGCGTCGGTCTCGGCCTGCTGATCGCCGCACTTCTCGTCGCGCAGCGCCGCACCCGGACCGCGCTGGACGAGGTCGGCCCCGTCCGGCGGGCACTCAGCATGGCGCGACGCGGCCTGAACGTCCTCCAGCGGCCGCACGCCGCGATCGGAGCCCTGCTCTTCCAGGCGCTGGCCTGGGCGGCGCAGCTCTTCGCGGTCTGGACGATGATGCGCGCATTCGACATCCACGCGCCGCTCGAGGCCGCCGCGCTCGTGCTCGTGATCATGAACCTCGTGTTCGTCTTCCCGCTCTGGCCCGGGAACGTCGGGCTCCTCCAGGCGGCCGTGGCGCTCTCGCTCCTGCCCTACGGCGTCTCGTACGGGCGCGGCTTCCTCTACGGGATCGGGCTCCAGGCGGTCGAGGCCGGGGTGGGGATCGCGCTCGGCCTCGTGTTCCTCGCGCGCGAGGGGTTCTCGTTCGCGATGCTCAGGCGGATGCCCGACGTCACCTCCGTCGAGATGGACGAGCGCGTCGAGCGAATTGCCTGATGGCGGCTAGATCCCGCCGTGCCGCGCGACCTCCTCGTCGCGCCGCAGCTGTGCCTGGTCTTCGATCGCCTCCGGGCTCGACCGCTCCGGATCCGGCTCGCCGCCGGCCGCCTCTCGGTGCACCTCGGCCCGTTCCTCCTGGGTGTCGCGCGGCTTGCCGCGCAGAAAATCGAAGACGCCCATGACCGCTCCTTTCCTCGTGTTCCAGGTGCGTCCCCCGACCGTGGGCGGTGAAAACGCGCCCCGTGAGTGGTGCACAATGCCGCCGTGGCCCCGGAACGCCCGCTCACCTTCCCAGGGCCCCCGAGTGGACGGCCGTCGCTTCCGCCGGTATCCGACCCGGACGCGCTCCGGTTCCTCGCCGATGCGACGGATCTCCTCGCGAGCTCGATCGACTACGAGGCGACGCTCGGCAGCATCGCGCGGCTCGCGATCCCCAAGCTCGCGGACTGGTGCATCGTCGACGAGCTCCTCGACGACGGAACGCTCAGCCGGGTCGCCGTCGCGGCCAATCTGTCCGAGAAGCGGGATCTCCTCGAAGAGCTCCGGCGCCGCTATGCCCCTACCTGGGACTCGCCGCAGCCCGCCGCCCGGGCTCTCCGGGCCGGTGAGACCGTGGTCTTCGAGAGGTTCGACGACGCCGGGCTGCGCGCGACGACCCGCGACGCGGAGCACCTCGACCTGATGCGCCGGCTCGGCCCGCGAACGGCGGTCGCCGTGCCGCTCTTCACGAAGGAGGAGCCGATCGGCGCGATCACGTTCGCGTTCGCGGAGTCCGAGCGCACCTACGGCCCGAAGGAGATCGCGCTCGCGGAGCAGGTTGCCCGGCGCGCGGGCCTTGCTCTCGACCGCGCCCGGCTGCTGCGCCGGGAGCGAGAAGCGCGCGTGCAGGCGGAGGCCGCCCAGAAGCAGATGGCCTTCCTGGCCCGCGCGACCGAGCTCTTCGCCGAGTCGCTCGACTACGAGGAGACGCTCGAGCGCGTCGCGAACCTCGCCGTGCCCCGGCTGGCGGAGTGGTGCATCGTCTACGTGGTCGAGGAGGACGGGGAGATACGCCGGCTCGCGGTCGCGCACGCCGACGACGCGGAGCGCCGCTCCGCCGAGGAGCACCTCCAGGACCTGCCGCTCGATCCGGACGCGCCGGTCGGCGTGCCGCGTGTGCTGCGCACCGGCGAGCCCGAGCTCGTCCGCGAGCCGACGCTCGAGCTGCTCGCCGGCGACGTCCAGGATCCGGACCGGTTCGTCGCGACGCTCGGGGACGTCCGGCCTCCGACCTCCTGGATGTGCGTCCCGCTCGTCACCCGCGGGCGGACGCTCGGAGCGCTCGCCTTCATCGCCAGCGCGCCCGGCCGCCACTTCGACGACGAGGATCTGGCCCTCGGCGTCGAGCTCGCCCGCCGCGCCGCCGTCGCGATCGACCACGCGCGGATCCACCGCCGGGAGCAGCTCGCGCGCGTGGAGGCGGAGGCAGTCCGCGAGCGGCTCGGTTTCCTGGCCGAGGCGGGGGCGGTCCTGTCCTCGTCCCTCGACTATGAGACGACCCTCGAGCGACTGGCCCACCTCGCCGTGCCGGCTCTCGCCGACTGTTGCGTCGTGGACGTCCTGGGGGAGGGCCGCGAGATCAGGCAGGTCGCGGTCGCCCACGTGGACTTCGCCAAGGAGCAGCTCGTCCGGCACCTCGAGGCGCGCTACCCGACCACGGAGGCAGATCCCCGGAGCCCGGTCGGGCGCGCCCTGCGCGAGGCGCGCACGCTGCTCTTCCCGAACTTCGCCGCCGATCGGGACGCGATCGCCCGCGACGAGGAGCACGCGCGTGGCCTCGACGCGCTCGGGCTCGTGTCCGGGATGATAGTGCCGCTGATCGCGCGCGGGCAGACGCTCGGCGCGATGACGTTCCTGACTGCGGAGTCGGGGCGAGTCTACGGGGAGGCGGACGTCGGGCTCGTCGAGCAGCTCGCCGCCCGGGCCGCGATCGCGGTCGACAACGCGAGGCTGTTCGGCGAGGCGGAGGAGCGGGCGCAGGCTGCGCGCGCGCTCGCGACGGTCGGGGACGGCGTGCTCATGCTCGACGCGCGGGGCATCGTGCGCGTCTGGAATGCCGCGGCGGAGTCGATCACGGGCCTCGAGGCGCGCGCCGTCCTCGGGCGTCCCGCGGAGGAGGCGATCCCAGGCTGGTCGGCGGTGCACCACCTGCTCCCCGTCGCCGAGTCGTCGCGGTCCGCGCGGGCGCGGGCGCAGGCGGTGCCGCTCGAGTTCGGCGGCCACGAGCTCTGGCTCTCGTTCTCCGGCGTCGGGTTCGCCGAGGGCACCGTCTTCACGTTCCGGGATCTGACGGAGGAACGGCGGCTCGAGCAGCTCAAGTCCGAGTTCGTCGCGACCGCGTCGCACGAGCTGCGGACCCCGCTGGCCGCCGTATACGGGGCCGCGATGACACTGCGCCGCGACGACCTCGAGCTGGGCGACGAGCGCCAGCGCATGCTCCTGACGCTCGTCGCGGAGGAGTCCGACCGCCTCGCGCGGATCGTGAACGACATCCTGTGGGCGAGCCGCGTGGACGCGGGCGAGCTCGACGTCCAGCTCTCGCCCGTGGACGCGGCGGCGGTGGCCCGCCGCGTGCTCGACGCGGCCGGGATGCACCTTTCGCCCGGGATCACGCTCTCGCTGACGGCCGACGAGTCCCTGCCGGCCGTCGCGGCCGACGACGGCAAGCTCGGCCAGGTGCTCACGAACCTCGTCGACAACGCGATCAAGTACTCGCCCGACGGCGGCCCGATCGAGGTCCGGCTCACGCCGGGCAGGGGAACGATGCTGATCGAGGTGTGCGACGAGGGCCTGGGCATCCCCGCGCACGAGCTCGACCGGATTTTCGAAAAGTTTTACAGGTTGGATCCCAACCTGACCCGGGGCGTGGGCGGGACCGGGCTGGGGCTCTACATCTGCCGGGCGCTCGTCGAGCGAATGCACGGCCGCATCTCGGTGGCGTCGGAGGAGGGCCGTGGCTCGACGTTCGGAGTCGAGCTGCGGCTGGCCTGAGTTTCTCGTTCGACGGCGCCGGGAACCCCCCGTTCGTCAACGAAGGGGGTAGGTGTGTACATCGGTGTCGGAACCATTCTCGTCATCGTCCTGATCATCCTGCTCATCGCGTTTCTTACCTAAGACCGCACCCTGAGCACATGGACTGGCGGCCGCCCACCGGGCGGCCGCCGTGT
>Ga0210115_1000317_pt1 | contig 13930 bp, 11 predicted proteins | sample MayberryNW_TuleB_2_FD_185526 | JGI IMG/M metagenome (GOLD analysis project Ga0210115, IMG submission 185526) | Wetland microbial communities from San Francisco Bay, California, USA, that impact long-term carbon sequestration - MayberryNW_TuleB_D2... | ecosystem: Environmental > Aquatic > Marine... | reverse complement strand
TGACACTCGCGTGTACTTCGGAGGTCACTTCGCGAACGTCTCCGTCAAGTGCCCCTGGGTGAGCGGCAACGAGAACGACGCCCGCACCCGGTTCGCCGTAGCCTCGATCAACGGATGCGTCCGCGACCCGAACACCTCGAACCCGATCGACGGATGGACGCCCTCGTTCTCCGGGAAGTTCTACGGCCCGTGGGACATCTTCTCGACCGGTGACCAGGTGTGGGTGGGCGGCCAGTTCACCGATGTCTCCGGCACCCCGCAGTACATGATCGCCCGCTTCACCGACGTGTGACGCGCTGACACGCGGCATCCGCTGAAGCCGCGTTCCTGCCCGCCCATACGTGGAGGACGGCATCATGGAGACGCTCGGCAGCCTCGAGCTCGCGAGGCTCTTGCTCGCGATCTTCCTGTTGCTCGTAGCCGCCCACTCGGGGGGCTACCTCGCCGCCCGGTTCGGGCAGCCTCGTGTGATCGGAGAGATCCTCGGCGGATTGCTGCTGGGGCCGACGCTGCTCGGGGCGGTCGCGCCGGAGTTCCACGATCGGATCTTCCCTCCGACCGGCCCCGTGCCGATCGTGCTCGACGCCGTGTACCAACTCGGCCTGCTGTTGCTGATGTTCAGCGCCGGCTCGGAGATCCGCTCGTCCTTCCGCCCGGACGAGCGCCGCACGGTGGCCGCCGTGACCGTGACCGGTATGGCGGTGCCGTTCCTGGCCGGTCTCGGATTCGTGGCCCTGCTGCCCGAGGGGGCTCACATCGGTCCGGCCGGTGATCGCTCGGCGTTCGTGCTGGTCTTCGCGCTGGCGATCGCGGTCACGAGCATCCCCGTGATCTCCCGGATCATGTACGACCTGGGCATCCTCGAGACCGCGTTCGCGCGCATCGTCCTGGCGGTCGCGGTGCTGGAAGACGTCGTGATCTACGTGCTCCTCGCGATCGCGCTGGGGCTCGTGGCCGGTTCGACGAGCGATCTGGTCGGCCTGCCGTCGCTGCTCGGCCTCGAGCCCGGATCGGTGGCCTCGATGGCGTTCCACGTCGGCGCAACCCTCGGATTCCTCGCGGTGGCGATCTGGCTCGGACCGCCCGCGTATCGGGCATTGCTGCGGTTCCGGTTCAACGTGGTGAAACGTGGCAGCCCGATCGCGTTCCAGATCGTGTTCATGCTCGCGGCCACGGTGCTCGCGCTGTCGTTCGACGTGGTCCCGCTGTTCGGGGCGTTCATCGCCGGCATCGTCGTCGGATCCGCCGAGGGGACGACCGGTGCGGAGGCCGCTCGCGCGACGATCCGCGGGTTCTCGTTCGCGTTCTTCATCCCGCTGTACTTCGCGATCGTCGGGCTGCGCCTCGATCTGCTGCACGGATTCGAACCGCTGTTCTTCCTGCTGTTCCTGAGCGTCGCCTGCATCGTCAAGTTCGCGAGCGTGTGGGCCGCGGCCCGATGGGCAGGTGAATCGGCGGAAGGGGCACGCAACCTGGGGGTGGCGTTGAACGCCCGCGGGGGGCCGGGCATCGTGCTCGCCTCGGTGGCGTTCGACGCGGGCATCGTCGACTCGGGCTTCTACGCGGTGCTGGTGATGCTCGCGATCGTGACGTCGCTGATCGCCGGCAGCTGGCTCGGCCGCGTCGTGCGCGCTGGCTCGCCCCTGCGCTGAGCGGTGGGCGTTCCGGGAGCGCCCCGGAGGTGGCATCGCGCCTCGGTAGACTGAACGCTTCCGACGGAACCGAGGAGGCTTCCGCATGCCCACCGCCACGTTCGTGACGAACCAGGGATCGTTCACCGTCCAACTGATGCCCGAGCACGCCCCCGAGACCGTTCAGAACTTCGTCGGCCTGGCCACCGGAGCCAAGGGGTGGACCGACCCCCGCGACGGCCAGGAGAAGACCGAGGCGCTCTACCCCGGCACGATCTTCCACCGGGTCATCGACGGCTTCATGATCCAGGGCGGCGACCCGACCGGCTCCGGCACGGGAGGCCCCGGCTATACCTTCGACGACGAGACCCCGCCCGACGGTCCGTCGTTCGATCGTCCCGGGTTGCTCGCGATGGCGAACGCCGGCCCGGGCACGAACGGGTGCCAGTTCTTCGTGACGGTCGCGGCCACCGACTGGCTCACCGGGCGGCACACGATCTTCGGCGAGGTCACCGAGGGCTACGACGTCGTCGAGCGCATCTCCAAGTCGCCCACGTCGGGCCAGGACCGCCCGACCGACGACGTCGTGATCGAGCGCATCGAGATCGCCGAGTAACGGGCCCGGGTCGGCTCAGCCGGCCGGACGGTCGAGGCGGTAGATCAGATGGCCCCAGCCCGCTCGGATCGTGCCGCGCCACACGTCGAAGCCGAGCTTCTCGGCCACCCGGCGCGACGGCTGGTTCTCCGGACGGATCAGCGAGATCAGGAACGGCACGCCGAGGGAGGCGAACGCCGCGTCTCGGCACGCCGCACCGGCCTCGGTCGCGATGCCGCGGCGCTGGCGCGCGCCGAGCACGTGCCATCCGAGCTCGACGAAAGGAACGCCGTCGGCCTCCTGCACGGTCGGTCCGCAATCGCCGATGAGCCGAGCGCCGTCGTGTTCCTCGATCGCCAGGAGACCGAACCCGTCCCGTTCATAGCGTGCGAGCTGACGTTCGATCCACGCTCTGGTGGCGTCCCGATCCAGGGGCTCGGGGTAGTAGCGCATCGACAACGGATCGCCGAGCACCTCGAGCATCGCCTCGACATCGGAGCCGTCGTCGTGGAACGGACGCAACACGAGCCGCTCGGTCTCGATCGGGGTGGGGATGAGCACGGCGACACAGCGTATCCGGCGCTGGGCCCCATCCGGATCGCGAGGTGTGGATCGCCGGCCTGCCTACCGCGACCGTGTCCACCCGCGGCATACTGCCCAACGTCCTGACCGAGCACCGGGAGCGAACGCGAGGAGACCACCGACATGCCCGACCGTCCGAACGTGCTGGTGACCCGCCCGATCATGGAAGCGCCGCTCGCCCGGCTGCAGGAACGCTGCGACGTCACGGTCCACGAGAACGAGTTCGGCATCCCTCGCGAGGAGCTGCTCCAGGTGATCTCCGGACGCGACGCGATCGTGACGATGCTGACCGAGCAGGTCGACGCCGGATTCCTCGCGGCCGCCGGGTCGCAGCTGAAGATCGTGGCCAACCATGCCGTGGGCTTCGACAACGTCGACATCGCCGCGTGCACCGAAGCCGGCGTGCTCGCGACGAACACACCCGACGTGCTCACCGAGACCACCGCCGACACGGCCTTCGCGTTGATCATGGCCGCCGCGCGCCGGGTCGGCGAGGGCGAGCGGTTCCTGCGGGCCGGCACGCCGTGGATCTGGGGGCCGCTGATGATGCTCGGCCAGGACGTGCACCACAAGACGATCGGCATCGTGGGGTTCGGCCGCATCGGCCAGGCGGTGGCACGCCGCGCGAAGGGTTTCGGGATGCGGGTCGTCTACAGCGACGCCGTGCAGCTGCCATCGGAGGTGGAGCGGGAGACCGGCGCCGAGCGGCTCGAGCTCCCCGATCTGCTCGCGCAGGCCGACGTCGTCTCGATCCACACGAACCTCACCCCCGAGACGCGCCACCTGTTCGACGCGGAGGCGTTCCGGACGATGAAGCCCACCGCGGTGATCGTGAACACATCGCGAGGCCCGGTGATCGACGAGTCGGCGCTGGCCGACGCGCTCGAGGCCGGCGAGATCTTCGCGGCCGGACTCGACGTGTTCGAGCGCGAGCCGGAGGTCGAGGGCCGGTTGCTGAAGCTCGAGAACGCGGTCGTGATCCCTCACCTCGGCAGCGCAACGGTCGACACACGCAACGCGATGGGCGAGGTCGTGGTGGACAACGTGTTCGCGGCGCTCGACGGCGAGCGGCCGCCGACGCTGCTCAACCCCGACGCCTTCGGCGGCTGAGCAGGTGCCCGCCCGGACGGCCGCTGCCCGGGCCCGCGGCGGGGCCCGTCCGATGCCGGCCGAGCTGCGACACGACGTTCGGATGCTCACGACGACGTTGGGCGAGGCGATCGCCGAGCACGGCGGACCGGGGCTCCTCGCCGACGTCGAAGACCTGCGGCGCGCCACGATCGCACAGCGAGGTCGCCCGACCGAGGCTCGGCGCGCGCGGGTGGTCGAGCTCACCGCATCGCTCGACGCCGGCCGGGCCGAGCACGTGATCCGGGCGTTCACCTGTTACTTCCAGCTCGTGAACCTGGCCGAGGAGCGCCATCGCATCAGAACGCTCCGCGCGCGCAGCAACGGCCCACGACCACTGGAGGGCTCGGTGGCCGCGCTCGGCGGGCTCGCGACGCCGTCGTCGTTCGACGACCTGCTGATCCGACCAGTGCTGACGGCGCATCCGACCGAGGCCAAGCGCAGGGCGGTCGCCGAGCACGTCTGGCGCATCGGCGACCTGCTCGACGAGCTCGACGACCCGCGGCCCGGCCAACCGGAGCGTGCCGAGACGATGCGACGCCTGCGGGAAGAGATCACCGGTCTGTGGCACACCGATCCCGTGCGGCAGTCCCGCCCCGAGCCACTCGACGAGGTGCGGGCGATGCTCGCGCTCTTCGACCAGACGATCTTCACCACCCTGCCGCTCGTCTACCGGGAGGTGGATCGCGCGATCGACCCCGAGGGAAGCGGCGCGGTCCCGCCCGCCTTCCCACCGTTCCTCCGCTGGGGCACATGGGTCGGCGGGGATCGCGACGGGAACCCGACGGTCACCGCCGAGACCACGAGAGCCGCCTCGGCGATCGCGACCGATCACGTGCTCCGGGGACTCGAGGCGGCGGCGAGGCGCATCGCTCGGACGCTGTCGGTGAGCGATCGCGACGTGCCGCCCTCGGCGGCCCTTCGCCGGACGCTCGAGCGCGACGAGCGGGCGGTGCGCGGTCCGGCGCGCGAACTGGCCCGCAAGCTTCCCGACGCGCCGCACCGTCGCAAGCTCGGGCTCGCCGCCCATCGGCTCGCAGCGACCCGGACCGGGGGCCGGGGCGCCTACGGCGAGGCGTCGGAGTTCGTCGAGGACCTCGACGTGCTGCAGCGCTCCCTGGACGCCGGCGGTGCCCCCAGCCTCGCGTGGGGCGAGCTGCAGCATCTCCGATGGCAGGCGGAGACGTTCGGGTTCCACCTGGCGGAGATGGAGGTGCGGCAGCATGCCGACGTGCTCCACGCGGCGCTCCGAGAGCTGGCACCGCGCGCGGCGGGCAACGCGCGAGCGCTCGACCGGATCGCCGGGGCGAAGGGGCAGGCACCGCGCGCAGGGACGAGCGCAGCGACCCGCGACGTGCTCGCCACGTTCCGAGCCATCCGCGAGATCCAGGATCGGCTCGGAACCGTCGCATGCGAGCGGGTGATCGTGAGCTTCACGGCGTCGGCCGCCGACCTCGCCGGCCTGCGCGCCCTCGCCCGTCTTGCCTCGCCCGAGCGCCCGGCCGAGGTGCAGCCGGTGCCACTGTTCGAATCCAGGAACGAGCTCTCGACCGCGACGACGATCCTCGACGAGTGGGTCTCCCTGCCGGGAACGAGGCAGATGCTGCGACGACGGCGGGGCGAGCTGGAGGTGATGGTCGGTTACTCCGATTCGGCGAAGGAAGCCGGCGTGCTCGCCGCGAACATCGAGCTCTATCGGGCGCAGCGCGCGATGGCCGCCTGGTCCCGGGAACACGATCTCCGGCTCACGATCTTCCACGGGCGCGGTGGCGCGCTCGGCCGGGGCGGCGGCCCGGCGAGCCGCGCGATCCTCGGGCAGCCGCCGGGCTCGGTCGGCGGGCGGTTCACGGTGACCGAACAGGGCGAGATGGCGTTCGCGCGCTACGGCGACGCGATGCTCGCCCGCCGCCACCTCGAACAGCTCACGCACGCCGTGGTGCGAGCGACGGCCCGGGGCGAGGAGCCCGATCCGGCGGACGCGTTCGAGCTCGAGCTCGAGAGCATGGCCGAGGCTTCACGCGAGGCCTACGAGGCGCTCGTGGGCTCGCCGGGGTTCGTCCGGTTCTTCCGCAAGGTGACGCCGATCGCGCAGATCTCGACGTTGCCGATCGCGTCGAGACCGGTCGCGCGCGGGCTGGGGCGGGCCGACGAGCTCGACGATCTGCGCGCGATCCCTTGGGTGTTCGCCTGGGGGCAGAGCCGCGTCAACCTCCCGGGCTGGTACGGACTGGGCACAGGGCTGGACGCGGTCTCCCGGCGCCGAGGCGGCCTCACGACGCTCAGGGCGATGTTCCGCGACTGGCCGTTCTTCACGGCGATGATCGAGAACGCCGAGCTCTCCCTCGCCAAGGCCGATCCGGGCATCGCGGAGCTGTACATGTCGCGGGGTGACCGAGATGACCTCGCCGCCGACATCCGCGACGAGATGACTCGCACCCGTGAGCTGGTGCTGCAGGTGGCGGGGCACCCCGAGCTGCTCGATTGCCGCCCGGAGCTGCAGCAGGCCGTCGAGCTCCGCAACCCTTACGTCGACGCGCTCTCGTTCCTGCAGCTGCGCTTCCTCGACGGCCGTGGACGGGCGGAACGGCTCGTGCAGGCCACGGTGAACGGCGTGTCGGCCGGCCTGCGGAACACCGGGTAGACCCCGGGTCACGGGCCCCGGCTACCGCCCGAACCGAACCCTGTGCCATACTCGGCGCCTCCTTGAACCGGCGTTCAAGGTGTGGTCGGAACCCGCGGCCGACCGCGGGAGGGAGGGGTTCTCACATGACCGACGCGACGATCCCGGCGATATCTCCGGGCGACCGGCTGCTCTGCGGCCCCGGACCGTCGAACGTGCATCCGAAGGTGCTCGAGGCGATGCAGCTTCCGATGAACGGGCACCTCGACCCCGACTTCTGGGACATCCTGGTCGATCTCGTCACGGGCCTGCGCGCGATCTGGCGGCGGCCCGAGGGCGGGCTCACGATCGCGTTGAGCTCGTCGGGCACCTCCGCGATGGAAGCCGGGTTCATGAACCTCGTCGAGCCCGGCGACACCGTGATCAGCTGCCACTGGGGGTTCTTCGGATCCCGCCTGAACGACTTCGTGCACCGCGTGGGCGCCGACGTGGTCGAGCTCACCGCCGACTTCGGCCAGATCGTGAGCGTGGACCGCATCATGGAGACCCTCGCCGCGAACCCAGGAACGAAGATCGTGAGCGTCGTGCAGGCGGAGACCTCGACCGGGGCCGAGTTCCCGGTCGCCGAGCTCGCCGAGGCGTTGCGTGCGAGCGGCTCCGAGGCGCTGCTCTACGTGGACTGCGTGACCTCGCTCGGCGGGCAGCAGGTCGAGGCCGAGGCGTGGGGTATCGACTACGGCTACTCGTGCTCGCAGAAGGCGCTCGGTTGCCCTCCCGGCATCGCGCCGGTGACGATCAGCGAACGCGCCGTCGTCGCGATGCAACGCCACGGCGGCCCCGTGCCCTACTACTACGATTTCGAGGAGCTCTCGAAGTACTGGATCGACCGGCCCATCACCTACCACCACACGCTGCCGATCCTGCAGTACTACGCGCTGTACGAGGGCATCCGCCTCGCCCTCGAGGAAGGTCTCGAGGCCCGGTGGGAACGCAACGCCGACGCCGGCCGGTACTTCCAGGACGAGATCCGCGCCCGCGGCTACGACCTGCTGGCCGACCCCGCGCACCAGCTCGTGCAGCTCTCCGCCGTGAAGGTGCCCGAGGGCATCGACGGCAAGGAGGCCCAGCTGCGGTTCCTGCGCGAGCACGGCATCGAGATCGGCGGCGGGCTCGGCCCGAAGGCACCGCCGATCTGGCGGGTGGGGCTCATGGGCGTGAACGCGAACCGCGAGACCGCCGATCGCGTGCTCGCCGCGTTCGACGCCGTGCTCCCCGGTTAGGAGCCACCCATGGCTCGGACCGACCGGCTGCATCGCAGCGAGCTCGCCGTGCCCGGCACGAACGAGCGAGCGATCGAGAAGGCACCCACGCTCGGCGCCGACCTGGTCTTCCTCGACCTCGAGGACGCCGTCGCGCCCGACGACAAGGAGCGAGCTCGCGAGAACGTCATCGAGGCGCTCGGAGCGCAGGAGTGGTCACGGTGCGCGATCAGCGTGCGCATCAACGGCCTCGACACGCACTGGTGCTACCGCGACGTGGTCGAGGTCGTCGAGGCGCGCGGCGACGTGCTCGACACGGTGCTCGTGCCCAAGGTGGGCTCGCCGAGCGACGTCGAGTTCGTCGCGACGCTGCTGGACCAGATCGAGCAGCGCAACGGTCGGGAAGCCGGGCGCATCGGCATCCACATCCTGATCGAGACCGCCGCCGGCATGGCGGACGTCGAGGCGATCTCGCGTGCCCGGCCCGACCGGCTCGAGGCGATGGTGTTCGGGGTAGCCGACTACGCGGCGAGCGTCCAGGCTCGCACGACCAACATCGGCGGCGCGAACCCCGACTACTCGGTGCTCACCGATCCGGACCCCGGAACGGGTGCACGGAGCCGGCACTGGGGCGATCAATGGCACTTCGGCATCTCCCGCATGGTCGCGGCGTGCCGTGCGCAGGGTCTGCGTCCGATCGACGGACCGTTCGGCGACCTCGCCGACGCCAACGGCTTCCGCAGCGCCGCCCGCCGCGCCGCCGCGCTCGGATGCGAGGGCAAGTGGGCGATCCACCCGTCGCAGATCGAGCTCGCGAACGAGGTGTTCACGCCGGCGCCGGCCGAGGTCGAGCACGCCGAGCGCATCCTGCAGGCGATGGAGGAGGGCGCGAAGGAAGGCAAGGGGGCGATCTCGCTCGACGGCCGGCTGATCGACGCGGCCTCGATCCGCATGGCCGAGAACCTGATGCGCAAGGTCGAGCAGATGCGCGTGCGGGGAGGGGGCGCGAGATGAACATCCACGAGTACCAGGCAAAGGCGTTGCTGCGCCGGTACCGGGTCACCACGCCCCGCGGCGAGGTCGTGTACTCGTCGAAGGCCGCCTCTCGCGTGGCCGAGGAGCTGGGCGGCCGACGCTGGGTCGTGAAGGCCCAGATCCACGCGGGCGGACGCGGCAAGGCGGGCGGCGTGAAGATCGGCAACTCCCCGGCGAAGGTCGCCGAGATCGCGGACCAGATGCTCGGCTCGACGCTCGTCACCGAGCAGACCGGTCCCGACGGTCAGCGTGTCAGCCGTGTGCTCGTCGAGCGCGCCTCACGCATCGAGCGCGAGTTCTACCTGTCGCTCGTGGTCGACCGGGACTCCCAACGCGTCGTCGTCGTCGCGAGCGCCGAGGGCGGCGTCGACATCGAGCAGGTCGCCGCCTCGAACCCCGACGCGATCCACTCCGAGTACATCGACCCCGGCGTCGGCCTGCTGGACTTCCAGTGCCGGAAGGTCGCCACGGCGATCGGGCTCGGGAAGAAGACCACCTCGTTCACGCGGCTGCTCAAGCGCATGTACCGGCTCTTCCGCGACCTCGACTGCCTGATGCTCGAGGTGAACCCGTTCATCGAGACCGAGGACGGCGAGCTCGTCGCGCTCGACGCGAAGATCAGCTTCGACGACAACGCGCTGTTCCGTCAGGGCGACGTGGCCGAGCTCCGCGACTTCGACGAGGAGGACCCCAAGGAGGTCGAGGCGATCGGACACGGTCTGAACTACATCGCCCTCGACGGATCGGTCGGGTGCATCGTGAACGGCGCCGGGCTCGCGATGGGAACGATGGATGCCATCGTGCACCACGGCGGGCGGCCGGCGAACTTCCTCGACGTGGGGGGCGGCGCGAGCGCCGAGAAGATCGCGAACGCGTTCCGCATCGTGCTGCAGGACCCGAACGTGCGCGCGATCCTCGTGAACATCTTCGCCGGCATCAACCGCTGCGACTGGATCGCCGCCGGCGTCGTGCAGGCCACCCGCGACCAGGAGATCGAGGTGCCGATCGTCGTGCGCCTCGCGGGGACGAACGTCGAAGAAGGGCGCGCGATCCTCGACGGAAGCGGCCTCGAGCTGATCCAGGCGGTCGACCTCGATGATGCTGCCGCGAAGGCCGTGCTCGCCGCGGAAGGGGTGCCGGCATGAGCGTCTTCGTCGACAAGGACTCGAAGGTCATCATCCAGGGGTTCACGGGACAGCACGCCACGTTCCACGCCGAGGAGGCGATCGCCACGGGCACGCGGATCGTCGGCGGCGTGACCCCGGGCAAGGGTGGCTCCACCCACCTCGGCCTCCCGGTGTTCAACAGCGTCGCCGAAGCGGTCGAGCGGACGGGCGCCGACGTGAGCGGCATCTTCGTGCCGCCGGCGGTCGCGAACGACTCGCTGCTGGAGGCCGTCGACGCCGGCGTCGACGTGGCCGTGATCATCGCCGACGGTGTGCCCGTGCAGGACATGGTGCGCACGAAGCGCTACCTGGCCGGGCGGTCGACGCGCATCATCGGGCCCAACTCCCCCGGAATCATCACCCCGGGCGAGTGCAAGGTCGGCATCATGCCGAGCTCGATCTACGCGAAGGGCCGCATCGGCGTGGTCTCGCGCTCCGGCACGTTGAACTACGAGGCCGTCTCGCAGATGACCGCGCTCGGGCTCGGACAGTCGACGTGCGTGGGCATCGGCGGCGACCCGGTGAACGGCACCGACTTCAGGTCGGTGCTGCAGGCCTTCGAGGGCGACGACGACACCGACGTGGTGGTGATGATCGGGGAGATCGGTGGCAGGCAGGAGGTCGAGGCCGCGTCGTGGGCCTCCCAGTACATGTCGAAGCCGCTCGTCGCGTTCATCGCGGGCGTCTCGGCGCCGCGGGGACGCCGCATGGGACACGCGGGAGCGGTGATCGCCGGCGAGTCCGATACCGCGACCGCCAAGCTCGACGCGATCGAGGCACTCGGACATCGGGTGGTGCGCAACCCCGCCGACATCGGCGACACGGTGCTCCGAGCGGTGAAGGAGACGGGTGAACGCACCGGCGCCGGTGCGTCGTAGAACGTCCGCCCGCTATCCGAGCCCGTGCGCTCGTCGTGCGAGCGGCGCGGGAGCGCTCCCGCACGGAACGCGAACTCGATCGCTCGCTCCAGCCAGCGGAGGCGCTCCGCCGGGGTCGGCTTCAGCATGCCGTCGAGCTCCGCCCGGCGGTGAGCCTCCCAGCCGCGCGCCTGGGCCCGATCGTCGCGTTCGCTCATGCCTTCCGCTCCTGATCTCCTCGAGCGCTGCGATGTCCTCGAGATCCACCGGCCTGCCGGCGACGCGCTTGAGGCGGATCAGATCCGTGATCGATGCGACGCGCGCCGGCGTGCCGTCGATGTCGACGATCACCGATCGCTCCCAGAGCTCATCGAAGTCGATCGGCTCTTCGACGAACAGATCCACCGACCGAAGGGGAGCGTCGGGGTCCCACATCGAGAACACCGTCATCCCCTGATGAGTGATCCACCGCTCGCGGACGGTCGGGTCGGCGAATCCACTCGCCTCGACGAGCAGCCGCGGGCGGAAGCCGATGCGGTGAGCGCATAGATCGCTTCCGAGGCGGCCCTCGGCGCCAGGTCGACCGCGATCTGGCTTTGGCCGGACTGCCGCGTGAAAAGATCTTGGCCACGGTGGTGCGATTGCTCGAGATCAGCAGGATCCGAGTCGGCAACGAAGAATACGCGCGTCAGAACAACTCGTTCGGGCTTGCCACGTTGCGTAATCGCCACGTCAGCGTGTCGGGGTCGACGATCCAATTCGAGTTTCGAGGCAAAAGCGGCGTTCATCACGCTTTGAGCCTGAACGACCGGCGCTTGGCGAAAATCATTAAGCGCTGCCAAGAGCTGCCCGGGCACGAGCTATTCCAATACATCGATGTCGATGGCGCGCGCTCAACGATCGGCTCAGCGGATGTCAACGAGTATCTTCGCTCGATTGCCGGAGATGATTTTAGCAGCAAAGATTTTCGCACCTGGGCCGGCACGGTGCTGGCTGCGCGCACGCTGATGGAAATGAAAGCGGCGCGCGGGAAGGCTCATCTGAAACGAAATATGACTCAGGCCATCGAAGCGGTCGCCCGGCAGCTGGGTAATACCAAAGCGGTTTGCCGGAAGTGTTACATTCACCCCGCGGTGCTCGACGCGTACGGCGACGGTTCCCTATTCAAGATCGCTCAGCGACGCTTGAAAAAAACAATAGTGGCGGAGTCGCATGAGCTCACCGCAGAGGAAGCAGCGATGGTGGCATTGCTCGAGCGTAGCTCGAAAGCTCTCGCGCGCCTGCCGCATCGGACCAGTCTACGCAGACAACTTAGAAAATCCCTTGAGCGGTCGAAACGCCTATAATCAAACCTCCAGCAATAAGCGCTCCGGTTCTTCAGTCATTGATTTGACCTGCTTCAGAAACAGCACCGCTTCGCGACCGTCGATGATCCGATGGTCGTAGGTGAGGGCGACGTACATCATCGCTCGCACGGCGACCCGACCGTTGCGCGCCACAGGGCGCTCTTGTATCGCGTGCAACCCCAGGATTGCGCTCTGCGGTGGATTGACAATCGGCGTCGATAGCAGCGAGCCGTATACACCGCCATTGGTAATCGTGAAAGTTCCGCCCTGGAGCTCGTCGGGCCTGAGCTTGTTTTCTCGCGCGCGGCGGGCGAAATCGTCGATGGCGCGCTCGATTTGGGCAAAGCTCATGCGATCGGCATCGCGCAGCACCGGCACCACCAAACCTTTGCCGCCACCGACCGCGACGCCGATGTCGTAAGCACCGTGGTAAACGATATTGTTTCCGCGAATCTCCGCATTGGCTTCGCGGACCAGTTGCAATGCCGTAATCGCAGCCTTAACAAAGAAAGACATGAAGCCGAGTTTGATCGCGTGTCTCTCTCGGAAAGCCTCGCCTTGTCTTTGGCGGAGCTTGATGATCGCCGACATGTCGATCTCGTTGAACGTTGTCAGCAAAGCGGCGCTCTGCTGGGCGGCAACCAAACGCTCGGCGATGCGCCGGCGCAGCATGGACATCGGCGCGATTTGATCCCGATCCTGTGCGGGCACATTGCGCGCAGCGATATGTTCGCGGGCCTGATCGCTTGGCGCCCCGCTCGGGGCTGCGCCAGACGGTAAATCCGCCGCGGGCTCTGCGTCCTGGGCTTCTTGGCCCATTCTTTCCTTGGCGGCAATGATCTCGATGTCGCGCTCGCGAGGCGCAAATTCCTGCGGTGCTGCTGTTTCGCCGAGCAATCCATTGCTGCTGCTTGATTGCGAAATCTCTGCTGCCGCGCTGGTTTCCTCCGAAGCAGAAGAGCCATGAGCGTTGCCCGCATCCTCCGCTTCGCTATTCTGCCTTGGATCGGATCGCGCCGGCTCGGACTGAATGACGCTCGTAGCGGCACCATTGGCTTTCGTTTCGAGCCGGGCGATCACTTCGCCGATAGCGGCGCCCTCGCCAGGTTTTTTTAGAACTTCGACCAACGTGCCGGATTCCGGCGCATGTAATTCCACCGTTGCTTTATCGGTTTCAAGCAGCAACAGCGTCTCATTTTTGGTTACCGTATCGCCTTGGGTTTTAACCCATTCGCCGATCTCAACCTGGCTGATCGATTCGCCGACACTCGGTACTGTGATTTCTATGCGCATGGCGTGCCCTCGCATGGGCGTCCAAGAAAGCCTGTTTTCTTTTTCATCAGCACGCCTCATCAAAGGCCGCGGCCAGAAGCTTCGCTTGCTGCGCCGCGTGTCGAGCTGACGAACCGGTAGCTGGGCTCGCCGCCGTAGGGCGAGCGATCGTTGAAAATGGCCAACGCTTGAACAGCCGCGCGCCAAACTGCTGCGATAAGAAACACGCCGCTCCCATGTTGACCGGTTCTTCCTGTACCCACACGACCGAAGCAGCTTTCGGATAAGCATCAAGGGCCTTGCCCAATGCATCGACCGGTGTGGGATAGAGCTGCTCGACGCGTACGACGGCGACATCTTCGCGTCTGTTCTGCTCGCGATGACGCTTAAGATCGTAATAAAGCTTGCCGCTGCAGAGCAATATTCGCCGCGCCTCGGT
>Ga0210115_1000315_pt1 | contig 14012 bp, 13 predicted proteins | sample MayberryNW_TuleB_2_FD_185526 | JGI IMG/M metagenome (GOLD analysis project Ga0210115, IMG submission 185526) | Wetland microbial communities from San Francisco Bay, California, USA, that impact long-term carbon sequestration - MayberryNW_TuleB_D2... | ecosystem: Environmental > Aquatic > Marine... | reverse complement strand
CACAGAGGTCCTGCCGCCGCCGCAGCACACACTTGTGCAGCGACATCACCAACGCGATCACCGTGGCGGCAGCGCGGGCCTGTGACGTGCGTTGTGGGCGCCGTTCACGGACTCTTCGTCGACGACTTCTGCGGCGCGTTTCTGGGCGCGTCGCTCCGATATCGTCACATGGCTTGCGGATCGCCACGTCGAGGGGATCGGCTCGCGCGGCGCCAACCTGCCATCCATCACGTGTGACAGCTTGGCGCTGTGCTCGGCGCCGTACAAGGCGCTGCGCTTCGCTCCGCCCCGCTCCCGCGGGCCTTCGGGCCTTGACGGCGCCTGCGCGCAGCGCACGAGCAGGCTCTTACGTGATGGCCGCTGACCGCGCCGAGTTCATCGCCGAGATCTCGGCGGCCTTGCAGCGAGTTGGCGACGCCCCGGAGTCTCACCACGTATGGCCCGGTACGAGAGTCGTGCACTCGGTAATCCGCAAGGCCACCTCCAACGGTTTCCCTACGTGATCGCCTTCGAGCAGCACGAAAGCCACTATCGCCTCCTGGCCATTGCTCACGCCAAGCGTCGGCCGCTGTACTGGCTCACACGTACGAATCCATCAACGACAAAGGCTGTTCGACTGATGCGCGCTGCTACGCTGCCCAGAATCGCGGAACGCCGCGGGAATTCACAGGCTGTCGGGATGGACGTCAGCCGTACGGCTGGCGGCAGCGGGTCGCTTGGTGAGGCAGGGCCAGCCACCGTTTGCTGGTCGATGGCGGCCAGTGCGATATTGAGCGCATGCGCTGAGCGCCAGGGCTTAGGCTGACCCTGCGGCCTGGCGGGACAGGATGTCATGGGACAGATTCGCCTATTCGTATTGCTCTTCGCCGTTTGCTTCTTCAGCTGCGCTCGAACAATGCGAACCGGCGCGATCATCGACCGATACAGCCGGGCGGAATGCGTCCCGGTGAGGTTCGGACCGGGGATTCAGCCGCCGACTCGCGCGTGGGATCACACCGTCAAGCTCTCTGATGGGGTGATGGCCCATGTCTCCGGGGCGGCGCTGCCTGGTGGACGCATTGATGTCAGATTCACATCCGACGGAACGCAGCATACGGCGGCGAATGCAGGAGACTACATCTATCCGGCGGACGTGCGTTTCGATGACCGTGCCGGCCTCTTGTACGTCAAAGCGAGTGGGCACCGGGCGGTATTCGGAGAAGCACAGACTTGGCTCTTTGAGTACGACTTGCGCCAGAGGCGGGAGCGCGAGCGGGCACTCGTCGACCCAGACGTGCTTCCTCCCGAGTGTCCTGAGACGCGTTGACTTCGGTGGCCCGCTGCGAGCTTGCTGCCGAGAACGAGCTTGAACAGGCGTTGTCCAAAATGTCTCCAAGATGGAGGGCGAATCCAGGGGACTGCAGTGACCAAGCGTGGACGGTTGTGAATCGATAACTCTTTCGGGAGCAAGGGCTTGTCACCAGAAGTCGCGCGCCATCACCAATTAGAAAACACGTGTTAATCGAGTTCGATTCCCGTAGCCCGCTAACCTTTCGCTCACTCCTCAGGCGAAAGGTATCGCGCCGGAGCGCCGAAGACGTCGATCACAGCCCGATGAACGAGAGCGCCCGCGCGACCGGGGGGAGCGTCCATACGAGAAGCAGACCTGCCGCGACGAGCCCGAGCACGATCTGAATCGGTTCGACCGCATCGAGCGGCGCCTGTGCTCTGCGCTCGCTGTTCCAGCGGCGGACGAGCTGCGCCTTCAGCCAGAGCACTGTCGGGTCCGAATGCGCCGCGCCATCGGCTTCCGGCACGGTCGCCGCGCGGCGTATGAACGCCGTGACCGCTTCTTCCTCCTCAGGTGTGAGATCCCGGCTGAACAGCTCGAACATCATGCCCTCGCGACCAGTCGCCCGGATGTGAGGAGGTTGCGAATCCTGCTGCGGGCCCGCGACAGCAGCACTTTCACGCTGCCGCGCGAGAGCCCCAGCGACTCCGCGATCTCTTGATGATCCTGCTCTTCGACGTACGCGAGCCACAGCAGCGCGCGCTCGCGCGGCTTCAGTTGCGCCAATGTCCGCGTCACCGTATCGTCGTGCTCCGCCGGCAGTTCCACCGGCGGCCGCAGACGCGCAAGCCAGGACAGCTCGCGCTGCGACCGGCGCCACCGATCCACGATCAGGTTGCCGGCAATGCGAAACACGTACTTGCGGCGTTCCTCCTCGCTGAGCGCCGACGCTTCGGTGGAGAGCATTCGGCAGAACGCGTCCTGGACGATGTCGTCGGCGTCAGCGGCATTGCCGCTTACGCGATAGACGTACGCCCAGAGCGCACGGGCATGGGCCCGGTAGAACTCGCCGAACGCATGCTCCGACAGCTCGGGCATCTCACGCGGTGGTGGTGACGCTCGTCGCCGGCCGCGCAGGTTCGTCGATGAGCCCCAGTTTTCTCGACAGCCGGTACGATACGACAGACGACAGGAGCGATCCCGCGCCAATTGCCGTCGTCACGGTTGCCAGGAACTGGAGGTTCTCCGGGACGGGATATGGGAGCGACACCGTTGCGACGAACACGAACAGCGCGGCGCCGAGCACCGTGAGTACGATGCCCATCTGCACGGCGCGCAGGATCCGCGTGTGTGCAGTGCCCCCCTTTTCGGTCGAGATAACGTCCAGGAACCGGCCGCCCCCCTCGGAATTCAGGAACTCGCCGAATTCCTGGGTGGAGCCTATCCGATCAAGAAGCTTCCCCTGAAAGTCGGTCGACACCCTCAACCGGCGCCATCGGATCAGCCCGTCGACGATCGTAAAGATGATGTAGCCCACCAACAGGAACGCGGCCGGAGCGATGATGATTTCTTCACCCATCGAAGCGTCTCCTCGAGTGCATTTGCCTCTCGCCCATACAACGTCCGGCTGCCGTCCGGGGTTAACATCGGGTTAACATCAGAATCGCATGACTACGCCGGACACGAGCGTGAACCTCTGGGACTCCCCCGCGCACGCGCTGGAGTATCTCGCACGCGCCGACTCAATCCCCCATCGGGCTGAAGGCGAAGCGGAGCTGCTCGAATGGCTGCCGTCCGGTCCTGCCCGCGTGCTGGACCTGGGAAGCGGCGACGGCCGGCTGCTCGGCCTCGTGAGGCTCGCGCGTCCGGAAGCGACCGCAATCGCGCTGGACTTCTCCGACACCATGCTCGAGCGGCTGCGGACACGGTTCGGCGGGGACGCCGCGATCCGAGTGGTTCCGCACGATCTGGCCTCGCCGCTTCCCGCATCGCTCGGGAGCTTCGACGCCGTGGTCTCGAGCTTCGCGATTCACCACCTGCCGCACCCGCGCAAGCGGGCGCTATACGAGGAAGTGTTCCGGCTGATCCGTCCTCGCGGCGTGTTCTGCAACCTGGAGCACGTCTCGTCCGCGACCCCCGCGCTGCACGAGCAATTTCTCGCACGCCTCGGAGTTGGCGTCCAGGACGAGGATCCCTCCAACAAGCTGCTCGACCTCGAGACGCAACTCGCCTGGCTGCGTGACATCGGATTTTCCGACGTCGACTGCCACTGGAAGTGGCGCGAGCTGGCGTTGATCGTCGGCCTGAAGAGCCTGTGAATAGTTCTCTTGCAGTCGCGGGTGCCACGAGCTGACGCTCGAAGCTCCCGCGGTCGTCGAAGCGGCCGGGTCGTCGAAGCGGCTGACTGGTTTGGATTGGCTGGCCCAGGGCGGCAGCAGTGACCTTGCGGCGCTGACAGGCTCAGTAACCGCCCGCCCGATCTCCGGCCGGTTGAGATCCCTTCGCCTGCTGCACGATGCGCACGCCGGCGCTCGCGCCGATTCTCGTGGCACCGGCGGCGACCATGGTGTTGAGGGCGTCCAGATCCTTTACGCCGCCGGCGGCTTTCACGCCCATTTCGCCACCGACCACCCTGCGCATGAGCCGAACGTCCGCGGCCGTGGCACCGCCGGGACCGAAGCCGGTCGACGTCTTCACGTAATCGGCGCCGGCCGCTTTGGCCAGCGTGCATGCGGTCACCTTTTCATCGTCGGTCAACAGCGCCGCCTCGATGATCACCTTGCTCAGCACGCCGGCCTCGCGGCACGCGCTCGTCACCGCTTCGATGTCGCGCTCGACGAGGCGCAGGTCGCCGGACTTGAGCGCGCCGACGTTGATCACCATGTCCACTTCCCGCGCGCCGTCGAAGATCGTCCGCCGCGTCTCGTAGTGCTTCACGTCGGGCGTCGTTGCCCCTAGCGGAAAGCCCACGACCGTACAGACCGCGACGCTCGTGCCGCGGAGCCGATCGGCACCGAGCGCAACCCAGCTCGGATTGATGCACACGGTCGCGAAGCCGAACTCGGAAGCTTCACGACAGAGCTTCTCGATGTCCGCGCGAGACGCGTCGGGCTTCAGCAGGGTGTGATCGATGAGCGCGGCAACGTCGCCGGGACGTCCGCCGGTCGCGTGCAACCCGAGGCGCGTGGCGCCCGCATCCAGGACCCCGTGGAGTCGATCGGGGCAGCACTCGTACAGCACCGCGTGACAGCCGCACTGCAGCGGACCGCCGCCGGGCCGCTGTGCCGCAAGCACCTCGTCGACGACGATGGCAATGAGGCGTGAGAGATCGGCGCGATTCATCGAACGCGCTGCCTCACCGGCGCTCGAGAGAGGCAATCCTCGGCAGACGGCGGCTGTATCGGGGCTCGCGCATGGGCGTGTCGAGAACCGACCGGCTTCGTGTCCATCGTGACGCTGTGCTACGCTCGCGACCCGGAATGCCCAGCGACATTTTGATTCCAGCGCCCGACATCGAGCGACGCATCCGCGAGCTCGGCGCGGAGATCTCGCGCGACTATCGCGACGCGGGGGAGGTGCATCTCGTGTGCGTCCTCAAGGGCGCGTTCCTGTTCATGGCGGACCTCGTCCGCGCCATCGACATCCCGGTGACCATCGACTTCATGGCGCTCTCGAGCTACGCAAAGGGCACGACGACATCCGGCGAGGTGAAGCTGCAGAAGGATCTCGACAGCGCCGTCGAAGGGCGCCACGTGCTCATCGTCGAGGACATCGTGGACACGGGGCTGACGCTGCATTACCTGCGTGGAATCCTGTCGGCGCGCGGACCGAAAACCGTGCGCACGGTCTGTCTGCTCAGCAAGCCGTCGCGACGCCGCATCGACGTTGCCGTCGAGTATATCGGATTCACCATCGAGGACCAGTTCGTCGTCGGCTTCGGTCTGGACTACGCCGAGCAGCACCGTAACCTGCCGCACATCGCGGTGCTGCCGGACGTGTGGGAGTAGTGCTCACGGGGACTGTCCCCGTTCTGTGGGACTGTTGCGGTCAGGGCCGCGGCCTTCCGCGAGATGCTGCCGGAAACGACGGGGACAGCCCGATGCGATCGGAAGGGGACAGTCCCCGGCGATTATCGCCGGACCGCCTTCCTGACTTCTTCTGCCATTTCTTGCGCCTCCTTCAGCACCGCGGGCTCGTCGAGTGTTGTCACACGGCGACCCTCCATCAGCACGCGGCCGTTGACGACGGTGGTCTCTACGTCATCGCCGCGGGTGACATACACGAGGTGCGAGATCGGATCGTAGAGCGGCGTCTGCCGCACCGCATCCATGCGCACGACGATCAGGTCCGCGCGCTTGCCCGGTTCGAGCGAGCCGATGCGACCGGCCATCCCGAGCACACGGGCGCCGCCTATCGTGGCCATCTCCAGTGCTGCCGCCGCAGGCATGGCGCGAGGATCGCGCGACACCAGCTTGTGCACGAACGCCGCCTGCCGCATCGCCTCGAACATGTCGAGATCGTTGTTGCTGGCGGCGCCATCCGTGCCGAGCCCCACTGCCACCCCGGCGGCGAGATACCTGGGCACCGGGGCCGTGCCGCTGGCGAGCTTCATGTTGCTCTCGGGATTGTGCGACACGCCGACGTCACGCCCAGCGAGTGTCGCGATGTCATCGTCGTCGACCCACACCCCGTGCGCCGCAATGGTCGTGGGCGCCCAGAACCCGATCGACTCGAGAAACTGCACGGGAGACGCGTGATGCTTCCGGCGTGAGGTCTCCACCTCGCCTTCGGTCTCGGCCAGGTGAATGAGCAGCGGCACCCTGTTGCCGATGGCGAGATCGCGCGCGGCAAGCAGCGCCTCTTTCTCCAGCAAGTACATCGAGTGCGGCGCGACAGCCGGAGTGATGAGCGAATCGCCCGAGAACTCCTTGATGAACGCCGCGGCACGCTGAAGCGCTTCGGCCGGCGTCTTCGCGTCGGGCGATGGAAAGCCGATGATCGTCTCCCCGAGCACACCGCGCAGCCCTGCGCGCCGGGTCACGCGCGCGATCTCCTCTTCGAAGTAATACATGTCGGCGAAGGTGGTCGTGCCGGACTTGATCATCTCGAGCGCCGCCAGACGTGTGCCGGTCCGGACGAACGCGGGCGCGACGGTCTTTGCCTCGGCGGGAAAGATGTACTGCTCGAGCCAGTCCTTCAGCGCCAGATCGTCGGCAAGGCCCCGATACATCACCATTGGCGCATGCGTGTGCGTGTTGATCAGACCGGGAAGCACGACGCGGCCCGCCGCGTGAATCGTCCGCGCCTGCGGATAGGCGCGGGCGATCTCGTCGGGCGGCCCTATCGCGACGATGTCCGGGCCAGACGTGGCAACGGCACCCGGTGAGAGCACTCTCCGCCCCGCATCCATCGTGATCACCGTGCCGCCGGCGATCACGAGCGTGCCCGGCGTCTGTCCGGCGGGTTCCTGCCCTGCCCCGAACAACCGCTCCACCGCAACCAGCGCAACGACGACCAGGATGACCAGGTGACGACTCGGCATGCGCAGAATCATACGGCCTGCGCCGGCACCTGGTCGTCAATCACGACGCGAGTCACGTCTACCCTCTTTCGACATCCTCGATACCATTCGTTGCGCATTCAAACTCGACCCCTCGCCGATTCCACAGTCGCTCCGCCATCCGAGCTCCGCATTCCTCGTTTCGTTCGGCATTCCGCACTCCGCATTCCGCATTGTGTATAGTGTCTCCCCGTGCCCGTGCACCTCGTCGAGCACCCGCTCGTGCAGGACGCGCTCGTCACGCTGCGCGACGTCCGCACCGACCCCGAGCAGTTCCGCCGGGTCGCGACGCGGATCTCCGTCCTGCTGGCGGCCGAAGCGCTCCGCGACATCCCGACGGCCGACGTGACCGTGGAGACGCCGCTCGGGCCCGCGCCCGGGCGCACGGTCGCCGGGAACGTCGTAGTCGTGCCGGTGTTGCGCGCCGGTCTGGGGATGCTCGACGCGGTGCTGGCGCTGCTGCCCCGTGCGCGGGTGGGACACCTCGGGCTGCAACGCGACGAGCGGACCGCGATCGCGGCGCAGTACTACTCGAAGCTGCCGCCGAACCTTGGCGACAGCTACGTGCTGATGATCGATCCGATGCTCGCGACCGGCGGAAGCGCGGCGGCCGGCCTCGAGGTCCTGCAACGGTCCGGCGCGCGCAACATCCGGATCGTCTGCATCGTCGCGGCTCCTGAAGGCGTGGCCGTCGTCACCGGCCGCTTTCCCGCGATCTCGATCTTCACGCCCGTGATCGATCGAGGCCTCAACGCGCAGAAGTTCATCCTGCCGGGCCTCGGGGATTTCGGCGATCGCCTGTACGGGACCTGAGATCGATTCGGTGGCCGACGCGCATCGGCTGGAGAGCCGTCATGGCTGAACACCCTGCACACGCGACCACGGACCGGCGTCAGCATCCGCGCCAGAAGCCCGCCCACTGGAGCACCGCCATCACGCGCATCGAGCCGAACCGCGTGCTCGTGCGCGGCTACCCGGTCGACGAGATGATGGGCCGCGTGAGCTTTGCCGACGCGGTGTACCTGCTCTTCACGGGGGATCTCCCCTCGCCCGCGATCGGCAAGATCATCTCGGCGATCCTCGTATCGTCGCTGGATCACGGTGCGACCCCCCCCTCCACGCTCGTGGCCCGGAACGTCGCCACGACCGGCGCGCCGCTCCGAAACGCCGTCGCAGCCGGCGTCCTCAGCTTCGGTTCGTATCACGGCGGCGACGTCGAGGCCTGCATGCGGATGCTCGATGCGGGCCTGACGCTCACCGCGCAAGGCGTGTCGTTTCGCGAGGCCGCCGAACGGCTGATCGGTGAGCGGCGTGCGCGGCGCGAGCGGCTGCCGGGGTTCGGGCACCGGCTGCACACGCGCGATCCCCGCGCGGTGCGCCTGCTGCAGATGGCGGTCGAGCTCGAGCTCGAAGGCGATCACATCCGGCTGCTGCGCGCCATCGAGCAGGGCCTGGCAGAAGGGGGCGGCGCCGAGGCGCATCCGCTGCCCGTGAACGTGGACGGCGCGATTGCTTCTGTCTGCGGCGACATCGGTTTCGACTACGAGTTCGGGAACGCCCTCTTCATCATCAGCCGCGTGCCCGGCCTCATCGCCCACGCGCACGAGGAGCGCCTGCGCCAATCGCCCATGCGGCAGATCGATCCGAAGGACCATGCGTACGACGGCCCGTCGGAACGCCGGCTCCCGGAAGGACGGAAGTAGTCTGCGGAGCTCAGAACGTGCGCGATCCGGCGGACATTCCGCACTTATAGACCCGTCGAATGGTTTGATACGCGGGACGCAGGACCGTCAAACGGTTGTGCTACGATTCCGCCCCCGTGGCCGAACCAGACGAACGCGCGTCACAGGAGCGCCGGCGGGAACGGATGCAGCTGCCGCCGTGCCCCGATTGCGGCTGCCCGCTCGTCCGGGTGCTGGCACGCACCGAGTACGTGCTGTACGTCCGTTGCCCTGCATGTCTCACGATGTGGAGCGTGCCGAAGCCAGGCGTGGCGCCGTTTGGCGCGTAGCGGCCTGATCAAAATCTGGTTGAAGCCGGATCCCACGAGAGGTTGCGCAGGAGTTCTCGTAGCGGATGGCGGCGTGGGATCCGGCTTCGCCGGATTTCGGGTTAGTCGGATTCGGCGGCGGGACCGCGCGTCGGCACGAGCGCAGAGGCTTGTCGCGCGTTCGGCGGATCAGTTAAGATCGGCGTTCTGCACCACGCGTGCGCGCTTGGCTCAGCGGTAGAGCATCGCCTTCACACGGCGGGGGTCGGTGGTTCGAATCCACCAGCGCGCACCACTTCCCTCTCGGTCGAGACTACCGCAGGGCCACCGGCTGTCCTCTCGGAATTCTGCTAGCGCGCGTGCTGACCGCGACGCCAGCGTCGCACCGCAAGACCCGTTAACCCGAAGGCGAGGAGTGACACGGTAGCCGGCTCGGGGACCGGTGCGAATTCATATCGGGCACCCACGAACGTCCATTCGGCCGGCCATGGCACAGACCGCTCGAACTGCAGCGTCGCCGTGCCGAAGCCCCGGAGTTCTGCACTGTACGGGTGATCGGGACCGACCGGGAAGAACACCACCCCGGAGAACGAAAAGGGGGTCATCAGCGTCACCGCCGTGCGCCCACCGAACGCCGGCAAGACGAGACTCCCCCTGAAGTCCACGAACGCGCTGCCGCTGTCGTCGGACCCCAAGCCCAACGGAAACGTCTCTCCGTCTAGGGAGAGCGTGCCTCGGAAGTCGCCTCCACTCCACGTCGCCTGAATGCCGATCTCGTCCCCCGGGAAGCAGGGGCAGTACGGACCCCAGATCCCGCCGGAAATATCGCCAACTCCCGCGATGACCAGACTTCGCTCACCGGTAGCGTTCAGCCTGGCGCGGAGGGCATCACCCACCAGGGCGCCGTCTGTGACCCGCACAACGTCAGCGTGAACGTTGAGCGGGATGCTCAGCCAGACAGCGCAGAGAACCGGAACGGCCAACTTGCGGAACGTCATAGCCAGTTCTCCTCGATTCAGGGCTCAGAGGTGATGCGGCGCCGATCCCTGCAAACCACGTGCGCGCGCACGGCACATGGGCGATTGCAGATGCCTCGCGCCAGGCCGCGCGGGTGCCTACCGTCCGCGCGTGGCCGACCATCGCCCGCCTGAGACGCCTCGTATCGCGTTTTCGTGGATAATTCTCACGCGGCGCTCACGTGTCGCGTCCTGGAGCGGGGCAGACGCAGGCCCGTCATCCACCTGATTCGAGGAACCACATCCCGCCGCGTCGTTCGGCGGTCCGATCCTTCGCTCGCGGGGACGCACTCGTGAGCGTCGGATGGCAAGACTGGAGCACGCGTTGGCAGACTCTCGTTTCGATCGTCGCGATTTCCTCAAGGTGTCTTCCGCTGCCGCGGCCTCCGCGTTCGTGTCGGGCATCAGCCCGGCGCGGGCGCAATCGCGGGACAAGCTGCGGATCGCGGTCATCGGGTGCGGCGGCCGGGGCGCCGACAACCTCGAGTCGGTTTCCTCCGAAGAGATCGTCGCGCTTTGCGACGTGAATCGGCGCACGCTGGACAAGGTTGCCGCGCAGTTTCCGAAAGCTCGCACCGAGGTGGATTATCGCCGGCTCTACGATCGGGCCGCCGACTTCGACGCGGTCGTCGTCAGCACCGCCGAGCACACGCACGCGTTCGCGACCCTCCCCGCGCTCCAGCTGAAGAAGCACGTCTACTGCGAAAAGCCGCTGACCTACAACGTGCAGGAAGCGCGCATCATCCGGGAGGCCGCTGCCGGCGCCGGCGTCGCCACACAGATGGGCACGCAGATCCACGCCGGCGACAACTACCGCCGCGTCGTGGAGCTCGTGCAGGGCAACACGGTGGGACCGATCCGCGAGTGCCACGTCTGGGTCTCACGCGCCTGGGGGCTGCAATCAGCCGAAGACGCCGAACGGAACAAGGACATCGTCGCCGTGCAGGACCGCCCCGGCACGGCCGATCCGATCCCCGCCGGCCTCGAGTGGGATCTCTGGCTCGGGCCCGCGCCGGCACGCCCGTACAACGACGTGTACCTGCCCGGACCCAAGTGGTATCGCTGGTGGGATTTCGGCAACGGCACCATGAGTGATCTCGGCAGCCACTGGATCGACCTGCCGTTCTGGGCCCTGAAGCTGAAGGCGCCGGCGACGATCGAGCCGAGCGGTCCGCCGCCCCATCGCGAGATCGCGCCCGCGTCGATGCAGGTGAAGTACGAGTACGTGGCCTCGGGCGATCAGCCGGCCGTGGCGCTCACGTGGTATCAGGGCGCCAACAAGCCCGAGCCCTGGACGAAGACCCGCATCCCGCAGTGGCCCAACGGCGTGCTGTTCGTGGGCGAGCACGGCATGATCCTGTCGGACTACAGCCGGCACCTGGTGCTGCTCGACGATAGCGCGCAGCGCTTCGAACGGCCCGCCCCGTCGATTCCCAAGTCGCCCGGCCACCACGAGGAATGGATTCACGCCTGCAAGACCGGCGCGCCGACGACATGTCATTTCGGGTACGCGGGGCTGCTGACCGAGGCGAACCATCTCGGCAACGTGGCGTATCGCACCGGAAAGAAGCTCGAGTGGGATTCGGCCGCCATGCGCGCGACCAACGCGCCGGAGGCCGACCGCTTCCTGCGTCGCGAATACCGCGCGGGCTGGAAGTTGGCGTGAGCGCCGTGACCTCGCACCGCACCGGAGGCGGAACCGCGCTCTGATGCTTCGCCTCCTCCCGCGCGCGCTGCTCTTCGCGATCCTTGGCGCGCTGGCCGGGACCGCGGCGCTGGCGGCCGCGTATGGCGCCAATCCGGCGTTGACGCTGGAGATGGATCGCGACCCCCCGGGCGTGGTCTCCGGGATCTACCCGGTCGAGCGGAGCGGCCGTGAGACGTTCGCCTGGTCGCGCGCGGCCGTCACGGTCGCAGTGCCCGGCCTCGACCGCGACGTGCCGTGGTTCTGCACGGTCCGGTCCCGCGGAGGCCGTCCCCCGCAGTTTCCTCAGCCGACCGTCGCGGTCTCCGCCGACGGCGTGCTCGTCGGCAGCCGGACAGTCACCAACGAGTACGAGGATTTCGCCGTCGACGTTCCTCCGAGAGATGCCGACGGCCTCACGCTGACCATCGCGGCGAACCCGACGTTTGTACCGAGCGCCTCGGATCGCCGACAGCTCGGGATTCAGATCGACCGGATCGCCTGCCACCCGGCAGGCGCGCGCGCGTGGCCGCCGCGGCATGCGCTCACGGCCGCGGCAATCGGTGCCGGATTGTTCGGCGCGCTGTTCGGGTGGTTTCCATGGCCCGCGTGGACGGCGCTCGCGGCGACCGCGCTGGTCGCCGCCGGACAGGCGGTTCCGATGGCAAGCGGCACCGGGCCGTACTCGAGCTATGTGGACATCGTTCCGGCCCTCGCGGGCTGCATCGCGCTCGTATGCGCGGCGACCGCCGCGATTGCCGCCGCGCGATCCCGTGCGCTGTCGATACCGGCGCTGGCAGCGCTCGCGATCTCCGGCGGCGCGCTGTACCTCGAACTGCTCGCCCTGCTCCATCCGGCCAAGCTCGTGGTCGACGCACTGTTCCACGCGCACCGGCTCGAGTGGGTGATGTCGGGACGCTATTACTTCACGCAGCCGATGCCGAGCGGCGTCCGGTTTCCGTATGCGATCGCGCTGTACGTGATCTCGATGCCGTGGACCGCGCTCACCCACGACTACGTCGCGCTGCTCAAGATCGTCGTGAGCGTCTCGCGGGCGCTCGCAGGGCTGGCGCTCTATCCGCTCGTGGCGCGCGCCTGGAACGATCGCGCGGCCGGCGCGTTCGCGGTGCTGCTGTTCCACTGCGCGCCGCTGCCGTTTGTCGCCATCGGCAACGCGAACCTCACCTACGCGTTCGGACAATCGGCGATGGCGCTGACCCTGGCGGCAGCGGCTACGTGGCCGCTCGCGCCTGGGCGGGCCTGGCAGGCGGCCGGCCTGTTCGCGCTGGCGTCCACGGCCTTTCTGTCGCACGTCGGGATCTTTCCGATCGCGCTCGCGATGCTCGCGGTCATGGCCGCGCTCTACTGGTGGCTCGGCGGCCCGCCGCTCCGGGCGTCGGCGTATCGCCTCGCGGCGGTAGCGGTCCTTGCCGCCATCGTGTCGGTCGTGTCGTACTACGGGCACTTCATCGACTCGTACCGTACGCTCGCGCGAACCCGCGCCCAGGCCGGCACGGCTGCGGAGGTACGCGACGCCTCGGACGATGCAGCCGATCGCCGGTTGCCGTCCACGGCGGTGCCGGCACGAGTCATCCGGGCCGGGGTACTCGCGAAAGAGTCGTTCGGGCCGCCGGTCCTCATTCTGGCCGCCGTCGGTGCGTGGAGCACGTGGAGGCGCGGCGTGCGCGATCGCCTCGGCCTGCTCGTCGCGGCCTCGGCAATCGCATACGTCAGCTTCGTCGGGTTCTCGGTGCTCGCGCCCGTCGACCCGAAGTTCCAGCGGTACAACGAGGAGTTCATCAGCCGGATCGACTACGCGACCGTTCCCGTGATCGCAGTCCTCGCCGGCGCGGGTGCGACGTGGCTCTGGCGTGCAGGGCTCGTGGGCCGGGTGGTTGCCGCGGCGCTGGTGCTTGCCGCGGCGGCCGGTGGCGTCAACGCGTGGGAACGATGGCTGGCCTGACCGGCGCTCGGGGGGCGCTCTACTTCGCCTTCTGCTGAATCTCAGCGAGGCGCTTGGCGAGGTACTCCTCGTACTCCTTCTTCAGCGCGGGATCGCGCGGCGAGCCGTAGATCTCGCTCGACTTGTACTTGCCCTCGTCGAACTTCTTCCGCGTCCACTCGTCGTGGATGTGCACGCGGTCCGCGTTGTCGAGCACCTCGTTCACCAGTGCCGGCGGGATGAAGTAGACACCCTCACGGTCGCCGACCACGAGGTCGCCCGGCATGACGGTGACCTCGCCGATGCGCACGGGCACGTTGATGCCGGTGAGCATCACGTTGTTGATCGCCGTCGGATGCGCATGGCGAAAATAGGCGGGCATCGACATCTTCGCGATGCCCTCGAGATCGCGAATCGACCCGTCGACCACCAACCCTCCCGAGTTGGTCGCCTTCATCACGTAATAGAACAAGTTGTCGCCGACGATCGTTCCCCCCTCGCGCTTGCCGAAGAGGTCGACGACGAGCACGTCTCCTGGCTGGAGCATGTC
>Ga0210115_1000313_pt1 | contig 14069 bp, 7 predicted proteins | sample MayberryNW_TuleB_2_FD_185526 | JGI IMG/M metagenome (GOLD analysis project Ga0210115, IMG submission 185526) | Wetland microbial communities from San Francisco Bay, California, USA, that impact long-term carbon sequestration - MayberryNW_TuleB_D2... | ecosystem: Environmental > Aquatic > Marine >... | reverse complement strand
GACGGCTCACCGGGGCACCTTCGCCTTCACTTCCTCCATCCAGTTCTCGATCACGATCAACGGCGCGCGCCGATCCCGGCCGCCCTCCAGGCTGCGCGCGAAGATGAAGCGGCCGTCGGGCGCAACGTCCCACGGCGCATAGTACGACGGCTCGAGCAGCGCCAGTGCGCTGCGCAGCTGGAACAGGGCGCGCGGTTCGCTGCGCCGCCACTCGGCGCCGGCCACGACCGGGACGGCCATCATCGTGTTGTCGGCGCGCAGGTAGAACAACTCGCGACCGTCCCGCGACCAGAGCGGCGCGCGACCCCCACCGGTGGAAATCTGCTCCTTCCCATCGGTCGTGTTCGGGAACGGACGCACGAAAACCTCGGGCTGGCCGGTCTCGTCGGAGTGGTACGCGATCCATCGGCCGTCGGGTGACGGGTGCGGAAACCAGTCGCCGTACTGCGCGTCGTTCGTGATCTGCTGCTGATCGCGGCCGTCCGGCCGCATGCGCCAGATCCGCATCGCGCCGGTGCGCACGGAGTTGAAGTAGATCCACTGCCCATCCGGCGAGTAGTCCGGCCCATCGTCCAGGCCGGCGGCGGTGGTCAGGCGCGTTTCCGGACCGCCGTCGACCGGAATCGCGTAGATGTCGAACTCCCCGTCGCGCCGTCCGACGTACGCCAGGGTCGAGCCGTCGGGCGACCAGCCGTGCCAGTAAGACGGCGTCGCGTCGGTCAGGAGACGCGGCGTGCCGCCGGCGGCCGCGACCACGTGCACGCGCGACTCCCCGCGCTCGCCGCAGCTCATGGCGATCCGTTGGCCGTCCGGAGAGTAACCGTGATCGTTGTTGCACCCCGAGACGGTCCCGATATCCAGTTGCGCGGGCTGTCCGCCCGCAACCGGAATCGTGTACAGCCTGCCGCCCTGGTTGAAGAGGAACGACCGGCCGTCGCGCGACCAGTTCGGCGCCTCGAAATGCTCGCGCGCGCGATAGATGATGCGCCGCTCCCCGGTGGCGACGGTCAGCGTCTCGAGCGTGCTCTCGACGAGGCGCTCCTTGTCGGGGGCCGCGGGGCGGCTGGCCATGACCATGTTCTCGAACCGCGCGCGCTCGGTGCGGGCATCGTCATGCGCCGTGATCGCGATTCCCGCTTCGAGCCGATCCGGCAGCGGCAGCACCAGCGCACCGATCGGCTCGAACCGCTCTCCCGTACGTGCGTGCGCCGAGATCACGCGGCCGTGCCGCTCGAGCCGCAGGCCGCGCGCCCCCTTCATCGCGCCCTTGATCTCGTCTGTCGGTCCGCCCTTGCGCTGGCGGAACTGGAGCGACACGAGCCCGTCGCCGTGGAGGACGACATCGGCGTACGGCGCGTCGGGCTCGCGCGAGGCCCGCAGCATCACGCCCGCCTTTCGATGTGGATCGCCGGTCGACGGCGCGAGCTCGACATCCGCCTGCAGCTCGATGTCGCCCGTCATCCCCTTCGACGCGAAATAGAAGGCGTCAGTCGTGCCCCACATGTTCGCGCCCGAGCCGGTCAGCTCCATCGCGCGCGCGTCGGGGTCGAACCGCGCGCTGCCTGGCGACCGCACCGCGCCGATGTCGCCGGATCGCTCGAAGCCCCCGAGCCCTTCGCCGCCTTGCGGCACGACGCCGTCACGCACCGCCGCGAGCAACGGCTCCTGGACCGCTCCTTCCGAGCTCACCAGGCCGAAGTTGCCGCTCTTGTAGTTCCAGTTCGAGAAGTTCACCGCTTCTTCGCGGAACAGCTGCACCAGGTCGCGATACCAGCGCAGGCGATCCAGCGCCGGCGCGTGGCTGACCACGCCGAACTCGCCGCAATAGATCGGGACGCGGTTGGCATCCCGGAAGCGGAACACCGGGGCGAGCCACCGGCGCAGGAACGCCGTGCCCGATGGACGGTCCGCCATCCAGCCCAGGGCCTGGATCATGCCCGTCGTGTGCAGCAGATGGAAGGGGATCGGACCGGGATACGGCACATCGCCGGGCACGTTCCTGACCTCGTCGGTTGCCCAGCTCGCGCGCTGGTGCGTGAAGAGGAACGGCTCGTACATGTGGAACGTGTAGATCACCCGGCGGTCGTCGAACACCGGCAGCGTCGCGAAGGTCCTCGCGTTGCTCCAGCGATTCGATCCAACCATGATCCAGTTGTCCGGGTTCTCCTGGCGGACGGCCGCGATGAGCTCGCGCGCGAGCGCGTGCCACTGCTCGTCCTGGCCCTCCGGCGCGACCGGCTCGTTCAGCAGCTCGAAGACGACGTGCGGCTGGTCACGATAGCGGCGGGCGAGCGTGCGCCAGATCGCCACGGCCTGCTCGCGGTCGGGACCCGGCGTCCAGATCGTGTTCGTGTCCTGGCGCATGAAGCTGTGGCCCGGCAGATCGTGCATGTCGAGCACGAGCGTGAGGCCGGCGTCTCGCGTCCATTCGACCGCGCGATCGATCCAGCCCAGTCCTTCCGCGGACATCACGGTGCGATCGGAGTCGCTCGCGAAGAGCGGGTAATCGACGGGCAGGCGGATGTGATCCATGCCCCAGCCCTTGATCCGCTTCACGTCATCGTCAGTGAAGAACCTCACCATGACCGCTCGATCGAGCTTCGACTGCGAGAGCCAGTGGCCGATGTTGGTGCCGAACTTCACGGAAGGCATGTCGGCCGGGGCTCCCGCGCCGGGCTCGGGGGTCTGCACCGGGACCGCGCCGGACATCGACTGCGCTGTCAGCGTGAGGACCGTCGCAAGAGCCGTGGCAAGGAGGACGAGTCTGAATCGTAGGCGCATAGCGTCTCTCGTGATTGGCATCTACCGGTGTGGGGCCGGGGCTGCATGCCCCGGCCGACACGCAGCACCGTGGCGGCCTGGTCTCCCCTACACCCCCGTCTTCCTCGGCGGATTGAAGAACGGTGTGGCCACCACCCTGGCGGGCACCCGGTGCCGCACGGCTTCGACCGTCACCTCGACTTCGACGGCCGTGCCGATAGCGAAGTGCGGCCTGTCAATCGTCGCGAGCGCAACCAGCTTCTTCACCGTTGGCGACCATGTAGTCGACGTCGCTTTCCCGATCTGACGGTGGCCGTTGTACACCGGAACGGCGACTCGCGACGCCGTGGTCGGCACGAGCGTCGGGAGCGCAAGCCGGTCGTACAAGCCTTCGATCACAGGCCAGGACACCTCGAGTCCGACGACCTGCCGTCGGTGGCCGGCCGCGCGCTCGGCCGCAAGCGCGCGCCCGCCGACGAACGGTCCCTTCCGGGCAGCAACCAGGCGGCCGAGTCCCATCTCGAACGGCGTGTAGCGCTGCGCATCGACCAGCGCCTTCCGGCCGCCGGTGAAGTCGACGTCGGTCAGCAGCAGCCCGGCCTCGATGCGCGCGATGTCGAGCGCGAGCATGCCGGTCGGACGGATACCGTGCGCGCGCCCGTGCGCCATCAGTGCGTCCCAGACATCACAGGCACGCGCCGCGTCCATCCACACTTCGTACCCGAGATCGCCCGTGTAGCCGGTACGTGACACGTGCACCGGGACGCCGGCAATCGTGCCCTCGGCCATGCGGAAATAGTGGAGCGATGCGATGTCACCATCGCACGCGTCCCGCAGCACGGTGCGCGAGGTCGGTCCCTGGACGGCGATGGCGGCGACGCGCTCGCTCACATCCTCGATCGTCACGTCGAGCCCGGCGGCGTTCATGTGGAACCAGCGCAGCGACGGATCTGCCGCGGTCCAGCGCCAGGTCTCCTCGGCGATTCGCGTGACGGTGCCGTCGTCTATCACCTTCCCACGCTCGTCGCACCAGGGCGTGTAGACGACCTGGCCCACGGCGATCTTCGTCGCATCGCGCGTGATGATGCGATCGACGAGCGCCAACGCGCCGGGGCCGTGCACGATGTACTTGTACAGCGGCGAGATGTCGATGATCGCGGCCGCGTTGCGGATGGCGCTGTACTCGTGATCGTGCTGAGATTCGTAAGCGCTGACGGCGTAGTATCCCGCCCACTCGCGGAAGTTCAAGCTCTCGCAGAGCGGGAACGTCCTGGGGTGGAGCGGCGAGGGTACGGGCACGAGGGCATTCTATGATCGAGCTGATGCCGGCGGGGACTCGGCCCCCGGACGTATCCAGTCCCCGCCTGACCCGGCGCCAGACACGGGATTTTCGTTAGAATCCGGACGTGTACGACGTGATCGTCATCGGCGCCGGCCACAACGGCCTCACGCACGCGGCCTACCTCGCGCGCGCGGGACGGCGGGTGCTCGTGCTCGAGCGGCGGCCGGTTGTCGGGGGGGCGGCCGTCACCGAAGAAGTGTTCCCAGGCTTCCACTTCTCCGAGTGCTCGTACGTCGTCTCGCTGCTCCGCCCCGACATCATTCGCGACCTCGATCTCGCGTCGCACGGCCTCGAGATCCTGCCGCTCGACGGCACCTTCACGCCGATGCCGGACGGGAATCATCTGTGGCGCGTGAACGATCACGCCGCGACGTATCGCGAGATCGCGCGGCACAGCCGCATCGACGCCGAGGCCTACGACGAGTACGGCCGCGCGATGGTGGAGATGGCGCGGTTCGCCAAGCCGCTCATCGACATGCCGCCCGCCGATCCGCTCTCGGGATCGCCGCGCGACCTGCGTGCGCTGGCGGGGATCGGACGCCGTCTGCTGGATCTGCCGCCAGGAGCACGCCACAACCTGCTGCAGCTGATGACCATGAGCGCGGCCGACTTCCTCGACCAGTGGTTCGAGACCGACGTGCTGAAGGCGACCATGTCGGCCTCGGGGATCATCGGAACCTTCCTGGGCGTGCGCTCGCCCGGCACCGCGTACGTGCTGCTGCACCACTACATGGGCGAGATTGACGGCGCGTTCCGGTCGTGGGGGCTCGCGCGCGGCGGCACCGGCGCGATCTCCAACGCGATCGCGTCGGCCGCGCGGGCTGCCGGCGTCGAGATTCGCACCGGGGCGCCGGTGGCGCAGGTCGTCGTGCGCGAGGGCCGTGCGACCGGCGTGGTGCTCGAAAGCGGCGAGGAGATCACCGCGACGACGATCTCGTCGAGCGCCGATCCGCGGCGCACGTTTCTTGGTTTCGTCGGCGAGCGCCACCTGCCGGCGGAGTTCGTGGGCGATCTCGCCCGGTTCCGCTATCGGGGCTCGTCGGGCAAGGTGAACCTCGCGCTCGACGCGCTGCCAGACTTCACCGCGATACCCGGCCCCGGCCCGCACCTGCGCGGCGCGATCTCGATCTCCCCCTCGCTCGATTACATGGAGCGCGCGTACGACGATGCCAAGTACGGGATGTACTCGAGGCGGCCGTACATCGACATCGTGATCCCGTCGCTGACCGACCCGTCGGTCGCGCCGCCGGGCAGGCACGTGCTCTCCTGCTTCGTGCAGTACGCGCCCTATCACCTGAGGGCCAGCACGTGGGATGCCGAGCGCGAGGCGTTCGGCGACACGGTGATCGACACGATCGCGGAGCACGCGCCCAACCTGCGCGACATCATCCGTCACCGCCAGGTGCTCACGCCGCTCGATCTCGAGCGGGAGTTCGGGCTGACCGAGGGCAACATCTTTCACGGCGAGCTTTCGCTCGAGCAGCTCTTCTTCCTGCGGCCGGCGGCAGGGTGGGCAAAGTACCGTACGCCGATCAGGAACCTGTACCTGTGCGGCTCGGGCGCACATCCGGGCGGCGGCATCATGGGCGCCCCCGGCCGGAACGCGGCGGCCGCCGTGATGAGCGACGGGTCGTGAGGCCCCGCACGCCGGAGCGCACCCGATGACGCACGGGCCCGTCGTCATCGGCGCCGGTCCGAACGGCCTCGCGTGCGCGTTCGTGCTCGCACGCGCCGGACTGCGGCCGATCGTGCTCGAGCGCGCGGAGCGGGCCGGCGGCGCGGCAATCACCTCCGAGCTGACGCCCGGCGTGCACGTGCCGACGTTCGCGCACGCATGCGATGCCCTCCGCGAAGATCTCGCGCGCGAGATGCAGCTCGAACGCCGAGGTGTGCTCTTCGTCCGTCCGAGGGTCTCGAGCTTCACGCCGCGCCGGGACGGCCCTCCGCTCGTAATCGCGCGCGATGTCGCGGAGACGGTCGGGCACCTGCGCACGGCCGCATCGGAGGACGCGGAACGCTGGCCGGCGTTTCACGAGCACCTGAGCGCGATTGCGAGGGCGCTCGCGCCGGCACTCGAACATGCTCCCTTTTCAGTGGACGAGCCCGGCGTACGCGACGCGTGGCCGCTCGTCCGTGCCGTGCGCCCGATGCGCACCCTGGGGCGCCGCCGCATTTACGACCTGCTTCGTGCGCTGCCCATGTCCGCGGCGGACTTTCTCGCTGACTGGTTCTCGAGCGACGCGCTGCGCGCGACGCTTGCCACGCGCGCGCTCGTGGGGTCCGCGCACGGGCCGCGTGCAGCCGGCACGGCTGGATTGCTGCTCCTGGCGGCCGCCCGCCAGCCGCTCGCGCCGCTCGCGCCCACGTTCGTGGCCGGCGGCCCCGGGACGTTGTCGCAGGCAATGGCCGATGCCGTGCGCGAGGCCGGCGGAGAGGTCCGCACGAGCGCCCCGGCCAGCCGCATCCTCGATCGCGACGGGCGGGTCGCTGGTGTGACGCTCGCGACCGGCGAGACGATCGAGACGCAGACGGTGCTGTCGAGCGCTGATCCGCAGCGCACGCTGCTGCACTTGCTCGATCCGGCCGCCCTCGATCCGACGGTCCAGTGGCGGCTCCGCAACTATCGCGCGCGGGGGACGCTCGCCAAGGTGAACCTCGTCCTCGACGGCCTGCCGTCGTTCAACGGCGTTCCGGATTCCGCCTCGGCCCGCCAGCTGCTCTCGGGGCGGATCGTGCTGGCCACCGGCATCGACGAGCTCGATCGAGCCTGCGATGCCGCGAAGTACGGCGAGCTCTCCCGGCAGCCGTGGCTGGAGTGCACGATCCCGTCCCTGAGCGACCCATCGCTCACGCCCGAAGGCACCCACGTCATGTCGATCTACGCGCAGGCGATGCCGTACGCGCCGCGGGATGGCGGATGGGATCAGCACCGCGAGCGCGTGCGCGACCTCGTAATCAATCGGCTGGCGGAGTACGCCTCCGATCTGCCGGACCGCCTGAGGGCCGCGCAAGTGCTCACGCCCGTGGATCTCGAGCGCGAGCTCGGCACCACCGGGGGACACATCCATCACGGCGAGATGGCGCTCGATCAGCTGTATGCGATGCGGCCGATTCCCTCGTGCGCGCAGTATCGGACGCCGATCGAAGGCCTGTATCTCTGCGGCGCGGGCACCCATCCGGGCGGCGGCATCACCGGCCATAGCGGCGTGAACGCCGCGCGCACCTTCCTGCGCGACCGGCGCCGGAGCACGGGATGAGAGCGCTGGCGGTGCGCGCGGCGCTCGCGGCACTCGCGCTCGCTGCGATAATCGCGGCCGGCAACAGCGCCGCGCCGATTTTCGGCTTCAGCGGCGAGTCGCTTGCGGCCGAGCGCCGCGTCGACGCGCGGTTCATCGGACTGCCGTCCGAGCGCAGGGCGCGCAGCTTCCACCACCACCTCACCGCGTCGCCGCATCCGACCGGGTCCGCACGCAACCAGCACCTGGCAGCTTGGCAGCGCGAGCACTGGCTGGCCTGGGGTCTCGATGACGTGCACCTCGTCACGCACGAGGTGCTCGTCCCGTCGCCGCGCGAGATCGTCGTGCAGCGTCTGACGCCCGCGCCGTGGACCGCGTCGCATCACGAAGCACCGGCCGGCGATGAAGCTGACGATATCGGGCCGGCGTATCACGCGTTCTCGGCATCCGGCGATCGGACCGGGGCGCTCGTCTACGCGGGCCAGGGCGAGCCGGAGCAGTACGGCTGGCTCGAGTCGCACGGTATTCGGCTCGCCGGCCGCATCGCCCTCGTGCGCCACTCGGTGCCGTACGGCTATCGCGGATTCAAGGCGTACACCGCCCAGCAACGCGGGCTGGCCGGCATCCTCATGTTCTCGGATCCCGAGGACCACGTGGGGGAGAGAGGCGACGTCTACCCGCGCGGACCGTGGCGGCCGGACAGCTACATCCAGCGCGGCAGCATCGCGTTCGACTTCATCGCACCGGGCGATCCGCTCACGCCTGGATGGGCATCGGTGCCGCACGCGCGGCGGATCGATTCACGCGGTGCCGCTGCGATCCCTCACATCCTGAGCGTACCGATCTCGACCCGCGACGCGCGCGCGCTGCTCGAAACGATCGGAGGACCGGAGACGCCGGCGTCCTGGCAGGGCGGCATGCCGCTGACGTACCGGGCGGGCGGCGCCGACACGCTCGTGCGGATGCGGGTGGAGATGGAGAATGCGATCCGGCCGGTCAGGAGCGTCATCGGACGCGTGCGCGGCCGCGACCTCCCCGATCAGGAAATCATCGTCGGCAACCATCGGGACGCCTGGGTGTTCGGCGGCGTGGATCCGTCGAGCGGATCCGCGTCGCTGATGGAGCTGGCGCGCGCGCTCGGCACCCTCGTCCGCGAGGGGCATCGGCCGCGGCGGACAGTCGTGCTGGCGAGCTGGGATGCCGAGGAGCTCGCGCTCACCTCGTCGACCGAATGGGGCGAGCAGTTCGCCGGCGATCTGCGGCGGCGCGCGGTCGCGTACATCAACGTGGACAGCGCGGTGTCGGGCCCGGCGTTCACGAGTTCGGCAGTGCCGTCCCTGGCCCGTGTAATCGCGGAAGCGGCGCGGGACGTGAACGATCCGGGCACGCGCCTCTCGGTGGCCGGGGCGGCCGCGGCCCGGCATCAGGCGGAAACCGGTGCGTCGGCGCCGCCGGCCGCGATCGACCTGGTGAACACACGGATTGGAAGCGGCAGCGATTACGCGGTGTTCCTCCACCACCTCGGCATTCCCGTTGCCGACCTGACATTTGCCGGACCGTACGGGGTCTACCATTCGATCTACGATACCCACGAGTGGGTCGCGCGCTTTGCCGATCCGGGGTTCCGATATCACGCGGCGCTGACACGGGTGTGGGGCCTCGTTGCCCTCCGCCTGGCGAACGCTGACGTCTTGCCGCTCGACTACGTGACATACGCGGATGCGCTCGGACAGTTCGCCGACCAGGTCGCGCGCGGCGCGCCGGCGGGAACCGGGCGCGCACTCACCCCGCTCACGGGTGCTATCGACCGCTTTCGCGCGGCGGCGGCAATCGCGATCCGCCGGATCGAGGAGGGAGGCCTGGATCGCGCGAGCCGGCTGCGCCTCGACTCGGCGCTGATGCAGGTCGAGCGGGCATTCACCGACGACGCAGGGCTCCCGGGACGTCCGTGGTACAAGCACATCGTCTTTGCGCCGGAGTACTCGTACGCGCCGAAGATCCTGCCGAACCTGGCCGATGCGGTCGACTCACGCGAGCCGACGCGTATCGCGGCGGCCGCGCGGCAGCTGGCCGATGCGGTGGATCGCGCCGCCGCGCTGCTCGAGACCGCGGCGGGAAGTCCGGTCGATTCGAACCATTGAAAGTGGTGTCAGACACCAATTGTCACGACTGATAGAGGACGTCATGGAAACCGATGTGAAGAGCACCGAGGTCAAGATCACGTACGCGACGATGAGCGGCGATCAGCTCGAAACGCTGCACGCGGCGCTCGACAAGGCGATCGCGTCGGCAAAAGGCGAGCTCGGACGCACCTATCCGCTCTACATCGACGGGAAGCCCGTCGAAGCCGGGAAGACGTTCGACGATACGAGCCCGATCGACACGCGCTGGATCGTCGGCCACTTCCAGAGCGGCGGGCGCGAGCACGTGCGCAACGCGATCGCCGCGGCCCGCAAGGCCTACCCCGCCTGGAGCGGCATGCCCTGGCAGGAGCGCGTCGCCAGCGTGCGCCGGATCGCGGATGCGATCCGCCGGCACCGGTGGGAGCTTTCGGCGCTCATGGGCTACGAAGCCGGCAAGAACCGGCTGGAGTGCGTCGGCGACGTCGAAGAATCTGCCGATCTGATCGCCTATTACTGCGATCAGGTCGAGGCCCACAACGGCTTCATGCAGGCCATGGGAGCGCTCGGCCCCGGCGAGCGCAATGCCAGCGTCATGCGCTCGTACGGCGTGTGGGCGGTCATCTCCCCGTTCAACTTCCCGCTCGCGCTCGCGGCGGGTCCCGCCGGCGGCGCGCTCGTGGCCGGCAACACCGTGGTCTTCAAGCCCGCGAGCACGACGCCGCTCATGGGCCTGAAGCTGTACGAGATGGTGAAAGAGGCGGGCATCCCCGACGGCGTTTTCAATTTCATCACCGGCGGAGGCAGCACCGCCGGCCAGGGACTGATCGACAACGAGGGGATTGACGGGATCGTCTTCACCGGCTCGAAGGAAGTCGGGATGAAGCTTCTGCGCGACAATGCGGCCCGTCCCGTGCCGCGCCCCGTCATCGCGGAGCTCGGGGGCAAGAACCCGGCACTCATCATGCAGTCCGCCGATCTCGAAAAGGCCAGCGACGGCGTGATGCGATCCGCGTTCGGTGCGCAGGGGCAGAAGTGCTCCGCGTGCTCGCGGGTCTACGTGCAGAAGGACGTGCGCGACCGGTTCGTCGAGCTACTGGTCGAGAAGACGAAGAAGATCAAGGTCGGCAACCCGCTCGAACGCGATATCTGGCTCGGGCCCGTCATCAACGAGGCGGCGGTCCGCACGTACGAGGAGGCGATCGCCCGCGCGGTGAAGGACGGCGGGCGCGTGCTCGTCGGCGGCAAACGCATGACCAGCGAGCCGTTCAGTCACGGGTGGTTCGTGGAGCCGACGGTGATCGACGGCCTGCCGTACGGGCACTCCGTCTTTTCCGATGAGTACTTCGTCCCAATCGTCGCGGTCGCCGACGTGCTCACGCTGGATCAGGCGATCGATCTGGCCAACAGCACCGAGTATGGGCTGACCGCAGGAATTTTCAGCGAGGAGCCGAAAGAGATCGAGAAATTCTTCGATCGGATCCAGGCGGGCGTGACCTACGCGAACCGCCGCGCGGGTGCGACCACGGGCGCGTGGCCGGGGATCAACCCCTTCGGCGGCTGGAAGGCGAGCGGATCGAGCGGCCGCGGCACGGGCGGGCCGTACTACGTGCAGCAGTTCATGCGGGAACAGAGCCGGGTGATCATCGAATAGGACTGGTTCACGGTTCGCGGTTCGCAGTTCGCAGTTCACGGTTCACGGTTGTGGGATCCGGGTTTAGCCGGATTGGCATCGCAGCGAACCGTCGTCCCGATCGGACGGCGTGCAGCGGAATCCGGCTGAAGCCGGATCCCACAGACGACAAGACGGGGGAGTTCTTTCGTCAGGAGCAGACATGTCCTGTCCGTCGCCGTTTCTGCAACATCATGGGATGCGCAGTGTTGCAGTTCTTGCCCTGGCCATCGGACTGTCCACCGGCGTCGCGGCCGCGCAACAGGTCGTCACCCAGCCCCGTCCCGGCATGCCGCAGACGCAGACGGGGCCGCGCGATCCCACGGCCCCGCGCGACACGGGCACCGGCCGCGTCAGCGGACGCGTGGTTGGCGGCGACACCGGCGCGCCGCTCCGCCGTGCGATGGTGTCGCTCGGCGGCGAGGGGCTGCAGGAGGGTCGCGCCACCACGACCGACGAGCACGGGCGGTACGAGTTCAAGGATCTCCCGCCCGGCCGCTTCAGCGTGCAGGCCAACAAGGCAGGCTACGTGTCGCTCGGCTACGGCCAGCGGCGCCCGATGCAAGGCGGCCGAAGCATCGAGCTGGCCGAAGGAGAGGCGCTCGATCGCATCGACTTCAACCTGCCGCGCGGAGGCGTGATCGCCGGGCGGATCGTCGACGAGTTCGGCGAGCCGGTCGCCGGCCTGCAAGTCCAGGCCATGCGGTACGTCTTCCGCGAAGGACGCCGCCAGCTCGCGCCGGTTGGCGGCTTCGGTCTGCAGACCGACGACCGCGGGCAGTACCGGATTTACGGGCTGCCCGCAGGTGAGTACTACGTCTCCGCCCAGGTGCAGCAGGGGATGTTCGGTGCGCAGTCGGACTCGAGAAGCGGCATGGGCACGACGTACTACCCGGGCGCGCTGAACGTCGCCGAGGCGCAGCGCGTCCCGGTTTCGCCGGCCACCGAGCAGACCTCGATCAATTTCGCCGTACTGCCCACCCGTACCGTGAAGGTGAGCGGCACGGTTACCAACTCGCAGGGCCGCCCGCTCAGTCAGGGCATGATCATGGTGCAGCTGGGGCGTGATACGGCGTTCTTCACGCTGAGCGGCGGCGGCATGATCAAGCCGGACGGCTCCTTCACCATCGGCAACCTCTCGCCGGGCGAATACACCTTCCATGTCAGCACCGCCATGAACCCGGAGGATGACGAAGCGGAGTCGGCGATCGTGCCGATGAGCGTGGGGATGGACGACATGACCGGCGTGGTGATCACGACCGCGAGGGCGACGCCGATTTCCGGTCAGCTGGTCTTCGAGACCGCGGCGGCCGGGTCGCTGAAGCCTGCCGAGTTCTCGCTCTTCGCCCGTGCGGCCGATCCGCAGTCGATGATGTTCGGCCGGATGGCCGTCGCGAAGGACGACTGGACGTTCGAGCTGCGCGCCATGGAAGGCCCCGTGCTGATCCGGCCGGCACGTTTTCCCGAAGGCTGGACGGTGAAGGCCGTGATGGTCAACGGCGTCGATGCGGTCGACACCGGCATCCCGCTGCGGCCGGGGCAGCCGATCGAAGGCGTGCAGGTGATCGTCTCCAATCGCAGCAGCGCCATCCTCGGATCGGTTGCCGATGCCGCCGGGACTCCGGTCAAGGATTACACCGTCGTCATCTTCCCCAATGACGCGGACCGCTGGACCCCGGTGTCCCGCTTCCTGGCAACCGCGCGACCCGATCAGCAGGGCCGGTTCGAATCGAGCAATCTTCCCGCGGGGGATTACCTGGTCGTGGCCGTCGACAGCATCGAGGAAGGGCAGCAGAGCGACCCGGAGTTCCTGCAGCAGATGCGCGCGTATGCGACCCCGCTGCAGTTGAACGATGGGGAGAAGCGCCCGGTGAATCTGCGGTTGGTGGCGTTGCGATGAGGTGATGAGCGCTGCCGTTCACGGTTCACCGTTCACGGTTCACGGTTGGATTTGGTGACAGTCGCGACCGTGAACTGTGAACCGTGAACCGTGAACCGTGAACGACGGGTTTACTCCGCCACCCAGGTCAGCGCCAGCAGCCGCACCTGCACACCACTCCGCTTCGGCTTGAGGGACAGGGTGTCGAGACCCTCCGACGCGGGCTGAAACGTGCCCTCCACGTCTGCGATCTCCTCCTGCAGCTTTGCCTCGAGATCGGCAATCTTCTCGGTCACGGCGGCGACGTTCTCCTGCGCGCGCGTGACGTCCTGCGCCTCCTTCATCGATCGTCCGACGCCGCGCGCTGCCGTGCCCGCCCGCCCGAGCGTGGTCGCGCTGAAGGTCTTCCGGCCGAACATCGCCCCGAGCACGGTCGTTCCGAACGAAATGGCCGTTTGAACTTTCGATCCCGACGCCTGCTCCTGCTGCACCGCGACGGCCTGCTGCGCCTTGCGGAGCCGCTCCTGCAGCAGCGCGGTCTTCGGCGCGTACTTCTGCCGCAGTGCCTGGACCGCGTCGTCGCGCCGCTCGCGCGCGGCCAGCTGCAGCCGCGCCCGGAAGTCTCCCTCGGACTCGCCCGGCCTGGAGATGATCGCCAGCGACGGGCTCCGCAGCAGCTCGATCGCCTGGGCCCGCGTGATCCAGGTGACGAACGACTTGCTCCAGTCCGTGTAGCTCTTCGTCCGCTGCGCGGCCGCGGGCAGCTCCGCAAACGACGCGCCGTGCGGCGGCTCGCGATCGAGGTCGTCGGCGCCGAAGTCCGCCAGCGTCGCGTCATCCCAGTTCACGGCGATCGCATCCTCGGTGATCGGCGTGTAGGCGATGATTGTCCGGACATGGTCTACCGACGCTTTCGCGTCCGTGTAGCGCACCTCCGCGGCGCCGAGCACTGTGGGGATGTAGCGCCTCTTGCCGCCGGTTGACGGCGCGAAGTACTGCGGAATATCGGGCGGCAGCACCCACCGGGCAGCCACCGTCGGCCCTTTCGCGCCCGTGGCGG